>Ga0209427_10003199_pt1 | contig 19231 bp, 15 predicted proteins | sample DeeMarSWOR136_30_FD_187465 | JGI IMG/M metagenome (GOLD analysis project Ga0209427, IMG submission 187465) | Marine sediment microbial communities from White Oak River estuary, North Carolina - WOR-1-36_30 (SPAdes) (version 2) | ecosystem: Environmental > Aquatic > Marine > Intertidal zone >...
CTCAACGCCGTGTCGGCATAGTTGCCCAACGCCAGCTTGTTGGGGGACAGATCAAAGCCGGCCTTGGCCCACTCGGCCGCGCCCCTGGGGCTGGTCAGGTAGACCACCAGCGCCTTGGCCGCCGGGCTGTCGCCAAAGGCCATCATAAAGTCTGCGCCGCCCTGCATTCCCTGTGCGCCGGGCACGGGGAAAAAGTCATAGTCGGTGCCGTACACCAGGGTGGGGTACTGGGCAGCGACCTCGCCGCCGGCAAAGCCGGACTGCTTGACCATCATTGCCTCGGCTGGATCCGAGAACACCTTGTAGATGGCGTCCAGGAAGGGCGTGCTGACGGTGCCCGTGGCGCCACCGACGGTGTACTTCTCATCTTTGGCCCACTTGCCATAGGTCTCGTAGGCCTGCCTGACCCCGGCGGCATTGTACGCTGTGTCGCCCGAGATCACGCTCGACACGTACGCAAAAATCATCGGGATCTCATTCCAACCGCTCCTTCCAGAGTACAGTCCCGGCTCTACCCTACACTTCTTAATGAATGTCGAGAGTGATGAGACTGGTGGGGGCGCCTGGATCCGATTCGAAGGCTTTCCCCAACAAGTGACACTCTACGACGATGGCAGAGGGGGGGATCAGACGGCGTCAGACGGCGTCTACGAAGGAGATTTCGATTTCCCCGAGAGTGTGAGAGGACTGGACATCACCGTCACCGGAGAGTTCATCGACCGGGCCGGTAACCGTGCACCGTCATTTGAAGCAGATGAGCAGATATCGTTCACTGACCCACCCGAGGCAGTTCAGCTGGTGGGTGTCGATGACTCAACCACGAGTAGTATTACGATCAGGTGGGTGGCTTCGATGGATGAACACTTTCTTTACTACAGGATCTATAGGGATACCCTTACCCATGCCGAAGAAGAAGAGGACCCTGAATACCTCGTGCAGGAGCTCAGTAATATAAACCAGACACAGTACCCAGATATTGGACTCATAGAGGGAGTGACGTACTATTACCGGGTATTCGTGGTGAACGACCTTTTTGAAGCAACCGGTAGTAACGAGATTATGGGAAGCACCTATGATGCCTATCCTGATCCGGTGGTTCTCGATACGCTTTCAGCGATAGGAACCGATCGAGTAACACTGACATGGAGTGAAAATCAAAACACAGATTTCAAGGAGTACCGCATATACAGGGCGACACAGCCTGGCGTCACGACGGGATCGTTACTGGTGACAACGATAACCGAACAGGAAATTACCTTTTACGATGATTTTGGCCTTGACTTGGTTAGCAATACCTACTATTATAGGGTTTACATTTTTGATAGGGGGGGGAAGAGTTCCCGCAGTAACGAAAGATCAACTGCGCCATAACTTATCTGTACCCCACCCACAATTATTGCGGGATTTCACGCAAAGCGGCGTTGTAACAGGGTAAAATTACCCAGTTATTGACACTATCAGAGCGTAGTTGGGGTATTCCCTGCGTATTAGAGAGATAGAATGGTTTTATTTAAGTGATTATAATACTTAGCATTATGCCATTAACTTCATGCATTGCATCAGGTTTCATGTGTGTCTCAGATCTTAGGTACAGAAATTGCGATGTCAAAGATAGTCGAGGAGTAGCCACACCACGGTTGCTCCTCTTTTAACCGGAGGGAAAAGGGTATGAAGGAGAGCTACAAAGTAGGTATCTATCAAAAAACATCAGTGAGCACCTCTCGCGCTGCTTACCCGTATCGAAGGAGACTCGAGCCCCGGGTCAACGATATTACGCTGCTCGCGAACAGGATCCTTGCCTCTTCCTCACGCCATATCAATAAATTAATACTGCTCAAGAGAACCTTCGACATCCTCGTGGCATCGATAGCTCTCGTGATTCTCTCCCCGCTGTTGATCCTGACAACGGTACTGATCAAGATTGAATCGCAGGGGGCGGTATTCTTTACCCAGGAGCGGATCGGTCTCAACAGACGACGCCAAAACAGAAGGAACTCATACCGGCGAGTCAGATACAACAGGAGATCGGAGGGAGAGAGGAGAAAGAATATTCAGGCCGGCCGACCTTTCAAGATCTACAAGTTCCGAACCATGGTAGAGGACGCGGAGTGTGATGGTCCCCAACTCGCGTGTGTCGATGATCCCCGTATCACTTCCGTGGGGAAGATATTGAGAAAGACGAGAATCGACGAAATCCCCCAGTTTATAAATGTGCTCAAGGGGGAGATGAGTGTTATTGGCCCCAGGCCTGAACGATCCTTCTTCATCAACAAGGTGAAAAGTGAGGTTCCAGAGTTTCCAACACGTTTGATGGTTAGACCCGGGATCACCGGTCTCGCCCAGGTCGAATACGGCTACACGGACAACATCGACAGTATGAAGAACAAGCTTTTTTACGACCTGAAGTACATAACAGATCTCTCTCCTTTCCTGGAAGCGAGGATTCTGGTAAAGACCCTACTTGTCGTCATTACCGGGAAAGGTGCCTGCTGACACACATTCCCACCTCTACATCCACGACTCGAGCAGAGGCTTGAGCTGCTGGAATATCTTGACCTCCCGCCTCACTGTATTTACACTGGACTCACGGTGATTGTATGCGAATATTCCGTGATATCATTGTACTCGCTGCATGTTACAGCCTCCTCTTGGTTGGATCGATCTTCCTCCAGCTCTGGATTACCATTCCTCTCGGTATCGTCATCACGGTTGTCCTCATCCTCCGCAAGAGGTCACAGCATCGCGTAAAGATCGAAGAGATGCAGCGACGTCTCAGCAATCTCCGGAGCGAGGGGCTCCTCATCGAGGGAAAGGCGAAGGGAACCGAGGACGACGTCTTCTACCATATGATTCTCACCCTCCTCACCGATCTGGAGCGGTCACTATTCAAACTGGTCGAGAAGAATATTCAGCTCCTCAGCCTCAAGGAAATCGGGAGGAGCATCATCAGTTCCCTCGAGGAGAAGAACCTCGTCGACTCGGTATTCGACTATCTCGTTCGCGGAGTCGGATACAAGGAAACGGCAATCATATTCCTGCGGAAAAAGAAGATGTGTTTCCAAGCATTAATCACCATAGAAAAACCAACCAAGGTCATCAGGAGAGTGCTGAACTTCGGATTTAAAGACATCACCGGTGCCTTGAGCAGATCGTTTATCTCCGGGAGACCGTTCCTGATAAAAGACGTAAACATGCATCCGCTCACTACCGTGGCCGGTGAACCGCTATTCCCTGGAAGCACAATGACCTCTTACCTCTGTGTTCCACTGATGAAATCGGTGAATGAAATCCAATGTTTTGAAAGCGAAGATTGTCTGCTAAAGCAGATGAGGGATAACGAGAACCACGGTCCACTCGTCAACTATTTGAGCCACGAAGTGTGTCTCTCATGTTCGGACATACCGCTTCTCGGTGCCCTGATCGTCACCGATGGGTACCGCGCGACACCGCTCACAGATATCGATCAGGTAACGCTTGAAACCGTCGGTTCACTCGTAAGTTCTATCATAGAAAACTGGTACCTGTACCAGGAACTGAGTCAAGAGAAGACGTTCCGAGAGAAAGTCATTGAGGGCATGATAAACGGAATCTTTGCCATCGATCTCGATGGGAATGTGACACTCGCCAATACGAGTGTCCGTGAGATGAGTCAACTCCCGTTGCAAGAAATTACGAAGCTCAATATCAACGATCTCATCGTTGGGGAAACAACTCGTCATGAGAGAGAACGTCCTTTTCTCAGTATATTGCAAGACCGTATGCCTCTCACATATCACGAGGCGTTCCTCAAGAGAAAAGATGGCATACACATTCCGATACGGTTGAACGCATCCCCGTTGGTAGGTGAAGATAAAGAGATACAAGGAGCAATCATAGAATTTGTTGATCTCAGCGAGATGAAACGGATGGAGGAGGAGATACGGCATCTCGATCGCCTCGCCGTCCTGGGAAGGTTCACCTCTGCCGTTGCTCACGAAATACGGAATCCCTTGACCGGCATTGCAGCCGGAATCCAATACCTCAACAGGGGTGAACATCTCAGTATCGATCAGCGCGAAAACATATCGTTCATATTGAATGAAGTAGAACGGCTGAACAGAATCATCACGGATCTCTTCAAGGTGGCAAAGCCGCAAAGGCTCCAATACCAGAAAGTTGATATTCCCAGCCTGGTGAATCGGGGCTTTCAATCTGTCAGCGGTATCTTCGAGAATAAGAGAATTGATTTCGACATTGATTTCGATGATAATCTTCCTATAATAGAAGTCGATCCGGACCAAATCGTTCAGGTGATGATCAATCTCATCAAGAATTCGGCTGAAGCTGTCGAAGAGGGAGGCAAGGTCTGGATCAAGAGCAAAACCTATGAGGGTGGGGATGTCGAAGTGGTGAGGGAAAAGGACAAAAACCTCGTTTGCATAGAAATCTTCGACAATGGATGGGGGATCGATCCAAAAGACCAGGAAAAAATCTTCGAACCATTTTTCTCGAGGAAGAAGGGAGGCACGGGGCTCGGACTCTTTGTCACCCACAGCATCATACAGCAGCACCAAGGAAGAATCACCGTCCTGTCACAACCGGGCAATGGGACGACCTTCCGGGTGTATTTACCAATTAACCGTCCAAAAAAGGGAGGAGTAGTTGAAGCCAGTCATTCTTCTCGTTGATGATGAGGACACCATCAGACTGTTCCTCGAGAAGACGCTCCGGGATGAGGATTACGATGCGGTTTCCGCCGCTACTGGAAGCGAGGCAATTGAGTTGACGAGATCTAAACTCCCCGACCTCGTGCTCCTCGACCTCAAGCTGCCCGACATGAACGGTCTCGAAGTGCTACGCCAGATCAAAGAAGATTTTCCGGAAGTGTGTGTCATTATGCTCACGGCATTCGGTGACATAGAGACGGCAGTATTGGCGATGAAAAAAGGAGCTTTCGATTTCGTCAGTAAACCGGTAAACCTGGAGCAACTTCTCATATCGATTGATAAAGGACTCAAATCACAGAAGCTCACGAGAGAACTTTTCCAGCTCCGTCGGAGGGTGAAACTCGACCTCGACGATAACTACGTACCCGGTGAGAGCCAGCAAATGAAAGAAGTATATGAAATCGTGAAGAGGGTGGCGAAGAGCGATACAACCACCGTCTTGATCGAAGGGGAAAGCGGGACGGGCAAGGAGATGATAGCCAACTTGATCCACAAGTACAGTCCTCGCCAGGATAAGTCGTTCCTGGAGATAAACTGCGCCTCGCTTCCCGAGGAACTCCTCGAGAGCGAACTTTTCGGGCATGAAAAAGGAGCCTTCACCGATGCGAAGACACAGAAAGTAGGGCTCTTGGAACTGGCAAACAAGGGTACTCTGTTCCTTGATGAAATCGGTGAGATGAGCCTCACCATCCAGGTGAAACTACTCCGGGTTCTCGAGCGGATGTCCTTCAGACGGGTAGGCGGCACAACGGACATCAAGGTGAGCGTGCGGATCATATCGGCGACGAACCGCGATCTCAAGATGTCGGTCCAAGATAAGAAATTCAGAGAGGACCTCTACTACCGCCTCAAGGTGGTTCCCATCTATATACCGCCGTTGAGGGAGCGCAAGGAAGACATCTACTTGCTCCTGAAACATTTCTTGAATCAGTTCAACAATCAGTTTCATAAAAACTTTCAAGAAATCGACGACGGGGCGTACCAAGTCATTCTGAACTATCCCTGGCCGGGGAACATCAGGGAGCTGAAGAACGTCGTAGAACGGATTGTGCTGCTCGAAGACGATGTCGTCCTGCACGCGAAACATTTACCGGCGAGTATCCGGGAAGACATAGTCCCCGCAACACAGATCTCTTCCGTGAGACAGATAGAAATGGCGTTGAGCAAGCCATTCCCGGGAGAGGGGATTCCGTTTGAGGATCTGATAAAGACGGCCGAACAGGATCTCATTGCCAAGGCAATGAAAGAGGCTGGTAACAATCAGAGCAAGGCTGCACGGCTCCTGAAATTGAATCGTGATAAACTCAGATATCGGTTGAAAAATTTTCGTATAGAATAGAGCTAATATGGAATTGACCGCAAGTAACCAGCGATGGAAGGCTCTCGCGGTGGCAATTGCTACCTTCTTTATATACGGATGCGGGTACTACAGCACAACGGGTCGAACAGCCGGAGACATCAAGCAGGTTGCCGTACCTTACTTGAAAAATGAGACGCCGGAGCCCGAGATCGAGATTGAAATCACCGAGCGTATCATCGACGGTCTCGTCAAGGACAACACGCTCAAAGTCGTCTCGGAAGAGGGTGCAGACGCGATACTCGAAGGGAGTGTCATCGAATATTCGAACGTCCCATTCACCTTCGGAACGAATCAACAAGCGGAGCAAAAGACGATTCAGGCAGAACAGTACAGGCTCTTGATAAAACTGAACGTATCCCTCTTTAATAGAAATGAAAATACCTATATATGGCAGAATAAAGAAATCAGCGCTCACGGAGACTACTACCTCGAGACGACAACGGAGCAAAATTACGAAAAAGCTCTCAGCGAGGTCTACAGTGTCCTTGTTGAAAACATCCTCAGCTCTACCGTTCAGGAGTGGTAGGAATTGAAGGCCGATCTGAAGTACTACAAGCAGATCTTCAACGATATTGACAGAAAAGAGAAAACCAACCTCTTTCTACTGGTCGGACCGGAACGCTTCATCATGGAGGAGATAGCGAGAAGGATCACCGATTCCACAGTGACTGATGACTTGAGAAGCTTCAACTTGACGGTAACGTACGGAGCCGAGGTGGATATCAACACCTTCATGGTAACCGCAAGGTCTTATCCCTTCATGGCGGATAGGAGGGTCCTTGTTCTGAAAGAGTTGCAAATGCTCCGTGGCAGCTGGCAGAAGCTCATCGAGTACTGCAACGAGCCCGTACCTTCCAGCATTCTCATTCTGCTCTACGACGAATCCGATATACCAGGTGTAAGGACGAGAAGGCATCGGGACTTCGGAAAGCTGAAATCCGCCATGGAAAGCAATGGGAAGACGATACGCTGCGAAAGACTTACTGACAGGGACATCCTTCGCTGGATACGCCAGAAAGCGAACCGAATGGGACTGGATATGAACATGACGACCGCGGATGCGATGTTGCGGAGTGTCGGCGAGAACCTGTTCGAACTACAGAATGAATTGGAAAAACTATCGCTCTTCTTCGAGAAGAAGCATCTCACGGGAGACGACATCGAGAAGGTGATCGGGACATACAAACTGAACGCCATCTCCGATCTCGTCGAGAACATAAGACCGGGAAACGATAATCAGGTCTTGCGAATCCTCTCCAGGATCATGAAGACTGGCGCGGAGAGGCCATCTGTAGTAGTCTATCACCTGATCCGGCACTTTCTCTCGCTGCTCAAAATAAAATCTGGTTACCAAACCGGTGGATTTCGATTCGGAGAATTAAAGAGGAAGGCCGATCTTTTTAAAACCAGAGAAATCATTCTGTGGTTGGAAAACCTCCGTCTTGCCGAGATGGTCATGAAAAGCATCTCATTTCCAGAGGAGGTTCTCCTGGTCGGTGTTTTTCTCCACTCCATGAGGCAAACATCGATCGAGAATCCAGTCGGATTGCTTTCTCTCCCCTAGATGAGAAACAGGAGGAGGTGGAAAAAGGATCGGGTTGAGCTCATGATGGAGCCGAAAGTAGCAAAAATCACGGACGAGGATTTCAACGAAAGGGTTATCGAATCGGAATGCCCGGCTGTGGTCGATTTCTGGGCCACGTGGTGCGCACCGTGTCGGAAGCTCGACAATATGCTCGAAGAAATAGCAAACGAGTACGGTGGTAAGGTATCATTCTACAGGGTGGATGTGAACGAAAGTAACATCACCACTTCCAGGTACGCGGTACGGAGCATTCCCATGCTCCTGTTCTTCAAGGGAGGAGAGGTCGTAGACCAGGCTGTCGGATCACTCACACGCGAGATGTTGAAAGAGAAGCTGAACCGGCTCCTCAGTTACTTTTAAAAGTCTCCTCCTCCATACATACATTTTAACAGGAAACGGAGTACAGTCAGGCTATCACACGTCTGAGGTACCTCAAATGTTCGCTTTCGCCGAGCCAACAACCAGTGAAAATCGTTGTGGCGGTGTGTTTTTATTTATTTTATGTTATTAGTTCTCGTATCACCATCGTGGAACGAAAGGAGGTGGCCGACAAGGTGTTAAATGACAACGAGGAAAGGATCATAGCCAAAGGTCTGAGAATGCCTGGGCCGCTTCTCGTTGTGAAGAAGAAGTTGGAGACGGTCCAGTCCAGGCACCTCAGAGTAATCGTATCAAGCAACGACGTGGCAGAAGAACTCGTCAAGTTCTTTGAAGATCATCATGCAGTTGCGGAGATAGACAGGGCTGGTGACGACTTTCATGTCGTTGCAGACATCACCAATCTCAGAGGCGTCGAGTAATGGATGACTTCTTTCCCTATAAGGAGGTAGAAGGAAAATGGCACAAACACTGGGAAGAGCTATTCCAGTGTGATGTTCACCAAACGGAGAACAAGTATTACTGCCTGATGATGTTTCCCTACCCCTCGGGAGAGCTCCATGTGGGCCACGGCAGAAATTACATCATTGGAGATGCGCTCGCCCGAATGAAGATCATGGAAGGGGTCAACGTACTTGCCCCCATGGGTTGGGACTCGTTCGGGCTGCCAGCCGAGAACGCCGCTATAAAACATAACATCCATCCGGCCACATGGACCGAGCAGAATATTACCAACATGAAGGCACAGTTCCGAATGTGGGGAGTGGTATACGACTGGTCAAGGGAAATCGCATCGTGCCGTCCGGACTACTACCGCTGGACGCAGTGGCTTTTCATCCGGCTCTTCAACGCCGGTCTCGCATACCAGATGGAGGCCTCGGTGAACTGGTGCCCTTCCTGCAAAACGGTCCTCGCCAACGAGCAGGTAATTGGAGGAGAATGCGAGCGCTGCGGCAGTACCGTTCACCTGAAAAAACTCAAGCAGTGGTTCTTCAGGATCAGGAAATACGCCGATCGGCTGCTCGGCGACCTGGACAAACTCGAGCACTGGCCCGAACGAGTGCGCGTTATGCAGAGGAACTGGATCGGAAGGAGCGAGGGTGTGGAGGTCAGCTTCCGGGTCACGGAGTCAGATGAGGTGCTCAGCTGTTTCACAACCCGTGTCGATACGCTCTACGGTGCTACGTTCATCGTGATTGCCACCGATCACCCACTCGCCCGAGAATTGCTCCGGGAGGGAGAACGGGAGGAGGAGGGGAGAGCCTTCATCGAGCGGGTCGAGCAGCTCAAGTTAAAGGAACGAGCTGAATTCACTAAAGAGGGCTTCTTCACGGGTCGTTACGCAATAAATCCCGTCACAGACGAGCACATTCCCATCTTCCTGGCAAGCTACGTTCTCATGGAGTATGGCACCGGCGTTGTGATGGGGGTGCCCGCTCACGACCAGCGTGATTTCGAGTTTGTCAAAGAGGCACCGATCGAGATTCCCATCAGACAGGTTATCATTCCGGAAGGAGGGAAACCAGGAGAGCTCACCGAAGCGTATGTTGATGATGGAATAATGGTGAACTCCGAACCCTTCGACGGTCTTCCCAACCGGGAAGGGATGGAACGATTAACCAACCACCTCGCCGAAGAGGGTCTTGCACGCCGGGTCGTTCATTACAAGCTGAAAGACTGGTTAATCTCCAGACAGCGGTATTGGGGAGCTCCCATTCCCATGATACACTGCAATCAATGCGGCGCGGTTCCCGTGCCTGAAGAGGATCTGCCGGTCCTGCTCCCGGAGAATATCGACTTTATACCCCGCGGTGACGGGAAAAGCCCACTGGCAACCTCACCGGAGTTTATCATAACCACCTGCCCGGTATGCGGCGGTCCTGGTAAGAGGGATACCGATACGATGGACACGTTTGTAGACTCGGGCTGGTACTTTCTCAGGTATCTGTCACCGAGCGATGGAGAGAGAGCGTTCGACAGCGGGCTCGTTAATAAATGGCTTCCTGTCGACCAGTATATCGGTGGGGTAGAGCATGCAATCCTTCACCTGCTCTACTCCAGGTTCATCGTCAAGTTCCTCAACGACGAAGGGCTCGTCAATTTCGATGAGCCGTTCGAGAGGTTGTTCACGCAGGGCATGATTTGCCGAAACGGCGCTAAGATGTCCAAAACGAAGGGGAATGTCGTCAGCCCGACTCCACTGATCGATCGCTACGGCGCGGATACCGTCCGTATCTACACCCTTTTCATCGGCCCCCCTGAAAGGGATGCCGAGTGGAACGATCGTGCCGTAGAAGGCGCATATCGCTTTATAAACAGGGTTTGGCGCTTGTACTACAACCATAGAGACGTTTTTGAAGGTGTAACGGACAAAAAGTATAAGTTAAATCTAAAATCATACGATAAAGAGAAAATGAATCTTTACCGAAAGGTTCAACAGACGACCGACAAGGTTATCAGCGATGTCCTCGGAGGTGCATTTCATTTCAATACGGCCATCAGCGCTCTGATGGAACTCACGAACGATTTATACCTGTTCATCGAAAAGAACGAATCCTTCAGGCAGAGAGATCACGAATCCGTGAAGCTTTTTCGGACGGCAGTGAAAAATCTCGTGTTGCTCCTGGCACCAATGGCGCCGCATCTTTGCGAGGAGATTTGGCGTCAATTCGGTTACCAGGATTCTGTATTCAAACAGAAGTTGCCTGAGCCCGACCGGAGATATGTGAGGGCTGATATATATACACACGTCATACAGGTGGATGGAAAGGTCCGATCGAGAATCGACGTCGAAAAGGATATCGATAGAGAGAAACTCATCGAGAGATCTCTCAACGACGAGAAGATTAGGAAGATTATCGGTGACCGTTCAGATGTCACGGTCATCGTCGTGCCCGGGAGGCTCACGAATATTGTCACAAAGTAACAGAAAGAGACATCACAGGGATTTCCCTACCATATATTGGTTAACATAATATATATTATGCGACATTTTTTGTTCAGTCAAAAAGAGACCCGGGCTGTCCTCCCCCGGGTCTCTTCCTGTTCAGATGTTTCGCAATCACTACCGATACAGATTTTTGATGGCTCCCCAGCTCTTCGGTTCGATTGCAACGCTGCACGTTCCGTTGAATATGAACCACCCTCCCGGCACTTCATGCTTGGGATTATTTGCCTCGCACTTAGTAATGAAAATGGATGGATTTGGGTAAGAAGTAGGGTGATTTACAACTCGTACTGAGAATGTGTTGGCCTCGCCAATATTAAAAACTGGAATAGTACCAATGTAGACTACATCTGCAGCTGTACCGAGGCATGTACTTCCAGTTAGAGAGATCCCCGTTGTTATGGATCCAATGGTTACTTCGATGTTATCTGCCCACGTGGGATCCTGAAAGAGTACACTTGGCGATGAAATCTCAAGCATGAATTCACATGCATTCCCCAAATACGGTCCCTCATCACGCCAGTAGTAAAGATACAAATTGAATAATCCAACACTCCAGGGGTCTGCAACTGTACCGTAATCGCAGTCCGTCAAAGTTTCATCTAAGTACAATCCTAAAGTACCTTCATGTGCAAAAGCGTGCGTAATAAAAATCATAAGAAAAATAACGAGCAGTACCAGTTTCTTCATCCCATTTTCCTCCTTCGCATTGAACGACCCTCAAAACCTCCCTTCTCATCACTGAACCTTATAGACCATTTTTCCTCGCTGATCAAAAGTTATTCATACCTCTCACATGTGTCAAGTAAAAACTAATCTTCATGGCTATGGAGCCCCGGTATCCGATCTCGGTAATCACCGAGAAACGGAAGATGCCAATATTCACCGAAGAGGGCTTTTACAAAGCCAACCACTGACAGTGTCAAAGCTCCGAGACCCGTGACCAGTTGGAGTATACCGACGATGACAAAACCGATAAACCGTACCCTCCCTATGGTGATCTCGAGAATGATCACCATGATGAACGCAACGCATTCTGCAATGAGCAGCAGAAAGCCCTGACTGGCATGATACCGAATATACGAATCGTTCTTCGACTTCCAGAGTGAAAAAAAACAGAGGAACATGAGATAGCTCAACGCTGCGATCCACCGGGATCGGTCCGAGGGTTTTACGATCTCTTCGCTTCTCTCTTGAGCTTGTATGGAATTTTCCATCTCGGATCACCTTTGTTCCAACGATGCGTTGTACCAATGAGCATAAATGAAGCCAATACCTCCCCCCACATCAACTCTTCATAATTTCGATCTCGATCTCGAGGTCTCGGTGTTCCAAACCTGTCGTCAATTCAAGGAGCTTCTCCATCACTTCGATCGCTCGATCTTTTTGATTGCTCTGCTTGAGGTTCACGGCAGCTCTTTCCAGATACTCCTTCTTGTAGAAATCATTCGTTTTCAGGTTTTCTGCAAGTTCCAGGTAGACCTCTGCGGCTTCCTCGTACCTCCGTTCATTCTCGAGCGCGGTAGCCTTCCCGGCCATCGCTGCATCGTGGAAGAACGGGTACCGATTGCTCTGTGTCAAGTAACTGTTGAAGGCATCGAGAGCTTCAAGGTTTCTGCCGTCTTCCAGAGCACATTTCCCAATAAAATACGTTGCATAGACTCCTTCTCGCATGTTTTTGTGCCGATTGGTCACGAGCTTAAAGAACTCTTCCGCTGTCTTGAAATTCCCCGTTCGATAATGGGTAAGCGCCTCAGCGAGCTGGTTTGCAGCAGCTTCTCGAGTTTGTCTTCTCGCACTCGATACCCACAGGGCTCCGGCGATGATCACCACAATGACGATGAGCCCAATGAAGACCATGTTCTGATGCTCCCTGACATACTCCCATACGCGCACTGTAGTCGAAATAAAGGTATCCTCTTTCAGCTGTTTTTTCGTCAACCTGTTTGGAGACAACTCGTCACCCTCCTTTTGCTAGTAATAAATAACATCCAAGAATTATGCTTATCAAGGAAATAATATCCTTATAGCCCCTCGCATTAAGCAATTGACACCGCAAGCTCCTTCTGTAAGGCTTGGAACGTTATACTGTTCAAAGGAGAGTTGGCACGTGATCAGGGTTCTTCGCATCGTCGTAATGGCAGCTGCAGTTCTGATTACTATTCTCGAATTCTTCGGGATCAGGGATTTCTCGAGGGCCCCCTATTACGGGATACTGCATCATAACCTCGTCATACAGGAGGTTGACAGGGCAGGCCCAAACCGTGATATTTCGCTGCAATCCGGTGACAGAATACGCTCGGTCGATGGGCAGGTCCCGCGAAACATCAACCATTTCAATTACCTCACAGCTTCAAACACCTCACTCAAACCACAAGTCTACACCATTGCCCGTGCTGACTCGATCTTCGATGTGACGGTCAGGAGCGTCGGTCAGCCGCAGGATCAACTGTCGAGAAGGTTTGCCATGATGGTGGTGGGATTCACATTTATCCTCGTGGGTTTCATCGTCATCCTCAGACGTCCCGACATTCTCGGTCTCCTTTTCACGGTCAATTGCTTTATATTCTCGTTTCTCGTGACAAACCGTCCTGTCACGTCCATCGGTTTCTTCCACATAGCTGGAGAGCTTCTCCACGATTTTCTTTTCATCTTCCTGCCTGCATTCTTTCTTCACTTCTTCTTCCTCTTCCCGGGCAAACAAATCGTAAGCGGTACCAGGCGATCGGCTGCCATCAGGGTGCTGTATGTCCCCCCCTCCATCCTCTTTCTATCGACATTCGTTTTGGCACTGATGAATTACTCTACCCGGACTTACTTCCAGTTCATCAATGCCGTCGAAACGCTGACCGCAATTTACTGGGTTGTTTACATGCTCGCGTGTATCGTTACATTCATACGAACGTACCAGACGTCAGAGAAGGTGCAGCGTGTCAAGTTCAGAATCGTGATTTTCGGTGTTGCTCTCGGCATCGTGCCCATTTCGGCAGTCATGTTAATAAAACAATTTCTGCCCACCGCCAACCTACCGTACGGCCATCTGTCGGTACTATTTCTCTCGTTTATCTCTGTCTCTTTCGCATATGCCATTCTCAAGCACGGTGCGCTTGATCTCAACATCGTCATCCGTCGCGGCCTCACCTTTGTCATGCTCTCAGCGCTGCTCATTGGATTGTACTTCATCCTCGTGAAGGTACTGGGTAGCAGGTTCAATGACTTTCTCGGTGTCACCTCCCGGTTTGCAACGGTCATCGCAATCATTCTCCTGGCCTTGGTATTCGCACCAGCGAAGGCCGGGATACAGGTAATCGTGGACAGGGCATTTTACAAGAGTCGAAAGGTTTTCAGAGAGAGAGTCATAGAATTCAACCGGAAGATCCAATTCCTCATGTCTCTCGAAGAAATATCCAAATTCGTCGTACGAGAGGTCATGGAGCTTTCCGATGCCAAGCACGTTCACATTTTTCTGAGAGAGAACAAAGGCAACTATATCCTGAAGCGTAGTAACCCGCCCGCGCGAAAATTGCCGCTGACTTCTTTCCCCCCTGACCTTGATCTCGTCCAGCTGATGAAAGAAAAGCGGGTCCCACTTCTCGTGGAATATTTTGACAACCTTTGGATTTTGAACAACCTCGATAGAATATCACGAGAACTCATCTTGATTTCCGAAGTCTCAGTGGCGGTCCCGCTCATCGAGCAGCAAGAGCTTTTCGGATTCATTCTCGTTGGCCGCAAGAGGTCCGGCAAGCCGTACATTCACGCAGATGCGGAAGTATTCGAGCTCCTCGGTGAAAGGAGTGCCGTCGCCATCAGGAACATCGAACTATACCGAGATTCAATCGAAAAGGAAAAGCTCGAAGAAGAGCTGCACCTCGCCAGCCAGATCCAGCACCGCCTCCTTCCCGATTCCCCTCCCTCTCTCCCTCAATCCACCCTCCTCGGAGGCATCAAGACCACCCGCGAGGTTGGAGGCGACTTCTACGACTTTGTCGAATTCTCAACGGGTCTCATCGGCATCGCCGTCGCTGATGTTTCTGGAAAAGGGATTCCTGCTTCAATGCTCATGACGACACTGCAAGCATCTTTTCGAGCTGAAGCTTCTCACGGACGATCGCCAGCGGAAGTTCTCTCGGCATTAAACGGCTCTCTCTACGAAAGGAGCGATCCCACAAAGTTCGCGACATTTTTCTATGCGGTATACGAGGACGCCACGGGGCTTCTCCGGTATGCAAACGGCGGATCCTTTCCGCCGATTGTACTTGGTGCGGATGGAAAGATTAGCAGGCTTCAAAGAGGGGGCATTCTCATAGGGGTCGAACCGGACTTCAGGTACAGTGAAGGAATCACGAAACTCAAGCCCGGCGACCTTCTCATCATCTATACGGATGGATTCCTCGATCAGGAAAACGGCAGCGGTGAACCGTTTGGCGAACAGAGATTGATTCAATATTTCAGACATAGCTTACAATTATCACTCGCAAATATAATCGAAAAGTTATTTGCCACTGTTATTGCATTTGGCCAAAACAATGTGAAAGATGATATGACAATCGTACTTCTTCGTAAAAATATTCCTTAATCTATCCCCTCGTCCGTATCACTTCTAACCTATTCTTTGCTTGAAAGTTAAATCTTATTGACCGTCTCGTTTTACATTAAAGGCATACGTTATGCTATATCGCATTATGCAAGGCAAAAAGCCAGTATCATTAACGTTCCGCGAATGCGATGCGTTAGAGCTTTAGGAGGTGGTTACGGTGTTCCCACTGTTCTTGATCATAGACCTCCTGTGGTGGCTTCGTTGACAAACTGATTGTTGAAAAGTTTGTTGATAAGTCGTATAGACAAATGTTCCCGTTGACCCAAGGAAGCGTCGGCGGGAGCATTTTTTTAGCCCCATCATTTTGTCAATAACACCCAATTGTTTAAACTAAGATATTAGCAAATCATCATAAGATACTTTAATATAATAAAATATAAGTTGATAATATTTTTCATTTTTTTCTTGACATAACATTCCCGTTCTTTATAATCGGCACTAACGAGGCAAGAGGGTGACTACGCGGTCGTGATCCGTCTGCTCTCAAGCCAACCTTTGAAGCGAAGCGATCTTGCTGCTCAGGCCTCTGAAGGGCGTTTGAGACACGTCACGCAAGGTAGTTAGTCGTTGTCTCGTTAATGACGGAAAAGGGAATTGCCTCGTCTCATTGAGGCGAGGCAATTCCCTTCCTATTATCTGGTGCCCCCGAGACGACTCGAACGTCCGACACGCGGTTTAGGAAACCGCTGCTCTATCCTAACTGAGCTACGGGGGCGCTCTTGGCTTGCCTGTCACATATTGTATGTGTTCATCGGTTCATTCGCAAACAAAATCTGTCCCTAGTATGCGAGCAGACTGTACACTGGCCATTCGTTGAGTTTTTCTCTTCCCCTCAGGTCTGTCAGCTCAATGACGAATCCGAGTTCCTCTATCTCTCCACCTTGTCTTTCAATGATTCGAGCCGCAGCAGCCGCGGTTCCACCTGTTGCGAGCAGGTCGTCTATGATCAATACCGTATCCCCCTTCGATACAGCATCGGAATGCATCTCAATTGATGCTTCGCCATACTCCAACGAATACGTTTCAATAATTGTGTCCCATGGAAGTTTCCCTGGCTTCCTCAACGGAATGAGACCTTTTTCGAGTCGGTACGCGAGAACCGAAGCGAAGAAGAATCCTCGAGATTCCACAGCAGCGATCTTCTCAAAGTCCCTTGCCCTGTACCGCTCGCACAGAGAATCGCATATGCGCCGGAAAACCATCGGCTTGAGCAGAGCCGGTGTGATGTCCCTGAACAGAATACCTTTCTGTGGAAAGTCGGGAACATCGCGAATCCACTTCTTCAGATCCTCGGTCATCTTTCCTTATCTCCTCCCGATTTCAACTTCGATTCATATCCAGGTTCCAGCAGGCACCGCAACTTCCTGAGAGCACGCATCTCCAATTGCCTCACTCGTTCGCGCGACACATGAACCACCTTTCCCGTCTCTGCCAGGGTGTGAGGTTCCCCGTCATCGAAACCGTAGCGAATCTTCAGAATTAGCTTCTCCCTTTCGGAAAGTCGGTCGAGGAGTGCGGCAAGTTTTTCATTCTCGATTTGCTGGAGTATGATCTTTTCCGGGCTCATTTCTCCCTCGGCTTCCAAAGTCCTCGACAGCTGGTTGAAGGTGTCCAAACTGCTCGCAAGATCGAGGGCCCGAATATTTCGAACCAGCTCCTCTATCATGACGAACTTCTTCCTGGAAATCTTCAATTTCTCGGCTTTTTCATCTATGGTGAGAACGCCACGCCCCTCCTCGAGCGACACATACCTTGTCATCAATTGAAAAATATGTATCGGGATTCTGATCGTTCTTGAGTAGTTCGATATTGCTCTCACAATTGCTTGCCTGATCCACCACGAAGCATAGGTGCTGAATCGGAAACCTTTTTCAGGGTCAAACCTGTGGACGGCCTTGATCAGCCCGAGATTACCTTCCTCAATCAGGTCGAGCAACGGGACGCCGTAGGATGTGTACGATTTTGCAATGGTGATAACGAGCTTGAGGTTGCTCAGAATCATTTGACGGCGTGCATCTTCATCGCCCTTCTGAATCTTCCGAGCGAGTTCCTTCTCTTCCTCGGGGGAGAGGAGCGGGTACTTGTTAATATCCTTGAAGTATCTCTTGTGAAGCTCGTCACCTTCATCTCTGTCACGCATATCTACCATTCCCATGCGAACCGGATTCTGAGATGCGATTTAAAGGTAGTCCAGCGGGTTTTGGGCTTTACTCGCTTTCCGAATCTCGAAATGGAGATGAATTCCCGTCGCATTCCCGGTTTTTCCCACCTTTCCCAACACTTCCCCTCTCTCGACCCTCACTCTTTCTGTCACATGCAGCACAGACAAATGAGCATAGACCGTGCAGAAGCGGCTCCCGTGATCGATGATGACAACCTTACCGAATCCGCGCTGTCGCCCTGCAAAAATAACAGTTCCCGGCGCTGACGCAAGAACTTCTTCTCCATCCCCCACACTGATATCTATTCCCTGATGAAATTCGCGCGTATGATAGCGGGGGTGTCTCCGCACTCCAAAATAGCTGTTGATCCTGGAAGCACGATAGTGATGGACCGGAGGCGAAAATTTAATAGGTGCATGAGATACGTCTCCCGTTTTTTCTTCAACGACGGGGCGTGGTTCCTTTCTCGTGCGCGGATGTTTGCAGTATTTTGGGGATGGAGAACAACACGCGAAAGAGATGACAGCTGCGCAGAGTAATGCAAAGCAAACTTGTTGTAATTTCAGCAAATACATCGTATTAATGGTCGGGGCGGCCGGATTTGAACCGGCGACCTCCTGCTCCCGAAACAGTATCCAATAGTTATCTGGATTTTTCCCTTTTTGTCTCCATTCGTGTAATATATTGTTAAATAGATAAATATATAATTCTCAATTTTTCCCTATTTTGCTCTAATTGTTTTTTTGTTGTTGACATTATGTTGACACTCTCGTATTATTCGTTTTGAATATAGCAGGAGGAGGAAAAATGTCAAAGCTCAATAAGCGATTCGTTGACACAATTAATCCTCCGAAAGACAAGTTCCGAATCATCTGGGACGACGAACTTAAAGGCTTTGGCGTCCGTGTGATGAAATCCGGGACCAAAACTTATTTACTCGACTATCGTAACAAACTTGGAAAGCAACGTCGAGTTTCTATTGGACGTCACGGTGTTCTTACACCTTCCGAGGCCCGCAAACGAGCAAAGCAAATACTGAACCAAGTCGCTTCTGGAAGTGATCCTTTAGATGAACGAGAAAAGGCCCGGAGAAGTGCGACCTTCCGTGCCCTTGCAGAGCAATATATCGAAACCCGTTGCAGAGAGAAAAAAAGCGGTCCAGAGGATGAAAGGATTATCCGGAGGGAGTTGCTCGTATCTCTTGGAGACCAGCTTGCTCGTGATATAAAACGCGCAGACATCATGAAATTAATCGACAATATTAAGAAACGTGGGGCTCCTGTCATGTCAAACAGAGTCCTATCGGTACTGAAAAGAATTTACAATTTCGGCATTGACTGGCAATTAGTCGAGACCTCTCCTGTTATTCGGATGAAGCCCCTTGCAAAGGAACATCCTCGAGAGCGAGTACTGAGCGAAAAAGAAATCAGGCTATTTTGGAGAAACCTTTTCAGGATGCCAGGAAATCCGATTACACTATTCGCAATAAGGAT
>Ga0209427_10003201_pt1 | contig 19228 bp, 19 predicted proteins | sample DeeMarSWOR136_30_FD_187465 | JGI IMG/M metagenome (GOLD analysis project Ga0209427, IMG submission 187465) | Marine sediment microbial communities from White Oak River estuary, North Carolina - WOR-1-36_30 (SPAdes) (version 2) | ecosystem: Environmental > Aquatic > Marine > Intertidal zone >...
TATCAATAATCCTATCTTGATCAAAAATTACGATATCTGCCCACATCCCTTCTCGAAGTAGACCTCTATCTAATAAACCCAACGTTTGAGCCGGAAATGAGGTCATTTTTCTAATAGCTTGTTCTAATCTTAGTACTTTTTCCTCACGTACATACTTACCGAGGATTCTAGGGTATGTACCATAAAATCGAGGATGGGATTTACCAGATCCCATCTGTACTGACCAACCGTCTGTTCCAATCATAGTAAAGCGACTTTTCATCAAGGTTATAAGATCATCTTCATGACCATATTCGGTAATTTGTTCCACATGTGCATGGTTGTCAATCAAAATTTCATAAAATATATCAAATTCACTAGAAGATTGTTTCTTCTTGGTAATCTCTGATATTGATAATCCTTCAATCTCCCTCCATTTATCTGTTCTTTGAGAAGCTATATAGATTTTATCCCATGACATCTTAGTTCTATTAAAGCGTTCCTCCATATCTTCTTTAATTTGTTCTCTAGATTTAAGATCGTGCAATCTTTGGATAATTGCATCATTTCCTCCCTCTTTTGCCCACTCTGGTAAAGAATCCTTTAGTGAATTCATACCTCTCTTGTAAGGATATTGATCAGCTCGAATTATCAATCCTTGATTATTCGCTTCTTCAATCAATTGTAAGATCTCTGTACTTTTACCCCAGTTTAAAGGGCCGGCTACTTTAATATGTGAAATTTGTCCACCACGACACCGTGATTTTTCTACAATCTTTATCAGCTCTTCAATAGCTTCTAATACAAAATCCGCTTCATCCCTCATGTGACTAAAATATAATCCCCCATATTTCCCTACGATTTTAGCGCATTCAATAATCTCTTTGGTGTTCGCATTTGTTTGAGGGGGATAAATTAATCCAGTAGAAATACCAAAAGCCCCTGCTCGCATTGCTTCTTCAACATATGATTGCATTTTTTTTAGCTCTTGTTTTGAGGGACGTCGAGGAGCATCTTCCAAAACTGATCGACGAACTATTCCGAATCCAACTAAAGGTACTACATTTAAAGAACTACCTTGGTTTTCTAAAGCATCTAAATATTCCTTAAATGAGTGCCAATGAATCTTTCCATTGATCTCAAATGTTTTGCCAAAATAATCATCTTTTTCTGGATTTAGTGGTGCATAGGACATACCACAATTGCCAACTACAACAGTTGTTATTCCCTGTTGAGCTAAGCATTCCAAATTTTGATCGAAGATGAGTGAAAGGTCAGCATGAGAGTGAACATCTATGAATCCTGGGCTTACGACATGGCCATTAGCATCAATAATAATGGCATTATCCAATTCAGTGCTAAGATTTTGAGATATTTTTGATATCTTCCCCTCTGTGATTTCTATATCAGCAAAAAACCAAGGATTACCTGTTCCATCGAGTATTTTCCCATTCTTTATTATGATATCCAAAGTCATTATTATACCTCATTCTAAGTTCTTATATTTTTTACGCTTCGTTGGATATGCTACTTCAGGACGCTTGATAATAAATGATTGATCGAGATCATTCGCCATTTGTTTAGCAATATGAAAAGGAATACCAATTGATAAGAAATTTTCAGGAAACCAATAATTTCCAGTAGGATCAGTGGGACCAATAATGATACATTCCTTCGGACCACCTTCCGCCATTCCTGCAGGATATGTTACAAAAGATGCACAGGAAGGTCCCCAAGGGATTTGAGAATTAATCCCTTTCTCTGGTCGAAAATGCATTAGTGAACATAAATTTCTTATTTGTTCAGAGAGTCCAAAACAGATAAAAGCTTTAATCTCAAGATCTAAATCCTCAACATCATCGCATTTTTTAATAACTGTATACTTTCCGAGAGGAGTAATTTTCCCTATTGAATGTAACTGCTTTTCAGCTAAGTCTGGGTCAGCTATCAAAAATTCAGCAGCTCCACCCCTAAAATCTTCTGAACCCGTTGATAAGAAATGTTTTAGCATAGGCATAAATCCTTTATAACCAAACCATGCTTGTCCTCCTGGACAGCAACCCTCCAAATCATCTTCTCCAATATATAAAGTGTCTATATTATTCTGAACTGATAGAGTAAAAATCGAGTTCGCAATGCAACGATTAATCTCCTTTATTGGAGTTGCGGCTACAGGTATAGTTTCTGAACCATAAACGCATAACACATTTGTCTTTAACTTACCCGCTTGAGCTAGCTTTATTCCAATTTCTTTACTTGTTAAATCTACCATTAATATCCCAAGTTTTTTTTCTTATTTAATATAATCCAAAACTAAGGTTTAAGCATGTTCTTTAAAGTGCAAATGTTTTAATCTTTAAAAATATATATTGAGATAGTGTATTAAAATGATAACTATAGTTGGAGTAAACCCAGAATCTTTAGATGTAGTTAGAAAAGCCATGGGAAAATTAATTGAACAACTTGGTTATACACCATCAAAACCACACGTCTTTTTGAAACCTAATATTGTTGATGCTTTACCACCAAGTCATGCGGTAGATGTGGATCCTATAGTAACTGGTGGTTTAATTTTAGCACTTAACGATAAATTTGATATAGAAGAATTTATTATCGGAGAGAACTCGGGATATTTTTCTGAAAAACCAGAAACTTTTAAACGCCTTATTAAAACTTCAGGTTATGAGGAAATGGTTGAAATTTTGAAAGATGATTATAATATTCCTGTAAGTCTCGTGAATTTGGAATATGTAGAGTTAGATGAGTATGAGTGGAAATTCCCCCCCTATAAAATAAAATTACCCTCTATTTTAAAAACACACAGTTATATTAATTTACCTAAGATGAAAACTCATGGTACATGTATGGTTACTTTAGGTGTTAAAAATCAAAAGGGTCTTCTCCTCTTAAAAAACAAGAAAAAATTCCACCTTGGATTTAGAGATGATGAAGGAAAATATCATAGTAATCTACATGAATGTATTTATGAACTGGGCGAATTAATAAAACCTGAACTTACAGTTTGTGATGCCACCACTGCTCTAGAAGGAAATGGTCCTACGACAGTTCCTGGTGCTACTTGGGTGAAAAAGTTGAATATATGTATAGGGGGAACTGATATGATAGAAGTAGACAATGCGAGCTGTCAAATTATGGGAATTCCATTGGATCTAGTAGAACATTTGAGAGAGGTTGAGGTTTCTTTAGCGCCAGGGAGTTTGCCATTAACATGTGAAGAGCCATTTAAAAGACCAGTCAAACGAACTAAACCATATGGGAATATGTATCATCATTCTTCTATGTGGACGTGTACAGGATGTCAAATGACTATGACAAGAATGAATAGAAAAATCTATTACAATCCAGAATTAAGAGAGAAATTAAAGGAAAGAGATAAAAAATACGATAGAATTGATTTCTTTATAGGCAGAACCGAGGAAGAGGATATTCCTGAAAACCATGGTGTTTTGTTATTTTGTGGAAATTGTACAAAAGAAGTGTCTAAATTATATCCGGATGCTATATTTGTTCCAGGATGCCCTCCTCATTACCGGGAACTAGCGAAAATCTATGTAAACCTATGATTTATCTAATCCTTTATAACACTTATAATTAAAATTTTAAAAGAAAAATTAACCAACTTATTTCTCAGTGATATAAAAAAAAAAATATTTAAAAATTATTTTCTTTAAGGTAAATTCTTAATAATTTCTGCTCCTTTATCTAACGGAACTGCTTGCAAGGTTTCTGTCCTTATCGAACCAGCAGCTCCAAGAGTCATGAGACCAGTCATCATAGTTTCAAAACTTGGTGCTTCAATTATCGAAACAAAGTCATAACGTCCCATGGTATAATAAAACTCCTTAATGGTTCCTCCAAGAGATTCAGTCAAATTTTTCGCTACTTCAAAACGCTGTGGAGACTCCTTAATTTTGATAATACCTTCTTGAGTAAAATTACCAAGGACTATAAAAATCGCCATTCTCTCACCTCATATATTTGTTTATTAGTATGTTAAGGTATGTTCAATGCCTATTTAAATGTATTTAAAATAAGCTTTTTCACTGAGATGAAATAAATTCACGGTTTTTAAAAGTAAATGGTTAATTAAATCCATCAAATAGATTAGTAAAGAGGATCCCTTGAGATCATTTAGCTTTTCAACAGAAATATTAAATAAAAAAAAATGTATCTTAAAAATTACATACTAAGTTTTTTTCCTAATTCCGTTGCCCATACCTTAACTTTTTCTGGATCAGTATAATCTTCCACATCTCTATATCTTCCACCAAAAGCTTCGGCAGCAACAGGTTTGATGTGTGGATTTTTGGCTAATTTTTTGTCAATATATTTTGTGATCGCGTCTTGATAAGTTTCAGGTTTCCCTGCATAGCCAGATGATAAAAAAATTGCTACCTTCTTATCTTTAAAATCATTTTTAAGAAATTTGTTAGCTTTTCCATACCATCTTGCTATTCGAATTCCACTGCCAATAATGATATTATTATATTGAGAAAGATCGGGTTTACTATTTTCCTTTAGATTAATTAAATCCACTTCAAATCCGTAATTGGATTTCAAGACGTCTGAAATGATTTTGGCGTTTTCTTCGGTAACGCCCGATTTTGATACATACGCTATAAGAGTTTTATTTCCATTCATTTAAATTCACTAAGTCTAAAAAATTGAAATGATATTATAAATATTTGGAGTCCAATGTTCAATAATTTTCATATAGATTTAAACTTTTCAAGATATTATCAACTTTTGAGAATATACCCGTAATTAGGCTTAATTCTCTTTTTGACATTAATGACCTTTCAAAAACATTTCTAAAGGCAAATTTCACATTCTCTTTTTTATGGTTTCTTATTTTTAATTTGTTTATAATGTTTTGAATAAGATCTTGAAGTAGTTGACGATCTTCTCTATTTGCTAGCAAGACAGGATGAGTCCCTCTTCCAATATTTATATTATATATTTTTTTGAATATTTCATATAGAATTATGCCACATGCATGAGATAAGTTTAAAGAAGGATAATCTAATCCTGTAGGTATCCTCAATAAGATATCTGCAAGACTAATCTCGTCATTAGTTAATCCTCTAGATTCCTTACCAAATAATATAGCTATATTTAAAGGTTTAACTGAATTCGGTATTGTTAAATCTTGAGGGAATATTGCTAATCTTTTTATATTTGAATTCCTCATTCCTTTTGAAGTAGTAGCTAAGACCAAATCGAATTGATTGAGAAAACTTTTTAGTTTGAGGATATGATCCTTCTGCTCTATAATGTCAATAAACTTAGCATTCATTAGGATGTTTTTACCCTGCATTGCGAATCCTTGAGTTTCATAGTTGAGGATTTTTTTTCTGTCTTCAATTGAATTAAAAATTACAAGATTTTCATAATCAAAATTTCTCATTATACGAGCAATAAAACCTATATTTGCAGCATGTTCAGGACTTACTAATACTACTGTGAAAGTAAGGTTTTTATACTCTTCAGCTCTACGAGTTTCTTGAAATGAACTTAATTCTCTCTTAAGATTTTTCTTATTCAATTTGGATACCACTTATAGCATTATTTATGACTCATAGTTACCAAATTAAGATTTTGATAATAAATTTTATGTCGTAAAAGAAAAAAAAAATTAACTACAAATTTTAGAAAATTTTATAGTAGAGGTGAATATGGGAGGGTATATATTGGTAATATACGCTCTTTTGGGGCTATTTCTCTCAATTGTCTGACCCATTCTTGATCTCCAGTTGCGGGTTGATAAGCCATGTTTTCAGCTTTCCACCATATATCTCCTTTCCATAAATCGATCACTTGGTTTGGATTTCCGCTAATAGGGCGCCAACTTGCAATAATAGGAGTAGGATCTGGAACTGCTTTTAGCATTGCAATAAAATCAGTCATTTTATCAGGATTTACTTCGAGAACTGCCAAAGTGTATACTTTAAGCGGATTTTTTTGACTTTCTTCAATCGCTTTGTGTAACCTTTCAGGTGGCAATGCTCCTATTGTTTCTAGTAACCTCGAACGGCGTACAGGGGAGAATACTTCTAACTCAGCTAAATATTCGCCCCATTTTCTATCCTGGCAAGATTTTATACGAAAGCTCTTTAAAGCTTCGATATCATCGAATTCAAACAAATGAGTTGTCTGCATTACCCATTCATAATTCCCATACCAAGCTGCTACTAATCGTGCCCCTAAACGTTTACAAGCAGGAATCAGTAAGTCTTGGGTAATTTTAATAAAATTATCACGAACATCAGCACGAGCAGGGGTAAGGTTAAGAGTTTTTTCTAAATAAATCATAATACAATTCTACCTCGATACATATTATAATAACTCAGAATATGGTAACATGCTAACTCCTCTATAATGTTCTTTAGGAGCAATATCTCTGAGTGGACTAAAAAACTGCTTCATAAATTCATTAGCAGGTTGATAACCCTGAGGAGCAGAATAGATTTTCCAAAGATCAATTACTTCATTTGGATGTCCCCCTATTGGGCGCCAACTAGCAATAATAAGATCTGTTATTGGAGATTTGACTTCTAAACCTTGAATAAACTGAGGCATCATATTTGGATTTACTTCAAGGGTTGCTAATCCATAAACCTTTATAGGAGACTTTTTACTCTCTTCTATTGCCTTATGAAGATCTTCTGGAGGTATTGGACCCAATGGTTCTAGTAAACGTGTTCGACGTTCTGGAGCAATTTCTTCTAGCTCAGCGGCATATTCTCCCCATCCACTGTCATTGCTAGCATCTTTACGGAATTTTTTTAACGCTTCCATATCCTTAAATTCCATTATTTGGTTCACTTGACTGAACCATTCAACATTGGAAGTCCATGCGGCTACTACTTTTGTTCCTAAGCGCTTACACGCAGGGATCAATCTTTCTTGTGCTAAAGCAACAAATCTATCAAGATTCATGGGATGGGCTGGTAAAATATTAAAAGTTTCTTCTAAATAAATCATTTTTCCTATTCACTTTGATTTTTATTCTTTTTATAATATAATCAAACAACTTATTTTTTTATCTGATTGAAAGAAAGATGATTTTTAAAGTTTTTAATGTAGTTGAAAGATATAAATATGTATAGTATCATTAAATGGTTAAAATAAGTGGGACAAATTTAATTGATGCCTGTCTATAGAAATATCGGAGATTTTCTTGAATTTATTAATATCAGTAATGAAGAAGCCACGTTATTTGAATGGAAACCACAAAAATCTTTTAAAAGATTTGATTTAGATCTCAATGTTGTTAAAGAAAATCCTGTAAGTGATATCTTTTTTCATCGTGATAAAGGAAATATGAAATTGGCTTATATTCGAAGAAATAATCTAATATATACTGTTGGAGCTGATAATAAAGTACAATTTCAACTTCTAGAAGCTTTACTAGAACATGTTAGTTTTAAATTTCATGAAATGTATGACGTAGAAATTATTATGTCATATGAAGACTTCAATCCTGCCATGTTTAATGGATTTAAACAAGTATTAGTTAACATTATTATTAACTTTGCTAATTTAGATTTAGTAAAAAGAATTCAAGTTGAATGTAGAGTATGTAAAAAGGTACTAACCTTATTTGTTAAAAAAAGTATGATTGAAAATGCAGATTCTTATCCCGTACCTATTGTATATGTTCATGAAGGTCACGCGATATTATGTTTTATAGATCAGAATTTTCATCATCGTGGAGTAGAACTTGTAAATATTACTGGATAAAAGATTTGAAATCGATACTTATTTCCCCCAACATTCAATCTTTATTAGTTGATGAATAAGATTGGAAATAATTATTAAATCTTTAAACCTTTAAATTAATATGGCAGAAAATCAGAACTCGAATGATGAGCCTATTTTTGAGGAGATTGTCAAAAAAACAAAAACAGGAATAACTTTTCCTAAAAACCTAAGAGAAATGTTATTCGAAGAGGATTCAGATGTATACTTTAAACTAAGTGTTCCTAAAGAAAAAAATAAAATAATCCTAGAATTTGTATCCGAAGAACAGGCAGAAGATATATCAAGAAAAATAAAAGCTAAACAACCAAAAGTTATTAGAGCTATAGGAGATACAAAAGTCACCAAAATGAAAATAACTGGTAAACCTAGTCCAGCATGGGGAGAATACTTTATTTATGATTTTGATGCAAAGGATAAAATTCAACCAATATTGGAATCAGCTTTTTATAAATTTGCTGAAACACCAGTAAACTTAGAGGATGCGATGGGAAGAGTTAAGTATGCTTTAGTTTCATTTCTATCATCTACTAAAACAGAAAATGCTAAATTATATTATTCAGTCGAGAAATTCCTAATTGATATAGTGGAGAAATTTGACCAACCAAATTTACTTGATTGGATATTCGAAAAAATCGTACCCAATATTGAGAGCAAATTTCTTTATGAACTTGCATTGTTATCTCTTGTAGAGACAAGTTTAAAATTCAAAAGGTGGGAAAAAGCTGAGCTTTACATCTTTTATGTCCTAAAGAATATTGATAGCTATTCAAAATCTGAAATGTATAACACAATGAACTCATTTAAAAACTTAGTAAAAACTATTAAATGGTCTGAAAGATCGGATAAAATAGATATCCTACTTAAAGAGAAATTAATGGAATATGGAGATCAAGTTGATACAGACTATCAGATACAGATAATCGAATTTCTTGAAGATTTAAAGTATATAGAACTAGCTTACGAGCTGGCTAAGAAGATTCAAGTAAATTTACCCCCCGAGAGCGTTAAAGTGGAGGAAGTTAGAAAGTTAGTAAGAAGATTACATTCCACTCCAATATCTGAAAATAAACCTGAATCAAGTTTAGATTATGATATAGAGGAGGTCGACAATAAAGAAAAATAGTTAAATTTTGTCTTCTTTTGAGTTTTGTTGAATTTTTTTTATTTCTTCTTCAACTCTTTTCATTTCTTCTTCTTTAATTTTTTGTTCTTTTTGTTCAAGATTTTTTTGCTTAAGTTCTAACTCCACCTGAGATAACTCCTTTTCCCTTTCTATCAACTCTTCTTTTAATTTTAGAGCTTTTTCTCTTTCCAAAATTTCTTTTTCCTCTAATTCTTTTTCTTTTTCCTCGATTTCTAGTTTTTTCTTTTTTATCTCAAGATCTTTCTTTTTTAATTCAAGCTCCTTGTCAATTATTTCTGATTCTTCTTTTTTCAATTTTTTAGGAAGTTTTACCTTTATCGCAGAATCTTCGCCGTTTTCCTTTATCAACATCTCTTCCTTTAATTTTAATACTTCCTCTTTTGTTTGAATCACTTTCTCTTCAATTTCTTTCTCTTTTTCTTCCAATTCTAATTTTTTTCTTTTTATTTCCAGCTCTTTCTTTTTCAATTCAAACTCTTTATCCAAGATCTTAGATTCTTCAATTTCTAATACATCAGGCGGATGGATTTCTCTGGATACCTCTTCAGAAGGTATTTCTAATTTACTCTTTTCATCTTCAACGATTTCTTCGATTTTTTCAACTGTGACGATTGATTTCAGAATTGTATCAATTGAATTTTTAACTTCTTCATTAATGGAAATCTCTGGTGTTTCCTTAACATAATCAGTTAAGATTTTTGTCACCAAAGTTGGAGATTTTTCACCGATGGTTATTAGAGCTTGTATTGCCTTTTCAACAACAAAATCCTTTTTATCATTTAAAATTTCAACAATAGAGGTAATTAAAGATTCATCATCAATTTTCGCATCTCCTCCTGCCATATAAATTATTAACTGTAAATCAGCTTCACGTACATTTGGATCATCGGATTTTAATAGATCTTCACTGTAAGGAAGGAATAAATCGCATTCATTTTCACATATTATTTTTAGTAACAATAAAAAGGTATATCTCAAAACTGAGTCCTTTTTAGAAAGATTTTCCAATAAGGAGGGAATGTCAATGATTAGATTTTCAAGTAAAAACCTTAAGACAGTTCTACCCCCATGAATAGATAATAATGTCTCAAGGATATTTTCTAATCGATCAATATAATTCTCTTCAGCTGAATCAGCTAGATAAAGAGCAATAATATTTACAGCGTCATCTATCCTTCCATCCTTAACAAAATCTTTTATTGTCTTAATTTCTGAAATGTCATTTTCCTCTTCACTCATAATTACCACACTATTTTTTTTTTCACTCTACCCAAACTATATAATAATCCTGATAAATACGGTTTATAAAATTTAATATTAGTCTTAAATCTCTAAATCTAAGAGGTACAGGATTCTCTTCTTCATCATAGACATTCGTTTCAGTACTAAGATATAATGTTATTTCTAGATTTTGGTTTATGTCCATTTGCAAATTTATTTCATCACAGTATTGAGTTAATGCATTGAGGTCTTCCCAAAATGTATTCCAAAAATAATGATCTGCTTTAGAATCATTTTTTATTGAAGGCTCTGTTGAAATTTTGCTTAACACATCATAAGGTACTTTAACAGTAATTTCTACATGTTTTGAATGTTCTTGTCTCATTTTAACTTCGGGAAAGTAAATTCCGGAATAAAGTTTGCAAACACCTTGTATTAACTCAAGATCAGGGATATTCTCTCTATTTGCATTACATAAGACATATTGTTCATTCAAGAAGATTACATGAATCTTATCTCCAAATTTAAAAACTAAATAATTATCTGTTAAAAGGTATTCAAATTTTTCATTCCTGTTCTGTATTCGATCATCAAATATTTTAAAGGCTTCGTTCCAATTTTTAAATGACACATATTTATTTAATTTACGATAATCCCCATGGAAAAACACATCTAGAAAATCAATCAAATATAGAAAGGCATCATAAGGTCTATAGACAACAGTTTTATTTCTGAAAAACCTTTCAACAACACCTTTATGAACACTATAGCAAAACTTAGGTAAATCTTCTAATTTAAGGTCATTTTTTATTCGAAGTTTAAGCAAAAATCTACGAGTGCAAAGTGGAGTCAGGGTGCACTGGATGCGGTCAATTTGACATTCTTCAAAGCATAGTTTATCTATTCTTTTCCTCAATAAATCTATTAATTCAGATTTAAATTTCATCTCTGATTCATTGTTTAAAAATTTTATAATATCATCAGGTTGAATTTGCATCTTGAGAATTGAGAATCTTGGCAATCTAACTTAATAAATAAGAATTATTAAAATCTAATAATTTTTATTATTTTTTAAAGAACCCATAGAAGATGGGTGAACTTACTAATAAATGAATTATAAAGAGTTATTAATTAGTATTTCTTTATTTTTTATATCGAAACCTTAGGATTAATGGATCATGCTTCGTCAAGTTCATATCTTTTCTGAGAAGGAACATATTTTTGTAAAGGACTTTGCCATAGCCTTTGGAAGTAAAGAATTAAAAAATGTTCTTGAAACTATTAACAAATATATGGAAATGCCTATACCTGGTAAAACTATTAACAGAAAAATTTCTAATTTCCAAATCTTCCATAGAGGAAAAGATGGCCTATATTTCTTGTTAGTGACAGATTTAGTTGATTCTCTTCAATATATGGAAAAAATTTTAGTAAAGGTTATTGATAAATTCCAGGAATTGTTTCCAAACGTCATAAAATTCAAAGAATTAACCGAAGAAGCAGAGGAATTTGGTAGTTTTCTTGATGATATTCAAAGAGACATGCACTCAAAAATCGCAATTATTGGACCAACAAATGTAGGTAAAACAACACTTTTTGATTTACTGCGAAATGATGATGAAAAGGAGATAATCGATTTTGCAAAATCATCTACTTTAACTATTAATAAATTGACATTTGAAATTTGGGATTTTCAATTAAGAGATAATTTTTCACCATTATGGCCTAAATTTGTGAGTGGGTCTGATTTAATTATATTATTATTTAACTTAGCAAACTACCATTTAAAAATAATAAAACACTTTATAAATGTCCACAAAATAGATAGCAGTGCTTCTAAATTAATAATAATTGGTAATAAACGAGATTTAGTAGCTGATGAGGACATTAGACGAATAAGGAATGATTTGAATATTTCTAATTTTGAGGAAATATCTTTAAATTCTCCTGAAGCTAAACTTCAAATTCAAGGTTTAATAAAAGATACTTTAGGATTAAAAAAAGAGCTCCCAGAAAATTTTACAGAATCATTAAATGAAGCAGAAAGATTATTAAATGTAGGAAATATCATCCAAGCTTTAGCAAAGTATAAAGAACTTGTAAATATCGCAACATCTTATCAAGACTTTGAACAAGTGAATCTATTTCAACAAAAAGTGGATGAACTTAGTGAGAAATTAAAAGAACAGAAAGAATTAAGGAAAGAACGTGCAAAAGAAATGGATTTTGAGATCCCTAGAGAATTAAGATTTAAAAAGAAAATAAAAGTTAAACCACTTCCCACTACAGCACCTAGTATTGAAGTAATTGATCAAGAAAAATCTAAAGAAGAAATTAGCACCCCCCCTCCTACACCTGAAAGCAAAATGGTTTCATTTCAAAAATTAGATGTGAAACCTTCAGGACTAAAACTAATCAAACCATCTGAAATACCGTCTAAACCAGTTAAACCTGTAATATTCACAAAAAGTGAAGATGAAAAACCAAAGAAGTCTGGATTAAAAATGCCTATGGAATTGTTTCCTCCTCATGAAGCTTTAGCTGAGGTGATAAAAAAACCAATAATCTCTGATTATGCCAAAGAAGTTCAAAAAATAATATCTGAAAAAGGAAGTTCACTTAGTTTAAAATTGTGTGAACAATTAGTCACAGATTTAGAACAATCCTTAGGACGACCCTTAACTATAGAGGATATTGAACTAGCTGCGGGTTATTTCATACAGCAAGAACAATCTGTCTAAATTAAATAGAATATAGTTCAACAAAAGTTCATATCTTACTTCTTTTAAAAGAATTAAATATATTCAATATTATTAGTAAAACTTTATTGTAAAAGTACCACTATTTTCCTTAAATAAAAATTAAAGGTTTTGGATATGACAGCTATAAAAGAACTACGAGATCATTTTGCTGAAATAATGAGATTGAATTATATTCAAGCGCTTTTAAGTTGGGATCAAGAGGTGAATATGATGGAGTATAAAAGTTTAGAAGGAAGGTCAAAACAAGTATCATTAATAGAAAAATTATTGCATCAGAGAGTTACCGATGAAAGAGTGGGTACATTAATAAAGAAAGCAGAAAAACTTGAACTCAACGAAATTGAAAAAGCTATGTTGCGAGAGATTACTCGGGAATATAATCTTGCGACGAAATTACCTGAAGAACTAGTGACTGAAATTGCAGAAACGAGTATTTTAGCTGCGAGAGAATGGAGAGAGGCAAGGAAAAAAAGTAATTTTTCTATATTTCAAGAATTACTAGAAAAAACGGTTGAATTGCAAAAAGAAAAAGCAGAAAAACTTGGAACGCATCCTGATTTATACTCCACACTGATAGACTTATATGAACCGGGTGCAACCTATAACTGGATTGCTAATATTTTTGATCCCATTAAACCAAAGCTAATCGATTTTATTAAAAAATTAAATTCTTCCCCAAATAAGCCTCATGATTCTTTACTTAAGAAATCTTATGATGAAAATAAGCAATTTGAACTGAGTCGTGAAATTATTAAAAAACTTAATTTTGATTTTGGTTATGGACGTCAAGATAAGGTGACACATCCGTTTACAACATCACTTGCATCTTTTGACGTGAGAATTACAACAAGAACAACAGAACCTTTTCCAGATTGCATTACAAGTACAATTCATGAGTTTGGGCATGCTATTTATGAAATGGGTATTAAGAAAGAACTTCATGATACGATTTTATGCAACGGAACTTCAATGGGAATTCATGAATCTCAATCAAGAATGTGGGAAAATATTGTAGGGAGAAGTAAAGAATTTTGGATCTACTGGTACCCCACATTTCAAAAATATTTCCCAGAAAATTTAAAAGACTATCCCTTAGAAGAATTTCATAGAGCAATCAATATTGTCCAACCATCATTTATCCGAGTTAACGCTGATGAAGTAACGTACGGATTACATATCATTTTAAGATTTGAAATTGAAAAAGATCTCATTGAAGGTAAAATACAAGTTGATGAGTTACCAGAAATATGGAACACCAAGTTTGAAGAATTATTGGGAATTGTTCCACCAAATGATGCTCAAGGTGTATTACAAGATGTTCATTGGAGTATGGGAAGCATTGGATATTTCCCTACCTATTTCCTTGGAAATCTTTATGCCGCACAGATTTATAATAGTGCCTTAAAGGCGAAACCAAATTTACCTGAAGATTATAAAAAGGGGGAATTCTCTAACTTACTATCTTATTTGAGAGAAAATATCCATCAACATGGAGCAGTTTATAGAGCTAATGACTTAATCAAGAGAGTAACGGGAGAAGATTTAAATCCGGATTATTTCCTTAAATATATTGAGACTAAGTTCAAACCGATTTATAGATTATAATTATTTTTTTTTTCTTTTACACAATTTTTTTTCTCTATAATATTAACTGATGTAAGTTTAACTGATTTAAGTGAATATGTTATTACAAGTAAAAAAGCTTTCAGGAAAGCTATTACTCCCATTAGCTCGTAAAATAAAAAAATTTTAAATATAAAGTACAGAATATAGAAAAATATTAATAATTAAATCATTATAACATTCAATAAATCCTAAAAAAAATAAAAGAAAATGAGTTATAAAAATCCTTTAACTAAAGTTAATTGTCCGTTTTGTGGGGAAGAAATAGCAAGTGATGCAAAATTCTGTCCTACATGCGGAGTTAAACTCAAAGAAACAGTAGAAGAACAGAAAACTAAAATTTGTTCGGCTTGTGGGTATCAATTACCATTAGATGCCAAATACTGTTATAAATGTGGTGTCAAATTATAATAATTCCGATTTGAATTAGATATTGATAAAAAAGAGAATATTATAATAATTCCTTAAAACCTTATACAACAATAATTATTTAGTTAGTAAACAATGTTAAAACATTGAATGCTCAAAATTGTTTACGACTAAATAAGTATACATTAATAGTCATTATTATAAATGTAATAGAAATTCCTAAAATCAAAGCTAAAATAACAGGATTTAATCCTTCCATAAAGAACGTTGGTAAAAGAATTATTGAAGATAACTGACTACCTAAATAAACAGATAAAATTGCCGCAACAGGTACAGAAGAAACTAATACACCAAAGAAAATTCCAATCGAGCACGTAATAGCCATCGAAGCTGTACTTATAATCAATGATTCAATTGTTGCACGTAATAAATCTTCAGATAATCCAACTGTAAACTCGTCAATTATCACTCCAAAAGTAATAGAAATTATAATGGCTATAACCAAACATAAATATACGGCAAGAAATTTTGCCAAAAGTAAACTGCTTCGCTTAACAGGCCTAATTAAAAAGAGTTCATAAACATGACGATTTTTTTCACTAACTATAGAAGTGCTAAGCATTATTCCTGAAAGAGTTCCCCCAATACTTGATACAACAAGCCCCACTAACAATGATATTGGTAATCCTTCAGTATTAGGTTGAAGAAAATGAATTAAAAAAGATAAAAATGGCAACCCAAACCATAATACAGTCATAACTTTTGATTTTGCGTAACCCTTTAATTCATCGAGGAAAAGGAGACTCAAACTCACTTAAATCCACCTCCCACGTATTTTAAATATACTTCTTCCAAACTTGGATTTAAAAGAGTTAAGCTTCGGACTCTACACCTCTGCTCTAACACAGCATTCATAATTTTGGATATACAAATATCAATATCAATATTAGATTTTAAATAAATTAACTGTTTATTGTCTTTTATTTTCTCTACTTGATCAACTTCATTAAAATCTTCAAGACCTTCACATAATGAGGTATTTTCGGCAACAGTTATTTCAATTAAATTGCCAATATGAAAACTACTTTGAAGCTCTTCCGGAGACCCGATTTTCATGATTTTGCCTTCATTTAGAATTCCTATTCTATTAGCTATATCTTGAACATCATTTAAAATATGAGATGAAAACAATATTGTTATTCCCTTTTTAGCGAGTTCCTTAATAACTCCCTTAAATTGAAATCTACTCATGGGATCCAATCCAGATAACGGTTCATCCAACACCAGAATTTTTGGTTGATGGAGTAGAGCCTGCCCTAACCTTAATTTTTGAAGCATACCTCCCGATAAATGTACTATTTTTTTATAACGAAAATCAGTAAGACCAATTAAGTCTAAAATCTCAATAATTCGATTTTCAAGATGGTTTGATTTAAGTCCAGAAAGACGTCCAAAAGACTTAAATGCGTGGTCTATGGTACGCCATTCTTGAAATCCAGCTTCTTGAGGATGATATCCAATTAGATTATGTAGATTTTTTCTATTAATAGGAACATTATTTCCAAATATAGAGACTTTTCCCTCAAAATCAGTTATTAAACCGACAATAATTTTAATAGTAGTTGTCTTGCCAGCTCCATTTGGACCGATATATCCAAAAATATCTCCCTTTTGAATGGTAAAAGAAATATGGTCTAAGGCAAGGAGATCTTTATAACTTTTAGAAACATTGTTAAATTCAATACAAATTTCTGACATGGTAAATTTAATTACTTGGTTAATAATTAATGTTAAAATTATTTGTAAATCTATTTAGTAAATATAATTTATTAAAATAACTAAAATTTTAGAATTGAAAAATAATGGTTAACTGTCTGATTGTAGGGCATGGTGCAAGAGAACACGTTATCGGTGAAACTCTTGTTAGAGATGGTGCGAATTTATTTTCTTTTATGAGTTTTAAGAATGCAGGATTAGAAGATCTGAGCGAAAATGTTGAAGTTCATTCTGAAACTGATTTTCAGGAAATACTTGAATTTTGTAAAAAATTTAACATAGATTTTGCTGTTATTGGACCAGAAGCCCCGTTGGTTGTTGGGATAGTTGATGCTTTAGAAAAAGGTGGGATCCCCTGTGTTGGACCGAAAATAGAAGCAGCTCAGTTAGAAGGCTCTAAGATTTTCATGAGAGAGTTGCTTGCAAAATATAAAATCCATTCAAATGTCATAAGTAAAAAATTTGATTCGATGGAAGGTGTTGAAAGTTATATAAAGGATATGGGTGAAGAGAATCTTGTTGTTAAACCAGAAGGGCTTACAGGAGGTAAAGGAGTAAAAGTGTTTGGCGATCACCTTTTTTCAAAAGATGACATAATAGAGTATTGCAGTGAACTAGTAAAGAAAAAAAGTCGATTTCTTTTAGAGGAGAAGTGTAATGGAGAGGAGTTTACTCTGCAAGCTTTTGTTGATGGGAAAAATGTAATAGGTTCTCCATTAGTTCAAGACCATAAAAGAGCTTATGAAGATGATAAGGGACCAAATACTGGAGGAATGGGTTCATATAGTATGGAAGATCATCTCATGCCATTTTTCACTCAAGACGATGTTGATGAAGCCCTTTCCGACATGGAAAAGACAGTTGCTGCTATCAAAGCAGAAACAGGTGTAGAATATAAAGGTTTCTTATATGGTCAATTCATGAAAACAGCTTCTGGTATAAAATTAATCGAATATAATTCTCGATGGGGTGATCCAGAAGCAATGAACGTTTTACCTCTTCTAAAAGGTAATTTTGTAGATATCTGCTGGGCTATTATTAATGGAAACTTATCAAATACTTACAAATTTGAAAATAAAGCTTCTGTATGTAAATATCTTGCTCCAGAAGGCTATCCTGTGAATCCAAAAAGAGACGAAAAAATTTTTATTGATAAAAAAGAACTAGAAAAGATTGGTGCAAAATATTATTTTGCCTCAGTCTATAGAGAAGGTGGTGATGTCTATACTACAACATCTAGAGCTATGGGTGTGTTAGGAATTTCTAATTCTCTTGAAAAAGCCGAGAAAATTGCAGAAGCTGGAGTAGGCTGTATAAAAGGTAAACTATTTCATAGAAAAGATGTAGGAACACTAAAATTATTACAAAAACGCATTGATCATATGAATTCTCTCCTTAAAAGATAGGAAAAAACCATATTATTCATATACTCTCTCATTAGAAGTAGTTTTATATTTTATAATCATCAAATTATAATAATTTCGATATTAAGCTTTACTTGAATAATGAATTGGCATGAACAAAATATTAAATTTAACTCATTAGTAAAACAGCTTTTCCATGATGAGGATTGGCAAAAAAGAGCTGATGCGGCAAGAGAACTTGGAATTATGAAAGAAGGTAGGTCGGTAAATTTACTTTGTCGTGCCTTAAGATCAGAAGAAGATCACCTTGTTATTAACAGGATTATAGAAGCTCTTGGAAGAATTGGTGATGGTAGGGCAACTTTAAGAATAATTGAAAAACTTAAAGATGAATTAAATGCTTCTGAAATGGATAAGTATAGGATCATTTATATTATAGACGCTTTGAAAAAAATAAAAGATAAAAGAGCTTTAGAGTATATTGGACCATTCCTTAGTTATTCTGATGAAGAAGTTAAACTTCTTGCCCATGAAGCATTTGATGAAATAGAACCAAACTGGAAAGAAATTGTAAAAAGAGAACGAAAAGAAAAATCAATCCAAGAAATCTTCAAAATTAAATTTTAATCTTGAATTCTTTCCGGTTTCTTTTAGGAATAATAAACTCGTAATAAAAGAATTATTTAAAATTTTTACACTAAATTTAGATATTAATTTACTAAAGAGCTAATTTCTATGAATAAAAAACAAGTATGTTGTTGGGATTTAGAGGGACCAATAAGCTTTATTGATTTTGCAGCCGAAATTGGAAAGCTATTAGGCAATAAATCTAAGTATAATTTAAAAAAGTTTGATATGGGTACTTTCTTTACCATGATTTCTAACTATGATGATTATATTATTGATATACCCGGAGTAAAAGAAGCATTAAATATTCCGGATTATCAACCAGGGGACACACTGAGAATTATGGCACCGCTTTATACTGCTTGTTATACCGATAAAGAATTGGTAAAATTAGCAAAAAGTAATCTTGGGTTATTACCGGGGTGTCGAGAATTAATGGATATATTGCATAAAGATTGGGAAATATTTGTTATTTCAACTAGTTATTCTCATTTTGCCTATAATGTAACTGCTGCCTTAGATATTTCAAGGGATAATGTTTATTGTACAGACCTAAATATTAATTATTTGAAGAAGGG
>Ga0209427_10003202_pt1 | contig 19226 bp, 9 predicted proteins | sample DeeMarSWOR136_30_FD_187465 | JGI IMG/M metagenome (GOLD analysis project Ga0209427, IMG submission 187465) | Marine sediment microbial communities from White Oak River estuary, North Carolina - WOR-1-36_30 (SPAdes) (version 2) | ecosystem: Environmental > Aquatic > Marine > Intertidal zone >...
ATCCGGTCGAGGCTCAAGTCAACCGTTTTTCGCTCCGCAAACTGTGTGGCCTGTCGGGTTAATTGCTCACGGAATTCGTTCATGGCCTCAAGCCTCCTGTCCATTTCCAGCTTGGCCACGTCGATGCTTTTTTCCATTTGGCGAAATTGCAGATCCATTTTATTGCAAGCCGATTCCAGCCTGGCCGCCACGGCCTTATGCTCCGTGCACTTTTTGTGAACACAGTCAAATGGTTCCCCGGTCATTAGTCGCCTGTCATTTCTCGCTCAAATTTTTCCCGTGCCCGCCGCACTTCCTCAAGGCGGTCTTTCAGTCTCTGATCGTCCGGGTGATCTGCAATAGCCCTCATTATTTCCAGCTCCATTTGCTGGTACAATAGCAACTTGTTATAGTCACCTTGGTTCTTTATGGCCTGTTGCTGCATCTGCAATGTATTAACGATTTCTTCATTTACTTTTTCCTGGGCGGCCAAGCAAACATCGTGATAACTCCTGGTCGTCCAATGATTATCCAGGCCAACCCAGGCGGCGGTTCCTACAATGATAATGCCGACAACACCTCCGGCGGTTTTAATTAGCTTGCCACTCATTTTTTCCCGCCCTTCTTGCATCCTTTCTTCTTAGCCAAGACAATCACCTCCTTACTGAATACAGAGATAGACCGTCGCGGTCACACCGCTCGCTCCGCCAGTTTCGGTCACTTTAATTTTCATCCAGGGCGCCACGACCGGTTCCCCGTCCGGGAAAGGGTAAATCTGCGTCCCGGCAGTAAGGCCAATAGCGATATCCGTTCCGCAATCGCTGAAAGTAGCATTATCATGCGAAAGCAGATACTCTACCTTGGCCGTGCCAGCCCCGGCTATCGTGACTTGGACGGAAAAAAAGCCGTATGGCTGATAAGCCCCCAGGTCGATTGATTTACTCGACGCATTTGCCGAGGCGCCAATCGATTCTGCGTTCAAGGCAAGAATCGTATGAATCTTCCCTCCGCTGGTGGCCATAGCTACCGGGGAAAGCAGGCACAGAACCAGCATAACGGAAAGCGCCAGGGCACCAAGTTTCTTGATTAATTTGCTCATTTTCATCAACCTCCTTTGAATTTGTAAAATCGCCGGGCTATAAATTCCAGCCACTATCACCCCAACCCGAGCGCCCCCATGGTGAACCACCCCATTTTGGAGTTAGACCTTCATAAGTTCCCGATTCCATCTGGTCTTGGGTATATTTCTTGTCATAAATTCGGATGCGATCTATGTAGAATGGAAAGTCATTGCCATAACCTATTTTAAATTCAGCGTCTCCACCTACAACAAACGCCGCCGCATCCACCGTGGCGGGTGTTGCATCCCATGACCATGACCCACCTGATGGCAATGCTCCTATATCTAAATCATTACCGACATCCCATGATATCGCTAAGAGGTGATCTGTGGCCAATGCTATGTTAGGGTCTACAGTGCTCGACCCTGTGCCGTCGTATGAAGCGAATATCCCGTCGTCTAAGTAGAGAAAACTTTGCGCGGCATCGGAGCATGATAAAATTCCGTCGTTCCCTGATCCATTGTGATTCGCTTCATTAAACATCGGAACGAATCCGTCCATTATAAGCGTTCCCTCAGCCCCAGCGCCAGTGAGGACAGAATTAAGAACTGTCCCTATTGTCCATTGTAAGCCATTATCACTTGCATCCTGCGCCATCGTGGTGCGAGTCACCGGGCTGCCATCGGTGGGAATATAGGAGGTCATGTAGGGCGTGGCTTCTACCTGGGCGCCGAAAACAGCTATCGCATCCCCATTCGTAACTATCCTAATCCCGACATGAGGATCAGCCTGGCTCCTTGTAATGCTAAATCTCTGCCATTCAGAGGTAAGGGTTTGCGTAGTCCAGTTCGATCCATTGTTATCTGTTAGGTCAATATTCCCCGTGCCTGTCACCCGCTTCATCCAGATAGAGAAATAGTAATCTGTGGAGGCAAGCGGAGCCAAATCTATTAAGAGAGTTCCATTGGCATCAGTGGCGGTCAATGTATAAGCTGAATCTGAAACCCCATCCACTCCGTCAATATTCTGTGTAGCCGTAATGTTGCTTGCTGTCCATTGCGAGAAATCCTCAGAGTAAGGACATAGATTCGTCCCTTGCCCGTCGAACTGCAATCCATAGTCCGTGATAGGCCAATCAGCAGGGATCGTCCCGTTGTCTGCCACATAGGTCCGGGGCTCGGCAGAGCGGAGGGTGTTTTCTTTTATAGAGAGGTTGCGGATGTAGATAACATCACCGGCTCCCATGTCATCAAATTGTATTTTATCGGTAGCAACATTTGTGCAAGTAAACCCTAAAGTGTAAGTCGTCCAGGATTCAGCGATATTATCCGTGGACGCTAATTCTGTATTGTCTGACTGTGCTATCTCTACATCTACCGTATCGCCAGACCCTACCTTCGCATCGAATTGAACAGTGTAGCTGTTGCCAACGATCAAATCAGAGAATAAGTCGGCAGCGTTTGCAAAGGCCAGTGTAGCGCCTGTATCTGTATCTACATACGTAACTAATAGTGCATCCTCAGTCTCGTCTATTGCTATTGTGTTCGTCCCGTATGGCACCCAGGAAATCTGCACGGGGCGTAAAATTACCGTGTCAACGGAACCATTAAAATCTGCGTCTGCCTGCATCCATAGTGCTGTACCATTTGAGTATATAAACCCTGTGTGAGTGCCATCGCCAGATTTCCAATCCCCGATACTAGTCCCACCCGCGCCACCTATATTTATGCGCACATTTCCAGCGACATAGTTTTTTATCTCGAATGAATACCAATAAAAAGTGTCATCGCTATTAACATCGTATCCCAAATTGCTTTGGGCGACTTGACTACCATCACAGTCATACTCATCATTTACAGCATCGTAAGTCCATCCAACCCCGACCGATTCAGTGAACGTATCTGATGAACAATCGTTGCTATATGTTACACTCCCCGCCAGCGCAGGCCAGGGGTCTACATCAGGGATGCCTTTGTTGGGGGCGGTGACGGCTTTGATGGAGACGTCATCTATTATAAGATAATCAGCAGTTGTGCAATTCCCAGAAGTTTGAGAAATATTAAAATTAGAAGATCCGGTCGAAGATCCTATCACATAAGCCTCAAAATATGTCCATGCAGAATCGGCGGGTTTTTGTTCTAACACCTCGGCTTGCCAAAACATCCGCACACTATTGGCATTGCTACAATATACCCATCCTGATAATTTATAAATAACTCCAGCTGTTCTACTTACAGATTGCTGTATCCCACTATTGGCACCATCATCTGATACTGTTATTTTTTGAGCCGATGAACCTCCATGAACATTACTAGTTTCTTCTGACACTGTTTGGGTATATACGTTTGACCAACCATCTGCCAATCCACCAGTAAATCCACTCTCGAAGTCAGCATTACTAACCGACTCACTCCCCAACGTCTCCTGGTCGAACAACTCCGGCCCAGGGGAAGTGGTGAGAGTGCCAAGGTCTTCGACTTGGATCTCGGTGAATTCTATTTGGCCATGGCCGGAGGCGTTATTATCCCTAACTCCAAAATTGATATTTCCACCACCCACACGACCAGATATAATTACATAATACCTTGTTAATGTAGAAGTTAACCCTGCGGAGGTGTCGCTTTGCCACGCTGATCCATCCCAATAGTAAACAGATGAATTTGTTATTAGCGTTGTGTCACCGGATTCAGATGCTAAATGATATATTTGGATACTCGCATTTCCAGTTATATTCCTGCATTTAAATGAAAATAAGTAATAATTTCCTTCTGTGGTTGCTATTGGTTGATGGATATAATCATTTTGAGCAGTAAAGGTTACTAAGGTAGAGCTGTCGGTTGTAGCGGTATGTGTCCAGGTTGCTGTCGTCAAATCCTCCGTATCGTCAGCCAGGTTTTGCCCATCCCCACCAAACTTCGTAAGCACTCCATTGACTACCCCGTAGCGGTCGCTGACCATGGACGCGGCCGGAGAGGTGAGGTTGCCCTTATTATCAGCATTCGTATATTGCGAGAAATTGACATCCACAACCTTGGCCGAGAAAGCCAGGAAAGGCATGAAGAAAATCGCCCAGAGGAAACAAACTATCCTAAAAATTAATGTTTTCATTACTGAATCTCCACGCCTAAGATGCCCCTATACCGGCCGAACCAGACAGGTTCGGGGTTCCCGGCACTATCCCAATCTTTAATATTCCCGAAATGCCACTCGCCGCCCGTATACCAATGAGCCCCGGTGATATATTCAATCTCGTTTAACGTACCGGACCCGAGCCCTTGAGCAATCCGCATAACCATATCGACATAGCCGAACCCACGAAACTCTGCCATTTGATAAGCCTTATTGGCTATCGAAAGGTTCTGTGTAGTATAAATGAACATTGAGTTCGCGCCGACCGTTTTGACAATCACGACGTTTGATGTCGGGATGGCTGTCTCATTCGGCCCGCCTGGATCAAGAATAAACCCGAGAACCGTATCCGGTCCCGGATCAATGTCTTCCTCCTGATCGACAAAGAAGCACGTCCACTTTTTTGCCGACGCGGGCGAAGCAATCAGCACGACCAACAATAGGCCGAGAATCCAAAATTTTTTCATGTTACTTCCTCCTTACTGTTTTGCCCTGATCGACTGTTTTAATGTTTTGTGGGTAATTTCGCTGATACCCTGAATGCCAAGGAGTTTTTTTGTTTTTATCGTTTCATTGTAGTCATTGATATCGGCTAAAATATCGGCCCATTCACGTTCAGATCGCCTGCCTTGCGGCTTTTGATAGAAGGCCTTAACCCTGGTATACAAATCGCTGCGTTTATCCCTGTAGTGCCTTATTTGCTTCGTCCTGGCCCATTTTTTCTCCTTGAGGCGGGAAATTCCGGACGGATTGAAATTGGCTATCCTCATGATCGTATCGATCATGTCGGGCCAGATTTGCTTGTCCTCATATGTAATGGGCGTTTGCCGCTGGGAAGTCACGCCGTATTTCGCTTCTCGATATCCCTGCATGGCCGAGCTGATAGCTCGCGGGGCAATCTTTTCGATTCCACGATAAGTTTGTCCTTCGTAGATCATCTTGCCGCCTTCGTACATATCGACCAGGACGTTTCCGGGCGCTCCGAGCAATTCTGGTATTTTCATCGGGAAATTGCCGATAAAGTCGATCTGCAGCGAACCCCTTAAAGAAATGCCGGCGAATCCTGGCAGGCCGTATCGGGCGAATTTTTCAGCATTATCGCCGAATAAGTCGAAGACCCATGAATAAAAGCCTTCTTCCCATTCATCCTCATCTCCCCTGAGCTCGGATAAAATTTGACCTAAGACGGCGATTAAAGGTTTTCCTATGATAGGCATAGCCCCTGCGCCCCCCAGGATTGCCGGTGCAAGCATCATGTAAAGCAGGCCTTTCTTATTGTGTTCCTTGAATCCGATTGTATACATATTCTGCAGGTAGGTATGGCTGAATTTGCTGAACACGTAGAACATCTTGGCTATCTGCGCGAATGGATTCTTGCCTTGTGCCAAATAAGGCAGGGTTTTCTTTCCGTACACGCCATGGCTGCGGTCACTTGTTTTCTTGGCCACTTCGACGGCTTCATCATAACCCATGCCGGTATCCCGCGCCCCGAGGTATGTCCCGGCTATCGTAGCGATTCGGTTTAGTCGTTCCGTCTGCCCGAACATCAGCATGGCGCCATTGATGATACTATCGTACCCGCCACCCAGGCGGCTTCTCAGGACCGATATGGCCTCCATGTTATATTGAGCTTCATCCCAGCCCTTCGTGTAGAGCGTATCGAACATCTTGATCGTGTCATCATCGAGGTCGGTTCTCTCGCCCTTCAGGTGCTTCCGATATTTCAGGGACGCATTTATACCCATGACCAGATATTTCGGTACATCTTTAAGGTCGATATTGGCATACGTGTTCATGGACGACGGTACCGACGTGGCCAGCGCGGTCAGGTTGACCAGGGCCGAGGATCCCCTGAACCCGAGATATTTCAGGACGGCCAAGCCTTTCACATACCCGATCACTCTATCGGAAAACTCCTCGTTGCGAAGCATTTCGATCATGTAGCTTTTCACGTCGCGGTAAATGTTCGGCTGTTCAATGGCATCTATCCGGCGTTCTTTAACGCCCTCGAGGTAGTCCTCGAAACTATCATATTCTTCCGGGCCCAGGTCGGTGCCGGATATGGCGCGGACCATCTTGGAAGCCATGTTCCGTTTTGCAATTCCGGCCGACACATTGGAGGCATACTGCGAAGCGGCCAAAAGCGGATCTTCTTCATACCCTAACCAGACATCCTCTTCAGTGACCGTTGCCGCACGTTTCACCATATGCTGTCTGAATCCGCGCTCTTTGACCAAGTTCGCCACTTGCGTTGCCAAGGCATAGGCGAAAAGCATATCGGCTTCTGTAGCTCCTGGAATGCCGGCCTGTGCCGCGAGGCTCTTCAAGAGCTTAACCTCAAAATCGGCTGACGGATCGGAAAAGTGCCAAGCATTAGCGGTTCCTTTCGGAAAGCTGTAATGTCGGCCGCCAAAGGCCTTGAATACTTCGTTCATTTTTTTGGTGGTCGGCCCGCGCACCACAAAATAGTTCGCCCCTCCCGGCCGCGTTTCCCGGTAACCGTTTAAATTGAATTGATCAAATGAAAGCCCAATGTTTTCCTTTGTGATATCTCCGAGGGCCGCATTGATTATGTTCTGCAGGTCGAGTGTACGGGCACCGTACTCGAATACGTCTTCACTGAGTTGTCTGGTCTTGCCTATCTTGACCTTATAGCCTCGCTTTTCGAAACCAACACCGCGCGCTTGAAGCAGTTTCTTCGAATCCCCCATGATTAACCATGGGTTCGTTCCGTCTTTACGGGCAACCAGGGTAAACCGTCCGCTCTTTCGGATCCTGGGCGCATAGTACCCGCGCATATCGCCCATGCGGGCAAGGGCCATGCGAAGATTTATTTTTACCCGTTTATCGCCTTCCCACACGACAATATCAGGCGGCTTCATGCCTTTCGATTCATACTTGGCAAGCAGATTAACCATGTCAGTATGGAGTTTAATCCAGGCGTTATCCATGATCTTCCGGTACGCACGCCAGGCATCAATGGCTTGATCGCTGAACTTGGCCTTCTTGAGGTCTTCATTTGTCGCCACGAATTTGTTCCGGTCGGCCCAAGTGATGAATCGTTTCAGCTTCTTGTATTCCTCTTTCCTTTCTTTCTTGAGTTTCTTGATTTTCACAATATGATTATCATGATCGGTAATGTCGTTATATTGCGTTTTCAGGTCGTCGGGCCGTTCCAGGGCGGCATCGTATACACGTTTTGCCGCGTCTATTTCTTCAAAGTAAAACTCCGGTGTCTGAAACATTCTCTGGAACCAGGCCGTGTCGGGTTTTTGCCGGAAATCATCGACACGCTTATTCATGACCGACTTGACTGACTTGAATATATCACCTACATCCTGTACGAACCCGCCTTGATCGAAATAATCCTGTTCCCGCTTGATCCGGGCAGCTTTGGCTTTCGTTGCCTCACTGGCGTTCTTCTGTTTCGCCATCTGGTTGATGGCATCGATGTAAGCCTGAGCCCTCTCCTTGACCGGATCCGGCGGCGGTTTCGTGGATAGGATGGCCTCTTCCGTCCTGGCGCGCGTTTCACTCTCGGTAAGTGGTTTATACCGACCGATCATGATATTTTCGAAAATAGCTTCCGGATCGGTGAACCCCTTCTTTTGCAGGGCGCTTCGAATCTTGACAAGCAGGCTTTTGATTTTCAGGAAAAGCCCGCGCACATAGCCGGGAAAACCTTTCAGCTCGGCGCCTTTGCGTTTCATGGCGAACCCGGCAAAGGCCTCGGCGGCGTTCTCTTCGTTCCCCTTGAAATACTTCAACAAGCGGTCATACTCGGCCTGGGGCAAAAGCCACCGCATGGCAACATGGAGTGCTTCATGATAGGCCGTGTATTCAGGGGATCGATCGTGATTAAAAGCGATTCTTACGATCGCTTCCATCTTATCCGTGAAGCTGGTCGCTCCGTATATCCTGTATTTCTGGCCTTCTTTGATGCCGGCTTCCTCCAACGACTTTTTAGCCGCTCCCGATTTGAAATAATCTTCCAGTTCCAGCCAGGGCGAGAGTTCAATCGTAATTCTATTCAAAACCTCAGGTGGCAAAGCGTTCCTGAGGGCATTACTGACGTTCCGGGCCACGGTCGCAATATTCCGAACAGTACCTTCTTCGACTTCCTCTATTCCTTGTGCGGAAAGGACCGTATCGCCGCCCGGCAACGTAGGCCCGCCATGGCGCCCCTGCCTGACCGCCTGTTCCTCTAGCTGTTGTCGTTCCAGTAATTCCTGGGTGACTGTATGAAGCCGGGCTTCCTTGGTTACGAGCTCTTCCTGCTTGTCGAACTTGGCGTCTACTTTGGCTTCAATGATCGGGATTTCCTTTTCGAACTTATCGATTTCCGCGTTCGTTTCGTCGATCAGGTTTTGAATGCCGGTCACGACTCTGGTAACGACGTGCTTCACGCCGTTTTCCGGCTTGAATGTAGCCGTATCCCCACCCATGGCCGTAGCGGAAAATTCAAACATTGGGGATGCCTGAAACACGCTATACATCAACCGCAGGTGGGGGGCTAACGGAACGAATTTTTTGACCTTTTTGGTCTTCTCGATCTTCTGAATTTCAGTGACCGGCTTGCCTTCCTTATCGAGTATCGGTTTGCCGTCTTTGTCCTTTTTCTTGACTTCCTTTTCCTCGATGTAAGGCACTTCTTCCGTTTCGATGTAACCGAACCGGCCGATCGTTTTGCGGGATTCGATATCGCCTTTCAGGGCGCGGATGACAGTTTTATCCTTTATAAATTTATCGGTTGCATCATTGGCCTTGCCGCCCTCTTTTTCGAGGTCGTAGAACTCTTCTCCTATCTGAATTGCTTTGATCTGACTAAACCGGTCGAATTTCTTCTGCCAGGCCTCTACTTCGTCTTTTTTCCCTTCAATGATCTTAGGCAGATTCGCCAGGCGGGACCGGGACCGCATTTTATTTCGATCGAAATCGGCTTTGGCATTCCGGAGGACGCGAACTTCTTTGGTGAGCTCGAGTTGTTCCTTGATAAGCGGATCGCCGGACAATTCGGAAACGTATTCCTGGGCGTTCATGGTATCGCGGCTGATATCTTCCAGTTCGCGTATGGACGGATTGAGTGACATGATTTGGCCAAGCACCATGCTCTTGGTCGCCATGGTATTCCACATGAAAGCATCGACAGTCGCTTCAGTGCCGTAATTATAAATCTGGACTTCCTTGATATTGTTTCCGTACCGTATGCCGCGTCCATTACGCTGTTCGTAATTGGCATAGTTCCAATCCACATCGAGATGGTGCATGGCCACTACGCGAGTTTGGATGTTTACTCCAATTCCCATCTTAGGCGTGGATCCCATGAATATTCGAATTTCGCCCGCTCGCACCTTGGCAAAGAGTTTTTTCCTCATTGTCTCGCCTTTGGGGCCATAGGGAATTTGATGGATCGTGGCTATTTCGTTCCTGGGTACGCCATTCTTAACCAGCTTATCGATCAAGTCTGTATACGGACTGTGCGGGATAGCCCCGCCCGGCACTCCAAGGTCGAGGAAGATTAACTGCACACCTTTTGTTTCAGTATAGTCTTCGTTCTTATCCCAATCGTAAGCCGGGTAAGACTTCTTGTAGATATCAAGGATTTTCTCTAATGCCGCATTGACTTTCGTATCCTCTTCATCCTGTCTCTGCTGCTCCACAAGGCGCGGATCGATCGCCATTTTGCGGCCGTCCGTAATGATCCGCAGCATAATATCCCGTTTTCCGTGCCATTCGGCGTGCATTGGATCCGCTTTGATAGCGAGCGCGCGGGCCATGAGCTCGTCCTGATACTCTGCGACTTGCGGGTTTTGAGGCACGATTATGTTTTGGGGTTTGTCGCCTGCAATATCAGGTCGTGGAATTTTGATCATGCCGGTCTTGTCTTTATCGCCTACCCGGATAATATCGAATACGCCGCGAACCATCTGCATGAGTTCCGGAATATTGATGAACCGGTCGAACCGGGTGACCATCTTGAACCCTCTGCCTGTAGGATTCGGCTCCGCTTCGCTGCTGATAATCCCGAACGTGTTTGCCCAGGGCTCGAAAGTTTCAATTCCTCGGAACTTCAGTTCATTAGGTTGCAGGTACCGGGAAAGGGTGAACAGTTCTCCGACACTATTGGTTAAAGGCGTCCCGGACGCAAATACGATTCCCCTGCCGAACCGTTTGTGCATATAATTCGTCTTGGCATAGAGATCCATGCTGCGTTTTACGACCTCGCCCGACTTAATCCCTTTTACGTTTTCGTAATTCGTAGTGAAATACAGGTTCTTATAATCGTGGGCTTCATCGATCAGGATCAAATCGATTCCGAGTTCTTCGAACGTGGGAATATTATCGCGTTCTTTTTCTAGGATTTCACTAAGCCGGTCTTCCAATTTTTGCTTGGCATTTTCCAAATCCCGGATAGTGACTCGGCCGGCGCCCTGGCGTTGCGCTTCGAGCAAGGCCGCCTCGAGTTTGCGGACATCGGCCCTGATTGTCTGAGCGTATCCCTCGGGACTGAGCGGGATTTTCTCGAATGATTCGTGAGTGACCACAATAGCATCGTAATCGCCCGTCGCAATCTTCGAGAGCGTCTTTATCCGTTTCGCCTTATTGCCCGGCACATGAAGGAATAGGACTTTCGCGGCGGGATAAAGTTGCTGAAAGGCCGTTTTGAAATCGTTGATGGTAGCTTTCTTGATGGAAATAACCGGCTTTTTTGCGAGGCCGAGCCGTCTTGCTTCCATGGCGCAACCGAGTAAAGTGAAAGTCTTGCCCGTACCGACTTCATGGCCGAAGTAGGCAACTCCTGTCTGCAAAAACCGCCAGATGGCATTCTTTTGGTGAGGGCGTAATTTAATGATCGCGTCCGGAACCTTGCCGGGCATAGTCAAATGAGAACCGTCAAAGACGCGATCAACGTGTGCATTGTACCGGGCATTGTAAATTTCTTTCATGTCATCCTGAACGCCTTCCGTTTCGGCTACCCAGGATTGAAAACGATCATGGATTTGACTCATTTTGTAAATGGCCGTATCAGTCGCCGCCTGATCGAACCATTTATTTCCGTACGCGTCCCGCCTCCAAACTTTTGGAAACCCGCCGTTCAGGATATAATCCATGAGCTTGAAGAAATTTACGTCGCGGGTGCCCCATGTATCGGTAGCATGATAGGACGATTCCCCCGCCTGTCGATTCCTGTTCGCGGCCGCATTGGAAGGCCCGGTCCAAACAATATTGAATTTGCCGATATCCGGGACATGATCGATCTTGAAATTCCGAACGGTCCCTTCCATCATGTCGAGCATGAAATTTCGGATATGCTTGATCGGCATCCAGGCCGCGCCTATCCTGATTTTAATATCGTGGATTGGAATATCTTCCGGTTGAATCATTTGGAGGGCATCGACATTTTCCTGGAATTTTTCGTCCGTCCGGGCGGCTTGAATAGCCGTCTTCAGCTTTCGCTTGACGTTCCCGCTCAAATATTCATCGGCCGTCACATAACCGCGCTCGGGATCGTTGTAGATTTTTCCTTTCAGCCTGGCAACTACGTCGTCTCTCGATGCCCCGGTAAGTTGGCTGATAAATCCGAGATCCACGCGGCCTTTATAATTCAGCGAATAAACCAGGGCTTCCGTGATATCTTCGACCGATTCTGGCGGCTTGACTTTAGCGATATAGTTTTCAGAGAAGATCGCTTCCTTGCCCTTGCTCGTTTCTTCGATTTCATCCCATTTTTCAAGCGCGAGCAATACACCGGCGTCCGGGTCGTCAAAGATCGCCATGACGTTCTTGCGCGAATTGATCCATCCGAATTTTTTGACGAAATTATCGTATTGTGTGTTCAGGATTTTGCGGAATTTTTCGAGTTCATCTTTGGATACTTCGGCAATGTGTCCTCTTAGCAATTCTCGAATCGTATCCCGAATCGGAATAAGAGCCCTGATCCGCTTTGCCCGGTCTTTCTGTGTCGGCGTGCGTTCCTCATACTCGATCGGGGTGCCGCCGTCATTGATGTAAAGTTTTCCGTCCTGGCCAACATAATAGGCGCCGTCCTTAATATCGCCAGCTTTCGGCATATTTTCGAGCAAGTTCAGTTCATGGTTGACCTGGATTTCCGTGTAAACGCCGTCCGGGAGTTTCTTGGTCGCTTCATCGATCTTTTCCCCGACATTCGTGTTGTCACCGATCGTCACGACTTGCTCGCCGTATCGACCCATTTGAACGCCCATAGTGCCAAGAACCATTTCGGGATGATCCTTGAAGTATTGGTTGATATCCCTCTCTGCCTTCCAAGTCGTTTCCCGTATTGTGCCGTCTTTATTGAGATAAGGTAGCTTTTCGCGGACTGTCTCGACGAACGGATTGTCCGGTATGGGCGTGAGATTGTCGCCCCGTTTTCTGAAAAAGCAGATGTCGCAGGCCGCCTCGGCTCCGACAAAGGTACCGTTCGGGAGACGGATGGCCCCGACCAGCTCGGCCTCTTCGGAGAAAATTTGGCGAGCTTTCGCGTTGGCCTTATCCATGGTTCCGGTGGACGTAATGATCGCCATTAGGCCGCCGGGCCGGGTAAGATTCAAGGATTTATTGATGAAGTAATCGTGAATCCTGAACCGAAACGGATTATGCGTCCGGTCGTGCGGCTGCGAATCGCCGAAGGGCACGTTCGATATTACCAGATCGTAGAAGTTTTCCGGCATGGACACATTCTCGAACCGGTCATTGATGATGCTCTGATTCTGGTAAAGCTGCTTGGCAATCCGGGCACTGATATTGTCCATCTCGATTCCGGTTAAACTGGAAATCTTGCGGAGCTCATCCGGCATAGTCCCGAACTCCAACCCGATACCTACCGATGGAGAAAGGATTCTGCCAGGCGTAAAGCCGAATTTGGCCAGGGTCCGGTAAATAGCGTCATAGACCGCGACCGGCGTATAGTAGGCGTCTATGGTACTTCGCCGTGCCGCTTCCAGTTCTTCGTTCGTGAGGACCTCCGCGACCATGTTTGCCCGGCTTTGCCAGGCCTCAGGCGGATAATGTTCCAGGGCCGGGCTGAGTGCCCCCCAACCGGAAAACTTGGCCAGCACCTTTTGTTCCTGGGGCGTGGCGAGCCGGTCTTCTTCCTCGATTCGTTTAAGGAGCCGAATGGCGCTTATGTTATCGGTAAATCGCTGGGCAATGCTGCGTTGGTCGAGGTTGTCTGTGGTGAGGATCGTGTGGTCGATTCGTCCGGCTGACTGAACGGCATCTGAGACTTCGGAAGTATCTTCAGTTCCGTCTCCGGTGGTAGGTAAATCCGCTCCGTCATCAGTAACTCCTTCGCCGCCTGGAAGTTCACCCCCTTCCTCGACACCAGGTCCGCCAGCCCCCTCCTCACCGACTCCTGCGCCTCGATCAGTGCCAGTCGATACTCCCCCACCTTCTTTAAATGTTTCACCATCTCGGGCCGATGACTCTCCCAATGCCGCGCCGCCTGTCGTCCAATCGCTGATAACTGTTCCATCTTCCCCCACCTCTAAATACTGAGTTTTATCGGTCTTTTCATGAACGATCGGTTCCAGACCGTATTTGATCACATCGTCCGGGTGTACGCTTTCTCCATATCCGATAGCGCCTTGGCCGGTAAAGCCTTCCTGTCTGTATTCGTCATCGAACGCCATGACGCCCTGGGGCTGCATCTCTGGCGCCCGGGTGGTATCCCGATAGGCATACCAGTAAAGGCCGTCTTCCGATTGTTTTCCGGCATAGAGCGCCTTGTAAATATCTTCCAGGGTATCCAGGACTTTTTGGACATTCTCTTTCGCCGAGAGATATTCCTGCAAGGTAACCGGAACATAATCCGGTTTCATGGTCGGCACGCCGTTCTCGTCCCAGGTCATGCCGTCGAAGAAGGCCTTGAACAACTCATTGAATCGGTCCCGTTCTTCTTCAGTCGGGTAGGCGCCGTGCTCCCGCCTGAAAAGTTCTTCCACTGCGCCGGATGCCACAAAAGCCGGATCGACCAGGTAGTAGTTTTCCTTTTCCAGGTTATCCGCAACGTAGGCCTCAAAAGCGCGGGCGAACATCTCGACCGGCTGTGACCAATATTTGCCTTGTTTCCCGCCATCCAGGCCGATTGCGTCCGTCCAGAACCTGGTTTTCGAGACGAACTCGCTTTCCCATTTATCCTTGATCCAGTTCTCGGCTTCCTTGAGCCGGTTCCGACCTTTCCTCGAGGTATAATGAATACCGCGCAAGAGGTCTTCGACGGTCTGCATCATACTGCTGAGGTCGTACTTGAATTTAAAGGCGTGCTTGAGGTCGTCGAACGGGTTGTAAGAACGGTATTCCTCATTCTCGTTGTTCTTCATGCTGACTTTAGAATAAAAATCAAACCCGTGACCCCATTCATGGGCCAGGCTGCCATCCCCGTGTGTCTTGGTGAGATTGATCGTGTTGTCTTCCGGATGAAAAGTCGCTGCCGCTCTCCCTCCGCGCCCTCGGGCACCGTACATGATCCCGAGGCGCCTTTCCATGTTGTACGATGCCGCCTTGGCAGGAGCGCCGAGGATTTTCACCAGGTCATAGAGCGAATCGAACGTAAGGTTCACGCTCTTCTGTCTGTGCGGGCCTTCCGTCCAGTTCCCGAACGCCACGGTACCAAGGCCGAACGTATCGATCAGGTCTTGTCCTGTTACGTTTTTACCTTTTCTCTCGGCACCATCCGTCTCGATATCGAAGATTTTTCGTCGTTCCCGGACTATCTTGAGATTCTTTTCCTCATCGTTTTCTTTCTCAATCAGCCTGTCCGTCCACTTGGTGAGGATATTTTTCTGCATGATGAAGAGGCTGTATTTCACAATATCTGTATACGATTGACCCCATTCGGTAAGGATGCCATCCAAGGTGCCGCTGGACAGATCGTAAAAGTTGACGATATTATCGAGTTTGCGGATTTCGTAATTCGATTCGTCAACCATCAGCCTGATTAGAGCGTCCCGCGCCTGAGAAATCGTCGTGCCGCTGGTAATCGCTTCGGCGAGCTGTTCCAGGGTCGCAATGTATTTCGCCGCCATCTTCCGGACTTCTTCTTTTCCGGTAGGGCCGCTGAGAGCTTCCTGGATGGCGTCCTCGTAGCTTTTTCCCCACCCTTTTCGGCCCCCGAATTTCTTGCCGGCCCACTCGGTGAATCCGACAATGTCACGGCGCATGGCGTTAAACCATCGGGTCAGTCCAGGTGTAGCATCCTTGGATAATTCATTGGTAGGGATCAGGGTAGCCTTGACCGTCATGCGTTGGAGGGCGGCCAGGACTTTTTTGGTATCTGTTTCGGTGATTTCCTTGTCCAGTTCGAGCGTGATCTTTTCGATCCTGTCTTCGGTAGACATTCCCGCCCGTTTCCAGCGGCGCTCCCCGACATCTTTGAGTTTCTTGACTTTCTTTTTCTCTTTCTTGCCTTTTTCCTCTTCCCCGACGGCTTCTTCGAGTGTGGGCGCCTTGGCTCCTTCGGCTTCTTCTATTTCCGTTATGCCCTTCAATTCACGCATCCAGCGTGAGATATAAGGCTTGATGCCATTCCCGAAATTGTTGACCAGGAATTGAACCAGGTCTTTCAGGTTCTTTCCGGCTTCTTTCCACTTTGCCAGGGCCGCCTCAAAGTGAGGCTTGGCCGCAGCGTAGGTTTTTTCGTCTATGGCGCCAGGGAACGTCCGAACAACACCTTTTCCTCCAAAGAGTTCGTAAAGTCCCGTAATGGCCTCATCGACGCCTTGCACGCCCGCCTTGGCAGCTTTCTTGGCAATATCGGACGCTTTCGGCACGGCGGGTTTTTCTGTCGGAGGCTTGGGCGCTGTCGGTGGTACCGGTGCGGCCCCTTCTTCCGCAACGGCCGGCGCCGCAGCCTCTTCAACCGGAGCTATTTCTTCCGGTGCGGCTTCCTCAATCATCCGTTCAATTTCCTCGATAGGCGTCTCGGCGATTTCCGCTTCGATCGCGGACACTTCCGGCTTTGGCGGGACTTCGGGTTTTATGGGAGGTTTTTTGCCGGTTGCCTGTTTTACGATATCCGCTCGTTCTTGTTCGAGATCCCGGATAATGTCTTCCACGGCTGACACATTGGCAATCTGAGCGTCAAATCCTTCCTTGCGATATTCGGCGGCGGCATTCCTGACTTGATTCTTTTCTTCATCAGAAAAAAGGTTCGTATGTAATTCCAGGCAATGACTTAAGCTGCTCAACTTATGACCTCCAAGAATGCCCGCATGAAGATGAGAAGTTCCTCTTCTTCCATGATGTATGAAAATGGTTTTTTAATGAATTGAGCGCCACCAAACTCTTCTTCCTCTGCTGCTGCTGTCCCATAATCAGGCCAAAAGTTGTCTGCATAATAACTTTCTGCCCAATATGCAGTCGGCCAGTAGCCTGCCGTCAAGAGGGCCATTTCTAATCCCCTTTAGCTGGCGTCTCTTGTACCAATGGCGGTTCTGTTTCCATTGATATCGACGGTCGCTGAAATTCTGTTTTTTGAATCTGCGATATCCCTGAAAACAATCGTGGCCGTTCCACCTCCTGATGATTTTCCCGTAAGCACAGAAAGGCAGAGCTTCAATGCCCCGGCAAGGGAAATTGCCGTTCCGTCATTGTCAACTTCCACCCCGGTTATGTCTGATACGGATATGTTGTTCAGTGCAGCGATTAGGCCAGGAACATCGTCCGTTTGCAATTCATCCGTATCAAGCAGGATATCGTCAACGATCCCGTCAATCGTATCGATCTTTCCCTCTATGGTTGCCAAGGAACCTGGAATATCGTCTGTTTGAAGTTCGTTTGTGTCCACCAAGATAGTATCTACAATTCCGTCAATCGTGTCGATTTTACCATCGATAGCCGCCAGGGCGGCCGGAGTATCGTCTGCCTGCAGCTCATTCGTGTCAGCAAGAATATCGTCAATCAGCAAATCGAGACGCCCGCCATTCGTCAAATCTGTCTGCAATTCGTTCGTATCTGTTAGGATCGCATTGATGTCTGCGCCATTATCGTTGGCCGTCTGGGGCGTTCCGTTGACCTCCATGACGTTTACATGAAAACCGGTCGGATCGGCCTGAGACTGCGTTTCCCATTCATTCACGATCGATGCCGCGAGCGTTGCAAGTGTGGCGGGCGTTACCAAATCTGTATAAATAAACAAAGGATCAATATGGACGTTTGCCGTTGAACTGACTGCCTGAATTACGATAAAAGCGGCATCGGTTTCTGCCTGGCTTAAGCCGAACAGATAAACTCCGGGAGCATCTACGGCATCAAGTTGCGATGGATTAGTATCAGCGGTGGCCGCGCACGCACCGGCGTCCAAGGAAATCTGGGCAGTGATATTGGCAGAATCTCCCGTTTGAGGTGCTCCGGCGGCTGTATTCCAAGCATATACAGCCACTATCTGGCCTGCCACGTTCCTATACATAAGACCTTATTCTCCTGTTATTTCCTTCGCAAGGATCTCTTGAATGCGACCGTTTATGGGGTTTCTTTCTATTTCGAACCGCCATTGCCTGGGTTTTGGATTTTCAGGCATAGCGATGATTTTTGCCGGTTGAACATTCATCTCCTGTAATTTCTGAAATATTGCTTCCGCAAGAACAAGAAGGGCCTTACTTTCAAGTTGTGCGTTTTTTCTATAACGTCCATGATGGACAGGATTTTTTCTGCGTGATCAGGGGGTAATGGTTCCATGCTGCTCTTTTTGCAGGCCATTTTCATCTTTATCTGTCCGAATTTTACAGGATTTCCTGATTTATCCAGGACTTCCAGGCCTTTTTCCTTGTAGCGCCTTTCTATTTCGTTAATGGACATCTTTTTCATGCTACATCCCCAGGCATTCTAAGAGAGTATTCCATTTGTCAATATCGGCGGTAATTTCGTCATAAGCCTCTTTTGCATCCATTTTTACCGTCATTTCCTCACCCGTATCGGTCATTATTTTCCTGCTTATGGTAACGCCTTCCAGGCCTTCCGGAGTAGGCGCGGCTTTTGGCGCAACTGCCGCTGGAGGTCCGGCCGGCTTGGTAAAATCAGCCGCCTCTAACCAGCCTTTGAACTGATCGATGGTCATCTCCTGAATGGATAAAATCCGGTCCCACCCAGGTTCATAATTGGCCAGATAGCCAGCCCGCGCCATCGGTTCGGTCATGAAGCCGACCATGACTTTGTGCTCATCAAAACTGCCGTCGGCTTTAGCCTGGTTCACAATGAAAACTTTATCGCTATCCGTTTGCTCCCCGACGAATACATCGACCTGATCGCCGTCTTTCGCTTCCGTGCGCCGGATATAGCCATAATGGCTTTTGAGTTCCCGATCCCAGGCCTTACCGTCTTCGTCTTTTCCTGTCCTGGTGGATCCTTTCGGGTTCTCGATCGTGATATCCAGGCCTTGCCAGGTTACGTGTCCTTTTTTGTAATTCCCCGCTTCTGCCTGGGCCTCGGTCGGCTCCGTCTCAATCTCTTGGCCTTCCAGTTCGGCAGTGATTTCGCTCGGACCCGCTTCGGCCGCGCCTTCGATGTCTTCAATGGTTATGGCCTCCCCCGGCCTACCGGGTTGCCCGGGTTCTTCGAGTTCCAAATCCGGGCGGCCTTCCCCTGCGCCCGGTCGTACAAGTCCGCCCTCTTCTTCTTCGACATATTGTCCCTCGGGTGCCGCTTCTCCCAAGCCGATACCTTCTCCTGGAAGAATTTGTCCCTCATCTTCTCGTATCCTGCCGGCATATTCTTCCCCCCTTTCTTCTGCTGCTAATTGTTCTCTTAGGCCTTCAGCGGCAGCCGGTGTTTCGGCGGCCCTGTAGGCTAATTCTTCTTCCGTTGCGGCCCGTTCTGCCGCAGTTTGCTCGGACAACCTTTGCCAGGTATCGAGTAAGTCTTCCCCTTCATAGTATTGCTCGAATACTCTGGCCGATTCTTCTGCCGGGGTGGGCACTCTACGTGCTTCGGCCTGCTGCGCGGATAAACGCTCCCACATATCAAGGAGCGGCTCTTCTTCTCCTATTCGAACGGATGGATACCCCGTGGGGTATGTGGGCGGCGCGGGAACTTCCGGAG
>Ga0209427_10003205_pt1 | contig 19216 bp, 11 predicted proteins | sample DeeMarSWOR136_30_FD_187465 | JGI IMG/M metagenome (GOLD analysis project Ga0209427, IMG submission 187465) | Marine sediment microbial communities from White Oak River estuary, North Carolina - WOR-1-36_30 (SPAdes) (version 2) | ecosystem: Environmental > Aquatic > Marine > Intertidal zone >...
TGTGGTTCCGGGCCGGGATGCGACGGCCAGATCTTGATTGCTCCCGATATCCTGGGGCTGATACAGGGGCCGGGTCCAAAATTCTCAAAGAATTACACCAGATTGGCTGACGATATAATCAAGGCATTTAATAACTACAGCAAAGAAATAACCAGCGGCACGTTCCCCGATAAAGAGCATAGTTACCACATGAAAGCCGGCGAGCTTGAGAAACTGCATGAACTGCTAAAAGATAAAATTTAAGTGAGACCGTTCACATAAATCGTAAAAAATTGCCCGAAACGACACCTGAAACCACACGGTATCTTTACAAACAAAGGGCTGTATAGTCAATCCATGCAGCACTTTGCCGAATCTACATATAACATCATAGAAAAAACTCAGTTGTCAACATCCTCTAACGGCGGCGTGACATTAACCTTGAAAACCGTAGTTGTCCCACTTATCTCATGTGATGCAACGACAAGGGGACATTTGTTCGGACTCCGATTTGCCGGGATAAAAATTATTCCCTCGGTGCCGAGGTCACCTGATTCCGGACTTTCCGGATCTGCTTCAAAGTTACGGTTATTAACATAATCAAGGAACACCGGATTAGCAGGATTGCTCACGTCATACGCCATGATACCACTTATGCGTTCAAGGCCTAAAAATGCAATCGTATGTCCGTAAATCTTGCCGACAACGACGTGCTCGGGCTCGGGGCCCTTGTCATCGCTGCGGTCATCGAAGTCGGTCTCGTCATCCGTGGAGTTGAAGTAATCCGGTAACAGCTCAGCCGTGATCTGCTCGAATTGGCTGCCGCTGTCGAACACAACATTCCCATCCGAGTCCAGAATGGAGAAGGAACGGCCGCCGTATGAGTAAAGGCTCGTGTAGTTGCCCTCGCCATCTTTTGTTGCCGGAAATGCCTCTGTAACATTGAGGCGACCAAGATTCTCATCTTCTTGAAGCTCATCAATCTCTGCGGGCGTACCAAACACGTCTGAGAGTTCCAGCTTGCCCACCCTTTTTTCCTCGAAGTCGCGCGCATCACCTTCGTTAGCTGTGATCAGGTATAGTTGGTCATCAATTGTGAAGCTGTCAATAGCATCCGGCTGATACATCCCGTATACCGGCCAGTTTCGAATATTTATGGCATCGTCTTTATTGCTCGCATCGAGTCCGTTTCCCTCGACACTGTGGTCTTTATAGCCGGCTGCAAATATATCGACAACTTCTGCCTTGACAACATCTATCTTTGCAATCGCGTTGTTTTCCTGCATCGTAACATAAGCAAACCTGTTGCCGTTGCTGAGCGTGATGTACTCAGGCTCCAGGTCCTGGGCGACAGTAGCTCCGGGGCCATATATACGAACACCTTTATCCAGTAGCTCCTGTTTCTTGTCGTTGAATCCCTCGAATCCGACTTCAACCACCGTTGCATTCTCAACCTTCTTTTGCAACGGTTTACCTGTGCCGAGTGTAATTATGGAGACCGAGCCATTCGGATCTACAAACACGCCGTCTTCAGGCTCGTAGTCGGTATTAGTTGGTTCTCCCTCATTCGCAACAAGCACTTTTCGACCATCGCGGGTCCAGATAAGCATGTCGGGAAGAGGGCCGACAACTATCGAGCCCAAAAGCTCCCCATCGAGAGTATAAAACTCAACAGTCCCGCGGTCGGTCGTCTCCTCACCTTCGACAGCAACGGCAATCATTTCACGGTAGGGATGTACACCCACACTAAGTGGTGCTTCATCCAGTGCGATTTTAAACAGCAGTTGTGGATTGTCTACGTCCTGAATGCTTACAACGTCGATTGTCTTATCCCCGCCGTTGGTAATGAAAAGTCGCCTCGATGCCGCATGATAATCGAGGATCTGAGCACCCCTATCGTCAAACAGACCCGTTCTATACGTCCCCGCCGGTTCAAGCCAAAGGTCAAGTGCCAAAGCATGACCAGCCATCAAACCGGCAACGAATAAACAAAAAATTAATTTCCTCATGAATATCTCTCCTTCTTTCTTGGTTATTTAATTACCGGGAACTACCACAAAGTAAATCACTGATACTAAAAACTAACGCTTATACTGTATAAGTCTATACCTCCTTTCGCTCGACCGCCCCTCGCAACCAATAACTATCTATGAGTAGTTATAGTTCTGTCACACGGCCACGATAAATTAACATTTTTCGGTTAAGCCTCCTGCCACGCTTTGGACAATTAGAGAATAACTTTTTGGGGGAAAGCCTTAAGTACAATACCAGAGGCTTCCCCCCTGCTCCTTCAAATAATAAAACTATGTAAACTCTTCGGAAAAGTCAAGCCGGTTCCAAATTTTTCTCTTTTCCCGTTTTATGCAGAATTATAGGCATGCAAACGGTATTCTAAGGATTAAAAGCCAATATTTACACATTCACCCTTATTATTGCGAAAAGGTATGTTAAACACTGGTAAGAATCAGGCCAGCCGAAGGGAAATTATCGACAGTTTATTCATCACCTTCCGGAGAGGACATAATATAGTCGAGTATATCGCTTAGTTTAGCTGTTGCGACGGCGACAACACAGTCCGCGGCACCATAATAAAGATTGAGCTGATCGGTCTCCTTGTGAACAACGGCTCCGGTGGGGAATACAACATCATCTGCGTCACCGACACGCTCGTAAGGAGCCTGCGGCCCAAGCACCCACTCTTTACCTCGACGCAGGACAATCCAAGGCTCATCCAAATCCAGAAGGGCCAGCCCGACACGGTATATTGAGCCTGATGCAGTCATCCGCACACCGTGATAGAATAAAAGCCAACCTTCAGGAGTCTCTATCGGTTGACAGGCAAGACCTACTCTATGCCCGTCCCAATAAGCATGACGGCTTCTAATCAGTAATCGGTGATCACCCCAATGTTTCAAATCAGGCGAAAAGCTGATCCACATGTGAGCCTCACCTCGCACGATCGGCCGGTGAATTAGTGCGAATCGTCCCCTGAATCTGCGAGGAAAAAGGCATGCATCTTTATCCTCAGGAGGTAAAAGAGAACCCAGACGAGCAAAAGTACTAAAGTTTTTAGTAATTGCCAGCGACACTACGGGACCACCTTCACTAAATGAGACGTATGTAATGGCAAATTGTTTCTGCTCTTCCAGCCAAATAATTCGAGGATCCTCCAGACCGAACTTTTCCTCACGAGAATTTTGATCGGCCTCAAGGGTCGGGGCCGAATCGATCTCCCAGTTCGTGAATCCATCAGGACTGCGCGCCACGGTCAAATGTGAAAAGCCCCGCATGTCCTCGACGCGAACCAACAGAAGTGTCTCCGTATTCAATTTCACCGCTGCCGGATTAAAGACCGCATTTATCGGATAGGGCCAGTCTTCTTGGGTCAATATCGGATTATCATGATACCTCTTAAAGAGATTGTGTGCCTTTTCCTGTTGTAAAAACCTGGTCATTCTTTCAGCCCTAAAATAGCAAGGTAATAACAATCACATAAATGCAAATCCACAATTCGTTCTTTTGCACCAATATGCTCTTTGGTTATTATTTAACTTTAATCGGCAAAATGAACTTTGTAATGTAAATCAAAGTGCGAATTTTTATCTTATATTCCGGTCATATCATGTACTAAGCTACAATTCGCGGGGTTACGCTTTTACAAGCTGCGTCTCGTATAAACTTTGATACAATGCACAGTTTTGTATCAGTTCATCGTGCTGACCCTGAGCGATAATTCGCCCGTCATTCATTACTACTATCACATTTGCGCTGATAACGGTGCTGAATCTGTGGGCGATTATAAAACTCGTCCTGTCCTGCATAATCTTCTCAATGGCCCTGTGAATTTTAGCTTCGCTGTCGGCATCAACATGACTTGTAGCCTCATCAAAAATCAGAATTGCCGGATTCTTCAAAATCGCCCGGGCGATCACGATTCTCTGCAATTGGCCGCCGCTAAGGCCGGCGCCATGTTCTCCTATCACCGTATCATAGCCGTCAGGCAGCGGTGAAATAAACTCGTGAGCAAATGCTCCTTTGGCGGCGGATATAACCTCTTCTCTCGTTGAGCCGGGCCTGCCATAAGCGATATTTGCTGCTATAGTGTCATTGAATGTAACGACATTCTGTGTTACTAATCCAATCTGGCTGCGCAGACTAAGCAGTGTTGCTTGGCGAATGTCTTTGCCGTCAATCAATATCCGGCCGCTGTCCGGATCATAAAACCTCGGTATCAAATTCGCAAGCGTTGTCTTGCCTGAGCCGTTGGGACCTACGATGGCAACATTATGCCCCGCCGGCACAGAAAGATTAACTTCCTTCAGGGCCGGCCTCTCCGCCTGTGGATAAGTAAATACGATATCTTGGAATTCGATTTTCTCTTTCAATGGTCCAAGCTCAAAAGCGTTCGGTAATTCCACTTCAGGCTGCTGATCAAGGACCGAATAAACACGCTCTGCCGCTGCATTGGCCTGTTGAACCCTGTTCCAAACACCGCTTGTCTTCCTGAAGGATTCAGCCGTAGCCCCCAGTGCGATGAGGAACGCAAAGAAATTACTGGGCTGCATCTTGTTTTCATAAACCCATTGTGCTCCCAGTATCAAACCGACTGAACCGGCTAACATACCAAGAGTTTCCAAAATGGGACCCGCAATCGAATCAAGCTTTGCTATTCTAAACTGCTGTCGGAGCAGCTTACGGCTGATTATCGTAAAATTATTACGTTCGTAGCCTTGGCAGTTATAAACCTTAACAACCTTCACAGCGCTTATAACATCCTGGAGCTTGCCAAGCATACTTGCCCAACTGTGTAATGTTTTTTTAGTTGCACGCTTTATCTTTCTGCCGATTTGGCTAAGTGCATACATTGCCAGTGGTGCACCACACAAAAATATCAGAGTCAGCTTGTAATCAATTAGCATAGCAACTACTATCATACCTAAGGCCTTGAGAGGCTCACGAAGCGCCTTGCCGAAGATAATCTTAATAGCGCTTCCTATGGTGGTCGTATCACGTATCAGTCTGCTGACGGTATCACTGGTACCTTTTTCACTGAAAAAGCCTACTGGAATATCCATAGAATGAACAAACATGTCCTCACGCAAATGAGCTAATGACGTGTCCACAACTTTCTGAGCGGTGTAGTCCTGGTAGAACCTGGCTATACAACGAATGGCCGTAAATACCACCATCATCAGTATTATAAAAATAACCGCTTTTTTGGCATTTTCTCTGCTCTGTTCTCTCGGCACAAAGCCTATCGCCCGCTGGACAAAATCAGCATAGAAGGGTTTGGGACCTGTAGCTATTTTCAGTTCCTTAAGCTCCATCCGGCTATCGGCGCTAAGTCTCTTGTAGCGAATCGCAAGATCAGTGCTGCTCTTCGCAGTAGCAAGCTTCTCAAGCAATTTCGCCGAAGACACCTTGCCCGCAGCCTCTTCAGCAGAGTTTGTACTTAGCACACCGACAATCACGTCGCCTTCTTCCAGACCTGCAATCTCCGCTCTGCTCTCCTCTTCAACACCTGTAACACGAAGATGATATACCTCATTAGGGTCGGACATATCTATCTTGTCCGGCACATAAAAACTTAAACCGTATCGGTCCTTGGCTATAAGCCTGTCGACCCAACCACGCAGACCTTCCTCACCCATCATTACTTTCAAAAGAGGCAGGATTGTACCTATACTAAACGCAAATAGCACGCCGATTATCATCGCACTTACTACGATGACGACCAGCCGGTGCCATTGAGGCCAAATATATTCGAATATTCGCTTGAAAGACTGCATTTCTCGTATCTAATCTTTTGTATCTCGTTTGTTGCTGTCACTAAGCTCCACAAGATACAGCCCGCAAACAATAGCAGACTCGGCACTGCCAGTCAAGCACAAAGACTTTCTTGACTGAAAAAGCCTTTTTTGCTATATCTTTGCACTTTTAGGATGCTATCGAATGAAAATTGACCATTTAATCCTGGGTGCGTTTGAAACTAACTGCTACGTCCTTCGCACCACCGAATCTGCCAAGGATTGCCTTATTATCGATACCGGCCTCCAGGCGAACCATCTTGTCAGGTTTCTCAAGCAGAATAACTTAAATCCTGTGGTGGTGGTCCTCACTCACGGCCACCCCGACCATGCTGCCGGCGTCGCCGCATTAAAAGAAGGCTTCCCCGAAATAAAGGTGTGTATACATAAACTCGATGCCGACATGCTGACCGGCGAGAAGAACAATTTCGGCCTTTTGATGGGTGTCACATCCTACACCAGCCCGGCTGATTTGCTTCTCGAAGAAGAAGGAATTATTGAGCACGCCGATATAAAGCTGCAAATCCTCCACACCCCGGGCCACACTTCCGGCGGCATCTGCCTGTACTCACAGCAAGAGGGGATTGTCTTTACTGATGACACACTGTTTGCCGATTCCGTCGGAAGGACCGATTTAGGTGGAAATATGGCCCAGCTATTGAAGAGCATAAGGGAAAAGCTTTTCACCCTCCCTGATGACACTAAAGTTTATCCCGGCCACGGTCCCGTTACAACAATAGCGCACGAAAAACAATACAACCAATTCCTCCAATAGCCCAAGTGTTGGTCGTTATTCTAATCCGGAGATTGCTCCATAAGACTCTTTACATATTCGATATTCTCTATTACAAGGGGATAAATCTCGCCCTGCGCTTCGCAGGTTATTATCCAGTCGTTTTTGTCAGGGCCACTCGTCTCGACGCATCCATTCATCTTTGTTAGGATGTCGTTTTCAAGTTTACTCAGTGCATCCTTGTAGAGTCCGCCGTCTATCATCTCCAGCACTTCATCTATCTTGTTCAACAGGGCGTTCTTCATGTTTTCATTCTTCAGACTATTTGGGTCAAGCATGATATCCACAGCATCAATCAGCGTTCCCTGCAGGGAGGATTCCACATTAGACCACTGGCTTTCGATACCGGCTATATTTCTTGCCTTTACGCTATACCAGTAGCACCTCCCTAATTCCAGGCCGGTGAATTTAAAGCTTGTTTCTTTAATCCAGCCGCTGTTGTAGATGATGCTGGTAAAATTTTCATCCCCGGCACAATCAGCATAGTAATCATTGGCGTCAAAAATGGCCTCCCACGAGATAGTGTTACTGGTTCCGAGAGTTATCTCTGGTTCGGAGGATAGCACCGGTGTTTTCTCCCACAGCCGGGGATTCCATCCGGTGTCAATCAGGAGGTTTGGTGTTATGGCTGTAGCTATATTTTCCCACGGCACAAGCTTAAAATTCTGGTTACCCCCGGGATTGTGGCCGTCCTGAGCAACGAATACTCCCTGAGGAAAAGCAGGGCCCAAAAACACATTGGACACGCCTATCCCATCGGTATTACTTACGCCGTCGATACCAAGGGCCGTATTCTCAGCGATCTTGAAGCTCATCACATACTCGTTGTTCCCGTCACGACGGTACACGGCAAAGCTATTGGCCAAAGGGTGCGTAGGATTGTCCTCGCCCTGACTTGAAGCGATGAGATATCCATCCGAGCCTTGGGCGTAATAAATCGTTAGTCCTTCCACATCGGCGACAAGGTGTCCCCCGGCGTTAGTATCGGTACTATCCACAAGCACACGATTGGCGCTGTCCGCGGGGTCGGTTGGCTCTGCACCATACTTCCATATCCCCACATCCTCTTCACCGATGTAAAGGTGTCCCAACTGGTCGTCTGTGACCATTCCCTCGGTCTGGGTACCGACATCGAACGACCGCACCCGGACGGCATCTATCTTGCCGTTTTGATTATCGAAAAGCTCCCACTGTTCGACTTCACCGTTCTTGTCATTGACGAAACAATAATACTTGCCTGTCCGCCAACTCTGATATAGGCATTGGCCGTAAATTTCTTCAACACCGACTGAAATTTCTCGTGCGGCAATATCGGCCAATTCCAATGAGCACGGATCGATTGTGTAAATAGCAATGCTGTCATTGGTGCGGTTGCTGACTGCAATAATGTCTGCTTTTTTGCCGCCGAGCGGGAAATTATACCTCACATCGACATTGTTCATCTTGCCGTCTTTGGCGAAGAAAATCAGTTTGCCGGCAAGGTCGTACACAGCCACCCCGCCATCTGTATTGTGTTTATCCGTTCCAATAATAACACTCTGATTGGGTTCCTTGGGATGGACCCAGACCTTCGCGTCGTCCGCAATGTCGCCGCTATGAGAGACCGGTTCTGTTTCAACGGTCGCCATTACCTGGAACACATCACCAAAGGCAGATTCCAAAAAACAGAATCCACCTAACAGAACAGACAGCATAACTATCGCTTTGGCGATCATATATCCATTACCTCCTCAGGGATCCTAACCTCATTAAAGGGGGAATTTACCTATACACTTCAGATAAACACTCCAGGTACTATGATACCAGAATCACATTTAACTTTCAACATTTTTCCGGCTCGTTCAATAAACCATGTGCCGCAGAAACCACAAAAAAAAGGGATTTTACACTATTCTCCGGCTTTTGGCGTTCCCGATGACACCAAAGTTTACCCCGGCCACGAAACCGTTACCACAATAGCCCAATAAAAAACGATACAACCAATTCCTGTAGTAATCCAGTTGTTGGTTGATACTCTACTATGCAGATTGATCCATAAGATCCTTCATATAATCGATTGTCAGTTGAACACAATAAATTGTCAAAAGCCTCTCAGCCAATTATCAACAAGGATTCTCAGGTCTTTGATATCGACTGTTCCTAACAGGTCAAGATCTCTGCCGTCGCAATCATTCGATGCGCCGCAGTTTTCTTCCGCCCAGTGTGAAGCGAAGAACGAATAGTCAATAAAATCTACTCCATCGGGACAGAGGAAATCTCCCTGCACCGGCTGCCACCAGCTTAACTTCGGATAACTAAACCCTTCGCAGTTCATCTTCCAGACAGGCGTAATAAAATCCCATCCGGCATTTATATAAGTATTTGAAGTCCGCATTTGGGATGTATTTAAAGCCACGACATTAGAATCACTTACATTGCCGATCCCATTGACATCCGGATTGATTTCAACGTTCCAAAAACAGGACAAATATGAGCTATCAGAACTATATCCTATTAGCCCACCATTATACTGTCCTCTGACAGTTCCTGCGGCATAGCTATTTAATACAGGACCGATATAAGAATAACCCAGTAAACCGCCGGAATAGTCACCAAAAACGTCACCGGTTGCGTAACAGTTCGTTAGAGGCCCGTATTTTTCACCAACTAATCCTCCAACATAATAACGACCGGAAACGGTTCCGCCAGCCCAGCATTCTTTGATTGGACCGTGTTCGCTGGATCCAATCAATCCCCCGACTTCATCATCACCAATAACGGTACATGTAGAATAACATCTTGACACCAAAGCGCTACCCAATTGCCACCCTACTAATCCTCCTATGTAATGTTTATTACTTGATACAATCCCTTTTGAATGACAATCTTTGATAAAACCATGAGATTGATAACCAACGAGCCCCCCAACACAAAATCCACCTGTAACATAACCTGTATAATGTGAATCTCTGACCTCTCCAGAATAGTTTATCCGACCTACCATGCCCCCGATATAGCTGTCTCCTGTAACTTTTCCATTTTCTACAAAGCAATTCCGAATCGTTGCGCCATTATTACACCCTGCTAATGCACCAATGTTCTCACCTGTACCACCCACAACATTTACGTCGCTCAAACCTAAATTACTTATCAGAGCATCAGCATCAATAACACTGAACAAACCTATGTTATCCCTGTCAGTAGAAGAACAAGAGAAATTTCTTATTACAAAACCATTACCGTCAAAAGTCCCCGTAAATGGAACACCCTCACCGGCAATCATGGGAAAAACAATTCCTGCAAGATTAATATCGCTCGTCATTAAAAAGTGTTTATCTAAAAGTCTTGTATTGTGACCTATACTGCGAAGATCGTTTACATCTGAGACCACAAATGGGTCGTCTTTACTACCCGAGCCACCCGATAAGGTGGGAAGCGCAAGCAACGGATCATATTTCCACCAGTTGACCGGGTACCCGCCACCGGCCGGCATTGCCCAGTCTTCACAAAAACCGTTAGCTGTCTCACCAATAAAATCCCAGCCTGCATCCGTAAATGTACTCTGAATCTGCATGTTTTCTGTTGTTTCACCAATAACGTCAGGTGAATTCACATCACTATTCCCTATTCCTGAAAGTAATGGATTAACAGTGATATCCCAGAAACAACGTGTAAATACCTTACTATTCCCAAATCCCGTAAGGCCTCCACTTGATGAAATTTGCCCGCTGACGGCTCCGGCAGAATAACAATTGACTACTCTTCCCCCACAGGTTCCGAATAAGCCCCCTGCATATTTACCGCTACAATTAACATCTCCAACAGCATTACAGTTTAATACATTTCCGCCGTTTGTACCAAGTAATCCCCCAATATGCCAGTTGCCTGTCACCTCTGACAATGAGTAACAACCTGAAACACTTCCACTATTGCTCCCTGCCAAGCCTCCAACTGTCGTATTCCCAGAAGCAGAACTGCTTGAAGATGAATTGATTATTGACCCGTTCGAGTTACATCCTAAAAGCCCACCCACAACTTCATTGCCTGATGCATTTCCTGATACATGACAGTTTGATATCAAACCATAATATTCTGTTAAGTCCCCGCATCTGTTTATCCCGGCAAGTAAACCCACATATTCTTCCCCAGTCACATTGCCGTTGCTTATAGAGCAATCATATATTGATCCGGCTTTGTTGTAACCCACTAAGCAAGCCACATAATTACCAACACCGGCGTTAATATCGGGATTTGTCAGATTTATTCGCTTTATTTGACCACCGTAATCAATAAAAGAAAACATTCCAATATAGTTTGTCTCTGTTGAGGTATAATTAAGATTGCTTATGATAAAATTATTTCCGTCAAAAACACCCGTAAAACGCGAGCCAATACTACCTATCATAAAAAATTCCGTGCCCGACAAATTAATATCATTGACTACGACAAAGTTTTTGTCCATAAGACGGTAGTTATCACATATACTCATAAGGTCATTTGCATCAGAGATGATATAAGGATCCAGCGCTGTACCTGAACCACCGGAAAACGTCGGCAACGACGGTAAAGGATCCAGCTGATACCACAAAACAGGATAATCACCTCCAACGGACATAGACCACTTGTCACTGGAACCATTAGATCGCTCACCAACAAAATCCCAGCCAGCAGAGCTAAAGGTACCCTCTATTTGCATGTTTACGGTAGATTCACCTATTACGTTTGGATCGGTTGCATTCCCGATGCCATTTACGTCCGGATTAACATCATTGTCCCAAAAACATTTTATATATTTGCTGTTGCTATTGTAATCATGCCCTACAAGCCCGCCAACATCACTGCTACCTGAAGATATTCCGGTAGAGTAACACTTAATTACTTTTCCATTAGCAATGTTACCTATTAAGCCCCCTATCATATCTCCGGTACTTGTTACAGCACCACTGGCATAGCAATCAGAAATAATCCCTTTTTCACTGGATCCTACTAAGCCTCCGACAAATACAGAGCCGTCAACATCTGCCGTCGAAAAACTATTATAAATGGATGCGTACCTATTGTAACCTACAAGGCCCCCTATCCTTTCATTACCAATGACAGTTCCCGTAGAATAACAATTTGACACCAGTCCATAATAATATTCGTTCTTTCCTATTAAGCCGCCAACATAATCATCTCCTGATACATTAACATTAGCAAAACAGTTTGAAACTTTACATTCCCATGTGCCGCCTATAAGTCCGCCGACGTAATATTTACCGGATACAGAGCCTCCAACTGTAAAACAATTGGATACACTACTACTTAAAAGGTGTCCAACCAATGAACCAACGCGATAAGCTGAAGCGGCATTAACATTGGCATTTACCAGTCCGAGATTTTTTATCCGGCCGTGTGAAACGCTGCCGAACATTCCTGTAGAACTCAGACCTGTAGAAGTACACGTAAAATTGAATATCACGTGATTATTGCCGTTAAAATCTCCAATAAAGGGGGTGTAATAAGTTCCTATGACGTTAAACGCATCACCGGTGTATTCGGCCAGATTCACATCATTAATCATCACAAAATGCGAACCCCAGTCCTCTATATGATTGCCAATATCGTTTAAATTCTCTGCTGTAGCTATCCTATACGGGTCATTCGGTTCTCCCGTACCCCCGCCGTATTTGGCCTGAACCGGCAAGCCATAAAAGCAGATAACAAGCAATACTGCGATGTTCCCTTTTAGGCTCAAGTTTTTGTTAATATCGCGCATTTTCGTCCTCCTTGAAATAGGTAAGTCTAAAACATCTCACAAATCAATATACTATTTACAGGGATTTCAATCAAGACTTTTCCGCCCAAAAAGCACCAAAAATTACAGTTATTGCCGGCCTCACCAAAGGATAGTGTAACCTTTAGTCTACACATGGTGTATAAATAGATAAAAGTATTGTATATTTCCAAAACAGATATTGTTATAATTACGCCGAATCGAAAGGAGTTCAAATTATGAAAAAGCTGCTAATGGTAATAGTAACGAGTGTTTTAGTATTGGAAGTACCTGTTCTGGCCGGGCCGCTGGATTTGGAGCAGGTTAGCGGCACGGCAAGCTGGGTGGTTCACGCCAACCAGCAGCAGTTCAGGAAAACAAAGATTGGCCAGCTTGTACGAACAGAAATGGTCAATCTGGGACTTGAGGAGAACCTGACAAACTTTGCCACGATTTTCTCTTTCCATCCGCTCGACGATGTCCGCGATGTCACCCTTTACGGCGAGGGAAAAGACCGCAAAAAGGCGGTAGTGCTGATTGACGGATTCTTCGATAAAGAAAAGATTTTGTCCCTTTTACGCATGAATCCTGAATATAAAGATACAAAGTATGGCGACATAGTCCTGCATCAGTGGATTGATGAGAACCAAAAGGACCCGAATAATAAAATGATGTACGGCTGCTTTTACAGCAATGAACTCATCGTTATGAGTGCCGGCATGGATGCCGTAAAGCACGCGGTGGATGTCCTCAAAGGTTCGGCAAAAAACGCAACAGGAGGTATTTTCAACCAGTCCGCACTCAACGTAAAAGGTGCCTTTTTCCAGGCAAGGGGCAGGCGTGTCGGCGAAATGGTGGGAGATGACCCGGAGGCCGCCGCGCTTAAGCAGACAGACCAGCTTGGCCTGACAATTGGCGAAGCAGATGGTAAATTCTATATCGAATTAAGCCTGACAACCAAGTCAGAGGAAGCCGCACAGGCCATAACTCAAATATTGGAGGGTATTATTGCCTTCGCATCGCTGCCCAACGAAGAGCAGCCAAACCTCGCAGAAATGGCAAAAAAGGTAAAAGTAACCTGTGAACTAAATAATGTTTACATATATTTTGGGTCAGGCCCGGAAGCGGTTGTGCAGTTCCTAAAAGAACAATGGCAAAAAAACCAACAACAAAAGGACAGCGAAACAACAGACTTCAAACCATAGAGGCGGCCGGCTCCAATCCAAAGCCGGCCATTCTGCGGGCCTTGAGATCAGAAGAATTGGCTCGCCGGTCACAGCAGGGCTGCCGCCGGTCCTTTGCAGAACTCATCGAACGTTATGGAATCGCCCTCTTCAGGTTCCTTCGCTATAAAACAAACAATATCCAGGATGCAGAAGACCTGGTTCAGGAATCGTTTGTAAGGGCCTACGAGAACATTCACCGTTATAAAGACTCATGGAAATTCTCGACCTGGCTTTTTACTATAGCTGCCCGTCTGGCAAGCAGCCATTTCAGAAAGTCACGCTCTTTCCAGACGGTTGAGGATTTTGAGTCCCCCGCTTCGGAACCGGGGAGGAAGATTATAGAGAGGGAGACGCAGCAGGGTCTGTGGGATTTGGCAAAGGGCCTGTCCGAAAATCAGTACCAGGCCCTGTGGTTGAAATATGGACAGGATATGTCGATTAAAGAAATCGCGAAGGTCTTAAGAAAATCCCAGGTCAATGTAAAGGTAATTTTGTACAGGGCCAGGATAAATCTGGCAAATAGATTACAGAATGTGGATGTAAAAAGCGAAGTTCAGGCCGATACATCCTCTAAGGAAATATTATCTGTTATGAAAGTTGAAGGTGCATAATGTTCTGTTGGTTATTCAGATTGATGATTTCCCACTCGGCCGATAATGATAACCGGCCGTCGGGGATAGTTCGGGAGCATATATCTCACTGTGCAGATTGCAGCCAATTTTATCAGATATGTCGGGCATTGGCCGAAAGTTTAACACGCCAGGCGTCAATCTCAAACTCGCCGACTCCGCGCCGACTGAAAGAAAACATTCTAAACGCCATACCCAGCCAAAGAACAAAAACACACAAAGTAGTAATGAAATTATGGATTGCCGCGGCGGCCGCCTGCGTGGCTTTGATTATTGTCACCGGTGCCTCTTTGATCGTCATGAATCGGGATGACCGAAAAAATGTTCCGCCCGATCCACAACAAATGACCATTGCGATTCAGGAGCTCCGCTCTGTTTACTGGAAGGTAGGCCGGGACCTGCCAACTACCTGGCCCCGGGTTATTGAAGAACCCCTGGCAAGTGAGTTTAAAAGTTTAACGAACGACACACAGTCGGCGGTCCGGTTCCTCGTCGCATGTGTAGCAGTGGACATAGCTGATACCAAAGGCCGAGCAGTGAACTGAAACACGAAAGTAACGTCCCCGATTATTAGAAGTTGTTATTGAAGTATTCCGGCCGGCCGTCGTCGCTGTCATAATTTGTCGTATCCTCCCCGTCAGCACTAAGGGCGATTCGCCTGATACTCTCGGCCTTCTTCGTGCTGCTGTCAATTGTAACGAGGATTGAATTCATTTTCACATTGCCCGTCGCTATCTCAAAAGGAAACGGCATCTGTGTCCTAAACGACTTCAAAACGCTTTCAACACCCCGCCCCAGCACCGAATCGTGTGCACCGGTCATACCAATATCAGTGATATATGCAGTGCCATTCGGCATAATTCGTTCGTCGGCGGTCACAACGTGTGTATGAGTGCCGAAACATAAGCTGACGCGGCCGTCAAGATGATAGCCCATCGCAATTTTTTCGCTGGTCGCTTCGGCGTGAAATTCAACGATTATGATATCGGCCTTCTGACTCAGTTGAGGCAAAAGCCTGTCAATAGTATTGTAAGGACAGTCAGCCGGCTTCATAAACAACCGGCCTATCAATGTAACCACCGCCACTGTTGGTCCTTTACTGGTCTTGTAAATTCCGAAACCACGCCCCGCCGCAGGCTCCGAAAAATTCGCAGGACGAGCGATATTCTCCGATGTCTCAAGCGTTTTGATTATATCTCGTTTGCGGTAGGTATGGTCACCTAATGTAACAAGGTTTACGCCGTAACGAAGCAATTTATTGTAGATCTGTGGTGTCAGGCCCGAGCCCCCGGCCGCGTTCTCTGCGTCGACTATTACACAATCGATATCCAAATCTCTAACAAGCGGCTTTAGCTTGTCGGCAATTATACGCCGGCCGGGACGGCCAACTACGTCTCCAACACATAGTATATTCAGCTTCATAAATGACACCCGCTTTTACTTGGCGTACTCGATGCAGCGAACCTCGCGAAGCAACGTAACCTGGATTTCGCCCGGATAGGTCATTTCACCTTCAATCTTGGTTGCAATATCACGGGCTATCTTCATCGCAGCGTCATCGCTCACCTTCTCCGCATCAACAATAACACGGATTTCCCGACCCGCCTGAATCGCGTAAGCATTCTCTACGCCCTTGAAGCCCCCGGCGATTTCTTCAAGCTTCTCCAAACGTTTGATATATCTCTCGAGCGTCTCTCTCCGGGCACCTGGACGTGAAGCGCTTATCGCGTCCGCAGCGGCAACAAGAGGAGTATAAGGATTGTCCGCAGGAATATCACCGTGATGTCCTTCCACGGCATTGAGAATGATTGGCGACTCGTTAAAACGCTTGAGATAATTTGTGCCTATTACGGGATGACTGCCTTCGACCTCATGGTCTATGGCCTTGCCGATGTCGTGCAGTAGTCCGGCACGTCTTGCTATCGAGCCGTCAAGACCAAGCTCATCGGCCATAACCTGGGCCAAATATGCAACTTCAACACTATGGCGAAGAACATTTTGACCGTAGCTTGTCCTGAAACTCAAGGCTCCGATCAAACTGAGCACCTTGTTGCTCAATCCCCTTACGTGCGTCTCGACGGCGGCGTCCTTGCCAAGTTGTAACAGCTTATGGTTCACTTCTTTTTTCGTCTGCGAAACCAGCTCCTCGATACGCGATGGATGTATCCGTCCGTCTTGAATCAGACGTTCCATCGAAAGACGGGCGACTTCACGCCTGACAGGATCAAAGCCGCTTACAACAATCATTCCGGGTGTGTCGTCCACGATAACATCGACACCCGTTGCTTTCTCAAACGCACGGATATTACGGCCTTCCCGCCCGATAACCCGCCCCTTCATATCGTCATTCGGAATATCAACGGTGGAAACAGACACTTCGCAAGTCTGTTCGGCGGCATAACGCTGAATGGCGGCGCTAATTATTTCACGGCTTTTTTCAATTGAAGTCTCGTTACATTCTTCCAGCTTACGTTGAATCAATGCCGACATCTCATGCTCGCACTCATCTTCGAGCCGTTTTAAAAGCAACTCTTTCGCCGCTTCGATATCCATTGCTGTGATCTTAAGAAGCTGGTTTTTCTGCTGGGCCATCAAAACAGAAATCTGCTTTTCCTTGATGCTTATATTGTGTACTCTCTTCTCGACCTCTTTTTCCTGCTGTTTTAGTTTAGTCTCACGCTGCTGGAGCTGTTCGGCCTGACGATCAAGGATATCATCACGCTTGCTCAACCTCATTTCCGTCTCGTGCAGCTTCGCTCGAGTCTTGTTGGCCTCGGTTGCGAACTGCTCTTTTTTCTTGATTGTTTCAGCTGCGGCATCTATCTGGGCTGATTTAATTATGTTCTCTGCCTCTCTTTTCGCACCTTCAATCTGACGCTGAAGGTCCTCCTCAAAAGTCTTCGCCCTCGCCCGGGAAACCGCCTGGTGAACAATAGCAGCAAAGCAGATTCCCAGAATAAAGGCAATAATGATCAATACTCCAGCTGTAGGCAGCCCTATACTGAGGCCCATCACTACGGTATCCATAATACCTACCTTTCTCTTGTAGTTATCAAAGAGTTAAAAAACACCCGTCAATGAACACAGATTACGGGGTGCTTCGGCAGGAAAGTGCCAAAGAAATGTTTGTGATTTACGAAATCCTTTTCGCCTGAGCCTGAAATCAACTGTCCGGGCCCAAAAACCCGGATGCTATTACGGGCTTTTGGGCTTTGAAGAGTATATATTTACCGGGTAACTTATTGATTTTATACTCAATACCAGCATTATCTCGCTGGTTAGCGAATGCTTCATTCAAGCACATTTCGTTTCACTCTTAAATTCACTTTTTAGTGCCATTCGCGTCCGAATCAAAGATAATATCTGCTATATAAAACGGACACTAAAAAGTGTCTTTGCACTTTAACTGCCGTCCGGGAAAAGACTTACAAGCCTCTTCCATCTTGCGAGTCCCTTTACAAAGTCGCAAATACGATCGCGATGAATACGGGACTGTCCGCAATCTCATTCATCATCGGCAAACTTTCATATAAAATAGAGCATTTTCCACTGTTCGTCAAGAAAAAAATCACCCAAATTACCCATTTTCTGAACCCCATAATAACCCGATTATAGCTCCCAAAAGCAGGTCATATGCTCGAAAAACGTAAAAAGGGCATAAAAATCCTTGGTGTCGAACGGAAAAAGAGTATAATTTTGCTGACTTAATGGATGTGTCGGAGACAAGATAATACAAGAAATCCAGTCCTGTTAGGCTAATGCTGTTTGGCCTTAAAGCATTTGAAGGTATGTAAAGGACGGATAGCCCGAGAAATGGATAATCTTCAGGAGGGCACGATATGCGATTCTTTAAGCAATAATTTCAGAAGCTCGAACTGTATGGACTTAGTGCGCGCAGCGCGCACTGAAAATATCAAAATTTCTTGAAAGGGTAAAACGATGAAAAACGCAAAAATGCTCACAATTGCGGTTTTAGCTTTAGGATTGGTAGCCTGGCAGGGTAAGGTTAGCAACGCCGAGCCCATGGGCACGGCCTGGAAATATCAGGGCCGGCTGATGGATGTCAACGCCCCCGCAGATGGCCTCTATGACTTCCAGTTCAAACTCTTCGACGGGCCTAACGCCTGCAAATCGGTCTACTCATATGTGAGGAGTGGAAGTGGTAATCGGAACGCAAGTGTAAGGCAGTATTTCTGGATCGAGAATCCCGTGCACACTGCTTGTGATTACGTAACCATATGGATAGGGGGAGACGGCTATACAACATCCAGTAGATATGCCTGGAACATAACATTGATTCTAACGGATGGAATTAACACGCACTCTGAGAAATTGCGGTGTGACTGTTGGGGAAACAATGAAGGCTGCGCACCGGATCACTATGACTCCTACGACGCTATGGAAACAGGCTGCGACGGAAGGATATGGAAAAGATACACAAGAGAAATTCCATTAAACATAGATAAATCAAACTTGACAATAAAAATACTTCATCTTCAGGATTCATGGGATTGGACCTCTGCGAGCAGCTGGTATCATCTGGACAACGTTTACTTCTCGGATTCGGAAGGAAATATATGCCAGCCCATCGAAAATGGAGATTTTGACAAAGATCCTAACGGCACTTCTTTTAACAACATTAGCGACTGGAAATACTCGAGTGAAGATACTTTCGGTGGCGGTTACGATGAGCAATTGGAGATTCTTCACGAAGACACCTTGACTCAGCAGGGCGTCACTCTGACCAAAGACAACGTCAGCATAGAAGATGGCTATTTTACCGTGGAACTCGACTTCGGTAACGATGTATTGGATGGTGACGCCCGCTGGCTGGAAATTGCCGTTCGGCCGGGTGACAGCAACGATCTTTACACAACGCTGAGTCCACGACAGGCGATCACCCCTGCACCCTATGCGATGTATGCCCAGACCACAGGTGGCGATAATGACTGGATGATCTCCGGCAATGATATGTATTCAATCCCATCCGGCAACGTCGGGATTAGAACATCGTCCCCGGAAACGGAATTAGATGTGGCAGGGATAGT
>Ga0209427_10003207_pt1 | contig 19210 bp, 21 predicted proteins | sample DeeMarSWOR136_30_FD_187465 | JGI IMG/M metagenome (GOLD analysis project Ga0209427, IMG submission 187465) | Marine sediment microbial communities from White Oak River estuary, North Carolina - WOR-1-36_30 (SPAdes) (version 2) | ecosystem: Environmental > Aquatic > Marine > Intertidal zone >...
GAGCGGTAGTCAAGGTTTTACGAAGCGGATTCTTAACCGAAAAGAGGGGGAGCGGCCCTTGTGTGACACGGTTTGAACACGCCTTTTCCCAGTTCGTCGGGACGAGGCACGCTGTTGCCGTCAACAATGGCACCTCGGCCCTCCACGCCGCCCTCCTCGCGGCTGGCGTAGGCCCGGATGACGAAGTGATCCTTCCGAGCCTAACCTTTGTGGCGACGGCGGAGGCCGCGGTGTTAACGGGCGCTAAACCCGTCTTCGTGGATATCGACCCTCAAACGTATTGCATGAATCCCAACGAAGTGGAAGGCGCCATTACCGAGAACACGAGGGCCATCATTCCCGTTCACTTATATGGCTTACCAGCGGACATGGATCCGATCATAGAGGTTGCCAAGGACCATGGACTGGTCGTGATTGAAGACGCTGCACAAGCCCATGGCGCCGAATATAAGGGACGGAGAGCCGGTGCGTTAGGCGATATGGCCTGCTTCAGCTTTTATGGGAGTAAAAACATGACGACGGGGGAAGGCGGCATGATTACCACGGATAACCGGGAGTATGCTGAAGCCCTCGGTCTCATCCGAAATCACGGGGAGGGAAAGTACTATCAGTCAGTGACGCTAGGCCATAACTATCGGATGCCGGAAGTGGAGGCAGCGATAGGCTTGGCGCAGCTCCATAAACTGCCCCGCTTCCTCGAGGAAAGGCGAAAGAACGCGAAGACCCTTTTCGAAGAGTTCGAGGGCCTGGAGGACGTTCAAAACCCCCTGGTGTCCCCAGAGGGGGAAAGCGCGTGGTACGTTTTCACCCTCCGGGTGAAGGGGGCGAACGCGGCCAAGAGAAACAAAGTCGTTACCAGAATTCGTGAGAGAAGAGTGGACGCTCAGGTATACTACCCCAAGCCAATCCATAAGATGCCCTTCTACCAAACTAGGTTTGGCCACACACGGCTCCCGAAAACCGAGACCGCCGCACGCCAGGTGATATCCCTTCCCGTCCACCCAAGTTTAAGTGAGCCGGAGATAAAGCGGGTTGTTTCAGCGGTTATAAGCGCTGTTCAATAGGCCGTTTCAATCAGGGATGATGCTCATGCAAGGCTCTTCAAGCCGCATTCGTGTAAGGATCGTGGTTAACGGAGTAGAGGAAGGCGAGGGGGAACTCCTTCGATTTCGTGCCCCTCGAACCGTGGAAGCTATTCTGCGATGCCTGCCCTTGGAGGGGCGGGCAGCGTTGGTGAAAGGAGGCGTCTATGTCGAAGTGCCCATAACTATGGGCCGTGAAAAGGCTGTAAACACCGTTTCGTCGGGAACCATAGCCTTTTGGCCGTTGGGCAGCGCCCTCTGTTTTTTCTGTGAGGAGACCCTAACCTACAGTCCGGTAAACATCGTGGGACAATTTACGGTACGCGAAGGCTTGGAAGAGGTAAGGAGAGGAACGAGAATTAGAGTTGAAAAAGCCTGAATTAGGCGAGGTCCTGTTGCCCAAACCGGTACAGTTTTAAGTTACTGTTGACGGCGACTAGCTGAATTAAGCCTCGCTGTTCTAGGGTTTCGAGGAGGGTCTTTGCGGTACTTAGCCGAACATCATACTTAGAGGCCACCAGGTAGGGGGTAATGGCCTTCATCTTCGATAAGTCTCCCGCCAGATTTTTATCGCTTAGACTGGGGATGTCTATTCCCCATCGTTTTTTATCAAACGTCGGGGAGTCCGATCGTGTTTTCCGCTGGGTCTTCTCGATTTTTTGGGTTCGTAACGTCTGTTGTTTTTCAGCTTGTTTGAGCGATCGCTTCTTTGCTCCACCCATGAAACGCACCTACTACGAAAACGGGAAGAGTGACATAAAAGGTTGATGGTTCCGTCCTGAAGTCAAGGGTGCGGCTTATGCCAATCCTTGAGCGGTACGCCGAGGTCCTTCTCGATCTTCGACCGATAGAGGGTGTTCATGGCGCAGAAGGGAATGACCCGGCCATCCGGGACCGCATAGTGGATACCACACCGCTCCAACCGCTCCAAATCAAGGTTATAGGGGTCCTGGAAATGCATCATGCCCACCATTAGCACGCGGTCAATAAAGTTGCCGAGGGAGGTATAGGAGGCGTCCGTAAACACCGACCCGATCAATTGTTTAAATAAGCCGAGTTTCACGTAGCGGAGGGCCGCGGTAGCAAGCTGGAGTTGCGCCCTGCGCTTTGCTCCCTTCAACGCCAAGTCACGAACGTTTTTCAGAGCCTTGAGGAAGGCATCAACGTCAATATCTCGGGTGATCGGAACCAGCTTCCCGTCCTTGATAAAGAGGAACGTGGCCATGCCACAGTGTTCGTGGACCGTGAACGCAATGTAGTCCTTCCCCTTCAAGGCCCCGATCGCCTGGGAGATGGGCACGACGGTGGGCACAGGATAAAAGTCAGAGGTTTGAATCTGGCCCGCTGTTTGCTCCTCAATCAATTGGATGCATTCCGGAATGGTGATGCGCATCTGCTTTCGCTTCTCATGGTCGATTCTGCCCGTGATGGAGACGGGTTGAAAGTTGACGCCGCGAACGACGTCAAAGTTGTCCGCAGCGAAGGCAATGATGGCTCCTAGCTGGTCGTCGTTAACCCCTCGCACAACGGTTGGCACCAAGACAATGCTGTCTAAGCCGGCTTCACGGCAGTTCTCGATTACCTTCTTCTTGGTGTCCAGCAGATCACGTCCCCGCGTAGCCAAGTACGGCTCAGGCGTGACGCCATCAAACTGGAGGTAAAAGGTGCTCACGCCAGCGTCAAGCAATTCACGGCAGTAGTCGACGCTCTCAGCCAGCTTTAGGCCATTGGAGTTGACTTCGACGTGGTCGAAGCCCAAGTCCTTTGCCATTCGAACGAGGTCGGGAAGGTCCTCGCGCACGGTTGGCTCGCCTCCACTGAATTGAAGGGCCGTTGCAGGCACGGGCTGGATGCCCCTCAACGTCTGAAGCATGCGTCTGACTTGGTCTACCGTCGGCTCATAGACGTATCCCGACACGGCGGCGTTGGCGAAACAGATGGGACACCGGAGATTGCATCTATTCGTCACGTCAATGATGGCGAGGGAGGTGTGGGATTTGTGGTGGGGGCATAACCCGCAGTCATAAGGGTGACCGCGCACCGTCGTGGTCATGGGGTTGTCTATTCCCGCGCCCACGACGGCGTATTTCTGCGCCCTCGTGTATTCTTCGAAGCTTGACCAGTACACCTCCTCGAAAACGCCGTGGTCACGGCACGCCTTCCGCATGAGGACTTGCCCATCGTCTTCATAGAGGGTTGCATCGATCACTTTGTGACATTCTGGACAGATGCTTCGGGTCTTCTTTATTACGTTCAATGAACGTCACCACTGGGAGTCATGTGTATAGCGGCTTAGGCTATATAAAGTTTGAATATTTCCCTTAAAACCTTTATTGGCAGGGAAAGCCTGGTGGAGATATCGTAGACGACGAGCGGGTTCGTGAGGGAGAAGGAGGAAAGGCGAGGCAGCGGTCGAGAGTTGGCTGGGGGAGACGAGTAGTGAACTGTTGTCCGAGGCGGGTGGGCCACGAATTGGATATATCGGTATAGGAGGTAACCAAGAGAGATAGGTTTCACCAAACGGCTGTTGAAACATCTTGACGCCTGATACGCTATAGGTAGTAGCCAATAACCCGGAGCTCCGTGTTCGGAGACCAGGGGGTAAACCGTGGGTTTGTGGTCCCGACGCTTTTTCAGGGTTTCTTTTTAAGGCGGGATGGAGCTAAAAGAATAAGTATCCCGAAGGGGTATACAAGTTAACTGAAGGGGCTGTGATGGTATGAGGCTGGTTACGGTTAAGCTTCCCGAAGCTCTGATAGATGGGCTGGACGAACTGGTGAATTCAGGCCTTTATCCCAGCCGAAGCGCAGCGATTCGCACGGCTGTGAGGGACATGCTGAAGAGAGAGCTGTGGAGAACCGCACCCTAGCTATCGTTCCCTTTTTCCCTCGATGAAGTCTTCAACCCAGACCTTCGCAACGTCGTAAGGCGCGTGCTTGGGCGGGTGCTTGAAGGCATACGCGGAAATGCTTGTGAGCGGGCCGTAGATGCCTCGGTCTAACGCGATTTTCGTGGCTCTGATGGCGTCAATCACGATGCCCGCGCTGTTCGGAGAATCCAAGACCTCAAGCTTCACATCGATATTGAGAGGCGTGTCCCCGAAGTATCGTCCTTTCAGGAGAATGTAGCAGATCTTTTTGTTTTTCAGGAATTGAATGTAGTCACTGGGCCCGATCTTCAGGGGAATCTTGTAGGGAACCATGGCTTGCACGGCTTCCGTCTTGCTCGTTCGCTTTGAGACGAGGCGGTCTTCTTCGACCATGTTGAGGAAATCGGTGTCGCCGCCAATGTTTAGCTGGTAACTCTCCTCCACGAGGGCCCCCCGATCCACCATGAGCTTGGCGAGGGTCTTGTGGACAACGGTTGCGCCCACTTGGCTCATGACGTCGTCTCCCGCCACGGGCAACTTGGCTTGGGTAAACTTCTTCTGCCACGAAGGAACCGAGGCGATGAAGGAGGGAATGCAGTTCACAAAGGCGCAGCCAGCTTCCAAGGCTTGTGTCGCATACCATTGGGTGGCTTGATCACTGCCCACAGGTAAATAGTTGACCAGCAAATCAGCCTTCACATCGCGGAGAACCCCAGCCACGTCGACCGCCGCCTCCTCTCGATTAACCGGGACCACGTCTCTCAGATATTTGCCCAAGCCGTCCAGTTGATTGCCCTTCATGACCGTGACCCCGAGTTTGGGAACCTTACAGAAGACGCGGGTGTTGTTGGGTTCGCGGTAAATTGCTTCACCCAAGTCTTTACCCACCTTTCCAGAGTCAATGTCGAAGGCCGCGACGAAGCGCAGGTCTTTCACGTGGTAGTCTCCGAAGGAAACGTGGAGCAAGCCAGGAATCAGCTCTCCGTTCTTCGCGTTTTTGTAGTAGTGTACGCCTTGGATGAGGGCGGATGCGCTGTTTCCAACGCCGACAACGGCGACTTTGACTTCACCCATGCCGATCACCATATTTTATGCGTATAAAATATAAAAGGTTTTCACTGACGAACCCCTATGACGAAGTCAACCCAGCCAGCTAGGCACGCAATCTCTTCTGATAAGTCTTGACCGCCGCCACGGGGTCGGGGGCCAGAAGGATGGATCGACCCACGATACAATAGGAGGCGCCGGCTTCGATGACGGCGTTCACTGCGCCGCCTTGAACCCCAATTCCGGGAGCGTATATGGGAACCCGTTTCTGCAAGACTTGCGAGACCTCCCTGATTTTTTCAGGGTACGTTGCGCCCACCACGACGCCGTCCGCCCCCCAGTCAACCGCCCTTTCCGCAAAGACCAAGTATTGAGGACGCTGCCGGCCGGTTCGAGAATCCACCACCATCTGGCCATACCCGTCTCCCGCGCCCCGATGACTCATGTAGACCAACAGAAGAACCCCCTTATCGAAGGCCCGAGCAAGGGTAAAGACGGGTTCCAGCCCATCGTCCCACCCGACAAAGGGGTTCGCGGTCAACGCATCAAACCCAGCCGCAAAGTAGTGACGAGCGATTTCGCGGTTGGTGGCGCCGATATCATTCAGCTTACAGTCCATGATCACCGGGAGGTCTAAGTCGTGGGCGACGCGTACCAGCCGCTCCACGGCGGGGTACACCCCCAAGGGAAGGACAAGGTGCCGGTTGATCTTGACCGCACAGATATACGGCGCAAGGGTTTCCAGCGTTTGCAGGCTTTTGGCTAACAGGTTCTTTCGATCCTTGACGAGGAGGTCAAAGGCTAACACGATCTTCGAAGCGTGGCGGGCAGCTGCCCCCTGGATTAGAGCGTTAAAGCCTGTAGACGACGTCACGAGATCCCCTTCTCAGGTAGACGATGGCTCCGTAGGTCTTTTCCGAACACGTCACTATTAAAGGTTGCAATCCGTCCCGTCGGGAAGACCGCCCCCTGATCGAAGGAAATGACGGGTCGACGGATGAAAACTAGCGAGGGAAGCGGGGAAAGGCCGTCAAAGACAGACCGCGTCAGGAGGCAAGACGCGAGTTACCGAAAAATAACGTTAATATTTTTGTCCACCCATTGGTTTACGGGGAGGCGAAAGAAAGTGGACGAGACTTCGCCGATCAAGGAGATCATCGCGAGACGCATTGCGGGGGAGATCATACTGTCAAGTAGTCCCGGGAGAACGTTCAGGAAGTGGCGTGAAATCTTCAATTTGACCCAGATCCGCCTGGCCAACAACCTTCACATCACGCCGTCTGTGATCAGCGACTACGAAAAGGGGAGGAGAAGCCCGGGAACCCGCTTTATCAAGCGCTTCGTCTTAGCGTTAATATCCATTAACGAGGAGGAGGGCGGCCTCTTTTTAAAGGAACTGTCGCGCCTCGCGATTACGCCTTCCGACGCCATCATCGATGTGAGGGAGTTCCCCGTCGCTGTCGAAGGGAGACAGGTCTCCGAGGCGGTGGAGGGGCGTCCTCTTGCCTGTGAGAAGCTCTTACGTCGGAGCATTTACGGGTACACCATTCTCGACAGCGTCAAAGCCATTCAAACCCTGTCGAGCACCGACGCCTACCGCGTCTTTGGGATTACAACGGAACGCGCCTTGGTCTTTACAAACGTCACGAAGGGCAGATCGCCCATGGTCGCGGTAAGAGTGCACCCCCTCAAACCGCGGATGATCATCATTCATGGCCCCGAAAAAGTGGATGACCTAGCTCTTCAACTAGCCGAGGTCGAACAGATCCCCCTCGTCCTGTCGAAAGTGACCTCAGTCGACAGATTAGTCATTGCGTTAAACAAGCTCTATCAATCAGTAAGTTCCCGACAGACGTCGCCCCCCGTCAAAAGCTTGTAAAGTCTGCGGCTGGAGTGTTTTTCAGCAGTATGGGTGGTAGGGAAAAGACGATGCTTAATCTAAGCACACCTTAGTTAAGATTTGGAGGGATAGGACATGACGGGGTTACCGAGAATGGTCGTCTTCGACATGGATGGCGTGCTGGCGGATATCGAGAGTAGTTGGCAGACCGTTCACCGAGCGTTTAAGGTGGATAATGAAGCAAACTTCCAGAAGCATTTACGCAATGAGATTGACTACCGGGAATTCATGCGATCGGATATTGGTTTGTGGGGAAAGCCTCATATTACCCGAATTAAGGCCGTCCTCGACCAAGCACGCTTGATGAAGGGCGCGAAAGAAACGGTAACGGCTCTGAGGACCACGGGGATAAAGACCGCAATCATTAGCAGCGGAATCATGACGTTGGCTGAGAGGCTGAAAGAAGAGCTGGGAATTGACCACGTCTTTGCGAACAAGCTGTTAACGGATGACGCGGGATATCTGGTGGGAGAGGGGGAAGAGGCCGTCAACCTCCAAAACAAAGGCGTCGTCTTAGAGAAGCTGTGTCTGGTTGAGGGACTTCAGCTGGCGGACTGTGCCGTGGTGGGAGACAGCCGATTCGATGTCCCCCTCTTTGAAAAAGCGGGTCTGAGCATAGCCTTCAACGCTCAAGACCGCTGGGTTCGGGAAGCCGCGGACGTGGTCATTGATGACAGGGATTTGAGGAGGATTCTTCCCGTGATTTTCAATGGCAGAAGCGCGCGGGCACGTCTTTCCTTTCGCTACGCGAAAGAGGAGACGGCGGCGATCATTGTGGGCGCCATATCTCCGGATAATTACCCGGTTCCACCGGGATTAACCATTACAGCGTCTCGACGGGGGGTGGAGGTGCAGATACGAGTGTTCTGTGTGAAGGGGTCGGGGACGCTGCTGGCGACCCTCGACGACTTACTGAGCAATATTCAAGTAGCGGAAAAAACGTTAGCGACCTTAGATGCAGTGACGGGAAGGTAAACCTTTTAAATTCCCTACCCGTCTTCACTTCCCTAATGACGTAGATTACGTGGAGGACGCTGGTTGTCGCGACGTCGTCGAAGAGTTCAAGACAAATGGAAGATGAAGGACTGGTACACCATTAGCAGCCCCGCCTATTTCGGAGGAAACGTCATAGCCTCCGTTCCGGCGAACAGTCCGGAGAATATGATGGGAAGAACCGTGGAAGCAACCCTGAGCGATATCACCGGTGACTTTTCCCAACAACACCTCAAGCTTTACTTTCAAGTCATCAAGGTAAAGAAGAGAGAGGCGGAAACCGTTTTTAAGGGACATGAATACACGGGCGATTACCTCCGGAGCCTCGTGCGACGAGGGAGCACCCGCATCGACTCCATTGTCAACGTAACGACGAAGAAGGGGTATAAACTACGATTGTCCGTCGTGGCCTTCTCGATATTGAGGGTTCGAAAGTCCCAAATTATGAATGTGCGGAAGGTGATGCGACGAATAGTACAGGAGAAGGCTGAAAGCCTGTTCTTCGACCAAATTGTTCAGGAGGCGGTTTTGGGCAAGATTGCGTCAGACATTTACAACGAAGCAAAAAAGATCGTCCCGTTGAGACATACCGGCATCCGAAAATCCAAATTACTGTCTTATCCCGCTGAGGAAGCAGCTGAAACGCTAGTTGAGGCCGAAGCGAGCGCGTAAATAAGCGTCGCACCTAAAGACCGCGTCCGTACAATACGAGTGTGTTTACTGACAGGGTTCGTTCATGAAGAAGGGGTTACGACGACGCGTCGCTAGGGAAGCCGCACGTCGTCTCTACCATCACCTCGCGGAAGAGTACAAGCAGGCTAAGGAAGCAGCCGCCCGAAGTGTTGGGGTGGGGCTCCTGCCCAGCAACCTTGAAGTCGCCAGCGAGCTGGATCTCTTGGCCCGCGAGGTAGAGGGATGCGGTAGGGAGAAACTCTTAGGTGACTTGCGGAGGGAGGCGCTTCAAGTCATGGAGCGCCTGAAGGTCTTTCACCCCCGGCTGATAGGAAGCGTTTGGCGTGGCACCGCGAGGAAGGGGAGCGACATCGACATCGAGGTGTTTTGTCAGGACACGGAGGCCGTGGTGAAAGAAGTGGCACAGGCGTATCAGGTAACGAAAATAGAGCAGGGTGCAAAGACGGATGCGGGGAAAACGGCGAGGTTTCTCCACGTATACGTCACACTGCCTTCAGAACACGCGGTTGAAGTGGTCATTAAGGGCCTTGAGCGACGGAAGGAGAGGCGCACGTGCGAAATTTACGGGGATCTCATCGTCGGATTAACCCTGCCCCAGCTACGAAGACTTCTTACAGACGACCCCCAGAAGAGGTTTCTTCCAAAAGAGAGATAAGAAGAGAAGGTATGAGAAGGATATGAGGGGCTTGTTGTGAAAGCGGTTGTCCTGGCAGCGGGGGAGGGAACGAGGCTTCACCCATTAACGTTGACCCGTCCAAAACACATGATTCCACTCGTGGGAAGACCGATCCTTGAACACCTTCTGTTAGCCCTGAAAGATGCGGGGATTGACGACGTCCTCCTCGTTACAAACTACTATGAAAGCCAGATACAAAGGTACTTCAACGACGGCGCCAAACTGAGCCTCAGGGTAGAGTACGCCCATCAAGAAAAGCTCCTGGGGTCGGGCCACGCCATAAGCCTTGCAGAAGGATACGTGGACGACGACGCCTTCCTGGTCGTGTACGGCGACCTCCTCCTGGACCCGTCGATCATACGGTCAACACTACAAAAACACGATGAAGAGGGGGTGCCCGTTCTCTGCGTCGTTCCCGTGGATACCCCCCAACAATACGGCGTCGTCCTTCTGACGGAGGATAGGGTGAGCGACATCATCGAAAAACCTGCGTCAACGGCCTTTGGCAACCTAGCGAATGCGGGCGTCTATATCTTCCCCGAGGAAGTGTTTGACGCGATTCGGCAGACGCCGCAATCCCTACGGGACGAAGTTGAGATCACGGAGACCATAAAGGGAATGCTCAGTAAATCCGTTGAATTCGCGGCGAACCGGATTAGGGGTGAGGAGTGGATGGACGTCGGGAGGCCGTGGGACCTCCTTGAGGCCAATAAGCGAGTGCTTGAACGGTGTACCGTGGGCGTCAAGGGGACGGTTGAAGACGGCGTGCATTTGAAGGGAGGCGTCCACGTTGAAGAAGAGGCGAGATTGCGCTCAGGCGCTTACGTTGAGGGCCCCGTCTTCATTGGGCGGGGAAGCGATGTGGGGCCGAACTGCTACCTGCGGCCCTACACGAGTCTCGGGCACAACGTCCGGGTTGGGAACGGGTGTGAAGTGAAGAACAGCCTCGTCCTCGACGGCACCCACATCGCCCATCTCTCCTACGTTGGAGACAGCATCGTCGGGGCGAACTGTAATTTGGGCGCCGGAACCATAACCGCGAACCTCCGCTTGGACAAGGAAACCGTTAGAGTGCGGGTTAAGGGAGAAGTGGTGGATAGTGGGCGAAAAAAACTGGGGGCCATTATCGGAGACGACGTGGAAACCGGCATTGCTGTGCAAATCATGCCGGGAATTAAGATCGGGTGGCGGTCTTGGGTTGGACCCAGTACCACGGTCTATGAGGATATCCCGTCAGAAGCCTTCGTCATGCAGGAGCAGAAATATGTCCGCGGACGCAAGAAGAGGGGATGAGCCGATGTCTTCTTGTGTTCCCACATCGCGTATACACGGCGTAATCCGGGGCGGGTAAGACAATGACCGCGACGAACAAAGAGTTTGAGGAAGCGTTTCCACGCCTCAGCAAGGAGATACGGGAGAAGAAACGCAGCATGGCCATCAACGCCGTGCGGTCCGAAGCCTCTGAGCCGAGCAGTTGGAGAGGCTACGACCCCGACATCATTGACTTCCTGAGACGCTGTGACGGAGAAAAGGAAGGTAAGGAAATCATCAACTTCATGGAGCGACGGGGTGAAATAAGCCATAAATATGCCATTGCACTGAGACGACAACTGAAGACGCAGGGGATCAGAAGCTTCGGATCGAAAAAGGCAGCAAACTACTATTCTCAACAAATCAAGCAGTGAAGGCTATGTTCTGCTTTTTGCCGAAACGATCTTGATCACGTCTCTATCCTGGAGAACATACGTTTCACTGAGTCGCTTCTTCGTCCGCGCGTCCACCGCATAGATGAAGGCGTCGCCCAGGTCACTGTGGATCAAATACGCAAACTGCTTTGCGGTTGTACCAGATGGAACGAGGAAGGCATCGGGCAGAACCCGCCCGTCGTGATCACTCAGCTTCTCAACGTTTTCGACGGGGTAAACGGTGATCATGTTCAACAGGGTGAAGAACGCGGTGTCCATCACGTCTTGGACCCCGGTGGACCCCCACTGTTTAACGACCCGCTCCATCACGAAGGCCAGCGCCTTCCGCTGCTCGTTGCTGAGGCCCGCGTCCGCCTTAATCTTGAAGGTGGCGTCCCCGGGCCGGTAGTCGATTAACCCGCTTTGGGCGGCTCGACGGAGGATGAGCTCGGCTTCCGCACTGCAGGGAACCACGGGATACCGGAGCGTTCGGAGGCGGCGGATGTTTTCTTCAGCGTGGGGTAGATCGAGTTTGTTGGCCGCGATCATCATGGGCTTCGCTTTCTGTCTCAGTTCGTCGGCAAAGCGGGTAAAGTCTTCGTCCCCCCACTCAAGGGGCTTGTCGGGGTTCAGACCGGTCGTCTTCAAGGCTTCGAGGATCGACGCCTTGCTGATGGCAAGGCCACTCAGCTTAGCGTACAATGCCTCGGTCAGATCCCCTCGCGTCGTCTCCAGGGTTTGACTCATCCGCCGCCAATCCTTCCGCAAGATCTGGGCGAGCCACATCGTGATCTCGCGGTCGAGGAAGGCCACGTCCTTCAGGGGATCCCTCGTCCCAGGCGAGCAGAGCCCGCCCTCCTCGTCCGTGGCTCCCGCCGCGTCCACGACGTGGATTAACGCATCGGCCTTCCGGATCTCGTCCAGAAAATAGTTCCCCAGGCCTCGCCCCTGCCAGGCGTCAGGGACGAGGCCGGCGCAGTCGATGAGCTCCACCGGTATGAGGCGGAATCCATCAATACAGAGAGAGTTCTTCGGTTGATCGTCAACCTGGAGCTCCTTGCAGACGCAGGTGCTCCGTACATAGGCTATGCCCCTGTTGGACGTGATCGTGGTGAACGGCCGGTTTTCTATCGGGACGGGAATAAGGGTTGTCGCGCTGAAAAAGGTGCTCTTTCCAGTGTTCGGCTTGCCTACCACCCCGATTAACACAGCCAGCAGCCTCCTTGGTTAGGGCTCATATCGGTAAGGAAGCATCTCACTCAGATACCCCACCACGACACTGGGGCTATTCTTTTCCGCCATGATGATCTTGACGTCCGTTTCAGAAAACTCGTGCAGGTACTGGAGACACGCGCCACACGGCCGTATCAACCCGCGTCGATTCCACGCAACCGCGAGGGCGAGGATCTTCACGCCGCTGCCCTCATGGATGAACGCGTGGTTGATGGCATTCCGCTCCGCACAAATTCCGAGGCCCGAGACGATGCTCTCGACGTTGCAGCCCTCATACAGCCCGCGTTCAGTTAACACGGCGGAGCCGACTTGGATCTCGGTGACGGGGGCGTGGGCGCGTTCGATAACGTTCTCGGTGCGCTGAATCAAGGCCCGTTCGTCGTCCGAAAGGTCCGCCTTTAACACTCGTTTCACCACCAAGCCTCCTTTCCCAGACACGTCTAAAAAGACCTATCAATGTGATATAGATGTTTATAATATTGTCACATACCTGTCTTAAGAGTTATTGTTCCCCAGCAGGTCGATCACTCGAACAGGGTCCTCGCGTGTACGCCTCGGTCGCCGTGTCAAGGAAAAGACGCGGATACAGACGGCTGAGGGACGTCGTTTTGAAGTTAGATCATCGACAACAGCCTAAAGGCGACGCCGCCCAGGGCTATGGCGAACACAATTTCAAACATGGTGATGAATATGGCTTTCTTCCAGTCGTATTCCTTCACTAAGGCAGCGATAGTAGCGATGCACGGGATGTAGAAGACCGTGACGAGGGTGAACACAATCATCTGGGTCGGCGTTAACACCGCCGCAAAGTTAGTTGTTCCTAGGAGGGTGGCTAACATGATGAGGGTCAGCTCCTTCCTGAGCACGCCGAAGATCAGCGTGATCCCGGTGATAGCGGGTAATCCCAGCCACCCAACGGTGATGGGGCTGAGAACGCCCGCGATGTAATCCAGGAGCTGGAGAACATCTAACAGTTTGACGATTAAGCTGCCGACAATGATCAGTGGTAACGCGAGTTTAATGAACTCCTCCAGCCTAAACCATGCTTGTCGCGCAACCGTCTTCAGGTGGGGGAGCCTGTAGTCGTTCATCTCCATGATCAGCGCGGTTGGTTCCCCGGGCACAATCTTGAAGGCCAGCCGCCCGAGGATGAAGATGACTACAAGGTTGAAGCCGTAGATGGCTAAGGCCCACTCAAGGCCTACGAACTCGCCGACCAGGCCTAGGATGATGACGGTCTGTGCGGCGCATGGCACTAAGGTGGTGACGAAGCCGGCGAGGAGCCGCTCGCGCTCGGTCTCCATGATCCGACAGCCGAGGCATGCGGGGACGTTGCAGCCGTAGCCGAGCATTAAGGGGATGAAGGCTTTGCCATGCAGCCCCATCTTATGCATGACCTGATCCATCAGAAACGCGATCCGGCTGAGGTAGCCTGAATCCTCGAGGAAGTAGAGGAGGAAGTAAAAGGGCGCGATGTAGGGAATGGCCACCGTGATGCCGGCGATTATCCCTTCCATGACCCCGCCCCACAGCAGCTCCCCGAGGATCCCTCCACCAAACAGGTTCTCAAAGGCGGGGCGCCAGCCATAAAAGAAGTCCCCTAAGAGGCCGGAGAGAAAGTCGCCTACCGTGAAGACGGTGAAGAACATCAGAAGAACCGAAGCCAGCATGATGGGGTAGCCGAGGACGCGGTGGGTGGTATAGGTGTGGAGGCGCTCTCGCAAGAGCGGTTTCGTGGGCGGCCGGATTTTCTGAACGTCTCGGGCGATACACCCTGCCACTTCATACCGCTCGGAGGTTACGACGGTTAAACAGGAGTGGCCGTGGATCGCCTCGATCTCCCCCGCCAGTCGTTGGGCAGCCGATAGGATCTTGGGGTTCCGCGCGGTCACCTCTCGTTGGATCTCTTCGTCTCGTTCCAACAGCTTGATGGCGGTGTATCGGGACGGGTACGTGCCGGGGGATGTGTTGATGAGTTCGACGAGGGCCGTTATTCGTGCCTCAACCTCGTCGCCGTACCGGATAGGGGAGGGCTGGGTTGTGCCGTTGTGCTCCACCGTGTCGACGGCTTTTTCTAAGAGGTCGTAGACGCCGATCCCCTTGATCGCCGTCATTGGAACCACCGGGATGCCCAGGGCCTCTTCGAGCTTTTCATGGTCGACCTCGATGCCCTTGTCCTTCGCCATGTCGATCTGGTTCAAGGCCATTATCAGAGGGGTTTCGAGTTCGATGAGCTGGAGGGTGAAGAAGAGGTTTCGCTCCAGGATGGAAGCATCCACGACATTGATCACTAAGTCGGGTTTTTCCACCGCGATGTATTCCCGGGAGATCAATTCTTCTAGGGAGAACGTGGATAGGGAATAGATGCCGGGTAAGTCGATGATGTCGATGGTGTAGCCTTTGAAGTGGAGGGTGCCCTCAGCCTTTTCAACCGTCTTTCCCGGCCAGTTGCCGATGTGTTGATGAAGCCCGGTGAGGTGGTTGAAGATCACGGATTTGCCCACGTTGGCGTTGCCGGCTAACGCAAAGGTCAGGGTCTTGTCCGTTACCGCTCAACCTCCACAAAGATCCTCTTGGCCATCCCATTGCCTAAGACCAGTCGGGATCCTCTGACGAGAACCTCTAGGGGACCGTGAAAGGGCGCGGACTTCACCACCGTGACCGTAATGCCAGGCGTTAGCCCCATATCCATGAGCCGCCGCTCCAGGCCCCAGCCGCGATCCCGTCTTCCGTGCCGTTCTCTATGGCCGTGGTGGACGCGTATGGCGGTGATGGTTCCGCTTTCGCCGTGCTTCAGGTCAGTTAACGGCAGTTCCAAGCTCTACGCCTCCTTTCGAACCCACACAAGGGACGCAATGTGCCGGCTAAGGGGATGTTGCTTTCCATCGATCATCACGGTTATCGGCCCCTTGAGGGGCGCCTTGTCCACGACGTGAATACGGGCTCCGGGAACGAGGTTCAGGCGGGATAGGTATTCGAGCAAATCAGACCTCTCATCAACGATCTTCACCACAACACTGGCCGCTCCTTTATCAAGGTTTCCTAGCGGATGGGACGCTTCTTCTACTATTCCACCACACATTGTCGGGATGGGGTTCCCGTGAGGGCAGGTTTTGGGGTGGCCTAACGCCTTCTCCAAGGACTTAGCAAGGTCGCTGGTGATCACGTGTTCGAGTCTACATGCGTGATCGTGAACCTTGCTGAACTCGATGTTAAGGAAATCGGTTAACAAACGCTCGGAGAGCCGGTGTCGTCGAAGAACCATTAGGGCGATTCTTCGTCCAGCCTCTGTCAGCTTGACGCCTTTATACGGTTCGTGAAGGACGAGGTGCCGCTGTTTTAAGGTCTCAATGGTGTTTGTCACGGTTCCGAGGCTAACGCCAACCTTTTCCGCGATCTGCTTGGTTCGGGCTACGCCATGTTCTTCTTCGAGCCGGTAGATTTGTTCCAAGTATTCCTCAGTTGCCGGCGAAATATTTTGATTGTCCGTCATCGCTCCGAATCAAACTTTATGCGACGAGTCGTACTTTTAAGTTTTACTATTCTAAACATATCGCGCAGGGCCTCGGAAATCGCCTGCCCCAACAGGCGGTTTTCAGCGCTCGGAGCGCCCGAACCTCAAACTCCACGTCAAAGGTTCGGGGATGGACAAGCAGGAGACCCCGTCTCGCTGGTGCACTGAAGACTAGCGAGCTAGAACAATGCTTCAGGGGGATCGCTGTACCGTTTTCCGACTGTTCCGGGTGGTTATGCCTCCAACGCTTGATGGCGATCGATTACAGAATCTTCCAATACTCCTTAAAGCGGGCTTCGTTCACGTCGTATTCCATGTCCCTCAGGTCGGCTTGGATGCCAAGCCGCTTCAGCGCCGCGAACATGATGTTCGTCATGAAGTGGGAAGGGTGCTTGCCTTCTTGGAGTAGCTTGGCGGAAGAATGTGTGACCGTAACCCCGTGCATCTCCACAATCGCCTCTGTCTCGCTTAACTTGTTGATGATGATCTTGTCCATGTACCCTGTGGACTCCAAATACTTGGCTAGCCTGATGAGCGTGTCCAATGGTCTTTCATCATGGTCCAGAGTGAAGAAGCCTCTCGCTACCGCCTCATCCAAGTGGCACTCGCCCACTCGTTTAAAGAAGTCTTTGGCGTCTTCCCCCAGACGTTCATTCACTGCTTTGCAGATCGAGTAGTTGATGGTGTCAAAAAACTCGGGTTTAATCAAAGTCAAATCACCAACCCGGAAATAGGCATCCGTTTTTTAATATTGTTTTCTCTAAGACGACGTGAACCGAGGCCACCTCTACTTAGGTGAAGCTGGTGCCCCTGCCCATATGTATTACGCTTCTCCGAAAAAGGGCGTATAACGAGACGGAAGTTCCTTCGCAGGTATCACTATTACTCCGTGGAAAAAAGTAGACTGGCGAAAAAAGGAACGATGGTAATAAGGGGAAGGCTTCGTCATGGGGGGGTAAGCCTCCTGTAGCTCCTAACATGCCTTGCTCGCTAAAGCGGAGTCTCTTCTGCGGGTTTAAAAACAAGACGATCGACCTCGTGACAGGGGAGTGAAGGTTGGTTACTAGGCCTCGCGAAACCGATGGATGTACGGAAAATGATGGGTGTTAACGAACCTGGAGTACGCTAAGGCGTCTATGGGTATAGATGTCCCCTTTCCTTGGATTAGCTCCGACACCAGTTTTCCACACATGGGTCCATAGCTCATGCCGGTATGCCAAATGCCAACCGCGAGGATGAATCCGGCGACACCGTCCACCGCCCCAAGGATGGGTTTTCCATCCACCTCGCAGACCGGTCGCAGGCCCGCGTACGCTCGAATGATGTGAATGTTCCTGAGCTTGGGGACGACGCGGATAGCCCCCTCTGCTATGCATTTCAGCGTCTCAGGCTCCGTACGTGTTTTTGCTCCCCTTGAGGGAAGCGCGACGATGTGCTCGGACCGCGCGAGGATATAGTTATCTTCCATTGTATGCCGATCGATCTCGGTATTCACGCCGAGTCGCTGGCATGGATCGGTGCTATTGACTACAAAGGGTTGGTGGGGGTTATGCCAGAGGGGGTCATAAAGTAGCCGCATGTGTCGCGTAATCGGGGGGGTGGGCTCGGTGACTAGGGCGGTTCCTATCGCCGGCACGATGGGAAGGTCGACGCCAACCATTCGCCCAATCGTGGGAGCCCAGGCTCCTGCCGCGTTGACGACGTAATCGGTTTTAATAGCGCCCCTATCTGTCACGACCTTCCATACTTTTTCCCCTTTTACCTCAATGTCTTGGACTTTGGTGTATGTAAAGATCTTGGCACCGTACTTCTCGGCGGCCCAAGCCAAACCGCGGCACACTCGGAACATGTTTATCATGCTCGTGGTGGTCTCGATTCCCCACGTTATATCGTCGGCGACGTGGGGTTCCGCCGTCGTCCACTCATCGCGTTGAACGAGATGTAAGCCCGACTGCTTCCACAGCTCAAGCCGTCTCTTCCACAGCCCACGTTTCATCCGCTCGACGTGTTCATCCGTGAAGCAGTGTAACACTGAAGCCTCATGAAGCTCAATGTCACATCCAAGTTCTCCGCTTTCAGCCCAATCTTGATACATTTTATACGAGCCAGCGTAGATGCAGTCGTCGGTTTGGTCCACCGGGTCGCCTTTCCGAATTAATCCGGCGTTGGAGCCCGAGGCGCATGCAGCTATCTTATCCATCTCAATGAGGGCAACGCGGTACCCGGCCTTCGCCAAGTGGTATGCTGTGGAGAGGCCGAGGATGCCGCCACCCACCACGGTCACGTCGGCTTCGGCCATGAATTCACTCAAAGCTTCATCCCCGCAATATCCTTCAACTTGAGGGGTTTCAGAGGGGGCCGGATAGAAATTGGCGGCAAGTCACCCATTTGTACCCCAGTTTCCTCTGCGATTATTCTCTCAATCAAGTGCTGGCAGGTCCTGCCTTGACAGAGCCCCATCCCCGCGCGGGTCATCCGCTTCACCGCGTCGAAGCTGGCTGCCCCCCGCCGTATGGCTGCCCTCACCTCGCCCACGGTCACGTCCATACAGCGACAGAGGACCGTGTCGTCCACCTTCGCCTCCCAGCTACCCATTGAGTTCACCCGCCTCCACGCATGTTTATCCCTCGAACCTGCTGAGCGAACGCTGCGGGGATGGCTATCGTAAGAACTACGGTACCATCAAAGCCGTCTCGTTCCAGCACCTTGACAACCCGGCCCTCTGTGACGCCTCGGCCCAGCCGGTCAGTGGCTTCGACCACGGCACCCAGTTCAGGTAATGCCGGAAGCTCATACGGGAAGGAAACCAGGGTTTCCTCTCGTGAATACGTAGAATCCACGAGAAAGATTGCCAGACCGGGGCAGAAAGGAATACAGGCTCCACAGCCTACGCATTTGGTTTCGTCCAGCTGGGGCAGGCTCTTGAGAGAAGGCACGTTGATGGCGTTATAAGGACAGACGGATCCACAGACATCACAGGGAATCTCTTGGACACATTCGATCACGGCGACCGGTCCCGTTAACAGCCGCTTCCTGCTGGGAAACCCAGGACTTCGCTCTAACTCCTCGAACGATGGCGTCCCCGTGAGCGCTACGCCTTCACCCATTTAGGGGTACCTCCATTGCTGTGTGCGCGGAGCGTTCGCGCGCGCTGAGTAAGCCGTTGTTTCGCCCGCCGCCTTTCCACGCCGAAGGGTCCTTCACGCAACGCGTCGAGAACGCCTCGAATTTCTTCCTTCACGTCGTAGGCTTCCTCCGGGGACAGATAGCCGAGTTTCTCAGCGGCTGCGGTTCCCGCCAATCGACCGGATTCCATCGCGGTACTTGCTTCTTCTATCCCAGCGCAATCACCCGCCACGTATATCCCTTCTTGCGTGGTCTCCATGTTCGCATCGTGGACGGGGACCCGTCCGCCCAGGTCTTCCAGAACCATGGTTTCACAGCCTGCCATTAAGGGCAGCTCGAGGTTCGGCTTTAACCCGACTGCAAGACAGATCACATCCACCTCAAAGTCCCGC
>Ga0209427_10003208_pt1 | contig 19209 bp, 29 predicted proteins | sample DeeMarSWOR136_30_FD_187465 | JGI IMG/M metagenome (GOLD analysis project Ga0209427, IMG submission 187465) | Marine sediment microbial communities from White Oak River estuary, North Carolina - WOR-1-36_30 (SPAdes) (version 2) | ecosystem: Environmental > Aquatic > Marine > Intertidal zone >...
TTCATGCCTGGGCATGGGTTATTAGGCATTCTCAGCTACATTGGGATAATAACTATAGGGTGGTGGGTCTGAAGTATTTGCCGTTCTTAAAAGAATATGGAGGAGGCTTAAATGAGAGAGATTAAGTATATGTTGGAGACCGAGGAGCGTTTTAAGGAAGCTGATACCGACTATCAGAAAAAGCGTGGGGTCAAGAGAATCGGTCACCATGAGATTTATGATGCCGCGCGAACAAAAGATGGTATCAAAATTTGCAGTGACACAATTACTACTTGGTATTTCAACGATAAAGAACCCGAGCAGATACCTAGCATGAGAATGTGCGTTACTGTACCTGAAGAATTTTTCTCCAAATTAAAGGAGGAACTTGAAGCACCTGCAGAGCAAGAGGCAAAACATGGGTAATCGTGAGGAATAACATTCTCGAAAGAATATAAGGGAGGCAAAAGTGAAGATTAAAACTAAGGAAAGAGTAGTACCTGTAGAGATAGGCGAAGAAGTAGAAGTTCATTATCCTGGTGCTACTCCGCGGATTGTTAAAGAGAAAGTTCAAGCGCCTTGCAGCCAGAAGCACAATGGGCACTGGTATTGTTTGACTCACCATGAGCATTTCGCAAATCAGTTCGACAAAGACACACATATATCCACTGGGACGCACAAGTTGGCGTGGATTTGTCATGAACACGGAATCGAGAAACCATAATAAATATTCTTGAAGGAATGTAAAGGGGGATTCTAAATATGGATGATGCGCAATTAAATAAAGCTGTGGCAGAGATTTGTGATGATGAGCAATTTAATGTCAACGGCTTAGAGGACACAGGCAAATGTATTGCCTACATTGGCTGGTATTGGCGTGATGTTGATTTTGGCTGTAGTTACGGCATAACCCTCGGAATATGCGGAGAGGTTGGTCAAAGAGAAGCTTTAAGTGGAGCTAACATGGGTTGGGTAGGCTTCATGGAGAATAACAAATGGGGATATGCCCAGTTTCAAGTTAAGGATAAGCGGCAAAGGAGATTACGCCAAATGGTTGAGCAGGCAGTAACTGCACCAAGTGACAAGAAACTGCAAGCACTGTTTGATTATATGCAAACACTTAGACCTGAACAAGTAAATTCAAGTTGACATTCCAGTAAGAATGGACAGGAAGGATAGATATCGTGAAGTTTGGCGAAGTAGCGAGCCTTAGAACCAGGAAATATTTGATACCAATATGGGCAATAGGTAGAGAAAGACCGGAAGACTTTCGATGCGCTACCATCCAGAAATTGACTTGGGATACTATTCTCGAAGTATGGGAGGTGAGTAATGAAATGTATATATTGTGGCGTTGAAACAGCTCTCAGGTGCACCCTTTGCGGTCAGCCTGTCTGCGAAAAGGATATCCACGTTCTCGAGGACCGTGGCGTAAGAGTGGCAACGTGCGCAGGCTGCAAGGATAAGCCATTGCCTGAGAATATGAAGTAGGACGAGCCGATATATTCTTCGGAGAATGTCGAGAAAGGAGGGAAAAACAATGAAAAAAGTAATAGCAGTAGGTATCATCCTAATTCTGTTGGCAACAATGTTGCCAAGTGTGGCAATGGGTCAGGAACCAAGTAAGCATGCCATAATCATAGCTGATAACAGTCATGGGCAGTGTAAAATTTGGGCTACTACCTGTGGAAGACTGATGAAGGACGTTTTAAGAGAGTATGACTGGTCTAACAAGGAAATTACATTGCTCTTTAACTCTAAGGCTACAAAGGAGAATATTATTGAGGCTGTCAACAAAGTGAAAGACGTGGACGAGGTTGTAGTGGCGTTTTTTGGACATGGAAGCTGGAATTATGTTGCGTTGCATGGCCCTGGAATCTGGCACTATGAGATAAGAGATTTGCTTTTGGAATTAAACTCGGAGAAACAGCTCGTAATCATAGACACTTGCAAGAGTTGGGGTGCGATTACTCCTGGAAGAGACGGTGTAACACTAAGCGCAACGAACAGAATAGTGCTAACCTCAACCGTGAGTGAAAACGAAAGCTCTATATATTCATGGCATCTCACGGTTTGGTGCCGCTCAGTATTGAAATGGGGACTATTGGAAGGAAAGGCAGATTTCAATGGTGATGGTGCTGTTAGTATTGAGGAAGCAGGTTCGCTCAAGGGTATATCTGATGGGTACGAAGGAGAGTTTTTCCTGTGAGATGAGCAATACTGTCATTAATAAGATTTGGGAGCGGATAAAATCCCTGGCGAAATTGCCTAAATTATTAGCGCGCCGCGACGGGGGCCGGGAGGAGCCTGAGCCGGCTCCAGGTTTGCTGACGGATCTGGACAAGCAGCTCGGCCGAAAAATCCAGCAGAGGCATGAGAAGGCGGGTCGGCCCGTGGATACCAGTAAGCATGAGCATAATATGCCGAAATATCAACCCTGCCCGAAGGGGCATGGTATGAAGAAAATAAGAGGGAAAGCGATTGTGGTCGGGGTGCCTGGCGCACTCTACTATTGTAATCAATGTAAAACTGAATTCTTTGTGAGGAGGTGAATTATGTCCGAAGTATTAAGCCCAGAAGAAGCTGAAGCTGTAAGGAGGGCGCAAGCACTAATCAAGCTGAGTGACGACGATATTAAAGCTATTACCGAAACTATCCAACAAGCTGAAAAACTGGTGACCTCAGTTCTCCAACCCGATATCGATTATGGCCTTCATCCGGGAACATCCTCTATGGCACTCAAGGACACTGGTGGCTCCACGATAGCAAACGCCTTCAACTGCTACCCCGAGCATGCCATTCTCCACCTTAGAGAAGACGACGAGGTAATCTCCTATCTTGTTCAAGCCAAGCTCATAAGTCGTGTCTCGGGTAAAGTCGTGGCGGTCGGCGTCGGAGCCTGCTCTACTATGGAGTCAAAATACGCATACCGATGGGTGGAGGACCCTGCTGAGTATGGAATAGACAAAAGTGGTCTCAAATACGACAAGAAGAAGAGGAAATATAGGATACCGAACCCCGAGGCGGAGGACCTGGGCAACACTATCTTAAAGATGGCCAGCAAGCGGGCCGAGATTGATGCCGCCCAAAGTTTACCCGGAGTGGGGAGTGCCCTGAAAAAGCTGTTCAATAAGGATAGGAAAGACACAAAACCCAACTGGCAAACATTCTACGGCGAATTGACCGCCCTGGAATTGAACGAGGAAAGTGCCAAGCAAATGCTCGGCATTAAATCCTTCAACAAGGACTGGCTAGCCAAGGGCAGAAGCCTCAACGAGGCGGTGCAGATCCTGTCCCAAAGAATCGCAAAAGGCGAAAAACCGTCTGATAAATCAGTGGCCGAGGCCTTCGAGGAACTCGATAAGCAGCCCGAGGAGTCCGGAGAGAAGCGCGATCCAAAATCGGTCACGACGGGGGCCGAACTCTTGCGGGCGTGCTTTGATGACTTCGGCCTCCAGCCGGAACAGATCTACGCCGAGCTAAATATCAACAACCTCACCGAGCTGACGGAGACGCCGACCAACGCTTATATACGAATTGCGTCAATACGGAAGTAGGAAAAATGGAAAGTGAAATCAAAGAGGTAGCACTCAAGGATCACCCGTTCCTGCTTGGCCTTACAAATAAGGGAATGACCTACCAGAATTATAGTCCTGACACCATAATCAATGTAGCAGCTCGTCGGGGCAATTATGGAGACTGGACGGCGTACTTTTCGACACCTGAAACTCCATTTGGGGATGTACTTAATTGGGGAAACAAACTGCCTGAGCAGGCTGCAAAAGAATTGTTCCCAGAGTGGGCTAAGAAAGGATTGAATTGGAGGTCGTAGTCTGAAAGCATGTTATATTTGCGGTAGTAATAAGCATGTCGACGACCACCATGTCGACTGCCAGTATGGTGAAGTGAGCCGTGATACTGTGCCACTTTGCCGGCGCTGCCACAGGACTTACCATGACCTTGGATTAAGCTGGTTCGATGATGAATTGCTCGACCGGGCAATAGAGGTTGAGAATATGCGGAGGCAAATATACGGCGAGCCGCCTTTTGACAAGAATACTCTTATTCGGCCCGACTACTGGTATACGAAGCACGGAATCAGGCGAGTTGGTGCGCCTGGCGTGATCGGTGTGCTGGATATTCCTACCAAAATAATGCAGTTAACGAGACCAGGCATAGAGCCGATATGTGGGATGCAGTGGCTTTTAGACCATATAAATCTGGAATATCCTGAGCAAAGCATTACTGTCTTCTTTAAGGGGCAAGAACTCGTAGCCATGCCGTCAACTTCAACTAGGCGTGGCATTATTAAATCAGCAATGAAAATGGCGAAGAGTGTAGCAGCGAAAATGACAGAGAGCGAAGCATGATTCAAACAAATATACCCTGCCGGCACTGCCGCGAGCCTATGATAGAAATAGAGTTCCCGAGATACTTTACGCTCGTATGCAACAATTCAAGCTGCCCATTATTCCGGGAGCGCCAGGGCGTCAGGGAGAAACAGGTAGGTCTCGGATCCGCTTTTATGCCCTCCCCTCTCCCTAACCCTCACCCCTCCCAGAAAAGAAAAATAAAGGAAGAGAATAGAATAGAAGGGAATAGAAGAGGTTACAAAAAAAGGTTACAAAAAAGTGTAACCATGAGTTACAAAAATGAGCGATAAAGCAAATGTAGAGGAAGCCAGGAAACGTGGGGCGTGGGCTGAGGTTCTTCAGCTCAAGATTGCCGAGGCCAAGAGTCGAGGTGCAAAAAAAAGGCATTGGGTGGTCCTGCGTAAAAGTTGGCTTACAAGTTCAATAAACTACCGCATGGAATTAGGGGAGATTGCAGTATTTTCAAAGTTAATAGTTATGGCTGATGAATTTGGCCCAGTGCCCGGCTTAATTTCGGACAATGATTTTAGGGGCATGCCTCATGATTATCTCGCTCATCAAGCCTGCTGTCCGCTGGAGATATTTGAGTCTACACTCAAGAAAGCAATTGAGGACAATAGTATCTATGAAAATTCTCATGGTATATTCCTCACGCATTTTGACGAGTATCAGTTTACTGAGTATGACAGGCAGAAACCATATAGAGAGGCCAAGAGGCAAGCAAGGGGTATAAGAGACAAAACCAGTGCTGAATTAGAAGAAGAAAATAGAGCAAGGAGAGCAGCTTACGATGCCGCCCATGGTAAAGGCAAGTGAAGGAGATATCGCACAAACAAGAACTTATTCGTTGGATAATGCAGTCCTGTGCCTCCTGTCGCCATCTGAGGGGTCAGGGCAGAATCATAGGTTGCCCCCGGACAATAGGAAAATGCCCAAGAAGGAAAGTAAGGACATGGCGGAAAGAGCTAGAGAGAATGGAGGTGAAAAATGAGTCCAATAGCTAATTACACCACGACGGTCACAGCCCCCAAATCAATTGGGGAAATCCAGGGAATGTTAGTCGCCCATGGTGCAACCCATATTCTAATGGATTATAAGGATGGGGAGGCTGTGGGCTTAGCCTTTATGGTTAAGACGAATTATGGCGAGGTGCCGTTCAGTCTTCCCGCAAATATCGATAGAGTGCAAGCAGTGTTGAATAAACAGCGGGTGAGGACCACAGTGGGTCGAGAGCTCGCATCCCGGGTTGCCTGGCGTATCCTCAAGGATTGGGTGCGGGCGCAGATGGCCATTCTCGAAACTGAGATGGTCACCATAGATCAAGTGTTCCTGCCCTATATGCAGGTCGGTAAACAGGGCAAGACCCTTTATCAATTTATGCTTGATCATAACCTGCAGTTACCAGAAGGAAGAGAGGAGGAAATTTGAATAAAGATTTATCAAGAGCATTAAACAAAAAGCTCAAAGAGAAATTCCCAACATTGAATCTAAGTCCAGAGGATGGGTGCCACATCACAATCATTACTTTATCGACTCTGGCAGGCTTTTTACGCAGGCGAACCAGTTTCAACGGTTCACGCCTTCTCGAGTATGCGGGGAGATCCGTTGGGGACTTCTTGGCAGGAAGGGAAGGCTAAAATGGGCTTAAATAAGCAAAAAGGCAATATGTACCCCTGGGTGACACACACCTATAATGTAATCAAAGGGAAGTGCCCCCACGACTGCTCATACTGTTACATGAAGGTCTATAATCTGCCCGAACTTCACATTGATAGGAAAGAGCTGAAGGTCGACCTGGGGGAGGGAAACTTCATATTCGTGGGGAGCTCATGCGACATGTGGGCGGAAATTATTCCAGGTGTGTGGATAGAGCTGGTCCTCGGAAAGTGCCGGGAGCACTCCAACCGCTACCTTTTCCAGTCCAAGAACCCGGCCCGGTTTCACTCCTATTGCACGGTCTTCCCCCTGCACAGTGTTTTCGGCACCACTATTGAAAGCAATCGTTCTGAGGTTGGTTTAGCACCAATACCGTATTATCGTTATAAAGCCATGCGGGAGATGCCTGGACACAAAATGGTGAGCATTGAGCCTATCATGGATTTCGACCTTTATACAATGGTGAAGTGGATTCAGGAAATAGAGCCAGATTTTGTGAGCATCGGAGCCGATAGTAAAGGTCATCATTTGCCGGAGCCGTCATCGGACAAGGTAGATAGACTTATTGAGGAACTGTCGAAGCTCACAGTAGTAAAGCTAAAAAACAATCTCAAAAGGCTGAGAGGAGTAAATGGTTAAAACACCAGAAGATGTGCAGCATATTCATGATATGGCCACCGAGCTGGAGCAACTCGGTGTACCTCAAAAGACAGTAGACAGAATACACCGGTGGGCGAAGCAAGAGGCGAGGCGGCTCCGGGACGAGGCCCGCGATGGTAAAGCCAAGGAAGTGTAGCAAATGCGGCAAAGTCTTTAAGCCTTTACTCGCTCGCTACACACTTTGCCCGAAGTGTTGGAGCCAAGAATCCAAATGTGGCAGCTGCCGCATAGTGATGGCGCCCGCGTACGGGTCCCTCGAAAGTTTCGCCCGAGTGCTGGGGAAATATAAGATATGCGGCGGGTGCGACTATGAAATCAGGAGAAAAAAATTCCTGCATATATCGGATCGCGTGTACCTACTTCCCTCTGGACGGGTAAGTCCTCGAAAGATTAGTTAGAACCATGCCGGCTCTGTTAGTGGATGACTAGGATGCTTGGTTTCAATATGATTGAGAAGCTTCCTTGCCAATGCCTCCTTATCATAGGAAAGCCCCTGTGTATATGAAGGTCCGGCAATCTCGGCATCGCAGTATGGACACCAAACCCGAGGTATACAATCGCCCCCACCACACATTGAGTGCCACTTAATATCCTTCACCCAATCCCGAAGTCCACTGGACAAGTTAACCATAAATACTTTGCCAAGACCACCACAAGTTGGGCAGGTTATGAGTTCTCCAGGATGACATCCCCTCATTTTTTCTCCACAAACTATTTGACCGGTGCCTCCACAGTTCGGGCAAGTCGTTCCATACTGAGTTTTCCATGCTCTAGGAATGCTTATCCAGATAGTTGGAAACGCCTGGTCAACTATCATTTTGGCGAGTTCATCTTTACTAGGCCAGTACTCTTTGCAAGTATAATCCGTTGCCATTACAAGCACCCCTTTGAACATTTGCCACACATTACCGACACGGGCTACCCAGCTATTTACCTGTGCGTCCGTGGGGTTCCAGGCTGTTGGGTACGCATCCCCGAGTTTATCTGCAACTTGTGGGATGCGGGTAAGGAACTGGCTCACGCCTTTCATTATGTAATCACCGCCGGGATGTGGTGGGTGACCAATTAAACTGAATGGCTCCACATCGGGCACCACTATCTCAGTGCATAGAGGCATTCTTGTTCCGCCTATTGGTGAGAAATAAGTGGCGGTTACATCTTGAAGAACCACGAAGTGTGCCGACTTGTCTTGGGCAACTACAGTAAAGCTGCCTATCCGTGGAGGTGTGTAATCGAAGCTAACTGCGAATTGCGTTGGGAAATCGCCACTTAACTTAGTCCCGTCGACAGTTATTGTGGCGTGAATATTTTCAGGTATTGGTTGTGTATAATCGACCCGGACTACAATTCTTACTGAGTTACCGAGATATAATGTTGCTGGGATTACTTCTATCTCGCGTACAGTTACACCCTCTGTCCATTCGTCCGGTTGAACTGGAAGTCGTTCTAGAAGTATCTCCAGCTTCATACTTTCCTGAACTATCTCAAGCTCAATAGTTTGAGTTTCATAGTTATCTGCCTCCACCATCAGTGTATGCGGACCAAAGGTGAAGTTACCTGTCCCGTACATGCCCTTAGTATCGCTCAGAGTTTCCAGGAGACCATCCATATAGACACTGGCGTTGGCGATTCTCGCTCCGCTCTGCTCATCTTTTATATAACCCCAAACTCTTCCATACTCTACGGGTGGTTGTCCTGGATGAGCCGATGCGATGTGTTCCATCAATTCCTCAAGAGTGGCAAATGTTTCCGGGCAGTAGGGGCATGCAAAAGTTGGGGGTGAGGGTTTTTTCCTTATCCCGGAGGCAAGTAGAATAAATGCCCCGCCAATAAGTCCAAGGCCGGCTATCATTTTCTTTTTATCTTCGTCCATACTATCCTCCTTAGCTATAAAAAAGGTTTAGTTTAGGGTGGTAATTGGGGTTTTGATGGTCAGCGCTATAAAAAAGGGCTTCTAAGTCTTGATGCTCGGTCCAGATGGGAGGTTTGTTGGCGGCGTCATAGGTGGCCTCGCGTAATGCTAACTCTGTTACTTGCCCAGATTTTATTTTTGTAAGGCCATAATCATTCAGGGGAATTGTCAAAAAACCCGGGTAAGAAATAGATGAAAGTAGTATTGGCTCACTGAGGGGTACCGAACCAATCTTGCCATAATCGGAAAGTTGAAGGTCATTATATGTAGTGGGGTACGATTCAAAAATTGCAATAGAGGGCGTATTAGGACCTTCTATATTAACCAGGCGGCAATAAAGGCGGAGGTTCGCCGCTATTATGCCAGGTGGCGAGTTGGTAGTTGGAAATGTTTGTATTATCCGGTGAATAGCGTCCCATGTATCGCCGTATGTGCTGGCACCTATAGCGATGCGATATGACTTTTGGTCCGTATCGACTTGGTTGCCAGGGCCATCATGTATTTGATTCCATGTTTGGTTCCAGAGAACTTGAGCGACTCTACCATCCACAGAATTGCCTAACCTGCCTGCTTGTGGTTCAAGGGTGATGTCTGGTTCCGGTTCTGGTGGTGGCCGTTTCCTCCGCAAGCAGCAAAAAAACAACAAAGCAAGGCCACCAATAATCATGGCTCCGGCTACTTTCTTCTTATCCTCTACCTTCATTTATTCCTTATCCCGGTATAATTCCTTTATATTGATGCAACCGATGATCGGGCCACCGTCTGGCCCCGCTTCGTTCATATGTTCGTTAAGCGCCCGCGCTACCTTTTGGCTATCAAAACCAGCGTGCTCGAGGTAAATTATGAGCATTGTTTGAATAATGGTAATACGATTATTGACTTTATCGCATTTCTTATTAACTTGGCTAAAAGCCCTGGCGATTAGCGGTATTCCAGCTACAATTATCGCCAGGAGCACTACAACTGCTGGGTCCATTTTAACCTCCTTTTAGTCCGAGAGCATTGAGAACATTAGATATTTTATTCACTATGGTAAATGTATCATTTCCAGCAAAAGCTGCCCCGACGATTTCATTTCTTGTATTAAAAACGAGACTGCCAGAATCGCCCGGCTCAGCTATCGCAGTTGTGACGATTTGGTCACCAAATAAAGCGAAGCCATCATCACCATAACTCACCCTTGAAAGACCGTTTATATAAACCACAATGCCGTTGTTGAGCTCGCTAGTTGCTCCTGATTTCTTGATAGCTTCATTGACCTGAGCCTCAGCGAAACCGGAAGGCACTCCTATATCGAGTATTTTATCGAGGATATCGGCAGGGTCAATTGGGAGACTGATGGCACAGTCAACTTTGTTTATATCAACCTGCCTGCCAGTAATCGCATCAAATATATTTATGATTGCTCGTACTACTGGGCACTGAATCCCGTCTTCCTCGAATCGGATCGGCACGTACTTCAACAAATGACCTATGGTATCATTCGGCTCTCCCCCGTGTGCTCTGCCCGGTTGCCATGTTTGGTCGCCCAGTTTGCCTCTGTTGCAGTCTGAGATCACATGTGCGCAGGAGAAAATATACTTTATCTCATTTATTGTGAGTGGGCTTATTGTTCCGGCACTGACATTAGGATGGCCTCCACTGACACCACCTGGCATCGGCCTGTATCGGTCAGTTCTGGCCAGAGCTCTAATCTCAGGGGTCTCTTGGACATCGCTCTCAATACCCTCGATTCTAACGGGGATGATATCTTTTTTGGTAAGTGCACTTAGACGTTCCTTCTTGGTCACATAGACGACAATGGCTTCCCGCCCGGTGTCGACGCCGCCGACGACCTTGTGGCCTTCAATTACGAGGACCACGTTTTTCTTTTTAATTATATCTTCGCGTCTCATTTACTTTTAAGCTCCTTAATAGTGTTTAGCATTTCCTGGAACTGCCTTATCATTCTCCGCTGTTCTATGTCCTTGAAGACCCACACAAGTGCCCCCGTTATTACTGGAGCAAACACCTCGAGGGGGATTCTGGCTAGGGCGAAAAACACCACCCACGCCACGGAAAACATTACTGCAATTCCAAGCTGTACTTTCTCTTTCATTATCACCTCACTTCGGGCAGGGCATTGTGAAAAGAGTCGGGGGGAAAATCCTTTGCCCGTGAATAAAGCAAAAGTAAAAAGCCCCAGAAAAGCAATGCCCTGCCCATCATTTTTTCACTTTTTCCTAATAGCCTTTATTATTTGCGGCACTATTAGTACAGCACCAGCAATAAACGCTCCCCCTATGAGAGCCCATCGGATATATTTCTCATACCATCTCTCTTCTTCCGGTTTACTTTGGGGGAAAGCATCTATGAAAAGCTCGAGTGCTGCCGGATCTGTGATTCCTAGACCGCCCTCTCTTTTGATATTGACTGAACCACATAGTGGACATACTTCAATCTGAGTGTAGGATGTGTAACCGCAATCCTGACAAACCCAGAATGAGGGTGAAGTGACATATTCAATTACGTCTTCATATGTCTCGGCGCTCTGATAGGCATAATAAGCCTGCTCCGTTAATTCTTTTTGTACGAGGATATCTCTCACTATCATTCCAATAACCACAGCTCCAATCGTAGCCGAAAGAGCTATGATCAGAGGTATGAGTGCAGCAAATGGCGTAGGAGAAGCATGGACATGGATTCTAAATTCACTACCCACTACCTCCATTTTCTCGACTGTTCCTCCCGCGGATGCTACCGCATGCTTGAAAGTCATCCAGAATGGGTACATCCCCCAATAGAAACCCGCTAGTATGGTGCTTGGCATATTTGTCTTAATAACGAATCTCCACCTGTCGGCTGCCTCATAAGGATCTAATTGCTCTCCTAGTTCCTCTTCGGTTGTTCCATGAGCAACAGTCAACCAGTATCGATTTTGCTTAACAAGTTCCGGGGGGATATGGTCTGTTTTAATCAACTTATTCGAATACCACTCATAGGCGTAGATGCCACCTGAAATGGTAAAGTCGGGGTATATGTCTTGCCGGGCGAACCAATCCCCATTACTTTTATGAAGCAGTGTAACAAAGTGTGCTGTGGAATGGTCAAGGTCAACATCGAGCACTTGATTCAGCGGTATTTGCCAGAACGAGTGACTCCAATAGTCTCCATTCATCTTTTCACTTACTATTGGACTCCAGGATACTGCACCGGGTGGCGGATTAGCGAGAAAGATTTTTATATTCATCCTGTCCTCCTTATGGCTTCCTTATATTTTCATTGGACTGATAATTAAGGCATCAATAGTGCAGTCAGCGGCAGCGCAGGCTTCAAGGGCTCGGGCGAAAGCCATATCGCCAGCACCAGCCAACCTTGCCCTCACTCCATTTTCTGTGCAAAGATAATCTCCTATGGCGATGTTCCCGCCAGCGTTTGTAGCCTTTAGAACGGTGGTCATGCCCAATACTTGAACATAGCCGTAGGCATTATTATTTATTGTCTCTGCCACCATCCCAAGCACGCTATCTTCCCCATTGGCGGTGGGCATGTCGAACTCATTGCCCACTGCCACGGCCTTGTGCCTCACCACATCCCCAGTGACCCTCTGGGCACCAGAAGTATTCTTTATATAGATATAGTCCTTGACATCTGTTATTTGTATCCCCCGGTTGCTGCTCTTGACTATTGTGAGGGTGCCAGTGTCATTGAACGGTGCCGTACCAAAGCCATCATCATAAATATCGTTTCCATCAACTATGTTTTTATCAGAATTTGCTGTAGCTATATTGATACCGTATCTCGGTTTGTTCGCTTCCAATCCAGCTCGACAGGTATTACCCTGAATATTGTTATAATCTGAATTATTTTCTATAAAAATATCATCATAGGTGTTAGTAGTATCCTGTGAATTCTCAGTTAAGATATTCCCCATAACAGTGCTGTGGGAGGTAACCTCAATCCAAATACCCATTTCATCGTTTACTTGGCAGGTATTTCCTATAACAGTGTTTTTAGAACTATTAAAGAGATGAATACCACGATAATTTCCTTGGCAGGTATTCCCCGTAACAGTATTGGCAGAACTCCCATCAAGATAAATGCCCTCGACACCCGTAGAGCAAGTATTTCCTGAGATAGTATTATCGGAACTATCTTCAATCCACATACAATTCTCACCATTATCAAAACAGGTATTCCCTGTGATGGTGATATAAGAGCTTTCAAAGATATAGATACCCTCATAATCCGCCTGAGAGGTATTCCCCACAATGGTGTTATGGGAACTATCATAAATATAAATACCTGCAATACTATGGTTTGACCAGTTATTATTAGTAATGGTATTGTAGGAGCAAGTCTCAAGGTAAACACCAGCATTATCGTTTCCAGAACAAATGTTTCCTAGAATGATGTTATTATCACAAGTAACTAGACTTATTCCATCTTCCCCATTATCTATAGACCATATGTTCCTGATTACACTATAATCAATATAAGTCCATAGTATGCCCATATCATTAGTTACAAAACCAGCATCCCCGTCAATACAAAGGTCGGCAATAAGAATGCCAACCTTTTCAGTTCCAGAACCACCTGTTGCCGTGATAATATCCAAATCGGCAGTTGTGGTGGTAAGAATAGTATTTCTGCCGCAGCCCCTAAAGGTTTGATAGCTGTCAATTGTTACACTGACTTCGCAATTGAATGTACCAACGCTCAGTAAAACCTCATCCACGGCATCAAGCGCTGCCTGAACCTCCACATGGTCATTGGTACCATCACAGATGCCAACACGGTCGCCATAATATGGTTTTAGGGCTGCCGCCATAAACCGGTCCATGGTGGCAGCATCGCTGGGGAAAACCACTGCCGTACCAGGTAGCAACCCGACATGCTGCACCCATACGGCCCCTATGCCGGTGAGAGGGACAACTACAAAGATAAGGAATACTAGAATTGAAAATAGAATCTTATACTTGGGTCTCATCACCCTCCTTCTTCTGTAGAAACTTAATCGGCTTACCTTGCATAAATAACTCAACTACCTTAGCGATGGCTTCAGCTTTACCGCTTAAGGTCAAATGGCAATTTGCGAAATCGCAGCCTACCAGACTGAAATCACCCTCGGTAACCAATATCTCACAGTTTCTGAAGGTGCAACCTTGCCAGTCATAGCCTTCTAGCGATACCGATAAGTCTTCTACAGTCCTTTCAAGCCTAAGCTGACGCATTATCATTGCCTCCATTCCTCATTCTGACATTATTCACAACTTCCTTGCGCAGATTATCTGCTCCCGCTCCCGCGAGGAAGGCCAGCACTATGTCAGGCAAGCCTATCCCTATGGCTGTGGAGTAAACCATAGAAGCGGCCACCGCTGCCACCAGAGTAGTTAGCGCAGTGCCAAGGAACTTCCTCCCATTGAAAGGCTCTTGGCTGCGGGTCCAGCCGATTAAGCCCTTGACGATTCCCCCGATTGCTGCTGCTATTCCTATCCATATGAAATCCATGATCACCCCCTTTCTATTACTGCTAATTCGGTTAAGGCGCAGGTTTTGCCTGCACCATCGCCACCGTTTGTGCTGCGGAATTGAACTTTATACCCAACTGTAACAGGTACAATTATCGGAGCGGGATAATTTATAGGTACCCCGGATACGAAGTCTGTGTTCTCAATACATTCGCCTCCGAAGGGAAATATCTTGGCCAAAGTATCAGCTCTCACAATGCGATACTTACATAAACCAGCCCATCCACCCGCGACAGTCAGCGTGATGCCCCAAATCTCTTCAGGCTTGGTCAGCACGCTCATATCAAGTAAGTCTTCCCAAGTAGTGCCGTTTACATCGATAGCACCGACAGAATGGGCGGTGTAGCCGGTTAGCCCCTGAATAGACTGTAGTGTATAATTGTTGATTGTGACGCCGCCACCGGCACCAGTAACCCTGGCATTACCGTAGATGTTTATTATGCCACCAGTACAGGAGGCAGCGATTGCAATTTCGCAACCATTGGCTGCCCAGATATTGGTCAGACCGGCAGTCTGATTAGCCAAAGTGAAAGAGCCAGAGAGGTTCACGAAGTTAGCTATGGTGGGGTTACCTAAGTTGATGGTGCAAGCCCCTAAGTAGGAAAAGCAGTCAATAAACCCTGAAGATGTTGCCGCATTTAAGGTCAGGGATGTTACAAGGCCACACAGAGTCGCTACTCCGTTGAAGCCCGTCATAGTCAGCAACATGCAGTCATCATAGGAAGCTAAGCCGGCTCCTCCTTGAGCTCCGGTTATGATAAGCCGGTGGAATGATGATACTGAAACATCCTGGCCATTCAAGTCGATGGAGTGGGCAATGTCCAGGTGTTTGTAACCCTCAAAGCGGTAAGCGGTCATGGGTACTGCCAAGACCAGAACACCGCGAACATTTATATGCCGAACATTATGCAGGGCACATAAGGTGATGGTATCGGCTATGGTATTAGAGGGAAGCTCCCTCGTGCCGATGGGATAAGTCGTGCCAGCGATACCAAGAATACTGTCAAAGTAAATGATACCGTCTATGTCGATTCGCTTCAGTTGACCTTCTTTATCTATACTCATCTTAAACTCCAAACCAGTGGCGTTCATGCTCCCAGAGGCTCAGCCAGTCAGCATCCGATAGCTGCCGTGGCCAGGCTCTCGGTCTCCACTTATAGCCTGCATAGAAATCGCTGGCCTCTCCTTCCTGGACACCAACAAGTAGCTTGTTGGCAGCACCACAGGCGATAGGGTTGAGTATACCCGTACCTCCAACAGTAGTAATCGGTCGGCCGTTCCTGTAGCAGGTGGCTGTAAGTCCAGTCAGGCGGCTGTATCCAACTAATTGCCATTGGCTATCAGTGAAGTCTGCTCCGTAGCACTCAGTATGGCTTCCAGCCTGATTTGTCCGTAGACTAAGCAGTGGGCCTAGTGTTGGGTTGTCGTAGAGGAACATACACCATCCACAAGCGTCAGTAGTATTCCGGCACATTATCACCATTGGTTGTGCGGCAAAGACGGGATATACCCAGGCTGCCAGGCTGAAGTCCCCGGTAAAGTCCAAGTCTAGGGTATCGGCGCCAGGGATCTGAAGGTATTCAGTAGCTCCATCGAGCAGAAGAATACCTAAATCACTCGGTCCGATTCCTTCTGCCAAGACCTCTTTCCAAAGAGGCGGCCCGGTTAGCGTAGCTATATGATGAGGCTTGGCCAGATCATGAGTGATAAGCCCTACGCCTTCCTGCAAAGGCAAATCCAGCACTATCCCGTGGTTTATCTCTCGATTATCGTATCCTATCATCGCTACACCTCATAATGAACTTCCCAGGGGAAGACTACTGCTGCCGTCGCTTCTATAGTAACCTGTACTCCAAAGCGATTCGGAGTAAGCTCTATATCTTTCAGAGGTTCGGCCTGGACACCGTTAAAGATGACGGGAGCCCCCTTTAGTTCCAGGGCACCACCGGCCTCTATCCTATAACGCACTCTAACTGTTGCCACCTCTCCTACCGCCAGGTCGGACATGTCTATGGTTACCAGATGCGGTTTGAAGACTCCAGCCGGGGCATTATTGATATAGACATTATCCTCGGTAAGCAGCCCGGTAGCGGTAACTGTGCCCCCGGTTTCGGTAAGCACTAGCTGTGCGTTTACTAAATCAAAAATAGCTTGGACAATAGCGCTGATAACCTCTAAGCCGGGAGTTATCAGGCTCTCATGGATAATACAGATAAGGTCGTCAGCCTCCACATTAGCGGTAAAAGCATTTACCGTGAAAGCCTGGGTAGCGCCCACAAAACCGGTTATCTGTCTGATTTCTCCCTCTGGGGCAGCACCCGGAATATCAGTATTCCGGATTATTTGCATGTAGAACTGGTCATTGAAAATATCATCGGGCAGGCCAACGAGATTATTGGTGACAATATTAGTGGTACTGGCTACCATAGCAGGGTCGCACACGCCGAACATCCATAGGCCGACTGAGGGGCCGATTCCCAACGCGTTAGCTATTGCCTCGAGGCTATCAGTGGTTTGGTCGAATGTCTCGGCCGCGTCCTGGTTCATTATTCGGCGTAAGTACGTGGTTAAATCCAGCATCAGAATACCTCCAATAGTTGAGCTAAGCCGGCATCGTCAAGCAGGACTGGTATGGTGGAACCGGTGGGAAGGGCAAAGACCATATCATTGCCGTAGGCAATACTAACAGAGTTTGCCGCTACCGCCCTGAAGTGATAGAGCACTCCCTCGGCCAAGTTATAGATAGTAGCGTTAAAGGTCATGCCCGAAGTAAAACCACCCTGCCAGGGAGTCTCAAAGCCATAGTCGGTGGTGGTGCCCCATTCAAACCTCACGTTGCATACCAGCCCACCATCGTCTACTAATTGTCCATTTAATGTTGCCTGTGACATTATCTTACCTCCGTAGCTGGAAGAGTTACTACGGCAGGTTTAGGAGGAGGACCTGGCGGAGCCCAAAAGAGATACCAGATTGGACTGCTGCCTGGAATTTGCCAGCTCAGGAATGGATAGCCGTCGGCTAGGTCTGCAGAGCTGATGGTTTCTATATCCCAACCGGCAGCGAGGAAGGTAGCCAGCACCTTCATTTCAGCTGTGGTCTTGCCTATCCCGCCAGCGCTAAGAGTTTGCAGTGAAGTTTCTATATCCCAGAAACAATCGTTATTGATGGTTCCAAAACTAAGTAGTCCAACAAGCCCTCCAACATTGGGGCCACCGCCAATAACAAGCCCTGCAGAGTAGGATTTCTCCACAACGCTGCCTAACTGGTTTTGTTGACCTATTAAGCCGCCAACCTCCGATGAAGCACCATTAACATCTCCTAGAGAATAAGAATTTTGGACGCTGGCGTAGCTAATCCCAACAAGCCCTCCCACATTCCGGTCAGCAACAATGTCTACATTGGCACGTGACTGTTCAATTCGATTATTTGAGTAACCTACCAACCCTCCTACATATCTGCTGGTAGGGGAGTTAATACTACCCGAAGCCTTAGACCGCGATATCACAAATCCAGTTCCCCATGAAACGCCGACCAAACCGCCTATCTCCCGGTCCCATCCCGCACCAAGCCCTATTATTTCTATTTCTGCACTACAATCATTAATGTTAGTATCGTACATTTCACCGACTAAGCCCCCTAAATATGCCTCTCCAGTTATTGATACTTTCACCGTGCATGAAATTAAATCATATTCAGAAGCATAACCTGCGATACCGCCATCAGCGTCTCCAGTAAGACTGGATATTTGACCATTGAAACTACAATTCTCAATTTTTAGTCGGGGGGCACCCGCAGGCAAGACCCAAGCATATCCAGCTATACCACCTATAGAACCTGGGGGACAAGTAAGGGTGCCAGTGAAATGGCAATTAGTTATATTACCATTAGCATACCCGGCGAAACCGACTATCCCCCCAAGTTCCCCCTGTAGCGACTCTAATGTACCCAAGACATTACAGTTAGAAATACCACCGCTTGCCCAATATACTCCGCCGACAATGCCACCAACATTCCATCGGCCTGTTATGTTGCAATTTATGATGTTTATATTCTTTATTTCCCCACCGTCAAGCCACCGAAAAAGTGCGATGTCTCCTATATCGTAGGGACCAGCGACTGACCTGTTTATAGTTAGGTTGCGAATGGTATGGCCCCTGCCATCAAAAGTGAGATTTACAAGGGGGTCACATGTTACCAATGCGACTATTTTTGTTATTCGGCATATTTGATCTTTAACTTTAATACCCCATGCCTGCAAGGGATTGGGCCCCACTCCATTTATATCGTCAACTGTCCAAGGTAATCCTGTATCAGGATTATTGCTAATACTCTGCATGTTGGAGTATTCATATGCTGCTTGGTCGGACAGTTCCCTCCAACTTGCAGATTCATAATTGGTGCCATTAACTCTAATAAAAATTTTGCCTTCTGCATCAGGAGGCGCTACCCCCTCGATTCGTGAAATCACCTCCATAAGGAGTGTTATATTTGTAGAACCTGCTGGTATATTAAAATTGGGAGAGGTGAATAGGACTTCGCCACCCAGCGCATCAATCCTTATGTAAGTTGCGTCACCATCTTGATCTACTTCATTGACTTTATCCCACTTTGTACCAGGCACAACAGGGAATACTGTCCAATTCCCAACCGAAGAGTGGTCTCCGGTAGGTTGGCGTTTTTGTGGATAAGGCCAATCCAGCGGTTCAAATCCAAGTCCGCCGAACCAGCCAGCGGCGGGAGAGGCGTCAATGTCAGCCCCGAGCTCAAAATAAGCAGCATCGTATAGCCTTACGTCCCGAAGATCATTAAGGTCCCAGATGACGTAAGGATCCAGCAGAGTACCGCTTCCTGTCATCGTTAAATCCTATTAAATTAGGTGGTCCCAAGCACCTTGGAGACATAAAACTCAGTTTCAATTGTCCTCAAAGCTCCTGCTGTCTGCCTCATCGCTATCTCGATGCCATAGACGTCCGGGATGGCCCCGATGGCCACAGATGGATGATCGGCTGGCTGAGCGTTATCGTAGCCGAGCTGGTCATGGATTACCCAGGCACCACCCGAGAGCACTATTTTCCTTACCAGGATGTCTATGTGGTCGCCGGCCTGCATAGTGGACAGG
>Ga0209427_10003209_pt1 | contig 19204 bp, 14 predicted proteins | sample DeeMarSWOR136_30_FD_187465 | JGI IMG/M metagenome (GOLD analysis project Ga0209427, IMG submission 187465) | Marine sediment microbial communities from White Oak River estuary, North Carolina - WOR-1-36_30 (SPAdes) (version 2) | ecosystem: Environmental > Aquatic > Marine > Intertidal zone >...
TCTTCTCGCTGTAGCTGTAGATGCCGATAGCGCCCAGCGGGATGTTCTTAATCTCGCCTGCGCCGACCAGGTTCTTGACGTCCTCGTAGCAGACGAAGATCTCCTCCGGCGTTGAGCCGAACTGGCCTACCGTGTTGGGCAGCTTGCCTTCCTTCAGCCACTGGTCAATGTTCTTGCCCACCATGCCCGGAATCATCAGCGCGCGACCCATGCAGATCGCTCTGCAGAACGGAGCGCCGAGGGCGAGCGCCTTGAAGACACCGTCCTCGCTGCTGAAGGCGCCGGCGAAGGCTATATCGGGTGGACGATCCCCTTTATCGGCGAGTATCTTGCAGAAATCGTACGCCGCGGCGTGGATATAGAGACTGGGCATTCCCCATTCCTCCATCATCCGCCAGGGGCTCATGCCGGTGCCGCCGGGGGCGCCATCTATGGTAAGCAGGTCTATCCTGGCCTTCGAGCCCCACTTGACAGCCATGGCAAGCTCGCGAAGACCGTAGGCACCGGTTTTCAGGGTAACGCGCTTGAAGCCGATGTCTCTCAGGCGCCGGACTTCATTGTAGAAGCTCTCTTCGTCGATGAAGCCGAGCCGGCTGTGTCGTTCGAACTCCTTGATAGCGCCTTCTTTGAACGCTGCCTGGTTGACGGGGCTCGACGGGTCGGGGGTGACGATATAGCCGCGTTTCTGAAGCTCGAGGGCGCGTTCCAGGGTGTTGACCTTGATCTCGCCGCCTATGGACTTCGCTCCCTGCCCCCATTTCAGCTCGATGGTTTCAAGGCCGTGCTTCTTATGCACGTATTCGGCGACACCCAGTCTGGTGTCCTCGACGTTCAGCTGGACAAGCAGCTCGCCGAAGCCCTGGTGGTAGCGCCGGTATATCTCGATACGCCGGTCCATGTCAGGAGCCGAGGTGACCTTGCCGCTGGCGTCGCGCTCGAGCTTGGGGTCGATGCCGCAGACGTTCTCGCCGCAGACCAGCGTAACCCCGCTGATGGCGGCGCCGACGGCGAAATGCTCCCAGTTCTTACGCGCTATCTCGGTGGAGCCCAGCGCGCCGGTGAAGATGGGGACCTTCATCTTGACTTTGATGTCCCAGCCGTACTCCGTCTCGGTGTCTACCGAGGGGAAGGTGGCGGTATCGGGGTCGCCGACGACACCTTCGGGAAGGCCTCTGGCTCCCATGGCGTATCCCTGGATGTTGAGGTGCGAGTAGTCAACGGGATAGTCCTTGTCGCCTCCCGCGGTGATTTCGCCGAAGGGGCCGGGGTAGATAAGCTCCCTGCCGCGGAAGGTCGCCTTGAACACCTCGCAGTTTCCCGTGCAGCCGTCGAGGCAGCGGGTGCAGAGACCGCTCATAGGCACTACACTGCGGGAACGGTTGGTGGTCCTGGTGGCGTCGTTTGCGTTCGGTCGTTGCAGGTTCATTCGCTAGCTCCTTTTCTTTATTTGTTTTGTTGCGAAGGTGGGTTTATTCTATTTGACCTGATCTTGTCGAGTTACGTGGGGGAATCTGATTCCCCCTCCCTCTAACTCCCTCCCACCAGGGGAGGGAGGAATCATTCCTCTCCCTTGATGGGAGAGGCTGGGTGAGGGTGAATATAATCCTTTTAATATGATCGTTCATGGTTCGACAAGCTCACCACGAACGGTATCTGGGATATATTTGCTGTATATTGCCTCCTCAATGTGTGCTTTTTTACAATAGCTTGTCTACCATAGCTGCGACATAATTGGCTATGGCGGGGGCGCTGGTAAGCCCCGGCGACTCGATGCCGATGAGGTTTATCAGCCCCGGCAAGCCCCTGTCCCCTTCGTGGCTGATGACGAAATCCCTGAAATCCTCTCCGGGGCCCTGGAGCTTTGGCCTGATACCTGCCATCTCCGGCTCAAGGTCGTCATACTCGATGAAGGGGAGGAACGCTTTTACCGAGTCGTGGAAAACGCCTTTATTCGATTCATCGACGCTGTAGTCTATCTCATCTACATACTGCGCACTGGGCCCCAATCGCATTCTCCCGTCGACATCGAAGACGTTATGGATTCCTTTCCCCCCAGTAGCAGGGTCCGGCAAAGGATATATAAGCCTTTTAACCAGACCCTGTTTGCTGCTGCTGACGCTGAAGTATTCCCCCTTGCAATAGTGCAGCCTGTATCCCGCTTCATCTATGTCTATACCCGCAAGCTGGGCTACCTCATCGGCGTGCAAGCCGCCACAATTGATTACAACTCCGGTTCTCACGCTCGAGGTCCCCGTACTATCCTCTATCACCAAATCGTAGCCGTCGGGAAGCTTCTCTATCCCCACGACCTTTGACTTGTATGCTATCTCGGCCCCTTTCTCCTTTGCACCGTTGAGGAAGTATCTCATCAATGCGTGGGAGTCTACGGTACCGGTCGAAGGCGAGGAGATGGCGGCAACCGCCTCCACGTTCGGTTCCAGCTCCTTGACCTTCTTCCGTGGGAGCAACTCCAGCCCTTTGACCCCGTTCCTCCTCCCCTGATCCAGCAGTTCCTCCAGCCTACCGACCTCCTCGTCAATGGTGGCAACCATAAGCTTGCCCGTCTTTCTACAGACGATACCGTGTTTCTCGCAGAGCTCGTAAAGCATGGCGTTACCGGCAACACATGTCTCAGCCATCAGCGAACCTTCGGGCCAGTGTATGCCCGCGTGGATTGTCTCGCTGTTCCTGCTGCTTGACTCCAGGCCGAAGGTCTCGTTTTTCTCCAGTATGTAGACTTCTCTGCCCTTACCCGCTACCCGGGCAGCTACAGCCAGCCCTATCACACCGGCTCCGATGATGGTAATCACGACTGGTTCCACATCGCCACGCTAGATCGCTACCGGGATTCCCTTCTCTTTGAGGTACTGCTTGGCCTGCTGTATCGATATCTCCCCGAAATGGAACACCGAGGCCGCCAGGACGGCTGACGCCTTCCCCACAGCAACCCCTTCGTAGAGGTGCTCAAGCGTGCCCGCTCCTCCGGAAGCAGTAACCGGTATGGAGACAGCCTCGGCGACCGACCTGGTCATCTCCAGGTCATAGCCCTCCTTGGTGCCGTCGGCGTCCCTGCTGGTGAGCAGAATCTCTCCCGCGCCCAGCTCCTCCACCTTCTTCGCCCACTCCACGAGGTCGAGCCCTGTTCCCTCGGTACCGCTCTTAATCACCACCTCCAGGCGGGGCAGGCCGCTCCCGGGAGGGTTCTTTCTACCATCGATGGCGACCACGAGCTTCTCTTTACCGAATTCTTGAGAAGCCTCTCTGATGAGTTCGGGGTTCTTCACGGCGGCGGTGTTGATAGATACCTTGTCCACGCCCAGGTCGAACAGCTCCTGCATATCACCGATGCTTGAGATGCCGCCGCCCACGGCGAAGGGTACGGTAACCACATCGCAGACCTTTTTCACCCACTCAAGCCGGGTCTTCCTGTTCTCCACGGTGGCGAAGATATCGAGAAAAACGAGCTCATCCGCTCCCTCCCGGCAGTAGGCCTGCGCTGCCTCCACGGGGTCGCGGGCGTCCCTGAGGTTGACGAAGTTCACTCCCTTGACCACTCTCCCCTCCTTCACATCAAGACAGGGTATGATTCTGACCTTATCCATTCACAGCTCCTTGAACTCGATCAAATCCTGGTATTCCATTACGGTGCTCATGGCGAAGTTCTCCGCCTCGATGCCGGCTTCCTCGGCAGCGGCTACCGGATTCATCCCCCCGAGGAGAATAATCCCTATCCTGTTGAGCTCAACGGGGATTTCACAAACGGGCTCGCTGGTGTTGCCCATGACCAGCATGCCCCTCAATCCGGCTTCCTGGAGACTGGCTACGACCTCCTCCGCAGTCTCGCGGCAGAGGGCCGGTATCTCACGAAAGTTGGCCAATATCTTGCCGTTTCCTCTTCTGACGACCTCCCTCACGGAGGTCATCTTGGCTCTGATGAATACCTCTGAAGGGTCCAGGGACGAGCCGGAATAGTGGATGAGCTCCACGAAGCGGAAGGGTTTACGGTTCTGCATCTGGAGGATGCCGCCGAAACGCGAGTCCATGGGGACACCGGCCTTAAGCAGGGCGCCGTTGATGGCGATGCTGCAGACGGTAGCGAATCCTATCTGGCCATCGGGGACGGTAACATCGCCCAACTGCTCTCCCTCGGAAGCCACAGCAACGAGCTCGCTTACGCAGAGACCGCCATCGAAAGCGGGCTTCATCAAATCGAGCGCTTTGCTGAACTTCTGCTTGGGGAAGAACGAGATGTTTACGGGGATGTCGCCGCGGCGGTTACGGTAATCGAACTTGGTGCGAAATGCGAGCAGCTCTATCTTGGAGATGGCTAAGCCGACCTTGTACTCGACGAGGGCGCTGTTGAGCTCCTCCTGCCCCTGCTCGGTGAGCAGTCTGCCATCCCGGCCGACAAGGTGTGTCAAGCCGCGCTCATCCATCAGCTTGAGGTGGTACCGTACCGCCCTTTCGCCCAGCTCTACCCCGTGGTCCTTCAGGCGGTGGGCGATGACTCTTGCGCCCACCGGGTCCTGGGATTCACTGAGGACCTTCAGGATAGAGAGCACCTTTCTCTTGACGTCTTGCGTTTGAAAGCTCATAAAAAAGCTCCTGATGCGGATTGAGATACGGCAGGAGGAAACTGTTTGCCTATCGTTTGCCTATTATAATTTGGCTGGGAAATGCTGTCAACCGATTTATGAGCGTGGATTTGGCATCTGGATGGTGAGGAATATCGAGGTTCTCTGCGGTCACTTTAAGCTTTATCTGTTAGCGGCCTTGCGTCGATGACCAGGTCTTCGCCGCTGCGGTATGTCTTGACGAGGGACAGTTTCAGGGCACGGCTGACGTCCGGTATGCCCAGATCGCCCACCGCATCGGTTCCCGCTCCCATGAGCTTCGGCGCCACGATGACAACAAGCCTGTCTGCGAGTTTGCGGCGGATAAATGAGGTGATGATTGCCGCTCCACCTTCAACGAGGATGGAGGAGATGTTCCTCTCGCCCAGCTTACTGAGCAGGTCTTTTAAATCGACCTCTCCCTCTCCACCCTCACTGACATTCAGAACCTCGATACCTTTCTGCTTCAGGGATGACAGTTTCCCCCGGTCGGCACAGGAGGTGGCTGCTATAAGCGTAGGTGCGGTCTCCTGCTCCTGCAGGACCTTCGATTTCGGCGGTATCCTCAGCCCGCTGTCGACGACGACGCGGAGCGGGCTTCTTCCCCTCACCAGGCGTACGGTTAGACGGGGGTCGTCTGCCAGAACGGTCCCCGCGCCGACCAGGACAGCATCATGGTGGCTGCGGAGCTTATGAGCCAGTTTCAATGACGGCTCGGAGCTTATCCACCGTGAGTCTCCGCCGGCGCTGGCTATCCTCCCGTCGAGCGTCTGTGCGAACTTGAGGGTGACGAATGGCATTCCGGTTTGAATGTGCTTGAAATAGACCTCGTTGAGCCGCTGGCACTCTTCGCCCAGTACCCCGACCGTTGTCTCGATGCCCCGCTTTTTAAAAGCTTCGATGCTCCTGCCGTTGACCTGGGGATTCGGGTCAGCGGTTCCGATAACAACCCTGCCCAGCTTGTATTTCAGGAGCTCATTGAGGCAGGGAGGGGTCTTCTTCCCGTGGTGGCAGCAGGGCTCGAGGGTAACGTAGAGGGTTGCGCCGTTTATCTCCGTTTTGGCATCCTCAATGGCGTTGACCTCGGCATGGCTGCCGCCGTAGCGCCTGTGGTAGCCCTGGCCGATTATCGTGCCATCCCTGACAAACAACGCTCCCACCATGGGGTTGGGGCTGGTCTTCCCCAGGCCCCTGCGGGCCAGAGCCAGGGCCTTCCTCATGAAGTAGTCGTCGTTTAATTTCTGTGTTACCACCTCTTAGCCTCGAACAATGATATGCGCTGTGCTCAGTATACCTGCTTGGCAGCGTACGTCAACCACAGCTCAGGCGGAGTTGCGCAAAGCCGGACGGGCGCCACAGCGTGCTGTCAGGAGCCGCAGAAGCGAAATCTGGCGGCTCTTTGAGCTCGACAAGGGATTGCTATTCCATGAGGTAATGCACCCCAAAATGGGCAGGAAGGGTAGAGGGCAATGGGTCGAAAGTAAGATTGCCCGAATTGCCTGTCGGGTATATAATAAAAACAGTATAAACGGTGTGTTCTGCCCAATAGAACGCTGTAGAAGGAGGTGGGAGATGAGGAGGAGTTCTGTTCTGGTTCTGACCTCCGTTACGCTTCTGGCTATCGTACTTGTCCTGGTTTCAGCGTCGCTGGCTCAGCCGCCGGCGAGTGCAGCCGCTAACCTGGTCCAGAATCCGGGATTTGAATTGCCGGCTACTACTGAGCACGATCCTCCATCTAACTGGACAGCTTATCTCGTCACCGACCCGGAGCGGGATGTGTCTCCCAATGTGCACTCGGGAACCTACTCCGCATATCTCCACAACAACGGCGCAAATTACACTCAGGTGAATACTGTCGCCGTGTCAACCATCTACAAGTTCGAAGCCTACTCCATGGCCAACGCCGCTGCCACTGAAATCATTAGAATAGATATTCGCGCGGCTAATGGCACAATCTTGGACACGCATACCTGGAGCGGTACCAACCACGGCTGGGAGAGGAAACTGAGATATATTACTACCTCTTCGGACGCATGGGATGCTTTGATTACGCTGAAAGTCACCGGCGGTGGTAGCCCGGAGGCTTGGTTCGATGACCTTGTGCTGGAGGAGAAAGTCTCCACCAGTTGCTTCATCGCCACGGCAGCACACAGCCCCTCCGATCCCAGCGTTCAGACCCTGCGCGACTTCCGCGACCGGTATCTGGTGACCAACCCTGTGGGTCGTGCCCTGGTGTCGGCGTACTACGCGGTAGCGCCGCCGATAGCCGCATTCATAGATGAGCACCCCGCGTTGAAACCGGTGGTGAGGGTCGCTCTGATGCCGGCGGTCGCGGTAAGCACCGTCGTCCTGAGCACGACGCTGGTTCAGAAGCTCGCTATGCTCGGCGGGTTGACGCTGGTGTTTTCAGCGACGGCTGTGTGGTTGAGAAGGAGGGCTGTCCGGGAAAAAGTGCGAGTTTAACGGCGTTATAAAGGTTTGAATCATAGTCGGGGCTGGCTCATGCCGGCCCCGATTACTATTCCTAGTCAGTTCACCTCTGGCGTACATCGCCGGTCGTACTTGTGCTGTTCACTGACGGTATCTATAATACTAGCCACAGATACTTCCGGCAGTCCCCCGTAAAGGCGACGCATTGAAAGCGGCGAAAAAGCTCCCCTGGATAATTCTGGCGATTCTGGCTCTGGCAGCCTTCCTCAGGCTATACAATCTGGGCAATGAAAGCCTGTGGCTCGACGAAGCGGTTAACGTGCTTCTGTGTAAAGAAGGTCCCGGCTCGGTTATCGATGTATGTGTTGACGACGGTGTCCATCCCCCTTTTTACTTTCTTCTGCTGAATCTCTGGATACTCATCTTCGGACAAAGCGAGGTCGCTATACGATTACTGTCGGCACTCCTGGGAATTATAGCTGTGTTTCTCACCTACAAGGTGGGGTGTGAGGTCTTTAACCGCAGAGTCGGCTTGATAGCGAGCCTTTTTCTGGCGATATCCTCTTTCGCCGTCTATTATTCGCAGGAAGTCTTGCCGTACAGCATGCTCCTGGTGCTGACACTGCTGTCGTTCATCCTCTTCCTGAGAGTATTAAGGGCGGAGAAGCCGCAGAAAACGCATTTCCTTTTCTATGCATTAGTGAATGTCCTGCTCTGCTACACACATCTGTTCGGCGTCTTTACCGTCGGTGCTCAGGTTCTCTACTACCTGTTCTACAGGCGAAGATATGCCAAAGCGCGACGTGTGTTCTGGGGAACGCAGGCGGTTACCCTTGCTTTTTTCTCGCCCTGGATTTATGTACTGGTGACCAATGGCATCCTGGGGGATACTGCGGGGGGGCTGGCGTGGATACCCGAACCGTCGTTCAGCGTAATTAACAGTATTACCAGGGCACTCACCGGAGCCGGTTTTATAGAGAAAGCATGGGGAGCGTTCCTCATGTGGTTCTTCCTTTCCCTGTGTCTGGCAGGTGTTTTCTACTTCCCCAAAGCCCTGCAATGGCGGGGTTCGGGCGAAGAAGTGCAAAATACCGGGAAGCCGCCTCTAGCAAGTCTGTTTGCAGGACCTATGATAGTCCTGGTGCTGCTGTGGTTGCTCTTCCCCTTCTTTCTATCACTGATTCTTTCCTTCGCGTACAAGCCGATGATGGTGGATAGATACCTGATCGGTGTCATACCTGCTCTGTGTCTTCTGGCGGCGTGTGGGATAGAGAATGTAGCTTCCTTTATCGGCGTCGGTGGTTTACGCGCGAAAGTGACAGCGGTCATGCTTATCGCCATCGTCGCGGCTGTATCGCTGGTAGGTTTGCACTCATACTACGTAGACTATCATAAGCTCGATTGGAGAGCAGCTACGGCGTTTATCGAGCAGGATGCGCAGCCCGGCGATGCCATCGTATTCTACCCCGATTATGAGCACTGGCCTTTCGACTACTACTACGAGGGAGAGCATGAGCTAGCGGTAATATCATATAAGGAAATATTAGAGGATGAAGGGGCGGCTGCCGTTAATGAAAGGCTCTGGCTGGTTCAACTGCCCGCAAGTGCTAACAGGGACATCAACGTACAGCGTGAGCTTTACTACCGCTTCGGTGATGAGGCACTGATACGCAGGGGCATATTCGAACCCCTGGTGGTATATCTGTTTGATATATAGTCCACAAGCTTTATAAGCCGGCGCACCGTGCTCACTAGTCCCGGTAGAACCGCCCCAGGAGCATAGCGATTGCCACGAGGAGAACACCGACGATGGCCTGCGTTTCCGAAAATGGTTCACCGATGCTGAAGAAGATGAGCCCGGCTCCGGTCACGACAAGCAGTGCATAGACTATTGACACTATGTTCATATCTCGTCTTCCTCCGGTTCTAAGTTCACCATATGGCGATAGAGTGCTATTCGACTGAGGTAACTATACTACCATAAAGATGCCAGCGGGACAAAAACACCGGGATTCGAGGGTGATAGTATTCAAGGACAGCCCAGCTTGACAGCTATGGGCAGCGTGTTATCATCAGCCAGGCAGAGATGAAGATTATAATTGCGCCCCAATCTTTCAAGGGAAGCCTCAGTGCGCCGGAGGCGGCGCGGGCCATGGCTCTGGGGGTCGGGCGTGTCCTCCCCGATGCCGAGATGGTGCTGGTGCCCATGGCCGACGGTGGAGAGGGGACGGTTGAGGCCCTGGTAGACGCTACCGGAGGCAGGATGATAAAGGCTGAGGTAACGGGGCCGCTCGGGGAGAGGGTCAAGGCCGGGTGGGGAATTCTGGGCGACGGGGTAACCGCTGTGATTGAGATGGCGGCGGCTTCGGGCATCACGCTGATTCCGCCGCAGAGGCTGAATCCCCTGGTTGCGACCACCTTTGGTACCGGCGAGTTGATCCGTGAGGCACTTGATACCGGCTGCCGCAAGCTGCTCATCGGCATCGGCGGCAGCGGTACCAACGATGGCGGTGCCGGGATGGTGCAGGCCCTCGGCGTGAGTCTGCTGGATGACCGTGGAGAGGAACTGCCAAGGGGGGGCGCTGCGCTGGCGAAGCTGGCGAAGATTGATATGTCCGGGCTGGACAGCCGGCTGGCTGAATGTCAGATTGAAGCGGCGTATGATGTCAATAATCCGCTGTGCGGCGAGTCAGGGGCCTCGATGGTATACGGCCCGCAAAAGGGGGCTACTGCGGAGATGGCCCGGCAGCTGGACTCGGCGCTGGCGCACTATGCGAAGCTGATTGAAAGCACGCTGGGCGTTGATGTCATGAACCTGCCTGGCGCGGGGGCTGCCGGGGGGATGGGAGCGGGGCTGGCAGCATTCCTGGGGGCGAGGCTGCTGCCGGGTATGGACATCGTCAGTGAGGCTGTGGGACTGGAGGAACGTCTGAGGGGCGCGTCGCTGGTGCTCACCGGTGAGGGCAGAATAGACGGACAGACGCTGTTCGGCAAGGTTGTGGCGGGTGTTGCCGCCAGGGCGAAGGCGCTTAACGTTCCGGTGGTAGCGATAGTGGGTGAGATAGCCGGAGGCGGCGAGGTCTTTGGGCAGGGGATAGACGCGGTATTGTCTATAGTGCCGGGTCCGATAAGCCTGGAGCGGGCTCTGTCCGACGGTGCGGAACTGGTCTCGGATGCCACAGAGAGGGCACTGAGGCTGATAATGATACGGCTGGATGGTTGACCACCCTCTGTTTGGAGTATGAGGCAGGAACCCCTGTGCGTGCAGGTTCTACGGAGGGCGATTAAGACGCTGCTGGCAGATTCGATACCTGACACGATTATACAATAGCGATTATTGGCGCCTACAAAACCTTTTAACTCCCAGACTAAGTAACCCATAAGGCCAGGTGAGAGGGATAGCCATCACGTAAAGTTCCAACACAAGTGGACTATAACAGAATCCGGTCAGCCTACTTGCCATATTAAAATGCCAGGAATATTTCTTTCTCCACAGAGTATCGAATTTAGCCGGATTCCCCTCTGCAATAGCCTCAGCTGCAAGTTCCGCCGACCAAAGCGCATAACGTATACCTTCCCCAGAAATCGGGGCTACATGTCCGGCTGCGTCACCGATAAGAATCCAGTTCTTTCCCGAACATGGGATTTTGTAGAAGGCGGGGTCTGTTACTATCGGTATCAGTGCTCCGAAGCGAGAAATCTTCTCAATATTAGGGCAGTACTCTGCAATAAACTCTTCCATGAGCTTTTTCAGTTTCCCGGCATGTCTCAACTCTACACCAATCCCGATGCTTGAATGAGTTTCCCGTGGAATTATCCACGCATAACCGGTATACCCTCTTATGAATTTTACGACGTTGTAGTCTCTCTCTACACCTCTGGCAAAGTAGCCGGCACAGGCAGCCAGGTTTTCCCTCGGGATAGGACCAATGGTCTTCCTGCGCACCACACTGTTCACCCCGTCGGCTCCCACAATCAATTTCGAACGATACTCCCCGTCCCGCGTCCTGACAATCCAGCAATCCGCTTCCTCCTCTATTCCGACAACTCTTCTCTCTATTAGCTTTGCACCGTTATCCGTAGCATTTTGTAGTATATATTTATCAAGACACTCTCTCGATACATTCATAATCGTTTTCCCATAAAACACGGATTCTCTACCACTTGGTGATATGAACTTTGTCTTATCGACAAACCTATATGAACCGGGAACGTCTCTCAACAGCGGGAATCTCTTAAGCACAGGAGCAGGAACACCTCCCCCGCAGGGTTTTTCACGTGGGTGTGAATCATCGAAAACGGTAGCATAGATACCCTTCCTCGCCAGGCAGTAGCCCAAATACGCACCAGCTGCCCCGCCTCCGACGATAGCGATATCCTCAACGATTTCACGCATTATCTCTTGCTTGTGCAGGATGCAATCAAAGCCTATGGAGTTAGGGGGCTTATCTCTAGATTAGGAGTCACACCTGCGTATATCTCGATGATTGCCCGTGGCAAAAGAAAGTCGACGTTAAAAGTTTTAAAAAACAAACGAGCGGGTGATGGGATTTGAACCCACGACTCTTTGCTTGGGAAGCAAATACTCTACCACTGAGTTACACCCGCAGGGTGGACTTCATTATAGTCAGCGGGATAAAAGCTTGTCAATATCGACTTTTCCCCATACCATAGGGGCTGTCTAGTATCTTGGACGCGTTAAGGATATGACGGTGAACTCAAGTAAAGACACACTCCTGTCCCGTTTCGAGGGCTGCATGGTAGGTCTGGCGGTCGGCGATGCGCTGGGGGCTGTGGTGGAGGGGATGAGCAGCGCGGAGATAAAGCGCAGGTACGGGCGGATTACCGAGATGCTTGGCAGCGGCTGGCACGGTTTGCCGCCTGGAGGTTACACCGACGATACTGCCATGATGCTCTGCATCGCACGCAGCATCGTGGAGAAGGGACGCTTCGAGCCACGGGATGTTGCTATAAAGTTCCTCGGGTGGTTCGACGCGGGCCCTGTGGGAATAGGGCGCACTACCTGGATCGCCCTCTCGGCGATGAAGAGCGGCGCTTCCTGGGATGAGGCGGGAAGGATAGCGCATGAAAGGCTCGGCGGGATGTCAGCGGGGAACGGCAGCATCATGCGCTGCGCTCCCATCGGGCTGCTCGATTTCAGGCACCGCGAAAGGCTGGTAAAGGACAGTATCGATAGCTCTAAAATAACGCACTGGGACGACCAGGCCTGCTGGGGAGCGGTGGCGTTGAATATGGCGATTGCGGAGATACTGAGGGGCGAGCGGGGCAATCTGCTCTCGACAATAAGAGACAGGATAGAGCAGCCGGAGGTCAGCAGGGCCCTTGATGAGGTTTCCCGGCTCAATCCCAGGGAACTGGAGCCATCGGCTTACGTTCTCGATACGCTTAAGGCTGCCCTCTGGTGCTTCCTCACTACCACCTCCTTCGAGAACGCCGTGGTGACAGCGGTGAACCTGGGTGGAGATACCGATACGGTGGGGGCAGTGTGCGGGGCGCTGGCAGGTGCAAGCTACGGAATCCAAGCTGTCCCCTGCAGGTGGCTGGAACCGCTTCAGGACAGGGATGAGATACTGGGGCTGGCACGGGGGATATACGAGCTCGCCGTGGTCTAGACCAGCCCTGCGGATGCGCTGAATCCGCCGCAGACGAACAGGCACTGTCCCGTGATGTACGATGCCTCGTCGCTGACCAGAAACAGGACGGCGTTGGCAACATCAATCGGGTCTCCGATACGGCGCAGCGGTATCTTCCCCTGTAAGCGCTCGCGAACTTCGGGCGTTGTCTCCTGCTCAAGCAACTGGGTGTGTATACTAGCCGGGCCAACAGCGTTCACATTTATGTTGTAAGGGCCCAGTTCCGTGGCTAGCCCTCTGGTGAAACCTATCACTCCCGTTTTGGCGGCACCGTAATGGACCATGGCGGGGCTTCCCGTGAGGCCGAGAATCGAGGATATGTTGAGGATCTTGCCGTAGCGGCGTTCTTTCATGTGAGGGATAACCGCCCGACAGCAGAGGAAAACCCCTTTCAGGTTAACATCGTGTGTCCGGTCCCATAGCTCATCTGCCATACCGTTAATTTTGTCTGATATGCAGATACCGGCGTTGTTGACCAGGATATCCACCGTGCCGAAGCGGGATATTACCTGTTTAACGGCCGTATCCACCTCTGCTGACTTGGAGACGTCGACCTCAAGCGCTAGAGCCTCGCTGCCAGCCTTCTCTATTTCCTGAGCGGTATTCTGGGCTCCCTCGATGTCGATGTCGAGGATGGCGACCCTGCTGCCCTCCTCGGCGAGACGGATGCAAATAGCCTCCCCGATACCAGCGGCGCCGCCGGTTACGATGGCTACCCTGTTTTCCAGTCGCATAGCTGCGTTACTCCTTATATAATCAGGATATTTTACCTCGACAGATTATAGCACAGCCCGGTCGCAGCAGGGCAGGTTGGAGCATCTGTTCCCGCACACCTCTCTTAGTCGACCGCTGCCTCTGTGGCGTGCTTCGCCAGCACGCTCTTCAGGTATTGGCCCGTTTGTGAGGACTCGACGTGGGTTATTTCCTCGGGCGTCCCTGCGGCGACCACCCAGCCCCCGCGGTCGCCCCCGCCGGGGCCAAGGTCGATGATATAGTCAGCGCACTTTATCAGGTCGAGGTGGTGCTCGATGAGTATCACCGTATTCCCCGCATCGACAAGCCGCTGCAATACCCGGAGCAGTGCGGCGACATCTTCGAAAGAGAGGCCGGTGGTGGGCTCGTCGAGTATGTAGAGCGTCCTGCCCGTGGAGCGGCGTGAAAGTTCGGAGGCAAGCTTGACCCGCTGTGCCTCGCCGCCGGAGAGGGTGGTAGCGGGCTGCCCCAGGCGGATATAGCCCAGACCCACGTCCCTCATGGTAGAGAGCTTTGCCTTGATAGCGGGGAAGTGCTCGAAGAAGGAATATGCCTCCTCGACGCTCATCTGGAGCACCTCGGCGATGTTCTTGCCCTTGAAGCGAATCTCCAGGGCCTCGCGGTTGTAGCGCTTGCCCTTGCAGACCTCGCAGGGAACGGTGACATCGGGAAGGAACTGCATCTCGATTTGAGTATAGCCCTCGCCACCGCATGCCTCGCAGCGCCCACCCTTGACGTTGAAGGAGAAGCGTCCCGGCGGGTAGCCCCTCATCCGTGCCTCGGGAACAGTGGAGAACAGCTCGCGGATGGGCGTGAAGGCGCCGGTATAGGTGGCGGGATTGGAGCGGGGGGTGCGCCCGATGGGCGACTGGTCGATATTCACCACCTTGTCGATATGCTCGACGCCTAAGATATCGTCACACTCGCCGGGAAAATCCCTTGCTTTATAGAGCACCTGCGCAAGCTTCCTGTGCAGTATCTCGTCTATCAGTGTGCTCTTGCCGCTGCCGGATACGCCTGTTACACAGACGAACAGCCCCAGCGGTATCGGAACGTCTATATTGCGGAGGTTGTGCTGCCGTGCTCCTTTAATCAGCAGGTGCTTTTCAGAGTTGGAGCGACGTTTCTGTGGTAAAGGAATCTCCCTGGCGCCGCTGAGATACTGCCCGGTAAGCGAATGAGGGCTGGACATAATGTCATTAAGCGTCCCGCTGACTACCACCTGACCACCGTGCTCCCCGGCTCCCGGGCCCATGTCTATGATATGGTCGGCGGCGCGCATCATGGCTTCGTCGTGCTCAACGATGAGCAGGGTGTTGCCGAGGTCTCTCAGCCGCTTTAATGTCTCGATGAGGCGGGAGCCATCTGCTGGATGGAGCCCAACGGTGGGCTCATCGCAGATGTACAGGACACCCATAAGCCCGCTTCCGATCTGGGTCGCCAGCCGGATTCGCTCCGCCTCCCCGCCGGAGAGGCTGCCCGCTACCCGATCCAAAGTCAGGTAGTCGAGGCCGACGTTCATCATGAAGCCCAGGCGCGCTCGTATCTCCTTCAGAATCTGGCGTGCTATAAGCTGCTCCCTCTCGCCGAGAACGGGCTTGTGCCCGTCATCCGCCGAGCCGTCGAGCTTCCTGGTCCACTCGAGGGCTCGCTCGATGGACATCGAGGTTACCTGCGATATGTTCAATTCGTCAACGGTAACAGCCAGCGATTCGGGCTTGAGACGCTGTCCCTTGCAGTCGAGGCAGGGCTTGGCTCTCATGTAGCGCTCTATCTCGCCGCGTACGTAGTCAGACTCAGTTTCACGGTGGCGCCGTTCCAGGTTGGGAATAACACCCTCAAAGTAGGTGTCCCACTCGTAGAACTTGCCGAGCTGGGTCTCATGCTTCACAGTCAGTGTCTGGCTGCCGCTGCCGTAGAGGATAGTGTCGAGTTGCTCCGGGGTCAGGTTTTTCACCGGCACGTGAGTTGAGAAGCCGTACCTGCGGGCGACGGATTCCAGCATGCTGGTATACCAGGGGGTCATAGAGCCAGACCGGGACCAGCGACGGACAGCGCCCTCAGCAATACTCAGCTCTTTATTGGGTATAACCAGCTCGGGATCCATCTCCAGCTTCATACCCAAGCCGGTACATGCCGGGCAGGCACCGTGGGGGCTGTTGAAGCTGAAAGTTCGAGGCGCGATCTCGCCGAGGCTGATGCCGCAGTAGACACAGGCGAAATGCTCTGAGAACAGGAATTCCTCCCCATCCACGACCGATACCAGCACTACCCCGGCGCCCAGCTTCAATGCCGTCTCAACGGAGTCAGAGATGCGCCCTGTCTGCTCCTCCTCCCCGATGACCAGCCGGTCGACGACGGCCTCTATGGTGTGCCGCTTGAACTTGTCCAGGTCGAACTCATCTGAGAGGTCGTGAATCCTGCCATCGACGCGCACCCTGACGTACCCGGCCTTCCGCAGGTCCTCGAATACCGCCTGATGCTCTCCTTTACGGTCCTTTATCAGCGGCGCCATGATCATAAAGCGTGTGCCTTGAGGTAGCTCAAGTATGGCGTCCACAATCTGCTGTACAGTCTGGCGCGTTATCTCGCGGCTGCACTTGGGGCAGTGGGGATGGCCGACGCGGGCGAAGAGCAGCCTGAGGTAATCGTAGACCTCGGTCACGGTGCCCACGGTGGACCTGGGGTTGCGGCTGGCGCCCTTCTGGTCTATGGAGATGGCGGGGCTCAGCCCCTCGATATAGTCCACGTCGGGCTTCTCCATCCTCCCCAGGAACTGGCGGGCATAGGCGGAAAGCGACTCGATATAGCGGCGCTGTCCCTCAGCGTAGATAGTATCGAAAGCCAGCGAGCTTTTTCCCGAGCCGGAGACCCCGGTGATGACCACGAAGCGGTCGCGGGGGATGGTGACGTCGATATTCTTCAGGTTGTGCTCGCGGGCGCCCCGAACGATGATGGCATCAAGAGGCATATCTCAATCCCTGTAAAATAGGCTAATAGTTTATTGTAGCACACAATTTAGGGTCAAAAAAGGGTGATAGGGTAGGTTTCATGGGGGGTAATAACGGAGGGGCGACCCGCCATTGGCGGGTCGCCCCTAAAAAATGTAATAGCGAATCGTGGTCAGCCGACGACTGCTTTGCCAATCAGCAGCCTGGCTATGATCATCTTCTGAATCTGCGGCGTGCCGTCGCCCATCTGGTAGCCGAGGACATCCCTCAGCCGCGTCGAGATCATATGCTCGGTGCTGTAACCGGGATGCCCGATGATTACCATCATATCCTTGATGCACTGTATCGAGACCTCTACGCTGAACCACTTGGCCATGGAGGACTCGACGGTATGCATCTGGTTCTGGTCCTTGAGCCACAGGGTGCGGTAGCAGAGCATCCTCGCTGCCTCGATCAAGGTGTGATGTTCGGCTATCTGGAAGGACACGCCCTGGTAGGCGGCTATGTTCTTGCCGAACGCCTTGCGTTCCTTAGACCATTCCATGGCATCCTGGAGCGATGCCTGGGCCCTGGCCAGGCATGTCAGGGCGACGATAATGCGGAGCCAGTCGAGGGTGCCCATGACAGTATAGAAACCCATCCCCTCCTCACCTTCGCGGTACTTCGCCGGCACGCGCACGTCGTCGAAGGTCACGAAGCTGGGGTACAGCCCCGCGTTGCCCATCCAGGGAAGACTGGTTATGGTTACGCCGGGGAGGTCAACCGGTATCCAGAAGAGGCTGATACCTTTGAACCCCGCGCTGGGGTCGGTCTTGGTGGAGATCGAGACGGCGTCAGCTATGGTAGCGCCGGGAAGGGGGGTTTTCTCGCCGTTGATGATGTAATCGTCACCATCGCGAACAGCCTTGGTTACGATACCGGCGGCGTCCGAGCCGGCAGCGGACTCGGTGAAGCCGAATGAGTGCCTCCTCTCGCGGGTGATCAGGGGGGGGAACCATTCGTCCTGTACGTCCTGCGGCAGCGTTTGAAGCAGCGCGCTCGTTGCCTCCATACCGCCGACGGCTTCCACAGTGGGGTCTACCTTGTGCACTTCCTCATGTATTATGCCTATCTCCACGTGTCCGAGAGGGTACCCGCCGTATTTCTCGGGAACGTTTATTTTCGTCCACCCCAATTCGACTATCTGCTTGTCTATGTCGAGCAGGGCTTCATGAAGCTCCTCCGGGGGCATCTTTGACCGCTCCAAAGCCCCGGGGGCTAGCTCCTTCTGGGCGTATCTCCGTACCTCTTGCCGTAGCGTCTCCTGTTCCTCGGTAAAGCCAAAGCCTCCTGACATTCTGTGGTGCTCCTTTCTTGGTCATACCTCAGCTAACAAAACTTTTCAGACCGCATTTCAGTATAGCACTTGTATCTGAGAAGCGTCAACCTGAACTGAGTTTGTATCAAAACAGTATAAGAGATATAATATAGGATTAGCGAAAATCAAAGTTGGACGGTTAATGGCTGACAAGCGTGATTATTACGAGGTCCTGGGGGTAAACAGGAACGCCTCCGATGTGGAGATCAAGAAGGCGTTCCGGAAGAAGGCGTTTGAGTGCCATCCTGACCGCAACAAGGACCATGGCGCCGAGGAGCGCTTTAAGGAGATCAATGAGGCCTACGAGATACTGAGCGACCCGGAGAAGCGCGCTGCTTACGACCGCTTCGGCCACGCAGGAGCCCAGGGGATTTTCGGGCGAGGATTCGAGGGCTTTGATTTCGGAGGCTTCGGGGATATATTCGAGGCCTTCTTCGGCGGTGCTACCAGAACGAGACGTACCGGCGCCGAGCGTGGTGCTGACCTGCGTTACAGCATGACCATCTCCTTCGAGCAGGCGGTTTTCGGCTGTGAGAAGGAGGTGGAGGTGGTACGAACGGAAAGGTGCTCGGTCTGTAGCGGCACCGGGAGCGAGCCGGGCAGCAAGCCGGAGAAATGTCCTGAGTGCAACGGCAGCGGTGAGGTGAGACGGGCGCAGCGCAGCATATTCGGCCAGTTTATCAATGTGACTCCCTGTACCCGCTGTCGTGGCGAGGGCAGGATTATCACCAAGCCCTGTGCTACCTGTAAAGGCCAGGGCAGGGAAAAGGTTGCCCGCAAGATAGCGATCAAGGTTCCGGCTGGTGTCGATGAAGGAACCCAGATTCGACTCAGCGGCGAGGGGGATGCCGGTTTACGAGGAGGTTCCCCGGGAAACCTCTATATTACTCTTTCGGTCAAGAAGCACAAGTTCTTCAAGCGGGATGACGATACCATCCTCTATGAGCTGCCGATAAATTTCGCCCAGGCAGCTCTGGGAGATGAGATAGTGATACCGACACTGGACGGCGACTTCAATTTGAAGATACCGGCTGGCTGTCCGAACAGCAAGGTCTTCCGCATCAAGGACAAGGGTGTTCCCCATCTCCGCGGCTCAGGTCGCGGCGACCAACTGGTGAGGGTTCACGTGGTTACCCCACAGTCTTTGACCGCCAAGCAGAAGAAGCTGTTTAAGGATTTGGCGAAGGATTTAGAGGAGGCCACACTGCCCCAGGAGGATAAGGGCTTCTTCGACAGGATCAAGGATACCTTCAGCGGGACTTGAGATTTACTAAGAAATCCCGAAACTAGATAAGTGTTCTCCTGATGCACCGTTTTTTTATTTCTGAGGATTGCTTAACCGAAAGCGTGGTAGCTATTCCCAGCAGACTGGTTCACCGGCTGAGACACGTGCTGCGCATGAAGGCGGGTGACCGCATCGTTGTCCTCGACAACAGCGGCTGGGAG
>Ga0209427_10003212_pt1 | contig 19197 bp, 18 predicted proteins | sample DeeMarSWOR136_30_FD_187465 | JGI IMG/M metagenome (GOLD analysis project Ga0209427, IMG submission 187465) | Marine sediment microbial communities from White Oak River estuary, North Carolina - WOR-1-36_30 (SPAdes) (version 2) | ecosystem: Environmental > Aquatic > Marine > Intertidal zone >...
TTTCGGTTGCAGCTTTCGTACCAAACTTATCTTCTATTCCTAGAAAATATAACCCGTCAACTCGCCATAAGTTTCTTAATTGAAGAAATAAAAAATTAAGCAATTCTTCAATAGGCATTTCAGCCAATTTTTCACGATCTTTAGTACTTCCATTGGGATAATCACTCATTTGCGACACCAACTAATTAATCTTAGACATCTAACTAACATCTTAAGATCTATCATATTATTCAAATATATATTTAAGAGATTTTTGAGACCTTTTCAATAAATCGATCTTTCAGGTAAAACTGTTTCAATAGACAGATATTTAATCGTTCATAAAATAAACTGGCAGAATCCGTAAGTCTTAAATATAAGCCCTATACTATAAGAATAAATGGGGCCAGTGAGAACCCAGTACATGAAGTAGTCATCATGGGACTTAGCCATGAAGCGACTAGTTATCTAGCGTTGTATTTGCTTCGGTACCGGATTCGAATGTATTCCCGAGAAAACTATTAAATATTGGTGAAAGATAAGAAAAAAATCCCTGTCGTGCACGATAAACAGTTCAGTTTTTAAAAAATGTCGGGATTGCATAAGCCCCCAGTTATTTTTATTTCATTCTAAGAATAATGCCTTACGGTACTCGTTTTTTATAATATAAAAACTATTGTTGCTTTGAACTGACAGATTAAGCGGTCAGGTGTTAGAGTATGATGAATCAGATAGATGCTTTTTTAAATAAGAACAATGTTTTTGCTGTTGTTGGAGTTTCAAGAAACCCTAGCAAATTTGGTTACATTATCTATCAAGATTTGAAACGAAAGGGTTACAAAGTGTTTCCTATTAACCCAAATGCCAAAATGATTAATGGTGATAAGGTGTATGCTTACCTTTCAGAATTACCTATTCAACCTGATGTTGTTGATATCGTAGTTCCATCAAAGGTTGCTCTTGATGTTGTCAATGAATGTTATGAGCTAGGAATTCAAAAAGTATGGCTACAACCTGGTGCTGAATCAGATAAAGTGATAGATTTCTGCTATGATCACGATATTGAAGTTATTTACGACATGTGCGTCATGGTTGAATCAAGTAATGTGGGAACAGCTATGAGGCACAAATAGTGAAGTCCAATAAGTAGCAATACACTTTTGTGATTCTAATTTTCAAGGAAACAATGAGATATTAAAAATTCTTCTAAAGTGTCTAGTTCATAATGGCCACATGCTCTTAATTCTCGAAAAATTAACGTCGGAGTTGCTACAATATCATATTTTTCTGCGGCCTCTGGGTATAATGTGACATCTATTTTAGTGATTTTGATAGGTAATCCTTTATCAGCAATAATTGCTGAAAGGTGTGTTTCGACTTTAACTCCAAGTGAAGAATAAGGGGACGTAAACAACATTAGATCTAACTTTGAATCTCGTTCATTTCCAAGAACGTTTATTTCGCTAATTTCATTATTATCTTTTTCGGGATCCTGAAATGAACTTATTTTAACAAACGCCCCACTTTTTCTGATATGCTCCAAATAATACCCTGTAATGTGATTATAAAAGTGATTCGGGTGAGCATAGAGTAATCAATGATTATGGTGAAAATTCAATATTTTAATAAAAGGAACTAAGAACAGCCGCATAACTAATAAACGTTAAGTATTGTTACTTTTCTCCTTTTCGAAGGGAATATCCTGTTGCAATTAAGATGAACTGGCATTTCACATGCGACCTAAGACTCAACAAGCGTATATATTTACCACAAATCTTTTTTAAACGTATCACGTGAGTTCTCATTTAGATTAAAATGGTTGAAGTAACTGTCAAATTCTATGGTCAATTACAATCTGTTGTGAACGAAAAAAGTAAACGAGTTGAATTAAATCATTACAATTTAGTGGGTGGTCTGGTTGATACACTCATCCAACACTATGGAGAACTTCTAAAAGATGAACTTATCGATCCACAAACTCATCAACTTAATGCGTATACTCAAATATTTGTCAACAAACAGAGCCTAACAAGTCTTCAAGGATTGAAAACAGAACTAAAAGAGGGGGATCATGTTATCTTCCTGCCACCTTTCGCTGGAGATTAATAATTGATGCGATAGAAATCGGCCTTCGTGAAAAGAGGGGAAAAGAAGCATTATCATTTTTTCTGAAAGGCCAGAGAGAATTTTATTCTAACTAGAATGCAGTTGTACAAAGCTTTATTTAATGAGTCCAAGCATGCTTTTGTATGAAGCGATTTTTTAATACATGTCCGCGGGATTGTTATGATACCTGTGGTATTGTGACCGCTGTGGATGAAGGCAAACTAATCGAAGTAAAAGCAAACTCTAAACATCCGATCACACAAGGTTATTTGTGCCCAAAAGGTCAGAACTTGATTGAGTATGTTTATCATAAAGATCGTGTGCTTTATCCACTTAGGAGGACCGGTTCAAAAGGTGAGGGTAAATTTAAGAGAATTTCTTGGGATGATGCCCTCGATGAGATAGCATCCAGACTGACAAAGGTGGTTGATGAACACGGATCAAATTCTGTTCTTCACTATGACTACGGAGGTAATAGTGGATTAATCAGCTTACATTTCCCAAAAAGATTTTTTAATGTCATAGGCAGCTCAGAAACTACATATTCGATCTGTGATGCAGCCGGAGAATTAGCTATAGAACTGCACTATGGTAAGAGATACGGTAGAAAACCCGAAGAGATGCTTAATTCAAAGTTAATTGTTTACTGGGGGTTTAACGCCGCTATCAGTAATTGTCATAATTTTAATTTGGCAAGACAGGCTAAAGAGAAAGGAGCGAAAATATACATTATCGACCCAATTGCTACTGAAACAACAAGGATTGGTACACATCTTAGGATACACCCAGCCACTGATGGTATTTTTGCCCTTGGTATCGCAAAATATCTTATCGACAATGAATTAATAGATTCTAATTTTATAAACGAACATACTATCGGTTTTGAAGAGTTTAAAGGATATCTATCTAAATATACTGCCGAATACGTCTCTGAACAAACTGGAATCTCCATTCAAGAATTAAAGTCTTTTGCAGAAGATTATGCTGCTCTAAAACCCAGCATTATTAATATTGGTTTTGGATTGCAAAAACAAATTAATGGAGGCGAGATTGTTCGTGCGATATGCCTTTTACCTGCTTTGGGGGTTCCTCGTGGTTTTTACTACTGTAATAGTGAAAGAGATTTTGATAAAGCATATTTGAAGGCTACACACTTAAGATCTAATGATCCAGTAAAATATATAAGTTCGCAACTCGGTAGAGATCTGATATCAAAAGAAATCCAATTTCTTTTTATTTACAATTCGAATCCTGCAGCTACATCTCCCAACCAAACGCTTGTTAAAAATGGGCTTTTACGTGAAGATTTGTTTGTTATAGTACATGATTTGTTCTTAACAGATACTGCTATGTATGCGGATATCGTCCTTCCCGCTACTTCCTTCTTTGAGACGATGGATATTCATATCTCTTATTGGCATTATTATCTCGCATTAAACCAAAAAGCAATTGAACCGCTAGGTGAGGCAAAAAGCAATTCTAATGTGTTCCGGCTTCTAGCAAAAAGAATGAGACTTTCACAGCCAGAGCTTTTTGAACCTGATGAAGATGTGATTAAAAGGTTAATTTCAACTTCTAAGAGCATCGAAGGAAATTATGAGAATTTACTAGAAAAAGGCTTCTTGCGAATGAAACAGCTGCCCTTATTGGAATTCCAAACGACATCTGGAAAAATAGAATTTAGCTCATCAAAAGCACAAGAACTTGGACTCTCAAGTTTCCCAACAATACTAGATGAACACCCCCAATTTCCTCTACGGCTTATTTCTACTAGTCATCCCTCGTTCTTACATTCGCAGTTTTTTAACATCAACCCGATTCAACCTTATGTTATAATAAGTCCAAAGGACTCATTAAAGAGGAGAATTAAAGACTGGGATAGTGTTCGTGTTTTTAATGAAAAAGGTTCACTTGTCTTACCAGTCAAGGTTAGCGATAAAGTACCAAGTGGGGTGATTTGGACTTTTAGATCTCCGTGGGTGTCTTTATCGAAAGATAAAAAAAATGTCAATGTTCTCACCAATGATGATTTTCAAAAGTCAAGTTATGGTTCCACTTTTAATTCCACTTTCGTAGATCTTGAAAAAATATAGTTTTTCTTAGTTTTCACTTAAATAGATGGTTTCGTATATTGTCTAATCGAAAATATATATGATGAAGTAAACTTAATTTGTAATTAACAAACGGTGGAGGCATCGAAAAATGAGTGTTAAAGTTAAAATTCTTATTATCCTTATCATAATTGCTATCGCCATCGCGTTTGGCTACTATATGGTGTTGAGGCTTAGTCAACCACATCAATTAATGTGAATTTGAATTTTTTTTTAACTTAATCATTCAATACTTATGTTGAACTGCTCAAATAATTCACCAAAATCTATTCCAGCAACCTTTTTCGTTTTATACTGATTGTAAAGAGCATTATGAGCATTAATGAGAATTTCTGAAGTTATCCCATGCGAAATTGAAAAGTAAGTCTCAACATAGGCTGCAAGATCATCGCATATCTTGATTATTTTGCCATCTACTGGAGAATAAGAATCGCTATTGAACGACTCATTGATCTTTTCCGAACTAACAAGTTTTATTTCATTATTTTCAGTTTTGATCTTGCTTTCAAATTCATCTTCTATGAAATATCTGAAATCTTTGTGCCAAGCAGAGGGAAGAAGTGGTAGAAGTTTTTCTTCGAGTTGTTCTTTCTCAATCTCTTCAATTATAGCTCTGAGGCCCTCAACAGCTTTTTTCACAGGAGAAACAATATCTCTGGTCAAAACTTCGGGAAGATCATGGAAAAGACCTGTAAAATAATTATTAACAAGCCTTTTTGAGCAAGCGTTTAATTTTATCGAAAACAGGTATGACAACATAGCAACTACTAACATGTGTCCCATAACAGATGTCTCTGGAAGTCTAGGTGTTTGAGCCCAGCGTTGTTGAAACCTCAATTGTCCAACAAAGTCTATAAACGCGTTTACTTTATCTGATACTAATCTTTGTACACCTATGAGGTCTATGTGTTCCTTAAGTTCGTTTTCGATCGCTGCTTTGGTACTTTCAAGTCCGTACATATCCTTGTTTAAATTATATATAATTCGAAATTCCCAGTTAGTTGCAAGATAGTGAGCAGCTCTTAATATTTTCTTCTCTAAGGGCAAAATTGGTGCGAATAAATATTCTCTAAAGTCCTTAAAGAATTTCTCGTGAAGATCTATCTTATTTTTGAGTTGGTCTAAAACCCATTCGTTGAGTTCTTTCCCTTTACGACGCATAAGTTTGTGAAAAATGGGAGGCTTGATATCAGTAAGAAATATTCGATGCAGAAATTCAAAAAGTCCACCTTCAATTAAGCCTTTCCAATTTATTTCCACCTTTCTTTCGGTTTCCTCATATTTTGCCAGTACATACGCTATAATCATTTTATGTGCTTGTTTATCAAGTTCTGTAAAACCCTGAGGCCTAATATGATCATTCCATCTCTGTATATGTGCCGCCTGATAGAAAAACTCAATCATTGCTTTACTTAGCATAATAAGAACCCCCATACCGTAATTCATTATACTTAAGATATTAATCTATTATATTCGTTCTCCCTAACCGTTTGAAGAACGTCATTCAATCAGAAGAATTCCTTTCTTCATTTTTGAATTTTCCATGCTTAAGTTATAATTTCATTTTTCTGAATTACTGAATTTTAAAAAATAGAATTTAATCAGTTGGAAGCGAACATTTTTATTTTCGAATGTTGTCAAGAAGCTTGATTCTAGGAGGTAGGAACTGAATGCCTATGGTATCAATCATTAAGGAAACTGATCCTGAAATTGCCGTTGAAAAGTCAATTAATCTGTTAGGTGGAATAAGAAGTTTTATAAATAAAGGAGAGACCGTCTTTATACACCCTAATTGGTGTGGAGGCGTGCCAGGAAAACAGGGGTCATATACTAATCCAAAAGTACTCACTACGTTGATCAAATTAATTGATTCTTGTAATCCTGCAAAAATTATTGTTGGTGAATCAGAAGCTACAAGTCAACACTTTGACCTGATGTATATGTCTTCAGGCTCGAAAGATGCCATAGAAAAACTAAAATCAACAAATGGGATTGATGTACAGGTCGTCAACTTAAGCGAAGGAGAAATGGTGACTATAGATCATCCCAACGCCTATATTGCAAAGAAGTTGACTATTTCCAACGTCTTAACAAAAGCAGATAAAATAGTCAACGTTCCAGTATTAAAATCTCATGTTTTTTGCGATATAACTGTTAGTTTAAAGAATATGTTTGGTTTACTCCCAGAACGTAAGAAAGGACGACTTCATTTTAAAGGACTCAATGAAATCATTGTAGATATAAATTCTGCATTTCCTTCCGACCTAATTGTCGTTGACGGTATCATCGGTATGGATGGATGGGGTCCGCTTAAAGGTGATCCTAAGGAATTAGGTTTTGTTTTAGCAGGTGATAATCTTTTAGCAGTAGATACTGTCGCGGCTACCATCGCTGGATATGATCCTACAAGCATTACACATTTTCAATTAGCTGAACAAAAAAATATTGGTTCACTCAGCATGGAAACCATTGAACTTAAAGGCAATTCAATAAGTGATGTTAAGCCAACGTCGTTTAAGAAACCGCCTGAAAATGTTGTAGAGGGATACAGAAAACAAGTAAAGGAGTTGCGAGAGGAGTTAGCTGCCAAATCTATATCTTTTGAAGAAGGTGCCACATTCATCCAAGATGCTATATTTGCTGAATGGCAAGATGCTTTTGAGGGCTGGCAATCCAAAAGTAAACCATCCGCTCCGAAAGCCGTTCCAAAACCACCCAGTGGGGTAAAAAGATCGGGAAAGGCTGAAGTAATTGCTAGAATGGAAAAGATAAATCGGAGTGAAAAAGCCAAAGAAAAAATGAAAAAATGGGCTAAAAAGAAGCCAAAAATTGCTCAATTCATTCTAGATGGAGAACCTGGTCCCTTTTATTGTGTTTTTGAACAAGACAAGGTAAATGTTATCGAAGGTACTTGCGATAAAAATCCAGATGTAATTTTTGAAACTGATACGGAAACATGGGTACAAATTCAACTTGGCGAAGTGGATGGAGTCCAAGCATATTATGATGGTGTTTATAAGATCCAGGGAGGCAGCGGCATGGCAAAATTCGATGACGCAAAGACATATTCAGCGATTTGTTGGGAGAGTTATCATGATTTAGGAGAATGATGGAAAACAACAGATTCTTTCTTTGGATAATCAGTGCTCTGCTAATTTAGGTTTTAAGCTAATCGCTTTTCGATAACATTCAAGAGCCTTAATAGGATTATGTGAACTTATGTAAAGAAGGCCCATATTATACCATGTTAATGCATGGTCAGGGTTTATTCTTACTGCATTTTGAAAACACTCATATGCCTTCTTGTTGTCACCTAGTTCATAATGAGCAGCTCCCAAGTTATTCCAAGTATCTGCTAGTTCAGAATCGATGCTTAATGCTTTTTGAAAACAATAAATTGCTTTTTCATACTCATGCAATTTGAAAAAAGCATATCCCATATTGCTCCATGGCTTGACGAAATTAGGATCTAGTTTTACAGCTTGATCGTACTCTTTTTTTGCTTCTCTATATTGGCCTTGTGCCAAATATACTGTTCCTTTATTGAAATGATCCTTTGCTGACTCCATTTTGCCATGCTGCCCCCTATAAAATAACTAAGCAATTACGAGTCTGCATAGAAAAAATAAATTATCTTTATTAAAAACCTCACTTCTTAGGCAAATAAGATCTCTATCATTCCATAGCTTAATTGATGATCGAAACGACTTTTAGCTCTGTATTTGTTGCCTTAGGAGTTTAAAGAATGCCGTTAGATCTATGTTTCCGCCGCTTATTATCAATCCAACTCTTTTGTTCTTAACATTTAGGTCTCCAAAACGTAAACCAGCTAACGGAACTGCTCCTGATGGTTCTACTACAAGTTTCATTCGTTCCCATAGAAACTTCATGGCCTCTAGAATTTGTTTCTCGGTTACAGTCAAGATATCATCAACATTTTCTTGGATAATCTTGAATGTGATGTTACCCAATGATGTCCTAAGTCCATCTGCAATAGTATTAGGGTTGACTGAAGGAACAATTTTACCTGTTTTAAAGGATCTGTAAGCATCGTTGGCATTTTTGGGCTCTACTCCTATTACCTTCGCCTCTGGACAAAGACCTTTAACTGCAATTGACGTGCCACTTATCAATCCTCCACCACCCACTGGTGCTAAAACCATATCAAGCGAACCTACTTCATCAATTAATTCATAAGCAGCGGTACCCGCTCCATAAATGACATTTAAATCGTTGTAAGGATGAATCAACGTATATTCATGTTGTTTAATTAATTCTGCTGTCTTTTCTGCACGATCTGTAGGTTTAATTCCGCAAAACACAATTTTTGCACCATAACCACGTGTTGCAGCGATTTTCACTTGGGAGGAATTCTCTGGCATAACTATAACCGCATTAACATCCAGTAAATTGGCTGCTAAGGCAACAGCTTGAGCATGATTACCAGAAGAATGAGTTATCACCCCTTTTCGCTTTTCCTCAAAAGTTAATTGGCTGATCGCATTATATGCTCCACGAAATTTGAAGGCACCAATTCGCTGAAAATTCTCGCATTTAAGAAAAATCTGTCCCCCAGTTATAGCATTAAGTGTACGGCTAGTCATTACTGGTGTGCGATTGGCTATTAGCCTGAGTCTTTCTCGTGCTGCCTCAACTTCTTCAAACATATTTATCGAGAAAGTAGTGAAAAGAAGTGTTTAAAAATTCTTCTACCGCCTAAACTTTGAGTATAAGGGTGGTTTTTTTTATTGAAGAAACGATTCAGTGAACTACCACCCAATAAGGTGAGGGGTCTTCTTGCGAGGGGATTACAGCCTATTATTTTGAGAGGCACGCTTCAAAAATCAAGTGTTTTTCTCTCAATGCACTTATATTCGCAAAGACTTATTCCTTTTTCGTTTTTTTCTTTTTAGCTTGCTTTCGGCCTTTTTTTCCCATAAATTTACACCTCTTGCGCGTAAAGATTTTGGCATAAATCTATAAATACTTTTAGAATCCCAAAAAAAAATTGACGCGACTCTATCGATTTTGCTACTCGCGAACAAGGGGCACAGTTCTTCAAAGAACTCGAAGAGAAGGTACAACCCGAACCATTTGAAATCCTGGGTTTTACTGCTCAAGATGATAGGGTGATCGTTGAGGGACGTAATCGAGGAGTCGTCAAGGCCACCGGTCAAGCCTATGAACATGATTGGGTAATGGTTTTCACTCTGAAAGAAGGCAAAGTTTCGAGATGCTAGCAATACTACGACACAGTTAATTTAGCAACGGCATTTCGCTGTGAATGAACTACTTAGTGAGGCTAAAGTGATTTAATAAGAAAAGGACTATACACTAACCTGTCACTTAGGTCGTGCAAAATCTTTCTAAATATTCCCTGGCTAGTTCTCCCGCTTCCTTAACAGTTTCCCATGCAATTCCAGGCACGCCGCAGGACATGATTAGAATATTTTTTGTTATAGGCATGATCTTCGAAAAATCAGCATCCCTGTAGGGATATATGGCAATTAATCTTTCCTCATCAGTCACTACTATTTCCTTGCCTGTTAAAATTTTAGGTTTTTTCATACCAATGCCCAAGAATTCTTCACTTTCATTACCAAATCGCATGGTGAGCTCTCCTGAAATTGTATCGGAATTAAAAGCGGCGAGGGGAATCCCACTTTTAATGGATGCTAGATTATACGCATCTACACCAGTATTAATCTTCGGTAATGGCTTTCCCTGAAGAATTCTCCTGATTAAAGCTTCAGAAGCGGGTCTTATCTTCGTTGGGTCTATATTGATTTTCCAGAAGAAATCCCGGTATTTTCTGAAAGTCTCATTATCTTTGAGAGTTTCTAAGAGATAAGATGATTTAATGTCCTGAATAACAACTTCTTTGAATTTCTCTAAGTGAGGTGCTTCCTTTTCTATTTTAAGGTCTTTAACGGTCAATAAACTGACCTTTAAATCGGGGAATCTTTTCCTGATCTCCTGATGATATGATAGCTCCATTTTGAATCAACCTGCCTTCGTTCTATGGTTTAAATTCTTTACTATTAGTATAGCATCGAATTCATACAGATTTTTCAACGCTAAAAGAATTGTGGAGAAAAAACTCATAATCTATTTAATAGACGATTCAGTTAGATAAATCAGACCACTTATATTTTAATATCGCGCAAAAGAATTGATTTAGTAACTAGGGGACCATTTTTATGATGAAGAAAACGCTGAAAGAAGGCTCACGTCAAATTCAATGCTATATGCCCTGTCCGTGCCTCAAACTTGAATCCGAAGAGCAGTATTGCATCAATGGAACTTCGATTCAAGATATCAACTTTGTAGATTTCGGCTTCATACCTTGCTTTGAAAGTTCAGATAAAGCTTCAGACGCGTCACTTTGTTTAAATATGGTATATGCAGATAGTGATGGTTTCATCAGATGTGGAACAAATAAAAAACTCATTAAAGTCAGAGACAGTCACATTTCTATTAAAGACTATTTAGAAGCGATTGACAATGTAAAAAATCTCTATTCTGAAAATCTGGAAACGGAATGTGTGTGTCCAGAATGTCTTTATAAAACCATTGTTGGTATATACTTGAAGCAATTGGGATATAAAGCACAATCTGAATAGAATTCCTTGCCTGTTTTTAAACTATTTACTTCTATTAACTCAATGGAATAGCGTTTTTGATTTTTCATTTTTTCATGAAATAACCCTGAAAAGGTATTATACGCCTATAGGGTAATTAAATACAGTTAATTAAGAGGGTGATTAAAATTCAAGATATTATAATTGACACTGACCCAGGATATGACGATTTTTTAGCTTTAATGCTTGCTATTAAATCAGGAATGTTTAAAATCCATGCAATCACGACTGTTGCAGGAAATACAACTATTGAGAATACGACAAGAAACACTCGATATATTTTGAGTTTACTGAAGAGAGAAGATATTCCTGTCTATTCAGGTGCTGAAAAACCACTTGCAAGAGACTTGTTACAATCTAGTGTTCATGGAGAAGGCGGATTAGGAAATTTACGTCCTAGGAATGAAGCGAATTTAACACACGATGCAGTTGAGAAAATATTATCGATTATTGAAAAGAATCCGAACCAATTAAAGCTTATTACCTTAGGCCCTCTTACAAATATCGCAAAAGCAATTAGACAGAAATCAGAAATAATGTCCCAAGTGCAGGAAATAGTGATCATGGGTGGGGCAATAAAAGTTCCTGGAAATGCAAACAGAGTTGCTGAATTTAATATCTTTGTAGATCCTGAGGCTGCAGATATTGTTTTCAGATTTCCCGTAAAAAAAACATTAATCCCTCTTGATGCATGTATGAATGTGAAAATGAGAGTATCTGATTTTGAGAGAATTAAAGATCCAGTATTAAGAGAACCGATTGTTTCTATGATGACGGTATGCATTAAACTTATTTCTGAAAAAGATGGAATTGATGCAGCACAAATGTATGATCCCTTAACTGTATACTCACTAATGAATCCATCTGCGTGTAAAAAAATCGATTATCATGTCGCAATTGAAACAAAAGGTGAAATTACTAGAGGAATGACAGTAGCAGAGTTGAGAAAAATAAGAAAAGAGAAGCCCAATGTTACAGTTGTTGAATGGATCTCTGAGAAATCATTTAAAGAAGATTTCATCAAGTTTTCATAAGCTACTCAATTTCATATTGTACTGGTTTAAATTTCATGTCATCTTTTTCGATTTGAAACGGTTTTGCGCCTATTAGAAATCCCAACACAACAATCGCGGCTAAAATCACTGCTATCATTCCAAATACGGTCTGCGTAAAGATCCTCAGCAATTCAGATTGCCAATCGATTCCGATTTGATCCAGAGCTCTTGTACTAACTCCAAAAACAGCTGCAAAAGCCGAGTAGAATGCTGTCAATTTTGGAGAGATACCAATTTTAACTTTTCCAAGATTGATTTGCTTAGCTTTCTTTTGTATAATAATACCTGGAATCCAAATTTTCTTTTTAGGACTGTAATATTCCAAAGAAATTCTACCAAGAAGCTCGATATCTCTATAAAACTCAATAATGATCTCATACTCGCCTTCAACCAAAGGTACGACTGCAAATTGATATTCATGCACACCTTCAGCAACTCTAATCCTTTTACTTGACGGAGAAATGCTGAGAGCTGGACAGGTTGGACGAATCTCAATTACGTCCCCAATCTTAGCAGCAAGTTCAATTTCTTTTTCTTGTTGCTCTTCGGGGATTAAAAGTTTGATTTTTTCACTTGAAATCAAGACTGATAAGGGATAGATTTTTCCTTGTTGCATTCGAGGATAATATACTGCCTTCGCTTTCAAAGGAATAGTCTTTTCGGGAACTAGTTCACTCTCATCATCAAAAATACGTACTTCATCAATCGATAGAAGTTCTGGACCATGTGTTGGAGCAGCAGGCGCTCCAGGAGCTTCATCCTCAGATTCTTTTATACGCTCTGATCTACGTAATTTCGCACCAGCTAGTGCACGCTTCTCTTTAACTTTTTTTGAATGGTCTTCAATAACAGGCTGATCTGTTTTAATTTTTAATGATCTCTCATAGCATTCTAATGCCTGTTCAGAATTGCCTAAAGCGTTATATGCATCTCCCATTTTATTCCAAGCTTGATAGAAATTAGGATCAATCTCAAGTGCCTTCTGATACTCTTCTATTGCTTTTTGAAATTGACCTTGTAAGAAATACTTATTTCCTAGTCTAAAATAATCTTCTGCCGACATATTGTTAGCACGTCCTTCATCAATCGTCAAAATACATATTTAAAGTCTCATAATTGTTTTTATTATCATCTTTTATATCTTAATCGACTCTATCAAAGGTTTACTTCTAGCATATAACAAAAATATTGGCAAGTTATGCCGCTCTTACGTATTCTCGTCCCAAAATACTTTTTGCGATAACTAATCTTTGGATCTCATTTGTGCCTTCATATATTTCCGGTATCTTTGCATCTCGATAAATTCGTTCCACTTTATAAGTTGAATTATCATAACCAAGTTGCTTGATATAACCATAGCCACCAAATATTTGCACTGCGTCTCTTGCAACGTCTACCGCAATCTCAGTTGCATAAGTTTTTGCCATCGAAGACCATGATATGTGCCTTTTATCGCCTATATCTTTCAAAAAGGCGGCCTTGCATGTTATTAGACGGGCAGTTTCGACTTTCATCATCATATCCGCTATCTTAAATTGTATTATCTGGAATTCTGCTAATTTCTTAGAAAATTGCTCTCTCTCTTTTGCATAGTTTACTGCTTCATCTAGTGCGGCCTGAGCAAGCCCTACGGAAGCCGCCCCTATGCCTATTCTGCCAATCCCTAAGGTGGATAATGCATATTTTAATCCAGAGCCTAGTTCACCAATCTGATTTTCGGGTGGTACAGAAACGTCTTTTAAAATTACATCTGCAGTTAATTGTCCCCTATTTCCCATTTTCTTATCTGATGCACCTATCTTAACGCCATCAGCTTTTAGATCTATAATAAAACCACTTAATCCCGCATCCGTCTGAGCCCATGTAATCATGTAATCTGCTACAGGCGAATTCGAAATGAAGCGTTTATGTCCATTAATAAGCCATACCTCCCCATTTCTCTGTGCCCTTGTTTGAATTGAAGAGGGATCTGAACTTGCTTCTGGCTCTGTTGTTGCAAATGCCCCAATTATTTTACCTTCTATTGCTGGTTTAAGAAATAGTCTTTTTTGCTCCTCGGTTCCTACGTCTCGTAGAGTTATTCCGAATAAAATGCTGTGTACATCATATATCGCTGCTATTGCATTACTTGCATACCCTAATTCCTCTAAAGTTATTGCTGTACAAAGATGTGGTAACTTTAGGTCGAGCCCTCCATACTCTCTTGTGAATGGTATACCAAACAGACCTTCTTTGCTCATTTTCTCAAATATCTCTCTCGGAAATTCTTCTGTTTCATCTATATTGTCTGCAATTGGCTCGATTTCATTTTTTGCAAAATTTCTTACTTTGTCTCTTATCATTTCTTCCTCTTTTCCTAAAAGAAAATCCAATTAACTCACCTCATCCCATAAATCCTCTAAGCAGAATACTCATTTAATTTTTTTGCTCAAAAAGTAAAAATCCAAGTGCTACAATTTCTAGTACATTAGCATACTATCACCAGTTTAGTCTTCTCTGAGCAATTTTTCGAAGTTTTTTAATGTTTGGATAGTAACTTCGGATTTTGTTAGCAAGTGTTTCATTAATAACTGCAACCTCTTCAATTGATAAGACTCTTTTCTCTTTCTTACATAAGTTTATGTAGTCAATTTCAATTTCTTTTCTTGGCACTGCGTTTTTTCGAGACTGCGAAACACTTTCTCTAATAAAACGATACTCCCCATTCAAAGTAGGTTGTAACATCATTAGGTTTCGCTTCGCTATTTCAACATATTTCTCGTCAATATCTGTAGTAATAAAGTGGCGCTTAAACATCTTTGACACAATCGCGGTTGTTCCCGCACCACAAAAAGGATCAAAAACAATATCTTCTTGATTAGTTGTCAATTTTATTATGCGTTCCATGAGTTTTATTGGCAATTGACAGGGATGTTGATCTCTATCCTTTTTGTGCTTAATTCTGTGAATATCCCACCAAATATCGGTTAAGTTAACCTTATCATTGTCTCTGGCAGTCTTTCTTTTCTTGATGCAACTTTTTCGAAGGCAGTAATAGTGAGCATCTATAGGACCTAGAGAATCGGAATCAGTAGGAGAAGGAGAATTAAAGGTAATTGAACCTCCACGCTTTGTATAATAAAGAAGTGTATAATGAGCGGGCATGATTTTTCCTGCGGGTTCTGATAAGGCATCCCACACAATCCAATGTCTGAAGATCATATCATCCAACTCATTTAAGAATGCTGCATGATGGATACACCACTTTGGTAAATTTAATATCACCAATGCTCCTCCAGGGCGTAAAACTTCGCACATTAGTTTAAGCCCGTCCTCACACCACGCCAAATATCTCTGATCAGATCGTAAATCAGCATATTCTCCGTAATTCTTTTCGAGATTGTACGGAGGGTCTGCGAATGCCAGATCAAATATCCCCTCAGGGTATTTGGCTGCAATCCTTTTCATAAACTCAATCGCATCAACAAGAAGAACTTGATCTAAGGGCAACGTTTTAAGAACCCCTTTATTATGTTGAGAAACTTCCATAGCCTTTCCTGTAAGGGGTTCAAATTGCTGTTCTATTAGCGCTTGAGGTTGCTGTTCGATAATATGTATGAAAGATACAGAAGGTTTTTCCACGAGGTCATATATTCGATTTAACACAAAATCTGGAGTTTCGTTTGTTTCAAGAAGTGTCTTAGGCAAATCTCTCCACACATCTGAAACGGCAGCACCTAACGGATTTAACAAATGCTTTTTTCCGCCCCAATCCTTTGTGATCTTTCCGCATGCCCGACATTCTTGATAAGGTATTCGCACTGTTTTGGTGTTTAAAAGGAATGGAGACGGCGTCTTAGTGTTTCTGCTCTTCAAATACATGAGTAAACCTGTATGAGTAGGCGGAAAGGTCTCATTTGGAGGTCTTGCATCAATATCAAGTGCAATCCAATACTTAAACATCATCTTGGATTTTTCGTTCTGCAGTGAATCTAGGAAAACTCCAAAAAAGGGAAGCCATCTCGGTAGACCATATACAAATAATAAACCACCATTTTTAAGAATTTTAACGGCCTTTTGAATGTTGTTTATCGTTTTTTTGAGGCGTTTTTCGTAAATATTACTTAAAACTAGATCCTGGTATAAATACTTCTCAGTTGGATCAAAATCTGTGCTTATAACAATTGTATCTACTGAATCGTCTGGAAGATCTTCAAAAGAATCATTTGGTATGTCTATCGTTGAAATTCTTCTGACTTTTTCCATTCTTCACACACGTAACAATTGTTTTGTTTGTCTCAATTTTCAGAATTTATGATTAATTTATTTTGCTTACAACACATAAATACAAAGTATTCGAATATATAGAGAATCGTATTTGTAAAAAACTGTGGGAGGTAACGATATGCCGATTTATATCATTCTTGGCAAGTATACTAAAGAGGGGATTTCAAAGATAAAGGATTCACCAATGCGGTACGAAGCAGCCAAAAAAGTAGCCCAGTCTGTTGGAGGAGAAATAAAAAACCTCTACTACACAATGGGGCGGTATGATTTTCTTTCTGCAATTGAGGCTCCAAACAATGAAGCTATGATGCAAATCCTACTGACACTCGGGAGTGGAGGGGCGGTATCGACTGAAACATTAGTGGCAATCCCAGCTGAAAAAGGAGCAGAAATTATTAGAAAATTATAGTAAAGTCATTGTATGAGACTTCGCTCTCCTCTTATTTTTTGGCCATTTTAAAACTCATTTAGATCAGTTACCTAGAATCATACAGGCTTTAATAATAGATATATTCCCTCGATCCAAATGAATTCGCCCATTCGCTTATAACCTTCTATACTAAAATGAACGCCATCACCTGCATCATAATCAGGTTTAAGCAATCCTTCTTCATTAACTAAAGCATTAAAAAGATCTATTCGGAAGATTTTATCATTGGGCGATTGTTCGTTTAGTATTTTTTTATTAAGTGTATCTTGAGCGTTCTGAACAGGTGAATATACTGAGCCAATCGGAGGCACTGTGCAGGCTATCACATGAGCCCCACTTGCTTTGGCAGTCACCCACAGTCTTTTCAAGTTTTCAAAAATCTGATGAGGATCCATACCCCAGCCTATATCATTAGTGCCTCCTAGAATAACAATTATATCATAACTCTTTTTGCCGAGTAATGTAACCAATCGACTGTACATATATTGAGCAAGTTCTCCTGGGACTCCTTTATTATCAAACTCTATGTTTGGCCAGCCTTTTAGTTTGGCGGATTCGATTAACCAGTAACTATATTGGGACTTTTCATTTCCCATCCGATAACTAGGATCGTATCCTGGATAACCTGCAGTAAGACTGTCACCAAAACCAAGAATACTGATTTGTGATGTTTTATCTAAAGACAATGCTTTTCAGCTCACGTGAAGTTGAGTTGATTCCTTGAAAAGTGTTCATATTTATTAAAAATCTTAGAACTTATGTTCAAACTCGTAAGTGATCGATGGATTGTGATTTTATATTTAGGTGTTAAACTAGATTTATAAAATAAGAAATATAAGCACATAATTGTTAAAAAACTTTTAATTCAAGTCTTTAAATTATATCAAGTAAGTGAAATTCATGGATAAAATTGTCGTTATAGATTTTGGCGGACAATATACTCACCTAATCGCACGAAGAATCAGGCAATTAGGCGTATATTCCGAAATAAACCCGTATAAAGTAGAATTTGATGAGAACGAATATAAAGGAATTATCCTCTCTGGTGGACCTAACAGCGTTTATGCATCAAATGCTCCAAAACTTGATGTTAGTAAATTCAAAATTCCTATGCTTGGGATTTGCTATGGTCACCAGCTAATAGCGCACGAACTTGGCGGTAAAGTCGATCCAAGTACAACGAGAGAATATGGAAAAACCGTACTCTATGTTGATAATAACAATACTCTTTTCAAAGACCTTTCAGACAAAGAGATTGTATGGATGAGTCATGGAGACAAAGTAACAGACTTTAATGAAGCTACGGTCTACGGACATACAGAAAATACCCCAATGGCAGCATATGGTTACAAGAATTTCTATGGACTGCAATTTCATCCTGAAGTACAACATACCTTACATGGAATGCAGATTTTGTCAAATTTCGTGTTTGAAATCTGCCAATGTAAAAAAGAGTGGTCTATGGGTGATTTCATCGAGAAATCAGTGCAAGAAATTAGAGAAATTGTCAAAGATGATCATGTTCTCATGGGAGTTTCTGGTGGAATCGACTCAACAGTTGCAGCTACACTTGTTAATCGCGCTATTGGAGATAAACTGCACTGCATTTTTGTGGATCATGGCCTCCTAAGAAAAAATGAAGTTGAAGACGCAATTTCTTACTTGAAATTTGAAAACTTAGAACAGATTGAAGTCAGCGAATTATTTCTGCAACGACTTAGAGGGATAAGAGATCCTGAAGAAAAGAGGCATATCATAGCTAGTACCTTCATCGAGGTTTTTGAAAAAGCAGCAAAAGGATTTGAACAAAAATATGGAAACATTCGCTTTTTAGGACAGGGAACGATCTATTCCGATCGAATTGAAAGTGCAGATCCATCAGAAGAAGCTTCTCGCATTAAATCACATCATAATGTTGTCCTTCCAGACATGGAATTTGAATTATTAGAGCCATTAAAAGAACTGTATAAGGATGAAGTTCGTGAAGTTGCACGTCAATTAAATTTGCCTTGGAAGCGCCATCCATTCCCTGGCCCTGGATTAGCTGCAAGAATCATAGGAGAGATAACAAAAGACAAAATACGTATATGTAGAGACGCTAGTTATATTGTAGAAGAAGAGTTGAAGAATGCAGGAATCTATGATCAATGTTTTATGTGTTTTGCAGTTGTTGGAGATGATCTAGCTACGGGTGTGATGGGCGACGCACGTAATATTGGACATATTGTCACAGTGAGAGTTATTCAAAGCGATGATATCATGACTGCAGACTGGATGAAATTGCCTTATGAAGTGCTTGAAAAGATCTCAAATCGGATAACAAATGAAGTCCAAAATGTCACGTGGGTTACCTATGCTATTTCTTCTAAACCTCCAGCATGTATGGAACCTCAATAGATGCAATTTAATGCCTTCATGGTTTTCTTTAAAGTTAAATACTCACTTGTAATGTTTTATTTCATTTAATTCATATATCAGTCTGTTTAAAACACACTAGCGAAATTTTCTCTCTTAGGTAGAATCATGGGTATGTAGAGGACTGAGATATGTAGAGGACTGAGATATGTAGAGGACTGAGATATGTAGAGGACTGAGATATGTAGAGGACT
>Ga0209427_10003213_pt1 | contig 19197 bp, 15 predicted proteins | sample DeeMarSWOR136_30_FD_187465 | JGI IMG/M metagenome (GOLD analysis project Ga0209427, IMG submission 187465) | Marine sediment microbial communities from White Oak River estuary, North Carolina - WOR-1-36_30 (SPAdes) (version 2) | ecosystem: Environmental > Aquatic > Marine > Intertidal zone >...
AGTGGTACGAAGAGGATCCTGGGATCTTCGAAGGAGATCAATTTATATTTAACGATCCTTATATCGGAGGCCTCCATCTGCCTGACCAAATTGTCATCAAACCCATCTTCTTTGAAGGGGTTCGAATAGGTTGGACTGGTACTTTTATGCACACTGCCGAAACGGGAGGAATTGAACCGGGTGGAATGCCTGCCAAGGCAACAGAGATTTTTCACGAAGGAGTCAGGATTTTAGGATTGAAGATTATTGAAAGGGGGAAATTTAGGCCTGAAGTTTTTAAGACCATTGTAGAGCAAACTAGAGATCCCCATTTGGTAGGTTTGGATATTAAGGCGCGAATCGCGGCCAACAATGTCTGTTCAAAGAGTTATCTCAATCTCGTCCAAAAATATGGTTTAGAATTTGTTCGGGAGGCGAGCAAAAAGATTATCGAGGATTCGGAAAAAATAACACGAACAAAACTTGCCAGTTTACCTGACGGGGTTTGGCGCTCCAGAGAGTATGGTGACCATAGCGGCACGGTGGAGAGACCCTTTAAGGTTGTTTGTGCGATGACAAAAAAAGGAGATGCAATTACATTCGACTTTACTGGAACGAGTGCGCAAAATGAGGGATCAAACAATACAACGATTTCAGGGGCGTGGGCGAGCCTTTTTAACGCCATAGCAAGCCAGCTCTTTTGGGATGTTTCTTGGAATGGTGGAATGATGGCCCCTGTTAAACTTGTTGCTCCCGAAGGGAGTGTTATCAATTGTCGTTTTCCTGCTGCGGTATCCGTATCAGCCGTAGCGAGCGTTGCTATGATCATTCAAACAGCCTGTGAATGTATCCACAAAATGCTTTATGCGGTTGAAAAATATCGCGAGGATGTGACATCGGGATGGCAAGGTAGTCATGGGTGTCCCTACTTTGGGGGAATAAACCAATATAGCTCTCCTTGCGCAGGGGTGATCCTTGACACCTTTGCTGGCGGGACTGGTGGAACCCCCTTCAGAGACGGGGTTGATACCGGGGCCAATATGTTAAATCCAACTTCACGGATCTCGGATGTAGAAATCATCGAGCTTGGAGTGCCAGTTATGTATTTAGCCCGCCGCAATGTCCCTGATTCTGGAGGATTTGGTAAAAGTCGGGGGGGAATGGGTGGAGAGGCAATATACATGGTCTACGGAACCGATCAGCTTGTATTTGGCACGATGGGGTTGGGGAAAAAAACGCCAGGGGGTCACGGCATCTTTGGAGGCTACCCTCCCGATCTCCAACAGAATAAGTATGTCCTCAACTCAAACATTGCCCAATGGTTTAGAGAATCAAAATCACCCACAACCTTCGAAGAGTTGGATCTCTTAGAAGGTAACATTATCTTTCCTCCTGCAAACTTTCATGCCATCCCAGTGAGACAGCATGATATCATCCTGTTTCGGTGGGGGGCTGGTGGTGGCTATGGGGACCCCTTAGATCGGGATCCTGAGGCAGTTTTGAGGGATCTAAAGATGAATGCTATCTCCCGGAAGACCGTTGACGGGGTATATGGAGTGGTGCTCAGACATAATGAGATAGCTATTGATTTGGAAACAACCCAGAGGCGGCGTGAATCGATAAGGAAGGAGAGATTGGCTCTACGAAAAGGTGAGCCTCGACAGATCCATCCCACCGAGATCAAAAGAAAGATTATGAGGTTTCATGAATATTTGGAGATGGTGGAAAAGGATTCTGGGGAGAAGGTTATCGTCTGTGTGAAGTGCGGGAATCAATTTTGTAGTGCCACCGAAAATTATAAGCACTTTTCTATCTACCGTGAGAATGATTTAGCGGGTGTAGCGGGAAGGTTTTTAGCCTCTGGCGAGAAACCCTTTGTTACTTATCAGGAGTATATTTGTCCAGGCTGTGGGACTCTTTTAGAGGTCGACGTTCTCTGTAAGGAGATAGAGGATGAGAAGTCTGAGGTGATTTGGGACATACAGATCAATATGTAAAGGCCGAGGTATCTCCTATTATTATTAGAAGGAACCTTAGAAATATTCATATACAGCCCAAGACGGTTCCTTAATCGGTGGTCGAATGTTGGAGTAATGGTGAGCGGAAGATGGAAGATTCCTTTGATGACCGAAGAACAAGGGGGAGGAATTATGGCAGGTGAGGAAAAATCGGATAAGAAAATCATTCCCATTAGGGAGGGACTTTTCAGCTTGCCCCACGAATCAGGGGAAAGGTCCTATCTAATCGGGAGCCGTTGCAACGTATGCGCACAGATATCTTTCCCACCGAGAAAGGTCTGCTCTGAGTGTTTCAGTGAGGAGATGGAGAGTATTCCTTTAAGTTCCAAAGGCAAGCTCTATACGTATACGATCATAGGGTATCCCCCGCCGGGGTTGGCAGTACCTTACGCGATTGGTTATGTTGATCTCCCCGAAGGGGTGAGGGTTTTCTCAATCATTACAGACTGGGATCAAGAAAGTTTAAAGGTGGGAGCTGAAGTAGAACTAACGTTTGGAAAGTTCAAAGAGGACAAGGATGGAAACGAAATTTTAACTTACAAATTCAGGCCTGTTAAAGGATAGGGAAGGAGTCGTAGTGAGAGAGGTTTACGTTATTGGGGTGGGGATGATCCGGTTTGGGAAATTTCCAGAGGTGACCATAACCGATATGGCCCGCAGAGCTTTCCGCGATGCGGTTAAAGATTCTGGTGTCAAACCGAAAGAGATTGAGGCAGCTTTCATTGGCCATGTCCGCCAGCCTGGGCAGGGGGCTATGGTGGGTCAGCGGATAATGAGAGAGGTGGGGATTACGGGGATTCCGATATTGAATGTAGAAAATATTTGTTCGAGTGGTTCAAGTGCTTTCTGGTCTGCCTTTCATTTCATCTCATCGGGGAAATTTGATCTGGCGGCTGTCATTGGAGTGGAACAACTTTCTGTCTTGGGTAAGGGGGTTCTTCCTCCGAGGCAGGATGATCTCGAGGGATTGCAGGGTATGATCCTTCCGTCCTACTTTGCGATGGTGGCGAGGAGGCATATGCACGAATACGGAACAACGATTGAGCAGTTGGCAAAGGTATCCATTAAGAACCATAGGAATGGTTGTCTCAATCCTTATTCACAATTTCAGAAGGAGGTTACTCTTGAAGAGATAGCCAGCTCACCCATCGTGGCCGATCCTCTCACCGTTCTTCACTGCTGCCCTACGGGAGATGGGGCCGCTGCTGCTATCGTCTGTAGTGGGGATATCGTAAAGAGATTCAGTTCCAAACCCATTCAGGTTGCAGCTTCAGTGCTCAAATCGGGTAGCTATGATGGAGGATGGAGAGACCTCACGACGAATGATCAGACGATTAGAGCCTCCCACGAAGCCTATGAATTGTCGGGCGTCGGGCCTGAAGATTTGGATCTGATTGAGCTGCATGACTGTTTCACCATTGCGGAAATTTCCCATTATGAGAATCTTGGGCTCTGTGAAAAAGGTGATGGGGGACGTCTTATCGATGAACGAAAAACAGAACTGACTGGGAAGATACCTGTCAATCCAAGCGGAGGGTTATTGGCTAAAGGTCACCCCTTGGGTGCGACCGGCGTAGCACAACTTGTTGAGATTGTTTGGCAACTGAGGGGTGAGGCTGGTAAGAGACAGGTTTCTAATGCACAAACAGGTCTGGCTCATTGCGTGGGGGGGGTCGTCGATGGATTGGACCTTGGCGCCTGCACCATTCATATTCTAAAAAGATAAAGTGTTTCTTGGAACCATCTCAACTCTTTCCTGAAGGCTCCTTCTACAAAAGGAGAAGAACCGATGGCCGAGAAAAAATTTTGGAATAAAAGGATAGAGACCTTACCTTTAGAGGAGATCAGGAAGATTCAGTTTAAAAAATTGAAGAGACAGATGGCGTATATTTATGAACGTTCCGAATTTTATAGGAAAAAGTTTGATGATTGTGGAATAAAGCCAAGGGATATTAGGAACTTAGATGGGTTTAGGGATCTTCCGATCTTTATTACGAAAGAGGAGCACAGGGCATGTCAGGATGAGTCATTGAGGAGATTTGGGCATCCTTTTGGTACGATTTTATGTGCTCCTTTGGAGAAGGTGGTCGGGGTTTCTGCGACTTCTGGGACGACTGGGTTGCCCACTTTTTATGGCTTTACGAAGCATGATATAGGGGTGACGAATGAGGTGCTTGCGAGGGGATTTTGGAGGGCGGGGGTCAGGCCTGGGGAGACAGCGGTTCATGCTTTTGGGATAAGCATGTGGGTTGCGGGGATTCCTATCATTCGTGCTTTGGAGCACATGGGGGCTCGGGTGGTCCCGGTGGGGGCGGAGGCTGGTTCCGAGCGTTTGCTTCAGTTCATAGATCAGACAAGCCCTACGACGCTCCTGTGTACGCCTTCTTATGCGGAGCATCTTATAGAGAAGGGACCCAAGGTCCTTAAGAAAGAGGTGAGGCAATTAGGGATAAAAAGGATCATTTGTGCTGGGGAGCCGGGAGCTGGTCTACCAGAGGTACGGAGGAAGATCAAGGAAGCGTTTGGAGCAAAGATTTTTGATTCCGCTGGCGTTCCCCATGGTATTTTTAATATCTCTTGTGATTGTGAAGAATACCACGGGATGCATGTCGTATGTGAAGATTACAACCTATATTATGATATCGTAGATCCAGAAACTAAAAAACCAGTCGAATGGAAAGACGGAGCCATTGGTGAAAAGATATTAACATCCCTTGACTGGGAAGCTGCGCCTCCTTTTCGGTATGATAGTGGAGATATTATACAAATGTTTATGGATGAATGCGAATGTGGGAGTAAAGGAGTCCGGGTGAAGTTCATCGGTAGAGTCGATGATATGTTGATCGTTAAGGGTATTAATGTATTTCCTTCTGCAATAAGAAACATGATTAATTCGTTTATCCCAAAAGTCACGGGAGCCTTCAAGATAATTTTAGATAATCCCCCGCCGAGAGTCGTTCCTCCTTTAAAGATGATGGTAGAATATGGCCAAGGAATCACCGAGGGTGAAATAAATGTGCTGAAGGTCGAAATGGAAGAGAAAATGTCGAATATTTTGAGATTTAGGCCTTCGATTGAATTTGTTCCTCCTGAGAGTTTAGAGAGGACAGCAGGAAAAGTGAAATTATTTGAAAAGAGATATTAAATTGGCATTACAAATCCCTGCCACAGAAGTTTGCCTGGTCAGCATAAAAGGAAAAGGGTATGCCCATTCAACACAAACCCTTACGATCCACCTCCAGCCTGGAATCCCAGAGGTGAGAAGCCCAAATACTTTATCAGTTTAAGACAGGATTGAAAAAAAGTGAGCGGCATGAGCAAAGGAAGGAGAGTTTCCCCATGACAGACAAATTATTCGACTTGAGCGGTAGGATCGCCCTCATCACGGGAGCCAGTCAAGGACTCGGTTTTACCATTGCAAGGGGATTGGGGCAGGGAGGGGTGACACTCGTTTTGAATGGAAGGAATGCGGAGAAATTGGAGAAAGCGGTTTCCACGCTCTCAAACGAAGGCTTAACGGTACACGCCTGTCTTTTCGATGTCCGGGATGCAAACCAAATCCAGCGGAAAATCGCTGAGGTAGAACGGGAAATCGGTCCGATCGATATACTGGTAAATAATGCTGGCATTCAAAGAATCGGTCCTTTGGAAATGACTGAAGAATCGGTATGGAAAGATGTCATCGAAAGTAACTTGACATCAGTCTTTCTGACGACCCAACAGGTGGTTCAAGGAATGATTCAACGTAAATCAGGCAAGATTATTAATATATGTTCCTTGACGAGCGAAAGGTGTCGTCCCACACTGGGGCCCTATGCAGCTTCGAAGGGTGGCGTGAAAATGCTCACGAAAGCGATGGCAGTAGACTGGGCAAAATATAATATTCAGGTGAATGGTATCGGCCCAGGATATTTTATCACAGCGATGATGACTCCGGCAAAGGATCCCAATTTCCATGATTGGGTCCGGTCGCGAACCCCCATGGGTCGCTGGGGTGATCCATCAGATTTAGTTGGAGTAGCCGTCTTTCTTGCCTCCCGGGCTTCAGACTTTGTTACTGGTCAAATCATCAATGTCGACGGCGGATTTTCAGCGAGTCTTTAGGAGCTTCAAAGCTGAGAAAAACTCGAGTAAAATGAAACTAGCTTAATCCATCGATTAAAGATAGATTGGAATTTCCTTTTTTAGGTTTCAAGCATTATGGCATAGATTTGTCAATGTTTCAAAATGTTTCAAAGATTGACAGCTTCACAGATATATGATAGGTTCGCAAGAAAATTCTCCTAAGAAGGATAATTCAAGGGAGGGTTTAGAAAGGAGGGTGTGAAGATGGAAACTGCAAAGAGCAAATGGCTATTGATGTGTCTGGGTTTATTAATCAGTATCTTTTTTCTAACAGGAGTAAGTGCCCTGGCCGCTGCGAAGCCACCGATTAAGGTGGGATTAATCCTTCCTTATACGGGCACCATGCCCCTTCAGGCAAAGGGGAATACTGACGGAGCGGAGTTATATTTTGATGAGATTGGGAATAAGGCAGGGGGGCGAGCCATTGAAATCATTAAAGAGGATGACGAAAATACCCCTACTGTAGGGTTAACCAAAGTGCGGCGGTTAGTCGAGGACCATAAGGTGAATTTTATAATCGGTCCGGTGCACAGTGGTGTAGCCTTAGCCATCCAGGCTTATCTCCGCAAGCAGAACGTCATATGGATTGTTCCTACTGCCTTTACTCGGCTTTTAACTGCACCGGAAAAAGCGAGTGAGAATATGTTCCGGGTTATTGAGACCACGGATCAGAGTAATTATCCTATGGGGGCGTGGATGGTTAAAAACACCCCTCATCGTAACATGGTCATCACAGGCTCTGATTTTGCAGCAGGACGCCATTGCGTGGACGCCTTCAAGGCTGGCTTTGAAGAGGCCGGGGGAAAAATTGTCAAAGAGGTTTATCCCAAATTGGGCACCATGGATTTTGCTCCCTTTTTATCTACAATGGATGTCAAAGGGGCAGATGCCGTCTTTGCCTGGTTTGCCGGAACGGATGCGGTCCGGTTTGTTCAGCAGTATCAAACATTTGGTTTGGGGAAACGGCTTCCTTTATTCGGTCATAATGTTATCACTGATGATTGCTATCTTGATAGTATAGGGGAAGCTGCTCTTGGTGTTATTACCAGCGGTCATTATTCTTACACTTTGGACATTCCTCGAAACCATGCTTTCGTTAAGGCTTATCGGGCGAAGTATGGTGAGCCTCCTTCTCGATACAGTGAGGGAGGCTATACGTCTGCGAACTTGGTTGGGGCAGTAGCCGATGCTTTGAAGGGTGAGGTTGAGGATGTCTCACGGGTAGCTAAGGAGATAAAGAGGGTGACAACTCAAATCGAAACACCCTCGGGACCTATAGCGTTTGATCAATATAATCAAAGAATCACTAATATTTATATCATGAAAGTAGAAAAACGGGACGGGAAGTTGAGCAATGTTGTCATTGGCAAGATAGAGAAGGTGGCTCAAGAAGATGTCTGGAAGTGGTGGCGTAAATAGATTTCATACTTTTTATCCTAAATCCTGCATAAAGCTTTTGAGTTAGAGTTTTAATTTCTCACCTGTTTAACTGGTTAAATGGTGGTTGACGTGTAATCCCCACCCCCTTAGCAAGGGGGGTGGGGAAGTTTGTAAATTAATGTAAAATGATATTTTTTATAATTCAGACCATAAATGGTGTTGTTTTTGGGATGCTACTTTTTCTGTTAGCTGCGGGGCTTACCCTCATGTTGGGCACAATGAGAATTGTCAACCTCGCCCATGGCTCTTATTATTTGCTAGGGGGATACATAGGGTACAGTATAGCTAAATATACGAATAATTTTTTCTTGGCTTGTTTAGGTGGGCTCTTGGCTATTGGCATCTTAGGCATGGTCATCTATAAGGTAATACTTGAAAAGCGCTTTGCTCGAGAAACGCTATCTCAAGTATTGGTTACTTTCGGTATGCTTCTAATCATCTCTGATGTGTGTCGATGGATTTGGGGGGGGACTCCTTTGGCCATCCCCCAGCCAGAAATCCTCCAGGGTTCTATCTCTATAGGTAGAATTGTTTTTCCTATTTATCGACTCGCTTTCATTCTTATGGGGGGAATAATATTAATCTTTCTTTGGTGGTTTCAAGAAAGAACCAAATATGGAGCTATTGTTCGAGCGGGAGTAGACGATGAAGAGATGACCCAGGGCATCGGTATTAATATCTCTCTTGTCAAAACATTGATATTTAGCATGGGGGCCTTGCTCGCAGGTTTTGCCGGAGTGGTGGGCGGGCCGTTTATTGGTTTAAGTACGGGGTTAGACATTGACATATTGCTCTTAGCGATCGTGGTTGTCATCATAGGCGGAATGGGAAGTCTGAAGGGAGCTTTGGTAGGGGCACTTCTTATAGGTTTACTTGATGCTTTTGGTAAAAGCCTCCTTCCGGAGTTATCCATATTCACACTCTTTGCCACCATGGTCATTGTGCTAGCTATTAAACCGAGTGGACTTTTTGGGATAAAATGAAGCGCCAAGTCCCGTACGTTGGCATAGCAATCCTGTTAGCTATCCTAAGCGCCTTGCCCATCTTTCTTCCTTCCTACTACACAGGATTATTTATATTAATGCTTATCTTTGCGATTTTTGCAATGAGCCTTGATATTCTCCAAGGCTACACTGGACTCCCCTCATTGGGACATGCCGCTTTTTTTGGGACTTCTGCCTATGCGGTAGCCATTCTCAATGTGAAGCTATATCAAGAGTGTAACTTCGGGGTGGAATTAATAGTAGGGGTTCTTTCGGCAGCCATTGTTGCATCACTCCTCGGTCTGGTCGTGTTAAGGAGTAAAGGGATTTACTTATTAATGATTCTTATGGCTTCATCTATGATGCTATGGGGTATCGCTTTCAAATGGCGTTCGTTGACCGGGGGTGATGACGGGATTCCAGGTATCTCACGACCTGACTTTGACCTTATAGGTTTGGATCTCGGAAGTACCACACATTATTATTATTTTGTACTCCTTTTTTTTGTTATTTCAGCTGTCTTGATGTATTTGGTCGTGCATTCTTCTTTCGGGCATACCTTATTGGGGATTCGAGAAAGTGAAACGCGCATGCGTTCTTTAGGGTACAATGTTTGGCTTCACAAATATATAGCGTTTATCGTGTCAGCAATTTTCGCTGGTCTTGCTGGAGTACTCATCGCCTATTACAACTGTTTTGTGAGTCCCTCTGAACTTCACCTGGTGACTTCTGCAGAGGGATTAATCATGGTCATTTTGGGAGGAGCAGGAACACTATTTGGGCCAGCCATAGGAGCGAGTATTATTATCCTAATTAAGAATTTTGTAAGTGGCTATACCGAACACTGGATGATTATTTTGGGGGCGTTATATATGTTAACGGTGATGTTTGCTCCTCAAGGGGTTTATAGACTATTTAAAGAATTATCACAGAAGTGGAGGCCAATTTGAAAGCGCTCGTAGTAGAAAATCTTTCTAAAGACTTTGGAGGCCTCCGTGCATTAGATCGAGTTTCCTTTGGTGTAGAGGCAGGAGAGAGATTGGCCATTATAGGCCCCAATGGAGCAGGCAAGACCACGCTTTTCCAATTACTCAGTGGGATGCTAGCCCCTTCGAGTGGCAGAATATTTGCCTTTGGTAAGGATATCACTAAGTTAGCTGCTCATCGGCGTGCTGCTTTAGGAATAGGACGTACGTTTCAAATTACAAACCTCTTTCTTAACCTTACGGTTTTGGACAATGTGTTACTAGCGGTAGAGACCTTGGGTATCACTAGATTTAATCTGCTTCGCCCCATTTCCTCTTATAAGCATTTGCTTGCCCGAGCTGAGACTATACTCAATCAATGGGGTATGTGGGACAGACGCGATGTCCCTGTGCGGAGCCTATCTTATGGGGAACAGCGACAGTTAGAGATTATTTTAACTCTTTCGCAGGATCGGTCCCTTTTATTATTGGATGAACCCACTTGTGGTTTATCCCCGGAAGAGGCTAAAGGTTTTGTTTCGATGATACGCGATTTTTCTCGAGACTTTACCATTCTGCTGATTGATCATGATATGGATGTGACTTTTGAGATTGCTGAAAAGGTAATAGTACTCCATTTCGGTAGAGTATTAGCTTACGGTTTCCCAGACGAAGTGAAAAGGAATTCTCAAGTTCAGGAAATCTACATGGGAGCACAAAAATGAGCCTTCTTGAAATTCAAAACGTACACACCTATTATGGAGATTCTCATGTGCTTCAGGGAGTTAATTTAAAGGTCGAAAATGGCAAGGTAGTAGCCATACTAGGCAGGAATGGCGCAGGGAAAACCACATTGCTCCGATCTATCATAGGATTTAATTCGCCTCGCCATGGGAATATTGTATTTAAAGGACATGATATAACGCATCTCAGCCCATACCTCATTGCTCGGTTAGGCATCGGGCTAGTTCCTCAAGGGCGGCGTATATTTTCCTCTCTTACTGTTAAAGAGAACTTAGATATAGCCGAACGACGCCGGGATATTTTGTATTGGTCCGTAAGCAACGTACTTTCGGTATTCCCCCGTTTGCGAGAGCGTTTCCATGCTCGGGGGAGAAATCTAAGTGGGGGAGAGCAGCAAATGCTTGCCTGCGGTCGAGCCTTGGTTGGGAACCCTGATCTGCTTATGATGGATGAACCCAGTGAGGGATTAGCTCCTGTGCTCATCCTTGAATTGGAACGTGCCATTAAGGAAAGAATCAAGGCTCAAGAACTTTCTATGCTGTTGGTGGAACAAAACACTTCCTTTGCACTTAAACTTGCTGATTATGTCTATATCATGAACAGAGGAGTTATTGTCTACGAGTCTGAACCGGAAAAATTGAAGGAAAATCCGGAAATCAGATCTCGCTATCTAGGAGTCTGAAGTTTCTTCTTTTTTACACAGTGTCATCACTTGCTCATCCTTTTAAAGAAGAAATGGTGATAGACTATGAGCCAATGGTTTCTGGTGTCCTTTAAGCGCTAGCCTAGGAACTTCCCTCCCGGACGACTTATACATTTTATGAAAGAATGGTGCTCTCGATACAGCCGGCTAAAACCAACTATTCAAAAGGAGAGTGAAAGGCGTGGGTGAAACCAAGACACGCGAAAGGGATTATGCTGCGGCGGAGGTAACTATGCAGCCCTCAAAAAAACAGATGGTTGATTTGTACACGGTGATGGTAACGATCAGGTTGTTCGAGGGGAGATTACCGCAACTATATGCGAGGGGTTTTACCGGGTTAACCCATCTCTACACCGGTCAGGAAGCTGTAGCTGCAGGGGTATGTGCGAACTTAAGAAAAGAGGATTACATTACCAGCACTCATCGAGGTCATGGGCACGTGATCGCCAAGGGGGGCGAGTTAAAATTCATGATGGCAGAACTTTTTGGCAGGAAGATAGGTTACTGCAAGGGGAAAGGCGGGTCGATGCACATTGCAGACCTCAGTCTTGGCATTTTGGGTGCCAATGGAATAGTGGGTGCAGGGATTCCGATTGCGGTGGGAGCAGCCCTTTCCAGTAAAATGAGAAAGACAGATCAGGTCACCGCATGCTTTTTTGGAGATGGGGCAAGTAATACTGGAGCCTTTCACGAAGGTCTCAACTTAGCATCAGTCCACCGGCTCCCTGTCGTCTTCGTCTGCGAGAACAACCTATATGGAATCTCGGTTTCTCAGAAGCAGCACCAGGCTATCCAAGATATCTCGATACGGGCAGTGGCCTATAATATGCCAGGGATCACCGTGGATGGAAACGATGTCTTGGCAGTCTATGAAGCCTCTGGCCAGGCGATTCGGCAGGCGAGAGCCGGGGAAGGCCCAACATTGATCGAATGTAAGACCTACCGATGGCGAGGTCATCACGAGGGAGACCCGAATCAAGGGAGACGTTATCGCCCTACGGAAGAGATCGAGGAGTGGATGAAGAAATGCCCAATTCGCCGATTTGAAGAAAAATTGTCTGAAGAAAAGATATTAACCGTGGCAAAAGTGAAGAAGATCCGGGAAGAGATTGAGAAGGAGATCGACGAAGCGGTAGCCTTTGCTGATGAGAGCCCTTTCCCTGATTCTCAGGATCTTTATGAGGATGTTTACGTCTAAATAGGAGAATCTTCGAATGAGAGAAATCACCTATGCTCAGGCTATTAATGAAGCATTAGCGTCTAACCTTGAGAAAGATGAAAGGGTCTTTCTCATGGGAGAAGATATTGGAAAGTATGGCGGACTCTTCCAGGTGACGGTTGGTCTCCTCGATCGGTTTGGTCCTGAGCGGGTCATCGATACCCCCATATCCGAAACAGGCTTTGTCGGTGCTGCCATAGGAGCGGCCATGACCGGGATGAGGCCAGTGGTGGAGGTCGAGTTCCTCGATGTCACAACATGCGCGATGGACATGATCGTCAACCAAATGGCCAAGATTCATTATATGTTTGGAGGCCACGGTAAGGTGCCGATGGTTTTGAGGACGCCCATGGGGGCAGGTAGGGGAGGAGCGGCGCAACATTCCCAGAGTTTTCACGCCTTCTTCCTACATATTCCAGGACTTTATGTCGTGACCCCCTCAACACCTTATGACGCGAAGGGGTTGTTAAATATGGCGATCTTGGATGAGAACCCTGTCATCTTTATTGAGCATAAAATGCTCTATGTGACGACAGGACCCGTTCCCGAGGAGTACTACACGCTTCCGTTCGGGAAAGCGGATATCAAAAGGGAAGGGAAGGATGTGACGATTGTAGCTACCCATGCGATGGTCAGAAGGTCGCTCGCTGTGGCGGAGGAGTTCGAAAAGGAGGGTATTGAGATTGAGGTCATTGATCCGAGAACCCTCAGGCCACTGGATAAAGAGTCAATTCTGGAATCTGTGAAAAAGACAGGAAGGCTCATTGTAGCAGATGAAGGGACTGTGAGTTGTGGGGTGGCTAGCGAGATCTCAGCATGGATCGCTGAAGAGGCTATTGAATATCTTCAGGCACCTATCCTACGGGTGGGATCTCCTGATACTCCAATTCCTTTCAGCCGTCCTTTGGAAAAGATATACGTTCCTGATGAGGGGAACGTAAGAGAGTCGATCAATAAGATGAAAGAGTATTTGTAGGAATAAAAAGTAGATCAAGGGATGTAAATGGTAGGAGATTTTTCGAAAACATCAGGAAGAGAGGGGGTTATTTCCGCAGCGAGATGGAAAACGAAGAGAGAGGGTATAGATAATTTAAAAGAGGAGAAACCGAATGGATCGAGTCAAAGGCAAAGTAGCAATCATAACTGGAGGAGCAGGGGATCTAGGTGGAGCCACTGCCTTACTCTTAGCAAAAGAGGGGGCTAAGGTTGTAGTGACTGATATCGATGACACCAAAGGAAAGGACGTAGTTGAACAGATACGCCGCGAAGGCGGGGAAGCAATCTATGTGAGCCACGATGTTACCAGCGAAAACAACTGGAAAGAGGTTATCGAGAAGACCTTCTCTAAATTTGGCAGACTGGATGTCCTCGTGAATAACGCTGGCGTCTTTTCGCGTAAAGCCATCGAAGACATCTCATTGGAAGAGTGGCGCTGGGTTATGGCTGTTAATCTGGATGGAGTTTTTCTCGGTACAAAGTATGCTATAGGGGCGATGAAGAAGACCGGAGGGGGTTCCATTATTAATATATCATCTGTAGCAGGCCTGGTGGGTATGGTGGCTGATACGTCGGCTTATGCTGCGAGCAAAGGAGCGGTGAGGCTCTTTACCAAATCGGCTGCCATCCAATGTTCTAAAGCGGGCCACGACTATAACATCAGAGTCAACTCTCTTCATCCGGGTTTCATTTTGACGCCCATGCTCGAGAAAGCAATCCAGACAGAGGTTGAGAGTACCGGACGCGGCTACGAAGAGGTGAGGAAGATCCGAGAGGAGTGGTCTCCGATGGGACGCTTAGGTACTCCGGAGGATGTCGCTTGGGGTGTTCTTTATCTTGCCTCAGATGAGTCAAAATACATGACAGGTGCTGAGCTCGTGATCGACGGAGGCTTCACGGCCCGGTAGCAATTTTAGATGGGGGTTCATGACGCTGCCTGATCCTTATCACTGAGAAAGAGAGGCTAACTCGGCTAAACCCTCCTTAGACGGACTTCCAGTTTCAGGGTCCCAGCCCATGGCTTTATAATAGTTTCTTCTTAAGGCCTCAAAGTCAATTAGCCTCCCGCTAAATGGACCCATCGTAGGCGGGCCAGCTATCCTATCAGGAATGTTGAAATCTTTAGCTGTTAACCCCTCTTTTATGTTGAACGCCTGTTGCAATGTCAAGCTCCTCTTGCCGGCACTAATTGCCTCCTCAGGGGTGAAATCCCAGCCAGTCGCAGCACAAATAAATTCGACCAAAGGGAACTTGCTCCCAGCGCTCAGGGCAAAAAGGCACATACCACTATTTATGAAGGCTTGGCTGTAGCTTGTCGCGAGTGCATGGATTTTGCCTCTCTTTTCGGATTCATCATCTCCCTCGGGCCTTTGCAGCTCCGGATATGCTCCAAGCTTGCCTTCCCCTTCGAGTCGTATGGACGGCATAGCGGTCATATGCCGGCCAGGTGCGGGACTGACGATGTACCCTAGTCCGCGTAAAGCAAAAGCCCGTGGGTCATGAAAACCAGGTTCTTGCCCATGAATGTGTATTGCACATTTGTCTGAACCCTTGCCAATTCGTTTAGCCGCTCTCTCAACGCCATCGGCCAAAACATCCCCAAACCCCTCTCGCCTTCCGATTTTTTCCAACATCGCCAGTATCGCTGATGGATTACCCCACGTCAGTTCTATGTTACCTGTTTCCTTTCTTCCAATAATCCCGTTTTCATAACACTCCATTGCAAAAGCTAGGGCTGTGCCGGCCGAAATGGTGTCAATGCCAAAGAGATCACAGATGTCGTTGGCTTTGATAATGGATTCAGCATTGCTATTGAGTAACATGGTGCCGAAAGCAGCTATTGTCTCATATTCTGGCTTGCGCCCTTCGACCGCATAGGGGCCCTCTTTAATACTGACCATTCCGCTGCAGTTTATAGGACAATTGCCGCAGCCTGCCTTTTTTAGCTGATACTTCACGATACTCTCCCCAGCTATCTTTGCGTAATCTGGGAATGCTTCTTCTCCGATGAGGCTCCAGTTTTTTATGGGTGCCGCACCTGTCGGTACCAAGACAAGAGGGCCGCCACACGTGCCGGGGCCGCTCAACTGTTTAATAAATGGCAGATGATCAACATCCCGCAAGTGTGCAAGGGTATCATTTCTCAATTGGTTTAACCGCTTACTGTCGGCTATTTCTATCGAACCAGTACCTCTGACAGCCACCGCCTTTAAATGTTTTGAACCCATCACCGCTCCAACTCCAGACCGTGCGGCCACTCTCCCGTTCTCTGTGATAATCGATGATATCAGGGAGCGCTTTTCCCCGGAAGGACCGATGCAGGCAATCCGCACCCGTTTATCCCCTATTTCACGGATTAAAGCCTCGACCGTCTCCCGAGTATTCTTCCCCCACAGGTGAGTGGCATCCCTGATTTCAATATTGTCGTCATTGACAAACACGTAAATTGGTTTGGCAGCAGTTCCCGTGAAAAAGATCCCATCGTAGCCTGCGGCCTTGAGCTCGGAACCTAGAAGACCTCCGGAATTGGCGTCACCCCATGTATGGGAAAGCGGAGATTTGGTTACCACCATATACTTTGTTGCCATGGGTGTTGCCGTACCCACAAGCAGACCTGATAAGAAACCGAGCATGTTCTCCGGACCCAAAGCGTCTACGCCAGCCCTCATCCTATCATAAAGAACTTTTGCGCCGAGACCAACACCTCCTATGAGGCTGCGATAGATTTTCTCTGGAAGTGACTCCTTCGCAACTAGGCCAGAAGTTAAATTCACGAACGCTAGCTTGCCTGCATATCCTCTCATCTCACATCCCCCTTTATCACAACTGATTCAGTCCAGATATCTTCAACTATTCTTGTGGCATCATCTACACAGAAACGCCGGAACAAAAGATGCAACGCGTCTTGATTTCAATGGGCATTTAACGCACGCTCTTTAACAACTCTTCAATTTTGTTCCTATCAAATTTTTGAGGATTCGCCAGCAGTCCTGGATTCTTCGTAGCGTCCTCCATCATCATGGGTTGGATTTCATGTTTAATGCCGATTTCGCTGAGCCTAGTTGGTATTCCGGCCCTCTTCAGGAATAGATCAACGGCCTCAATTAACCTTTCGGCGCACTCGTCGGGGGATAAACCTTGGGTGCTAATTCCTAATGTTTCCAGAAGAACGCCATATTTCTCTAAAGCAGCATCCTTATTCTCCTTCAACACTTGCCTCAGAAATAAAGCACAGCTGAGGCCGTGGGGTAGATGATAGTGACTTCCAATAGGATGAGACAGGGCATGCACCGCACCTAACCCCCCGTTCGTAAAAGCAATCCCGGCCAAGCAACTACCATGAAGCATCTTAGAAGCCAGTTCAGTATCTTTCGGATTTTCTTTAAAAGGGATGAGTGATGGATAAATTAATCTGACGGCAGAAAGTGAGAGCTGTTGCGTCATCAAATTGCTTCGTAAGGAAAAAAATGACTCTACAGCATGCGTGAAGGCGTCCATGCCCGTGTTAGCGATAACTTCGGGAGGTAATGAATTTAATAGCGTAGGATCTAAAATCGCAGCTTTCGGAATGAGTTGGGGGCCTTTGATAAAAAGCTTCAGTTTCCTATCTTTGTCTGTCACAATGGCATTGTGAGTGACTTCGCTGCCAGTTCCCGCTGTCGTAGGAATTGCGATGATTGAGACAGGATCGTTCTTGAACACCACGATCCCTAAATAATCCTTGACTGTACCCTCATTCGTTGCTAGAAAACTAACGGCCTTCGCTGTATCGATGGAGCTCCCCCCACCGAGAGCGATGAGGATATCGTATTGACCTTCCACAAATACCCTTTTGCCTTTTTCCACGACGGCAATCCCGGGGTCTGGTTCGACTTCAGTAAAAATTCCGTAACGGATCTTTTCTTCGTCAAGAAGCGAGGCCAATCGCCTTGAAAGGCCTGCGTTAGCAATTCCAGGATCCGTGACAATGAGAGGCTTCATTCCTTTCAGGCTTTTCACTTCGTTGGGAACGGAACTAATTGAATTTTCTCCTGCGATGATCTTTCTTGGTCCCAAAAATTCATATGCCATCTTAGCCTCCTTTGCCGTTCTGGTATAGAGAGGTTATAAACCCCATACACTCTTTTTAAAGAGTCTTTGTTTAATTTTCACTTGGCAAACCGCAGCACTTTCCATTGAAAAAATGATTAATTACGGCAAAATATAAATTTATTTATAATTGTTGTCAACTAGAATCCTTATCTATTGAATCTATTCGAATTTAAAGGACCATTCTTTGGAACTTTTCTTATTGACAGAAATTTTATCAATTGATATTTGAATAGTGCTGGAGGGAGGAAGAACATGAAGGATCTCGTATTTGGCACTGCACAAGAGTTACTGAGAAAAAATTCTTAAAAGGCTCACAATTTGATGGTGACGAATACGACTCAGATTTAAGCAGGATTAAAGGAGATAAAATCTAAACTCTACAAAGGAGGGTGTATGCCATTCCAAGACCATCGTGATTTTATTGAGACTTTGAAAAAGAGCGGAGACCTTATTGAAGTAACCAAAGAAGTGGATTGGGATTGTGAGGTGGGGGCCATTGGCCGGAGAATGTACGAAATGGGAGGTCCTTCAATCTGGTTCAAAAAAGTGAAGGATTATGCCGAGGGTTATACTATCTACAATGGCTCACAGGGAACATGGCGTCGAGTGGCCATCTCCATGGGTTTGCCACCAGAAACCTCTGTGCGAGAGATTTACCGCGTCTACGAAGAGCGCTTAGAAAAACCCATTGCCCCAGTTATCGTTGACAAAAAGAAAGCCCCCTGCAAAGAGAATGTCCTTCTGGGAGATCAGGTCGATCTTTATCGATTCCCGGCACCGATGATCCATGAAGGAGATGGTGGAAGATATATAGGTACCTGGGATCTTGTTGTAACAAAAGACCCGGAAACAGGTTGGACTAACTGGGGGATGTATCGATTTATGATCCATAACAAGAGGTGGATGGCTGGTTGGCCTCAACCTACCAGTCAACTGGCCCATCAGATGAGAAAGTATTATTTGCCACGTAACGAACCTATGCCGGTAGCACTGGTCATTGGAGCCGATCCTATTGCTCACATGGTAGCGACGGCTCCCTTCCGGCTGGAAGAGGATGAAGCCAAATTTGCTGGAGCCCTCCGAAAGGAACCGATCGAGCTCGTCAAATGTGAAACGTGTGATCTTTTGGTTCCTGCTCGCTCAGAGATTGTCATCGAAGGGGAAATTCCTATGGATCAAATAGTTCCAGATGGACCGTTTGGTGAATACCCAGGTTACCGCAGTGGTACCATGGCAGAGGGAGTGGGCTTCAGGGTTAAGGCTATTTCTTTTCGAAACAACCCCATATTGACGATGATTTCACTGGGAGTTCCCATCGATGATAGCTCCATCGCTGCTGCTTTGACAGCAGGGATCGCCATGAAACGGGGGTTAAAACATCGAGGAGTTCCGGTCATAGACGTCTATGTGCCTCCTGAAGGGGTCACCCATCTAATATATGTCAGTGTGAAAAACGGAGGGGCTGACGTTGCTAAGGAGGTGCTCGACTTCTTTACGGCTCGAAGGGTGATGGTCTCGAAGGTGATTGTACTGGATGAGGATGTAGATGTCTTTGACAGTGGGCAAGTTCTCCATGCCTTTGCTACCAAATGCCACCCAGGAAGAGGTATTTGGGTGGAACATTACGAAGGGAGGGCGAACTCCTTGACCCCATGCTACAGTCCAAAGGAGAGAGGGAGACTAAAGGGCGCATCCGTTGCCTTTGATGCAACCTGGCCAGTGGAATGGCCACAAGAGATTATACCTATTAAGGCATCTTTTAAAACCATTTACTCCAAAGAGATTCAGGAGAAAGTCATCCAGAGCTGGAAATCTTATGGATTCAAGTAGGAGGAATTTATGAAAAAAGAGTATCAAACATTTGTTCGGCAATTTACAGATCTGAAAGAAGGCAAGCAAGAGCTCTTTATAAAGGATCTGAACGCAGGTCCAA
>Ga0209427_10003214_pt1 | contig 19192 bp, 21 predicted proteins | sample DeeMarSWOR136_30_FD_187465 | JGI IMG/M metagenome (GOLD analysis project Ga0209427, IMG submission 187465) | Marine sediment microbial communities from White Oak River estuary, North Carolina - WOR-1-36_30 (SPAdes) (version 2) | ecosystem: Environmental > Aquatic > Marine > Intertidal zone >...
AGTCCAAGCTTTGACCTCGTCAGAGGCTATGGTGAAAAAGGAAATAAGGTCCAAAAGCCTGTAGGAGAGGCTTATCACCTGCTCCAGCCAGGAACCTTCTAAGCCCATGGCGGTGCGAAACTCCTCAGCCTCGGCGCCGCTGAGTTCTGCCAACTCCATTTCCAGCTTGCCGCAAAGGACAGCGATATCGCAATGGGGACGGCTATGGTGCTGGAACCGAGCCTTTATCGAGGCCGCCTCTGGAATTTGTTCCTCGCCGATGTTGAGCAAAAGCAGCACCGGCTTGGCGCTGAGCAATTGATAATTCTCGATGGACTTGGCTTCTTGCTCGGTTAACCCTTGCTCTCGGATGGGGATCTCGTTTTCCAGTGCCGACTTTATTTTCTGCAGCAAAGCCTGCTCCTTGAGATTGGCCTCCCGCTCCTGTGGCTTGGCTCCTCGGAGAGCGCTGTTTAGCCGCTCCAGCCTCCTCTCTGTGATACCCAAGTCTGAGAGGATCAGCTCCAAATTCACCGTGATGATGTCCCGCTCTGGGTCGATGCTACCCTCGATATGCGGCACACTCTCATCCTCAAAGGCGCGGACAACATGGATCAGGGCATCCGCCGTGCTGAGCTGCGCCAGATGCTGCGCCCCCAGCCCTTTGAGGGAAACGCCGATGTCAGTGTATTCCACCTCAGCAGGGATAGTTCGCTTTGGCTTGAGCATCTCAGCTAAGGTCCAGAGTCTAGGGTCCGGCACCTTAACCATACCATGAGTTGCGCCCACTGAGGGATGGACTGCCTTTTCCCCTCTGCCTTTGGTGAGGCCCTGGAAAACAGTGGTCTTTCCGCTTTTGGGTAACCCGGTAATGCCTAATTCCATGCTGACAGCTTGATTCTTTGGTGCTAAAATCAAATTGCGCTTTTAGTCGCGATGATGGTTTGCGATATAGCCTTGTGGCTCCTGGGCTGGCTCTTCATCCTTGACCCGATAGGAAACGGGAATGGATTCCTTATCTTCCGCCATCTTGCTCAACATACGTCGGGAACTCACGAGAAGAATCAGGAACCCCAAGGGCAGCAGCAGTAAAAGCAAGAGCCAAATGGGGATGAGTAAGAGCATGAAGACTATGAACAGGATTAACTTAATCAGGAACGGGATCGGTGGCTCCCAAATCAGCCGCCAGATCGCCCGCCCAAGCCTTGCCATGCGATGAACTATCATTGCCATTGAGCATTATTATACCCTAAAGGAGACTGTTTTGCTATACATATTCCATGGCGAGGATGACTTCTCCCGCAACGAGGCCCTGACCGAGCTTAAGCACGAAGTGGCAACCGAGGAGCTGGGGCTGGCCAACATCGCTATTCTCGAGGGGCAAAAGCTCTCGCTCAATGAGCTCGTCACCACCTGCGATACTATTCCTTTCCTGGCCGCAAAGCGCTTGGTGATTGTAGAGGGGCTTTTGAGTCGCTTTGAACAGAAGGATAGGCGTCGTGGGCTACGCCCTGAACTTGGCGAGTGGGCAGCGCTCAAGGGACATATCGCCACAATGCCGCCGAGCACAGTACTAGTTCTGGTCGATGGCAAGCTGGGAAGGGATAACCCCTTGCTCAAGGAGTTAGCGCCCAAGGCCAAGGTGAGGGAGTTCCCACCTATTAGGGGTGCTGCGCTGCATGAATGGATCCGGTCCCGAGTAAGGGAAGAAGGCGGGGGCATCTCGCCGCCAGCGCTGCGGCTCCTGGCCAATCTTGTCGGCGAAAACCTCTGGATCTTGGGTGCTGAGATCGACAAACTCTGTCTTTATGCCCGGGGCCGCCGCATCGAGGAGAGTGATGTTCAGTTATTAGTGAGCTATGTCCGGGAAGCCAACATCTTCGCCATGGTGGATGCCATTATTCAGAGAAGATTGGCAGTGGCCTCTCGACTCTTGCATCAATTCATAGATGAGGGAGCCGCGCCATCTTATCTGCTGTTCATGATCACCAGACAGTTTCGGCTATTAGTTCGGGCTAAGGAACTGAGCTCTCAACGCCTGCCCACCGCTGAGCTCATCGGTAGAGCAGGCGTTCCCTCGGAACATCTGTGGCAAAGGGTGAGGGAACAAGCCCAGGGATACTCTCTGGAGCAGTTGCAGCAGATTTATCAGAAGCTTCTCGATACCGATCTTTCTATTAAGAGGGGGAGATTGAAGGGGGGGCTGGCACTTGACCTCTTGCTCGCCGAGCTTTGCCAAGAGGATTAGGCCTGGCCGAAGCGGTTGCACTCCCTCCCTGCCTGTGGTATATTAAACCTAACCCGCGCGAGAGGTGAGTGCTTGCTGAGCAACTTTGGCTATGTGGGATTGCTGCTCATCGTCGCCATCTTATTCCCCATCTTTATTCTTCTGCTCTCCTATCTCCTCGGCCTCATTCGCATTCGACCCAAGAAGCCCAATCCAGCCAAGGCTTCTACCTACGAATGCGGGATGCAAACCATCGGTGATTCCTGGGTTCAGTTCAACTTTCGCTATTATTTTTTCGCCCTCCTTTTTGTCGCTTTCGATATAGTAACTGTCTTCCTCTATCCCTGGGCTGTGGCCTTTAAGGGACTGGGTTCGTTCGCTCTCACCAGCATGATTATCTTCATCTCTATTTTGGTCATTGGCCTTATTTATGCCTGGAGGAAAAAGGCCTTGGAGTGGAAATAAGATGGCTGCGCAGCGGATGCCTCCGATCTATGTGGCAAGCGAGTTGGACCGGGTTGAAGGCCTGACCATTGACGAGCTCAAACAGCGCTGCGCAGTGCCGATACCAGACCCCGATGCTTGGCTTGAGGAGGAGATCGAGAGGAACGTTTTGATTACCTCGGTAGACAAAGTTCTAAACTGGGGCCGTCGCTTCTCGTTATGGCCGGTGCTGTGCTTTCCGGCTTGCTGCGCCTTTGAGGTAATGGCTACTGCGGTATCGCGCTTCGATATCTCCCGCTTCGGCATGGAGCTGATGCGGGCGTCGCCGCGGCAGGCAGACCTGATGTTGGTGGCTGGCACCGTGACCTGGAAGATGGCAGCGGCGCTGAAGCAAATCTACGACCAGATGCCGGAGCCGAAGTGGGTTGTGGCTATGGGTTCCTGTGCTATCAGCGGTGGCACCTTCTCCGAATCCTATAGCGTGGTCCCTGGAGTCAATCGCATTGTCCCCGTTGATGTCTATGTCCCGGGCTGTCCGCCACGCCCGGAAGCATTGCTTCGTGGCATAATCATGCTGCATCAGAAGATCGGTAAGCAGTCCATAGCCAAGAGATAGCGATGACGAAACCACTTTCAGGCCGAGAACTGGCACAGCAGATAGCGGAGCATGTCCCTGATGCCATCGTCGAGGCTGATGAAGCCGCAGTTATTGTCCAGAGCCAGAGCCTGTTTGAGGTCATGCGCTTTGTCAAGGAAACAGCAGAGCTCGATTTGGACTACCTGGTGAGCATCACCGCTGTGGACTACTGGGACTACTTGGAAGTGGTGTACCATTTGGTCTCCATAGCACATAACCATAGCCTGGTGATCAAGACCAGATGCGATGATCGGGATAATCCTGAGGTTCCTTCGGTTGTTGGGCTGTGGCAGGGGGCTGATTTCCAGGAGCGCGAGGTCTATGACCTCATGGGCATCCGCTTTGACGGACACCCAAGTCTGAGGCGAATATTCCTCTGGGAGGGGTTTCAGGGGTATCCCCTGCGTCGGGATTATTTATGACTAAACCTGATTTGGTGCTATTGCACGCCCCGAGCAACTATGATTTTCGGGAAAGGGCTATCATGTATGGCCCGATAAGTGATGTCATCCCATCAACCCCTCTCTTTGAGATGTATCCCATTGGCTTTGTCAGCATCGCTGCTTACTTAGAAAAGAACGGAGTGGCGACAAGGATTGTGAACATCGCCAATCGGATGTTGACCGAGCCTCGCTTTGATGTTGAGCGCTTCCTGAGTAAGCTGTCCCCTCTTGCCTTCGGTATCGATCTCCATTGGCTGCCTCACGCCCATGGTAGTCTGGAGTTAGCCCAGGTGATCAAGCAGCTCCATCCCTCGACGCCGATCGTCTTTGGCGGCTTCTCTGCCAGCTACTTCTATCAGGAGCTGATCCAGTATCCCCAGGTTGATTTTGTCATCCGTGGTGACTCCGCCGAGGAACCCATGCTGAAGCTTATGCAGCGGATAAAGGCTGGGGCTTCGGTGGCAGATGTGCCAAACTTGAGCTGGAAGGATGGAGCGGGCACGGCGTACCATAACCCACTTTCTTCAGTGCTCTCGGATCTCGATGGCATTCCATTGGATTATGCCTATCCGGTGAAATCGGTGCTCAAATACCGCGGGCTTTCCAGCCTGCTCCCGTTCAATAATTGGCTCGATTATCCGCTCACCGCTGTGTTTACCTGCCGCGGTTGCACTCTGAACTGTCTCTCCTGCGGCGGCTCCCGATTTTTCTTCAAGAATGTGTGTCACCGAGATAAACCGGCTTACCGCCATCCTCAGCTACTGGCCAAGGATATAAAAAGCATCCAGCGCTATTTAAACGGGCCTGTTTTCATCATAGGAGACATTCGCCAGCCGGGTGAGGACTACGCCGAAGAGTTGCTCCAAGCAATGAGCAACAACGGGATAAGGGGACCGATAGTCTTGGAGCTTTTTGCCCCAGCCTCTGAGGGATTCCTGCAACGGGTAAAGAAGTCTATTCCCAATTTCAACATTCAGATGTCCCCGGAGTCACACGATGAGGAGGTAAGGCGTGCCTTTGGTAAGGGCTGGAGCACCCGGGACATAGAGCGCACTATCGAAAGCGCTCTAAACAATGGCTGTCAGCGGTTTGACCTGTTCTTCATGATCGGGCTGCCAAAGCAAGGTCATCGCTCGGTGATGGATACCGTAGCCTACTGCCGGGCCCTGCTCCAGGAATTCGGCAAGGAGAGAAGGCTGCACCCCATGATCTCGCCGTTGAGCCCCTTTATCGACCCTGGGAGCGAGGTCTTTGAGCATGCCGAGGATTATGGCTACCATTTGTTTTATCGCACTTTGGAGGAACACCGCCAGGCACTACTACGCCCCAGCTGGAAGTACATGTTGAACTATGAGACGCAGTGGCTCAGTCGGGATGAGATTGTAGACGCCACCTATGAGGCAGCGCTGGGCTTCAATGGGATAAAGGAAGACTATGGACTGATCAGCGCTCAGGCGGCGGCTCAGGTGGAGAGTCGAATTCGGCAGTCCCTGAGCTTGATCCAGGCAATCGATCGCTTGGTAGCAGAGCAAGGCTTTGGCTTCGAAGGCGAGCCCACCTTGAAATATCAGATGAAGGAGCTGAGTCTGGCTACGACCTGTCAGAAGAGGGAGCTTGAGTGGCCGGCGAAGTCGTTCCTTCGTAGCATGCCCAGGATGTTATATAGCTTTTGCCGCAGGAGTTAGCTCATAATGCCACTTAAAACTGAGCCAGTAGTGATAAACATCGGACCGCAGCACCCCTCAACCCATGGGGTATTTCGGATGAGAGTCACCTTCGATGGTGAGGTCATCGTGGATATGGAGCCAGTCCTCGGCTACCTTCATCGCGGCATCGAGAAGCTTGCTGAGGGCCGGACCTATACCCAGAACATCGTGCTCACTGACAGGCTGGATTACGTTGCCTCGATGACCAATAACCTGGCCTACGTTATGGCTGTGGAGAAGCTGGCTGGGATCAAGGTCCCCGAGCGTGCTGAATACCTGAGGGTGATCATGTCCGAAATGATGCGGATTTCAAGTCATCTCATCGCTGTTGGCGCTTTCATCAACGACCTCGGCGCTTTCTTCACCCCGTTTATGTATATGTTTCGGGAGCGGGAGAAGCTCTTAGACCTCTTTGAGATGGTCTGCGGGCAGCGCCTGACCTATAACTATATGCGCATCGGCGGCGTGAGCCATGACATCCCAGAGGAGTTCTTGCCCGCGCTCGGGAAATTCGTTGCCGAGATGCCTCACTTCATCGATGAGTATGATCAACTCCTTCGCGAGAACGAGATCGTGCTGGTTCGGAGTAAGGGGGTTGGTATCCTGCCCAGGGAACAGGCGATAAATGCCTCAGCGGCCGGTCCTGTGCTCCGCGGCAGCGGGGTGAAGTGGGACCTGCGCAAAGCAGACCCCTATTCGGTCTACGACCGCTTTGACTTCGAAATCCCGACGGGCGAGATCGGCGATAACTATGACCGCTACCGGGTCCGGGTTGAGGAGATGCGAAACAGCGTGCACATCTTGGAGCAGGCGATTTCGCAGTTGCCCAAGGGCGAGGTCCAAGCCAAGGTGCCTCAGCTGCTGCGGCCTCCCAAGGGAGAAGCCTATGGGCATATCGAGGGACCCAAGGGCGAACTGGGCTTCTACTTGGTCAGCGATGGCTCCATTGCTCCTTATCGCTTTCATGTTCGGGCGCCGACATTGATCAATCTGACTGCGTTCCGCGACATGATCATTGGCTGGAAGTTGGCCGATGCCATAATCACCTTGGGCAGCATCGACATCTGTTTGGGCGAGGTCGATAGGTAGATGAACGCTTGGGATTACATCACTCAGCTCTTCGGCTGGCTTCGGGGGCTATTTGACGGGACAATTACCACTTTGCCCTCTTGGGCCGTGGTGCTCCTCGATGGGATTATCGGCATTATCCTCATCCTCTCCTTCTTCACCACCACGGTCATGATTTTCATCTGGCTGGAGCGGAGGCTTGTCGGGCGGTTTCAGATCCGTCTTGGCCCCAATCGGGCTGGACGCTTTGGTCTGCTCCAGCCGGTAGCGGATACCATAAAGGTGCTGATCAAGGAAGACATCGTCCCGGCGCGGGGAGATAAGTGGGTTCATTGGCTGGCGCCGGTAGTGGTCTTCGTCCCCGCCTTGATGCTGTTCGCTGTGATCCCGATCGCTCCGACTTATGATGGGGCTAACGCAATCTTGGCCGATCTCAATATCGGCATCTTATACATCATCGCCATCGGCACGCTGGGCATCATCGGCATCTTCATGGCTGGCTGGGCTTCCAACAACAAGTACTCCATGGTTGGGGCGATGCGGGCGGTGGCTCAGATGATCAGCTACGAGATACCCATGGTGCTCTCCATCATCGGTGTGCTATTGATGGTGGGCTCGCTCCAGATGGGGCGGATCGTGGCTGAGCAGTCAATCCCCTTCATTCTGTTGCAGCCGCTTGGCTTCTTGATCTACTTCATCGGTGCCAGCGCTGAGCTCAATCGCTGCCCCATGGATCTCTTGGAGGCTGAGTCTGAGATCGTCGCCGGTTATCACACTGAATACTCGGGGATCAAGTTCTCCCTGTTCTACCTCGCCGAATACGGCAACGCCCTCGCCGTTTCCGCCATCATCGCCACCCTGTTTCTAGCTGGATGGAAGCAACCGTTTTCCCAGGAGCTGTTCATTTTGCCGCCCTGGCTTTGGTTCGTGATCAAGCTCTTCACTGTTTTCTTCGTCATAATGTGGATCCGGAGCACCCTGCCCCGGCTGCGCGTTGATCAGCTCATGGGATTTGCCTGGAAGTTCTTGCTTCCCTTGGCGCTGATAAATATCTTCATCACCGGGATCGAGGTCCTCTTCTGGCCGACGTCGCTGTGGGCACTGGTGCCGATAAACATAGCTATTGCTGGGGGGTTGATCTTCCTCTGGTCCAGGTTGTTTTTCAAGCTCGGAGGAGGCCGAGTTGAAGTTGGGGTTTAGAAGATTCGGGCTGGGCATAGCCAAGGGCATGGCGCTGACCTTGAAGCATCTGGCGCGAAGGCCGATCACGGTGCAATATCCAGAGCAGAGGCTTTCGCCATCGCGGCGGCTTCGGGGCAATGATTTCATCTGGGAGCAGAGGCTTTGCACCGGCTGTGCTACCTGCGCCAAGGCTTGCCCCCAGGGTAACATCGAGGTCGTAACCTCGAGGAATGGTGATAACGCTTATGTGGTGGAGAAGTTTGAGATAGACCTGGGGCGCTGCATATTCTGTGGCCTCTGTGTCGAGTCCTGCCCCTATGCAGCGCTTTTTATGGAATGGTGCTACGAAAAGTCGAACTATAGCCGGAGACAATTAGTGGCCGGCAAGGAGCGGCTTGGGCCTGCGGGGAGATCGCCCAGCGCTTACGCCCGACCTGAGCTCGAAGGTGGGCTTGCGGAGCAGACACTCCTTGTTTATTATGCTAAAAAGGAACGCTGATGGCCTGGCTCTTTTGGCTGCTGGCAGTGGTTAGCGTGGGGGCGGCTGTGGCGGTGGTGTTGAATCGGGACATCTTCCGCGCTGCCCTTTTCCTGGTGCTCTGCTTCTTCACCATAGCCATAATCTATGTGACGCTCAATGCCGATTTCTTAGCCGCGGTGCAAGTCTTGATCTATATCGGCGCTATTTCCGTGCTCCTGATCTTTGCTATCCTGCTCACCAGAGGGGTGCAGCGGGGCAATCCCTTTAATCGGCTCAAGTTTCCGGCATTACTCATCACTGGCTTAATGCTTGTCGTTTTGATCCTCGTCTTAACCTGGACAGATTGGCCCTCCATTGTTGCGCCCGCCCATATCGGGCAGGTGGCTGTCGGTGAGCCCACAACAGCAGCAATAGGAGCAACCCTTTTCGACAAGGTACAAGGTTTCATCCTGCCCTTTGAAATCGCGGCCATGCTTTTGCTGGCGGCAATCATTGGAGCTATCGTGTTAGTTCGGGAGAAATAGGGGGAATCATGGCTGTTGGTCTTGAGCACTATCTCATCCTCTCGGCAGTCCTTTTCTGCATTGGCTTATATGGTGCTCTGGCCAAGCGCAATGCGGTCGTGATCCTGATGTGCATCGAGATCATGTTGAATGCGGTGAATCTCTCTTTGGTCGCCTTTTCCCGCTATCTTGCCCCCGATGTGGTGTTGCTCACCGGGCAAATCTTTGCCATCTTTGTCATGGTGGTGGCTGCCGCTGAGGTTGCCGTAGGCTTGGCGATAATAATCGTCCTCTACCGGAGCCGAGAGGTCATCGATGTGGAACAAGCTGACACAATGAAAGGATGATGGGTGCAAAAATGGGGAAAATATGTTTTCAGTGGCTTGGCCGGGCAGCATTTATCATCACCTCGCCTGAGGGCAAGACGATAATCATCGACCCCTGGATTGTGGATAATCTGCTGTGCCCGATCAAAGTGGAGGACATCAAGGCTGCCGATATAGTGCTTGTCACCCACGACCATTCTGACCATGCCGGCAATGCTGTGGATGTCACCAAGAACACGGGGGCTATTTTAGTGGCCATGGTGGAGACCGCTCGTCGCTTCCAGTCAGAGCTCGGGCTTCCTGCCCAGAATGTAGTCTATGATGGTCGGGGAATGAATATCGGTGCCAGCACCCAGATAGCGGGAATCACCATAACCATGACTCAGGCATTCCATTCCTCGCGCACAGCTCTAGCAGCGGGATACATTATAAAGCTTGAAGATGGGACCACTGTGTATCACGCTGGCGACACCGGCATCTTTGAATCCATGAGGCTATTGGCGGAAATGTATCCGCTCGATGTCGCTTTGCTCCCCATCGGAAGTGTCTATACTATGGATCCAATGCAAGCGGCTTGGGCAACTAAACTGCTGAAGCCCAAAATAGTGATCCCGATGCACTATAAGGGATTGTCTGTCTTGGAACAGGACGCCAGCCGCTTTGTCCAGTTGGTGGCAAAAGAAGCCGCTGAGGTTGAGGTTGTGGTCTTGGAGCCGGGGCAGGAATACTGGCTGAAATAGACAATGTGGGTTCAGGTTAAGAGCGCGTCGAATTTAATGATTGCCGAGATGTGGAAGGAGCTCTTCGAGGGCGAAGGGGTTCCCACCAGAATCCTGCCAGACCCCGAGAGTCCAGGAGTGGGTGAGACCGCAAGCTATCGCGTTCTCGTGGTCAGTGTGAAAACACATGTTATCGAGGAGATCCTGAGGAAGATCTAAATCATGCCTTCAGGCGCTGTTTGGGCCATCTTCCTGGTGCCGCTTTTCTCTTTTGTAGTCATCTCCTTGATCCTCAGACCCTTCTTCAACCATAAGCCCAAGCTTAGCGGCTATGTGACCATCGCTGCCATCACCGTCTCGTTAGCCCTTTCGTTTTGGCTGCTAAGCGATGTGATCAAGTACGGTCAGCTTTCGGTAGCGCCCATCGAGTGGGTCGTCATTGGGAGCTTCAAGATCAGCCTTGGCCTCCTTGTGGACAGGCTGACTGCGGTGATGCTGGTCGTGGTCTGCTCGGTGAGCCTGCTGGTGCAGATCTACTCCCAGGGTTATATGGACAAAGACCCGGGTTACCCCCGCTACTTCGCCTTTATGTCCCTGTTCACTGCATCGATGCTGGGCCTGGTTCTGGCCAGTAACCTCCTCATGATGTATGTGTTTTGGGAGCTTGTTGGCCTCTGCTCCTACCTCCTCATCGGCTTTTGGTTTCATCGCCCGGCAGCCGCCGCTGCAGCCAAAAAGGCATTCATCGTCACCAGGCTTGGCGACTTCGGCTTTCTCCTTGCTATCTTGTTCCTTTATCTTACAACGGGCACCTTCGACATCGCTGCGCTCCCCGGTGCGCTGCAACAGGCTTTGGTGGCCGGAACGCTCACAAGCACAGGGCTGACTCTGGCGGCTTTGGGCATCTTTTCTGGGGCGGTGGGGAAATCAGCGCAGTTCCCGCTCCATGTCTGGTTGCCCGATGCTATGGAGGGCCCGACCCCGGTCAGCGCCCTGATCCATGCCGCCACTATGGTCGCTGCTGGCGTTTACTTGGTGGCACGCACTATCCTCATTTTCACCATCCCGGAGGCAGAAGGGGCCCTGACCACTATAGCCATCATCGGCGGCTTCACCGCCATCTTCGCCGCCTCTATGGCCCTGGTGATGAATGATATAAAAAGAGTGCTCGCCTATTCCACCATCAGCCAACTGGGGTATATGATGTTGGGTTTGGGTGCCGGCGCCATCGCCGGCCCCGCTATCGCGATCTCGGTTGGCATTTTTCATTTATTCAACCACGCCTTCTTCAAGTCACTTCTGTTTTTAGGCGCAGGAAGCGTTAACCATGCCACCGGGACCTTCGATATGCGCGAGATGGGTGGCTTGAGAAAGCACATGCCCTGGACCTTCGCTGCATTTCTGATCGCCTCGCTCGCCCTCGCCGGCATCTTCCCCTTTTCCGGATTCTTTAGCAAGGATCAAATCTTAGCCCAAGCCTTCGACCATAGGGCTATCATGTTTTATCTGGCCATGATCACCGTATTCATGACCGCCTCTTATACGTTCCGGGTGCTATTTATGACCTTTGGTGGCGAGTATCGGGGGGCACAAGATCACCAAGCCTCTCACAAGCTCCACGAATCGCCACTGGTGATGTTGCTGCCCATGGTTCTTTTGGCCATCATGTCATTTGTCTCGGGCTGGATTCCTGTAGGTCACTTCCTTGGCGGTGAGGCGCACAGCCTGGCTGAGCTGTTTTGGGGCTCCGAGGCCTGGATGACCTGGCTCTCACTGATGCTTGCTGGCTTGGGCATCCTCCTCGCCTATGCTATGTATAGCGCCAAGTGGCTGGCGCCGGAACGGATAGGGCAGACCTTTCGCCACTTCTATGTATTGTTTGCCCGCAAGTATTGGTTCGACGAGCTCTATGAGCGGGTCATTGTGGTTCGGCTTTTGGTCAATACCATCTTCCGCCTCTGCCATTTGTTTGATGTTTACGTGATCGATGGCATTGTGAATGGGATTGCTGGGGGCACGATATTGGCGGGCGGGGGAGCGAGGAAGGCACAGACAGGGCAGCTTCAGTGGTATGGGCTTGCTCTCTGCCTGGGTATCCTGGCGATCTTTGTCATTGTCCTGATTTGTTTCCTTGCCTTTGCCTGAGAGACAAAAATTCAATAGGAAAGGGTGCTGTTGAGCATTCCGTATCTATCGATAATCATCTTTCTGCCCGTAGTTGGGGCCATTATCATTGCCCTTTTCGGCAGAAGTGCGAAATCGATTAAGCTCACTGCCGTCGTTTTTACCTCGATCCCACTCGCTCTCTCCCTCGCCCTCTTCATAGCCAAGCACGGGGATTTTGGCTCTCCTCAATTTGTGGAATACGTCTCCTGGATTCCCTCGATCAATGCCCACTATCACCTCGGCGTCGATGGCCTGAGCATGGTCATGGTGCTGTTGACCACCTTTTTGGGCCTTCTTGCTGTTCTGGTCTCATGGCACATCGGAATCAGGGTCCGAGAGTACTTCTTCTGGCTGCTGATATTGGAAATGGGGATTCTGGGTGTGTTCTGCTCCTTAGATTTTCTGCTCTTCTTCCTCTTCTGGGAGGTGGAGCTGCTGCCCATGTATATGCTGATCTCGATCTGGGGTACGGGGAGGAAGGAATATTCAGCGATAAAGTTCGTAGTTTATACCCTTGTTGGCAGCGCCATGATGCTGGCGGCGATTTTGCTGCTCTATTTCAATACTGGCAGTTGGAGCATGCTCGAGGCTGCGCCGGGGCTGAGCATGGCTTTGCAGTCAGCCATTTTCTTCCTGCTCTTCTTCTGCTTTGCTGTGAAGCTGCCTGTATTCCCGCTCCACACCTGGCTCCCCGATGCCCATACTGATGCCCCAACCGCGGTGAGCGTCATCCTGGCTGGTGTGCTGTTGAAGATGGGGGGCTATGGGATGATACGAGCTTGCGTGGGCATCTTCCCCGAGGTTGCTGTCAAGTATGCTCCCATCCTGGTCATCTTCGCGGTAATCAGCGTGCTCTACGGGGCTGCGGTGACCTTGAGGCAGACGGATCTGAAGAGGCTGATTGCATATAGCAGCATCAGTCACATGGGTTACGTGCTCTTAGGCATCTTCGCCCTGAGTCAGGTGAGCCTCACCGGTGCCACGTTGCAGCTGTTCAGCCACGGCATCATCACCGGGCTGCTCTTCGCCATGTGCGGCCTGGTTATGGAAAAGACGCATGAGCGCAGCATCCCTATGCTCGGGGGATTGGCGCGGCAGATGCCGATTATCGCTGTCGTCTTCAGCATTGGCGGGCTGGCGGCGCTGGGATTGCCCTCGACCAGCGGCTTCGCTGCCGAGTTCTTGGTCTTCCAGGGCAGCTTCAATAGCACTGCCTTCTCGCTGGTCCGTATCTATACTATCCTCGGCGTGGTTGGCATCGTCATCACCGCAGGCTATATCTTATGGGTGCTGGAGCGGGTGTTTTACCGTAATGTCCAGGAGCGCTTCGATGGCGTAGAGGATGCCAATGCCCTGGAGATGGGCACCATCTTCGCCTTTGTCGCTGCCATTATGCTTATCGGTATTTACCCCCGGATCTTGACCGACGTCATCAATCTCGGCATCTTGCCGATTTGGGAGCGTATCGCGAGTTTGTTATAGGTTTAGGGAGTAAGCGGTGTTAGCTTCAGAGATTTATCTACTAACCCCCGAAATAAGCGTCTGTGGTTTAGCTTTGCTGCTGGTCATTCTTGACCTCTTTGTCGAGCGGAAATGGATACTGGTTGCCGTCGGTGCCGCGGGCTTGGCGGTGCCCTTTGGCTTCGCCGTTGCCCTTTGGGGGCGGCAGGCAACAGGCTTCAATGGCATGTTGGTGGTGGATGAGTTCAGCCTGTTCTTCAAGTTCCTCTTCTTGGGCATTGCCCTCTTGGTGTTTCTGTTCTCAGTGGACTATGTGTCCAAATTCCGCCGCTTTCAAGGGGAGTATTATGCTCTGGTGCTGCTCTCCCTGGTGGGGATGATGCTCATGGCCGGCTGCCGTGAGCTCATCTCACTTTATATCGCCTTAGAGCTCGCCAGCATCTCCCTCTATGCCCTGGTCTGCTTCCTGAAGGACACTAAATCGAGCGAGGCGGGGCTGAAGTACCTCATCTTAGGGGCCATTGCCTCGGCGGTTCTTCTTTATGGCATGGCTTTGGTCTTTGGCCTCACCGGGACTACCAACCTGGAGGAAATTGCCCGGCTCATCCCTGGCGGTCGAATCTGGGACAATCCGGCACTGCTCTTGGGCATCGTCTTTTTGATTGCAGGCTTTGGCTTCAAGATCGCCTCGGTGCCATTCCAGATGTGGGTCCCCGATGTGTATGAAGGGGCGCCGACGCCGATCACTGCCTACCTCTCGGTAGCGAGCAAGGCGGCCGGTTTCGCCATCATTCTCCGTGTTTTCTTGACCGCCTTCGGTGATCCCGTGCACCTTGCTACTACAGACTGGGCTATGATCTTCGCAGTCCTGAGCGCCATCACCATGACGGTGGGCAATGTGGTCGCTCTGGTGCAGAGCAACATCAAGCGCATGTTAGGCTATTCCAGCATCGCCCATGCTGGCTACATCATGGTTGGCCTGGCCGCTATGGGCATGGCTGCCGGCACCGATACCTTAGGCCGCAGTGGAGTCCTCTTCTTCTTAGCCGCTTACGCACTGGCCAACCTGGGAGCCTTTATCGCCATCATCGCCATCTCGAACAAGCTCGATAGCGACCTCATCGATGATTACTCCGGCATGGTGAGGAGAGCCCCCTGGCTTGCTGCCATCCTGGCTCTTTGCCTCATCTCCCTCATCGGCATCCCACCCACCGCTGGCTTCATGGCCAAGGTCTATATCTTCAGCGCTGCGGTGCATCACGACTTGCTCTGGCTGGTAGTGATTGCGGTAATCAACACCGCAATCTCCGCTTACTACTATCTTCGGGTGGTCAAGGTGATGTTCCTCGGCGAGCCGCGATCTTTGGAGGGCGTGCCTTCATCGCTCCCTTTGCGCGCCACCCTGGCGGTTACCGCCCTTGGCGTCCTCGTCCTTGGCATTTACCCTTATCTACTCCTTCACTTCGCCGAGCTCTCGGCCACTATGCTGCTCCCATAGTCCGGCCAATAGCTGCTTGACAGTCGGATATGAGCTTGGTACACTCATAAGCACCTATAGGGAGCCAGCAGCAAACGAAAGGAGGTCGAAATGAAGTTTCTGGTGATTATTGAGGGCGTTCGCGGCGGGCCGCTGATGCCCCTTGAGCAAACGCTTTCCCTTATCAAGGAGGGCTGGGCCTGGGCCAGAAGAATGCTGGAGTCAGGAAAGGCAGAAGTTGGCTACGCTCTGGCTGATCATGCTGGGGGCCTGTTGGGGGGCGTTGGCATTATGAACGCAAAATCACAGGGGGAGTTAGCAGAAGCCTTGGCTACCCATCCTACGGCCGGTCTTGTTACCTTCAAGGTATATCCCCTGGTTGCTCCAGAAGTACCTGAAAAGATTATCGAGGCTTGGGAGGCACAGTTGGGGAAGAAGTAGCGGGGGCAAATCACTGTTGGTGGTGCTGGCCTGCCGCTTCAAGGAATTCTTCTTTTCTTGACCGCTTCATATCCCCGTGCCATGATTGCTGTAGTGACCTCTGCCCGGCTCGGTGCATTTCCGGGCTACCCCGGCGGTTACCGCCCTCGGCGTTTACCCTTACTTGCTCCTCCACTTCGCTGAGACCGCTGCCACTATGCTGCTCCCGTAGTCTGGCCAATGCGTTGTTGACAGTCTGGTATGACCTCCGTATACTCATAACCATCCAGAGGGGGCCAGCACCAAAAGAAAGGAGGTCGAAATGAAGTTTCTGGTGATTGTTGAGGCCGTCCCTGGCGGGCCGCTGATGCCGCCTGAGCAATCGCTTGCCCTTGCCAAGGCACAGTGGGCCTGGTCCAGAAAAACCCAGGAGACTGGGATGGTCGAGGTTGTATATGGTCTGGCTGACCATGCAGGAGGCCTCATGGGCGGCTTTGCCATCGTCAATTATGAATCCGCGGAGCAGCTGGCCGAAGCCTTAGCAACCATGCCTGCGGCTGGCCTGGCTACCGTCAAAATGTACCCGTTAGTTGCTCCGGAAGTAACTGAAAAGATTATCGAGGGTGCACTGGCACAGTTACCGAAATAGCGGGGGCAAATCACTGTTCATGGTTGGTGCTGGCCCCCTCCCCCGCTTCGAGCGACTTCTCCTCCTTGACCGCTTTCTACCCCCGTGCTATGATGGCAGTGGGGACCTCTGGCATGCCGAATTATGAACTAAACCTTCAGATTGATGAATCATTCCAGGACTCTATCGCTGAAAAGCGGCTGTGGAAGGCGGTTGAGGAGACGCTCGCCGCACACGGGGTCGATGCCCCGGTGGAACTGGGCTTGGTCATCACCGATGACCAGGTGGTCCAGGAGCTCAATCGGAGCTACCGCGGGCTTGATGCCACCACTGACGTTTTGGCCTTTGCCCTCTGGGAGCAATCCCAGGACTTTGCCACACCCCCCAACGGCATCCTGCACCTCGGCGAGGTGTTCATCTCATGCCCGCAAGCAGCAAGGCAAGCCCAGGAGCAGGGACATCCCCTGGAGCAGGAGTTAGCGCTCCTTGTCATTCATGGCGTGCTCCATCTATTGGGCTATGATGATGAGAGCCCTGAGAATGAGCAGGAGATGAGGGCTATGGAGGAAAAGCTTCTGGCTTTGATCGCCGAGGAGACGGAGTAAGAGATGGTGCAGTTTGAGTTGCCGCCATATCGACCGCCGAGCGAGGCGAGAAGCCTCCTCATCAGGGCGACCAGAGGTTGCCCTTGGAATAAGTGCGCCTTTTGTCCCATGTATAAGGATAAAAAGTTCGAGCTCAGACCGGTGGACGAGGTGAAACAGGACATTTTGGCCATGAAAAAGCTCAGCGAAGAGGTAAAGGAATGGGCTTGGAAGATAGGGCATGGCGACAGCGTGGAGCAGATAGCGATCTATAATGGCATCCCCTGGCTTGATAACGATGGAGGGGTGAGAAAGGCCTTCATCGGGGACTCAAACAGCATTATTATGAAGACGGAGGACTTTGCCCACATTATCGAGTTTCTCTATCAAAGCTTCCCCACCTTGGAGCGGGTGACGAGCTATGGCAGGGCTCATACCATTCGCCGTAAGCAGCTTGAAGAGCTGAAGAGATGGAAGGAAGCAGGGCTCTCCAGGCTTCATGTCGGCTTGGAAACGGGCGATGACGAGCTATTGGCATATGTGAATAAGGGCTCGACCTCGGAGCAGATGATCGAGGCCGGAAGGAAGGTAAATGAATCCGGCATTTCACTTTGTGAGTATGTGATATTGGGCTTGGGCGGGCCTGATAGGTGGCAGCAACATGCCGAAGCTACCGCCAGGGTGCTCAATGCGATAAATCCGGACTTCATCCGGGTGCGAACCTTGAGGCTGGAGCCGGGGACCCCTCTCTATGAGAGGCACCAGCAGGGCGAGTTCAAGCTCTCCTCACCCGAGGAGGTATTGAGGGAGGAGCGGAGGCTGATCGAGAACTTAGAGGTCAGCTCCGAATTTGTCAGCGACCACGTCACCAACTATTTGAACATCAATGGCAAGCTGCCGCAGGACAAGAGGAGGATGCTGGATTATATAGATAGGGTCTTGGCCGCGCCACCAGAGCTCAGGGTGACCATGTTGCAGCCGGAGGAGCTGCGGCATCTTTAATCGCTAACCCCATTAGGTTATAATATCGAAAAGGCTATGTCCCAGGTCTTCTATCGCAGGTGGCGACCACAAACCTTAGCTGAGGTGGTGGGCCAGGAGCAGATAACTCAGACACTGCTCAATGCCTTGGCCACAGGGCGGGTGGCGCATGCCTACCTTTTCTGCGGTCCCAGGGGCACAGGCAAGACCAGCACCGGGCGCATCTTGGCCAAAGCGGTCAATTGCCTCAACAATGGCAGCGGTGAGCCTTGCAATGCCTGTAGCATGTGCCAAGCGATAAATGAAGGTCGGGCTCTTGATCTGGTGGAGATCGACGCTGCCTCCAATCGCGGCATCGATGAGATCAGAGACCTCAGGGAGAAGGTCAATTTCGCCCCAAATATAGCCAGATACAAGGTTTACATCATCGATGAAGTCCACATGCTCACCGAGCCCGCCTTTAATGCGCTGCTTAAGACCCTTGAGGAACCGCCGCCTCATATCATCTTTGTCTTGGCCACTACTGAAGTGCATAAGGTGCCGCTGACCATCCTATCCCGCTGCCAGCGCTTCGATTTCCGCCGCCTCTCCCAGGCAGCTATGGTGAGCAAGCTACAGCAAATCTGTGCTCAGGAAGGGATCCAAATCGAGCCTCAGGCGCTGGCACTCATTGCCAGGAGCGCTACCGGGAGCCTGCGCGATGCGGAAAACCTGCTGGAACAGCTGGTAATCTACCATGGGTCCGAGATCGCGCACCATCATGTGCAGGAAGAGTTGGGCATTATTGGCGATGAGCGCGTTCGCCAGCTGGCAGGGTGCATTCTGCGCAGGGACATCGCCGGAGGGCTCACTACTATAAACAGCGTCAGCGATGACGGGCTCGACCTGCGCCAGTTTAACCGGGAGCTGGTGGAATATCTGAGGGGGGTGCTTTTGCTCAAGGCTGGTGCTGGGGAGGCAGTCGGTCTCTCTCCAGAAACAACGGGCGAGATGAAAAGGCTCGCTGAAGGTATCTCCTTGGAGGAGATATCCAGAGCCATTAGACTCTTCTCCCAAGCTGATTTTCGCTCCGACCCTCAAGCCACACTGCCCTTAGAGCTTGCCCTGGTCGATTGTGCCTCCTATGGGATTGAGGAAACGGAAGGCGCTGTTAAGCCGCCACCCCGGGGGAAAGCTGCTGAAGTTGCACGCCCTGAGCCACGCTCGGAGGAAGCTGTCGAGGTTGCAGGCCCTGAGCTATCCCCTGAGATTGAGCGTATCCGCGGCCGCTGGAAGGACTTTGTCAAAGCCTGTCGCGGAGAAGGCTCGAGCGGGAACCTGGATGCGCTGTTAAGAGGGTTTTGTAAGCCAGTGGCCCTCGAAGGTGATACCCTGGTTCTGGGTTTTTCTGCTGAATTCCACAAGAGCAAGATCGAGGATCCCAAGTATCGCCATCTGGTGGAGAAAAAGCTCGGAGAGATATTCCAGGCCCCGTACCGGGTGCGCTGTATTCTCCTCGACCGCGAGCAGATGGCTAAGCCAGAGATAGCTGGCGACAACCCTTTGCTCCGGGCAGCCCTGGAGATGGGGGCACGGATTGCTAGCGAGGAGCAAAATGAATAAGAAGATTATACAACAGGCGCAGCAGCTTCAGGCGAGGATAGCTAAGATGCAGGAGGAGCTCGATAACACCACAGTTGAGGCCAGCTCTGGAGGCGGGGCTGTCACCGTGGTGATAACCGGGCAGCAGCGGATTTGCTCGATTAAGATCTCCCCTCAGG
>Ga0209427_10003215_pt1 | contig 19191 bp, 20 predicted proteins | sample DeeMarSWOR136_30_FD_187465 | JGI IMG/M metagenome (GOLD analysis project Ga0209427, IMG submission 187465) | Marine sediment microbial communities from White Oak River estuary, North Carolina - WOR-1-36_30 (SPAdes) (version 2) | ecosystem: Environmental > Aquatic > Marine > Intertidal zone >...
ACACTAGGCGTGAGTATATAGGGAGCATCCCAAGTTCAAAGATAGCAAAGTTCACGATGGGGAACCTTGGGGAGGACTACGACCAGAGGGTTGAGCTGCTGAACCTCAGAGAGGCCCAGATCAGGCACAACGCCCTCGAGGCTGCGAGGGTTGCGGCCAACAGGTTGCTGGAACTGGAGCTCGGTCGTAGCAACTATGTGCTCAAGGTCGTCCCCTATCCCCACCAAGTTCTGAGGGAGCACAAGAGGATCAACGTTGCCCAGGCAGACCGCTTCCAGGAGGGCATGAGGCTGGCCTACGGGAAGCCCGTTGGTGCAGCCGCAAGGGTGGATAGATTCGGCACTGTGATCTACGCCGAAGTCGATGAGAGAGGCCTCGATGTCGCCAAGGAAGCCTTGAGGAGGGCGGGCCATAAGCTCCCCACGCCTTTCAGGGTCGTTGTAGGAGATGCGGGAGAGTCCCTGAGTGCCTAATGGTATGTACACCGCTCGGAAGCTGAAGAAGATCAGGAGGAAGATGAGGCTGAAGAGTAAGGACTACGTCCTAAGGCTGAAGAGGAGGACGAGAAAGCAGGGTCCCCTGGAGGGTGCCCCGATGGGACGTGGTATAGTACTAGCCAAGGTTGGCGTCGAGTCGAAGCAGCCCAACTCGGCGATAAGGAAATGTGTTAGGATACAGATTATCAAGAATGGCCGCTTAGTGACGGCCTTTCTACCCGGTGACGGTGCCCTCAATTACGTTGACGAGCACGACGAGGTTATGATCGAGGGTATTGGGGGCCCCCGCTCCCGCTCCATGGGGGACATACCTGGGATAAGGTATAAGGTATCAGAGGTAAATGGGGTGCCACTTGAGCTACTGGTTTTGGGTAAGATCAGGAAACCTATGCGCTGATCACGGGTACTCGCGCAAACCCTCGTCTCCTAACGCTTTCAATTAGACGGAGGACTCCACACTTTTCTATATCTTTATCTCCGATCTGCATGGAATGTCCCTGTACCTCCGTCTGATCTTATTCACCTTTTCGGACTTTGTCTCACCAGGGAAGTCCTGGTCATACAGTAAAGCGTACCTAAGCTTACCCTTCCGATAGTTCTCCCAGCACCTCCGCCTAACGTGATTGAGGATAGTATCTCTCACATTGTCCGAATAATCAACATCGATGAGGTAGAACTTTCCAACGAACTCGCTAATCACCACGAAGACGCCTGGCTTGTTCTCGATCTTATTGGTTGTGCGATGAGGACCATTAAAAGGGTACTCAGCTATGGGTATGATCATCAATTGGTTTCTCCTTAAATTCTCCTGCAGATATCCATCTAGCGAGATATCCGCGTTAAATTCAAAAATATAATTTAAAACATATTTTTTAAATTTATTGATTGAAATTTTCACAACATTTTTAACAAAAAAATAGAAAATAGGTAATTAGGTACTATTTTATAAGGAAAAGTCCTGTTTTCTTCGAATAACATCGCAATAAATCTAATAATCTCTTGAATTTTTATATTTATAAATGTGAGAGGTATATCCATAATGCGGGCGGGAGCAAAGGAAGCAAATGTCACCGAGATAACGATCCGCAACTCGAAATTCAAGTGAAGCTGGAAATCGCCAAAAATGATAGGTTTGTCTCTCAGGGACCTAGCCGGTGGAAAGCCGAAGAAAAGGAGATTCACACGGATACTCACCCGGAAGGAGGTAAAGCATATGAAAAAGCGGGGCTACGACGCTGAGAGGGAGCTGGTTCACAGGCTCAGGGATGCCAGTTTCGATGCCCTAAGGGCTCCGGTAAGCGCCCCAAGCAGTGAGCCTCTCCCCGACGTCTTCGCGGTAAAGGGAGATGCCATCCTCGCGTTTGAGGTGAAGAGCCAGAAGAGGTACACCTACTACAAGAGGCATTAGGTCGAGAAGCTGAACTAGTTCCTCGAGATCCACAGGATATACCCTAGGAGGATGGCGGTCCTCGCCGCGAAGTTCAAGTACAAGGGGTGGGCCTTCGCTGTCGCCGAGAAGCCAGGCGACTACTCTATAAGACCGGGGCAGGGACTAAAATTCAGGGACTTTGTAGAGAAACTGGAATTCTAGTTAATTATAATCTTGCTGGGAAGAGGGAATGCGCGCCTAGCAAAGTGCAAAACCCTATTATCGAGTTACTCAATCAGCCTGCACGCGATTCAGATTAAGCATTGTTTAGTTAAATCCCCCTAAAGAGGTGTGTTAAACCATTCTCTGGATAAAAATCGGGGGAGTTAAATAATATCGATACTTATAGTAGAAGAGTGAATGTAGGGCTGGCAAGCATTTGAAGGAAAGAGACAACCCCGGTTATTTAGCGACTTGCCGGCCAGAAACCATCTGAGCCTGTTCCCCTAATCTGGAATGTAATTGGGGAGTTTAAGCGCACACGTGCTTTGGTTTGGATAATAACTCAATGAGAGTGAGAAATGAATGTCTGATAGGAACGTCGTCTATGTAGGCAGGAAGCCTGTGATGAACTATGTCTTGGCGGTGATGAACTGCTTCAACCAGAGAGGGCTTGATGAGGTAATTCTAAGGGCGAGGGGAAGGGCTATATCAACCACCGTCGACGTCGCCGAGGTGACCGAGCGCCTTTTCTTAAAGGATCTGGAGTTTGGTATAAAAATAGGGACGGAGCAGCTCCCCCAGGTGGAAGGGGGGACAAGGAACGTCTCAACCATGGAGATAACCCTCACCAGGAGCCCAACGGGAGAGGTTGGAAAGGAAGAGAGCGCAGTCTCCGAGGGGACACCGGAGCCGGCTCCATCCGGGGAGTCCAATGAACCGGCGACAGTGGAAGAACCTGCTCCTGAGGAAGCTCCAGCACCAATCACAGAGGAGGAGAAACCATCCGAGTTTAAAAGTGAGGGTGAAGCGCCCGAGGAGGAGAAGCGATGAACCGGATTAACGAGGGCAATCACGAATGCAATTGAACGTCGCCATGATCTCTGAGGGCTCCTACCCGACTGGGAAAGGAGGTGTGAGCGAGTGGTGTCACTCCCTCATCAGCGGTATGAATGACGTAAGATTCAACGTCTTCTCGATGTCCTCCGAGAAGGGACTTAGATATGCTTTGCCTGGTAACGTCGACGAAGTCTTAGTAGAGCATCTACACTCGCCAGACTTCAAGCATGGAATCGACGAAAACTACGCTGGCGACTTGATGAAGGAACTGACGCCAGCCCTATCAGGGGCTCCCCTCGACTGCGATGAACTCCTCAGGCTTTCTAAGAGGAGTGAATTCAGTGCTGATGAGCTGCTTGGCTCCGATGTGAACTGGAATACTGCGATAGCATACTACAAGGAGAACTTCGATGGAAAGGCTTTCGCCCCGTTCTATATATTCTGGACATCGTTGTTCTACATTCTCTATAAGACCCTGGAGTCGGTTGGCAAGGTTCCCATGTCAAACGTATACCACGCCCTCAACGCGGGCTATGCAGGCCTGCTCGGATGCTTGACCAAACTAAAAACGGGGGGGAGCCTTATAGTCACGGAGCACGGCTTGTACTTTAAGGAGAGGAGGTTCGAACTCAGTAACTCCGGGATCCCTTCATGGCTTCACGGAATGTACGAGAAGTTCTTCGAGTCCCTCGTTCGAACCTCTTACAGGTATAGCGACATGGTCACCTCGGTATGCAGGGACCATACGAGGTTCCAGCGAGGAATCGAGCCTAACCTGAAGGAAACCAGGGTCATCTATAACGGGATAGACACCGAGAAGTTCCGCTCAAACAAGGTTAAAAACGATAGAGAGCACTTCAACATAGGAACCGTCACCAGGATAACGCCTATCAAGGACATCCTCACGTTCATCAGATCGGCGAAACATGTCCTTGAGAAGCATGATGCGACATTCTACATAGTGGGAGGTGTCGAGGACGAGGAGTACTTCGAGGAATGCCAAGGGTTAGTTGAGGAACTGGATCTAGAGGAGCACGTGAAGTTTACGGGGTTCCAGGACAGCTTGGAATGGTATCCGAAGTTCGACGTCTTCGCCTTACCCTCTCTATCAGAGGGGTTCCCGCTGACCATACTGGAGTCCCTCAGCTTCGGGGTTCCCTGTGTAGCCACGGGTGTGGGAGGTGTCCCGGAGATACTCGGAGAGGATTACCTCGTCGAGAAATGGGACCCTGAGGGGTTGGCCAGTAAGATCTCCTGGCTTCTGGAGAACCCTGAGGATAGGCGGAGGATCGGAGTCGAGGGCAGGGAGCTCGTTGAGAGCAAGTTTAGCCTAGAGAGGATGATCAGCGAATATAGGAAACTTTATGAGGAGATGATATGACGTCCATCACCCTACCCCTGAAGAAGATTCCAGGGCAGAGACCGAGGCTCCCAACCTTCTTCGGAGGAAGAAAAATCACGGCGCCGGCGGTCCTCCTGTCCACGATACCCTTCACCCTATACCTTTACCTCCGTCTGAGCCAGGGAAATCCGCTATCTTACAACCTTATCGGACTCCTACCCTACTTAGGGGGGTTTGTCTCGATCTTCGGCTACATAATGAAGTCCAAACGGGCTATGGAGATGATGATTGAGGCCGACTTGGATGAGGCCGAAGAGATCTTTATGGAATCAAGGGACTACTTCAGAAAACTCCTGACCTCAAACATCGCCTTCTCCATCATACTGACTGCCATGTTTTCCTATTACCTCATCACCAAAGGAGGAACACTGCTATTCACAACTGGACTGATCTCAGTAGCATCTATAGGCATAGCTCTGTCATCGATATTGAGAATGTACGACTGGAAAAGTACGCTGGACTACTTCATTATCGCATTTGCGTTCGAGTCCGTGTTCTTAATATTTGCATTCAATGGTCCCGTATGGCTAGCCCTGATCTTCCCAGCCTCCAGCGTTTCAATGATGGACATGATACTTCGCGGGATAAAAGAATACAACCTACGTAGCTTATTCGAGAAAATGATAAACTGAAGGGGAGACGGATGATCATATCCATATGCGAATATTTCTTTAAGTGTCCGCGAAAGACCATAGGGAAATCGATGACCGCCCGTAAACTTTCGCAGTCTTATCCGAGTTCTATGGCAAATATTATCTTCTCGACGCCGACTGCTCGGACGAGGTGAAGAATGCGATAGAAAACCATAAGAGGAGGAAGTGCTGGGAGAAATATCGCAAGGGCCTCATCAGATACACCGTACTATATAAATCAGATTTTTCTCCCAAAAGTTAAGGAGGAGATAGTGAAAGAGGTAAGAAAAAGGTACGTTATGATACCGTGTGCGCGCGCAATCCCATATCAAACGAAGCACCCACAACACATAAAATGATGAAAAAGCACCCCCCTCCTCTGGACATATACAGGAACAACTGCTAGTCAAAATGGTGCTCCCGCCGGGATTTGAACCCGGGATCACAGGCTCGAGAGGCCCGTATCCTTGACCGGACTAGACGACAGGAGCACAGAGACTATACACACATCCAGCAGCCCAGATTTAAATCTTCACAAGCAAGTAGACAGAGCCAGAGCCCACCCCTCATACATGAGGATCAAACCTAACCAAGACTCCCCCAGATAAAAAATTAACATAAAAGGAGGATGGGATCAGCCCACCCAGAGACTACAGCCCTACTCCTCATCCATGTCCGGCATCTCGCCGGGGCCACCCGGGCCACCGGCAGGCATCTCAGGCGCAGTAGCCGCCACGACCTCATCTATCCTCAGGATCATCGACGAGACCTCGACAGCCGACTTAATCGCCTGCTGCTTCACCACCAAGGGCTCCACAACCCCCTGCTCAAGCATGTCGATGACACCCTCACCGAACACGTTGACGCCCATCGCGATGCCGTCCTTCTTCTCATGAGCGGCGTTCATGGCCACCATCGTGTCCAGCACGTCAAGGCCCGCGTTGTTCGCGAGAGTTCGTGGAACAACCTCTAAGGCCTCGCTGAAGGCCTCTATGGCCAGCTGCTCCCTGCCACCCACCTGCCTCGCGTAGTCCCTGACAACCTTGGAGAGCTCGGTCTCCGTGGATCCACCGCCAGGCACCATCTTCGCCAAGTCGACAACGTCGCTGATGACGTACAGGGCATCGTTTATCGCCCTCTCGGCCTCATCTAGCATCCTCTCAAGGCCAGCTCTCAGGAACAAGGCCACAGCCTTCGGATCCTTACAACCCTCGACGAAGATCATCTTGTCGTCGCCCACCTTCCTCTCCTCAACGACATCGCAGGCACCCAGGTCGGACTCCTTTAGGTCGTTGAAGTTCGAGACGACCTTCGCACCCGTAGCCTTCGACAGCTTCTCCATGTCGGATTTCTTCACTCGCCTTGCGCAGATTACACCTGCCTTTGCTAGATAGTGCTGGGCCACGTCGTCGATCCCCTTCTGGGCAAACAAGACGTTCGCACCGCTCCCGACAACCTTGTCCACCATCTTCTTCAGCATGTCAGCCTCCTGATCCAGGAAGGCCTTGATGGCGTCAGGGCTGCGGATTCGAATCTCTGCGTCGAACTCGGTCTTCTCCACCTCGATGGGAGAGTCTATGAGTGCGATCTTCGCACCTTCGACCCTCTTGGGCATCGCAGAGTGGACGATCTCCTTGTCGATGATTACGCCACTAATCAGCTCGGTCTCCTCGAGGCTCTTCCCCTCCTTCTTCACGATCTGGACGTTCTCCACGTCGGCAAGAGTCTCGCCGTCTCTCTCCTCTGTGATCTGCCTGATAGCGTCTATGACGAGGTTCGATAGGTGATCCCTGGTACTGGCGACCGTCTTGCTCCTCATGGAGGTCGTCGCAAGCTTCATAAGGGTCTCCTTGTCCTCTAGGTCGACGTCAAGGGCAATCTTTTCCAAGGTCTCAAGGGTCTTCTCCGCCGCCTTCTGGTATCCAGCTATGATGATGGACGGATGTATGTTCTCATCTATCAACTCCTCAGCCTTCTTCAGAAGCTCCCCAGCGAATATGACAGCAGTCGTTGTACCGTCGCCGACCTCATCATCCTGGGTCTTGGCGACCTCGATCATCATCTTCGCAGCCGGATGCTGGACATCGATCTCTTCGAGGACCGTTGCCCCATCGTTGGTGATGGTGATATCCCCAAGGCTGTCGATGAGCATCTTGTCCATCCCCCTTGGTCCTAGGGTAGTTTTAAGGACCTCGGCGATGATCTGGGCGGCCATCATGTTCGCCCTGCGAGCGTCGCGCCCGCGGCTACGCTCAGTCCCCTCCTTCAGGATTATGACGGGCTGACCTGTAGTATATGCCAATCAATCTGCCTCCAATTTAATTTTTGAACTACAAAACACAACTAGAGTCGAAATATAAATCTTTTCCACACCCTGACAATTGGAGATATATATTTAGGAGGTAAGTTTGCGGCGAGTTATCTTTCATTTATTTGAATTAGATGAGGAAAATCATTTCTCGAGCCTATTCAACCCACATAGAGTCCTTGTAATCAGCCACTGCTAGGACCTCGCTCTTAGCTTCCACGAGTCCTGATATCCTGCAGGCATACAGGAGGCCAGCTGCTGGAGATTTGATCTCCTCGATCTCCTTAAGGGTGTAGGGATTGTACAGTGTTCCTAGAACCTCGTCCTTCCTCACCTCTCTCGGTTGCCTCCCGATACCAACATCCTCTGGCATCATGTTTGAGATCAGGTATCCCCCTGCTGGGGCTCGAACGTGGGGGGCGTTCCTGAAGTAGAATTGCTTCTCAGGTAGAAGGATCTCGCCCTCCATCATTCCCAGATAGATCATGACGTTCAACGTCCCCCGGACGCCTATACGCTCACACTCCCTCTCAAATTGCTCCGAGTGGCCCCCTCCCCCTATCTCCGGCACTATCCCCTTTATGTCCAGACCACTGGCATATGAGGTCAGAGTGGTGAGGGCCCCTCTCGATGTATCCTCTCCTGGTGGATCGTGTAGCAGGCCAAGGCCGAAGACTCGTGCCATCTCCTTATACTCGGGGTCCAAGTTGAAGATCATCTTCTTCAGCGCCATCCCAGGCATCTGTCCGTGGTAATCGATGACATGAGTACACTTCTCTACGACCTCTTCGGTTAGTATCTGCGCCATCTTCATGGTGAGGCTGACGTCGGATGGCTCCATGCTCCCAAATAGCGGTGTCAACCTCTTCCCCGGGAAGACCCTGTTGAGATTAGCAAAGTCCACCGTCTCCTCCGGAGGTCTTGGTGTCTGCCTTGTCATATGGGAGAAAGCAGGGGGATTTGCGACTGGAACGGCGAGGATAGTACCCTTAATCGTATCGGGCTCGACCTCGCTGACAATCCTCCTGAGTATCCTGTTCTGGTAGTACTCTGTCCCGTGGATGGCGGCAAAAATCCCGAGTACTGGGCCAGGAGCATGGCCATGTATCACGTGAACGGGGATGGTGAGGTCACTACCACCGAGGAGGCGTGCAACTTTAAGTCCGAAGAACTCCTTAGAGCAGGATTCTATCTTGTTACCATAGAACTCGAACGTCATCTTCACGCCAAGAAGGCTAAACAATCCTGTTATTAAACTATTAATACCATTTACTGAATGTTAATTGGTGTAGTAATTGTCTCATGGAATATTGTACGAAGTCAAGGGGCCGAAGAACCTATTCGAGATGACTTGGCCCGAGGTCAAGGAAGTACTAACGGAAACAGATATCGTAATTGTCCCTGTGGGATCCGTGGAGCAACACGGGCCCCACCTACCCCTAGGCTCGGATTCAATCCAGGGTACAGACCTAGGCAAGCGTGTAATGGCGAAGCTGGCAGAAGATGGGATAAGGGTCGTCGCCGCCCCGACTATACCTTTCGGCATCAGCCACAGCCATATGAAGTTCCCTGGCTCCATTACCCTGAGCTCTGACACACTATCAGCCGTAATCAAAGAGGTCTGCGAGAGCCTCTACACCCATGGATTCCGCAGGTTCATCCTCCTGCTCTCCCACGGTGGAAACCTACCAACACTTAGGCTCGTCGCAAACGACCTGGTCCTGATGCTTCCTGAGGCAAGTGTGATCGTACCCGACTGGCTGCCAGTCATGAGCGCCATATACCCCGAGATACTCAAATCCGATAGGCCCTATGACGAGCACCACTCGGGTGAAGGAGAAACTGCCAGAATGCTCGCCTCGACACCAGGATTAGTGGATATGGGAAAAGCCCGGGCTTACTACGTAGACGACAAGCTCGACCCCTATAAGAAGAAGCCCTACCCTGGATCCGTTTCTAAGGCTAGCGGAGGCTGGGGGATGAAGGAGATGACGCCTATTGGGGTCATGGGCGACCCGAACTACGCAACGGCTGAGACCGGAGAAAAGCTGTACGATTACGTTGCGGGTTGGCTTTGTAAAGTCATCAAGACCGAGTTCCACAAATAGTATCTATTTTTCTTTTTCTGAAATTTCATAGACGACTGAAAAAAAAATATTCCTATGTGGACGAGAGAACGATATTCTGCGTTATTAGTAGATAGATTGACTAGCCTCTCAAGTAGGCGGAGATGAGCCTGATGATATCCATTGGTGCCTTCGCAGCTATCTTAGCTAGGGTCCTAGTCACGGCCGTCCCATTAGCCAAGCTCAGGATATCCTCGTTCGAGATTATTTTTGCGAGGGCATTGAGGTTCTCGTCGCTGAAACGGTCAAGCATCTCTAGAACCTTCCGGCTGTCTGATATCCTCTTTCCCCATATCTCATCGAAGCTCCGTCTATATTTGGAGAGTATACCTGCAGAGTAGTCCCCTTCTTTCACTGCTTCTGCCGCCACCTTCCCAGCTATCTTCCCGGCCTCTACTCCAGAGTGCACGCCTGCCCCCGTCATCGGGATGAGCTGCCCCGCAGCGTCCCCGACGAGCATCACACCGTTGGCCACCAACCTGTCAAGGCAACCCGAGACCGGGCATATGCCACCATTCACCAATATAATCTTAGCATCTTTGAAACGAGGGTCCGAATCCACGAATTTCTTCAGGTATTCAATCGGGGGGGCCTTGTGTATCCTCCTCACACCCAGGCCCACGTTCGCCTCTTTGCTCGACTTTGGGAAGACCCATGCGTAGCCCCCGGGTGCGACGTTGCTACCGAGAAGGAACTCGTTGATCTCGGGCTCGTCGAGGGCTAGTCCTCCCAACCTAAACTGTGCACACGTGCATACATCAGGGAACCATTTCTGGAAACCAGCTGAGGCCCTGATGACCGAAGCGTGCCCGTCCGCTGCAATCACTATTTTTGACCTGAACTCGATGCTCTCCCCTTTTTGGGTGGCCTTAACGCCTATAACGGCGTTTCCTTTCCTCAGCACTCCGGATGCCCTTGTACCCGTTAGAAGTTCAGCACCAGCTCTCACAGCGTTCTCCGAGAGGGCTTGATCAAAGATATCCCTGTTCACATTGAAGCCCCGCCAGTCTGAGCTTGTCAGATCGACACATTTACGGTTGGGGGCGAACACCCTTGCCATTTTGATCTCCTGAGAGATGATGGGGGGTTTAGGCTCCACACCAGCATCCCTTATACCGTTGAGGCTGAGTCCCTCTGCACAGTATATAGGAAGGCCTACTCTATCATGTTCTTCTAAAATAATGACGTGAGAATCGCCCTCGGCTGCAGATCTGGCGGCGAGGCTCCCTGATGGTCCAGCGCCAACGACCAATACGTCACATTCAATATGGGGCATCCTGATACGATATTAGTCGCCTATTGTAGAGTATATTACCCTATCGTTCGAGGACCTTCTGGGCCGCTATCTCGATGTCTCTGGCCTTGACCGTCTTACGACCGGCATGGTGGGCATAGTCTATTGCCTCCTTGGCCACTTTGACACCTATTTCCTCAAGGGCCCTCCCAAGGGCGATAGCGCTCTCCTCGCTTACCCTCGCCGCCCCCGCACGCTTTATCAACTTGTGCATGGGCGCGACTTTTATCTCGTTTACCACGATAGACCCTTCCAATTCCACTCTTATCGATAAATATTTAATACTTTCCCCCTTTTTAAACAAGAAAAGCAGCTTCTAGCCTCTTTTCAACATGCGTATCCTTCAGCATGATGATAACGGAAAAAGAACCTGATAATCTAAGGGAAAACCAATAAATTGATTGCTTACTCCTTTCCTTGACGTTTATATTGATAGTTTGTACGATAAACAACTTCCTTTTTCTTCTTTATCTTAAGGAGGATGGACATTTTAAAGATAATATTTAAAACTCGGAGATTACTCAATACCAGCGCTAAGACTGAAGAATCAGGTGACGTAGATGGGTAAAGTGCGAACGGAGTTGGTGAAGCGAGTCTCCATGGAACTTGTGGATAAATATCCGAAAAGCTTTACCATCACCTTCGAGGAGAACAAGCAATTCTTAAAGACGATAGGTCTGGATGTATCAAAGAAGTTAAGAAATAAGATCGCGGGATACATCACGAGGCTCATAAGGATAGAACAGGCGCCTAGAGTCGAAATAGAAGAATAAAGTTACTGTTTTTAAACTTTAAAAAAAAGGGTAATTTTAACAATCTTATTCTAGTATACTAAAGTCGGGGTAGATGGGGAAGTCTCTGACGAGTTCAACAATTTCCTGCTTCACATTGCTAAGGACCGTGTCGTCTTTATAGCTGTCTATGACCTTCGCCAAGCAGCGAGCGATAACTTCCATCTCCCCCTCCTTCATTCCCCTTGTTGTCACCGCCGGTGTACCCAGTCTAAGCCCTGAGGGATTGAATGGACTCGCTTTCTGGAATGGCACGGCGTTCTTGTTAAGAGTTATCCCCGCCTTGTCCGTAGCCCTCTGAAGCTGCCTTCCCTTTCCCCCCAAGCCCTTAGGCCTCAGGTCGATGAGCATGAGATGGTTGTCGGTACCATTGGTCACGAGCTTGATCCCTTGAGCCATCAGCTCCTCCGCCATCGCTTTAGCGTTCTTCACGATCTGCTTAGCATAATCCTTGAACTCCGGCCTCAGGGCTTCTTTGAACGCAACGGCCTTGGCAGCAGTGATGTGGTCATGAGGCCCGCCCTGCAGCCCCGGAAAGACTGCTGAGTCGATGAGCTGTGCTAAATTCTTCTTTGTATCAGGATGGTACAGGTCGTGAAGCCTATCTTCCTTCTTGCACATGATGATGGCTCCCCTCGGCCCCCTCAGAGTCTTGTGGGATGTCGTCGTGACCACGTCCGTGAAGGGGAAGGGTGACTCGTGGACTCCCCCAACTATAAGACCAGCGATATGGCTGATGTCGGCTAGATGATATGCGTCAACCTCCTCGCAGATCTCCTGGAATCCCTTGAAATCCAGATCCCTCGGGTAGGCGGTGAGGCTAGATATTATCATCTTGGGCTTCTCCTTCAGGGCCTGCTTCCTAAGCTGACCCATGTCGATGAGCTCGGTCTCCTTATCCACGTAATAGGGAACAGGGGTATACTGGATGCCGGAGAAGTTCACGGGGCTGCCGTGGGTTAGGTGCCCTCCACATCCCATCTCCAGACCCATGAACTTGTCACCGATGTTGAGAAGTGCGAAGTAGACCGCCTGGTTGGCCGGTGACCCTGAATAGGACTGGACATTGACATGTTCCGCTCCAAACAGCCTCTTCGCCCTATCAATAGCCAGGTTCTCGATGGCGTCTACGAACTCCTGTCCACCATAATAGCGTCTCTTTGGGTAGCCTTCAGAGTACTTGTTTGTGAACACAGAGCCCATAGCCTGCAGGACCGCCTTCGAAACGAAATTCTCTGATGGGATCAACTCCACGCCTTTTTCGATCCTATCATGCTCTTGGAGGATGAGATCGTAGACCTCTGGGTCAGAACTTTTTATGTTGTTCATAAACAACCTTGGATCACTCAGTCTTTGTACGCCCATACAGATAAAATTATTATGGGAAGGTGACGACCGGGATCAGAGAAAAGATCCCATATACTTGTCAATTGAAGAGGGCTTGTATCCAAGCCTAATTAGATCCTTTCTTAGTTCCCCCTTAGTCATCCCTTCGTCTATCAAATTGGCCACGAACGATGTCATGGTCTCCTTAACCTCCCATGGATAGACTATCCAGGCATCAACCTCCTCCGCATAGTAGTCTGGCCTGAACCTGCTCCAGGGCTTGAAGTGGAGGGTAGCGGATCTTACTTCCGAAGCCCCCCTACTCGAAACGTGATCCTTAGCGACCTTTAATGATGTTCCCGTGTCAGAGACGTCATCGATGACAAGAGCGCTCAGACCGGGAATGCCGGTGTTTAGGGGGAAGAGTATATTTGGGCTCCTTAGCCTCTCGCCGACTCCCTCATAGTACTCTATCTGGACACTCGCGAGTCGCTGGACTGAGAGTATGTCGCATACAATACGAGCTGGGGCAAATCCCCCCCTGCTCACTGCTATTATCACGTCTGGCTCATATCCGCTCTGCTCCACCTTTACAGCAATTTCCTCAGTAAGGGACTGTATTTCATCCCATTCGAGATGTAATAATTTCATGTCACTCTTAGCCATATTGACGCAACCTACTCGGTATCTCTTCGTTAAACCAACTCCGTATTTAACTAGCCCGCTTAAAGATCCATGCCTCTATCAATTGATCTCTATCGGTTTATAGGCGTAAATCCTTGTGAATACATTAAATACACCACTATGCGATTCAATAAGAGAGTTTGGAGGTCGGATAGATGAAACGTGCGCTCTTCGTTGGGAGATTTCAGCCCTTTCATAACGGTCATCTTCAGGCTGTTAAAGATATACTCGAGGAGGCTGATGAGCTGATTATAGTCATTGGGAGCGCCCAGATGAGCCATGAGCCGGATAACCCGTTCACAGCTGGAGAGCGCATAGAGATGATCCAGGGGGCTCTAGATGAAGCCGGTATTAGCAGGAGCCTTTACATGCTAATCCCTATATCAGACGCCCCAGCTCACAGGGTTTGGGTCTCCATGGTCGAGTCTCAAGCCCCGAGATTCGACGTTGTATATACGAACCAGCCCCTCACGAGGCGCCTACTGTACGAAGCCAACTATGAAGTACGAGAGATCCAGTTCTACCAGAGAGGCCAATATGAGGCGACAAAGATTAGGCAAAGAATACTAGACTGCGAGGACTGGCAGGACCTCGTGCCTTTCACCGTCTATCAGTTTATTAAAGAAATAAAGGGCGAGGAACGTATAATTGAACTCGCTAAGACGGATAGTATGAGCAGTAAATAACATGTAGAACCCATGGGACCTAAGGAGAAATGGGATGTCGCTGGATATCGAAGCCGGGTTGAAGGATAAGTTCCCTGGCTTAGGAGCCATTATTCTGAGAGTTGAAGGCGTCGAAGTTAAGCGTGAACTGTCGGCATTGGAGGACTTTAAGGGAGAGGTCTACGAGAGAACCAGGGGTGCATGGACTCTCGATCAGCTCAGGGAGGAGCCTGTCTTCCGGGCATATCGGGACTTCTTCTGGAGGATTGGTGTGGACCCTACGAAGACCAGGCCCGCGGCTGAGGCTCTTATTAGGAGAGTTCTCCGTGGTAGGCCCATTCCTAAGATAAACACTTTCGTCGACTCCTACAACCTAGCTTCCATCGTCTCTACTATTCCCCTTGCCGCCTTTGATTTGGATGGACTCTCTGGAGGTCTCTTGATGCGGGAGGCGATGGAGGGTGAGGAGTTCGTCGGTATTGCGATGGAGAAGCCAGTCATCCTGGGGGGAGGTGAGACCGTAGTCGAGGATGGGGAGAAGCTCGTCGCTATATATCCGTATAGGGATGCGGATGATTCGAAGATTACCCTGGAGACGGAGAACGTCCTGTTGATGGTGTGCGGTGTCCCTAACATCGGAGGGGACACGCTGAACGATGCGAGTCACATTGCCTTGGAGTATGTTACTCGATTCTGCGGTGGCTCCAAGGCCTGAGGGCGTAGGAGCATATGATCGAAGTCGATGGCTCCATTCTCGAGGGGGGCGGACAGATCCTGAGGATGGCTATCACCTATAGCTCTGTCTTAGGGGTTCCCGTCACTGTTCGTAACGTCAGGGCTAGGAGGCCGGAGCCGGGGCTTAAGCCGCAGCACCTCACCACATTGAGGGCAGTGGCCAGAATATGCGGCGCTGAGTGCAGGGGTCTTCGCGTCGGTTCGACCGAGGTCGAATACCAGCCTAGAGCGCCCAGAGGGGGCGCTTACAGCTTCGACATTGGAACGGCCGGGAGTATAAGCCTCCTGCTGCAATGTATCGCCCCAGTCGCTGCCTTCGCAGACTCTCGGTTGAGTCTCAGGATTGTAGGTGGGACCTCGGTGAAGTGGTCGCCGCCGGTACTTCTCTTGGATAAGGTGATCTGGGAGGGCTTCAGGGAGATGGGGTTCTTGGTTGGTCTCACCACTCTGCGTGAGGGGTTCTACCCGAGGGGAGGAGGCGTGATAGAGGCGGTCTTTGACCCTATAGTCAGGCTGAAGCCTCTCACAGCCCTGTCTGGAACAGGGATTGCCCGGATCAGAGGCGTATCTCTCTGCGGTAGGCTTCCCTTCCACGTGGCGGAGAGGCAGGCGCGCTCGGCCTCTGACGAATTGAGGGGCTACGGTCACCTTGTGGACGTTGAAGCTATACGGCTGACGGGGGCCGAGGCGCCGCTCTCCCCTGGCAGCGTCATCTGCCTCTGGGTAGAAGCCGAGCCGAGGATGTACCTGGGGTCCAGCGCCCTCGGAGAGAGGGGTAAGCCGGCGGAGAGGGTAGGAGCAGAGGCGGCAGCAGCGCTGAGTGAGCAGCTCGATTCTGAGGTCGCAGTTGACAAGTATACTGCTGATAGCCTGCCTCTGGTTTGCTCCATCGCAGACGGGGTGTCGGAGTATACGACTAGCGTGTTGACCCTACATACTTTGACGGCGATCGAGCTCGCCCGCCTTTTCACCGATGCCAGGTTCGAGGTAGATGGGGAGCTTGGCGGGAGGGCTCTTGTGAGGTGCAGAGGGGTTGGGCTTAGGAACGATGCCCTCAGCTGACGATCTCCGGTAAAACTTTTCACCTGCGAGAGGGTAGAGTGGAGTAAAGGTTTGAAGGTTCGGGTTGATCGTCCTTACATACGATGGGGGGAACGTTGTCGCCAGCGGGGGCCGTATCCCTTACGGGAAACATGATCCCGATTCTGGCACGTACGTTGCCCCAGCCTTCAGGTATCGCGAGATTCTGGAGGATCTCGATAGGAGGAATCTGGAGTATCGAGATGATGTCTATCAGGGCTTGACTTGTCCTGCGCTGTCGTCATCTATTGAGTTGAGGGACTACCAGGTGAAGTCTCTGGAAGCCTGGAGGAAGTCCGGTACGAGGGGGGTTGTCGTCCTCCCTACGGGTGCAGGTAAGACCGTCATAGCCCTGAAGGGTATTCAGGAGCTGAGGGTATCGGCTCTGGTCGTCGTTCCCACCCTCGTCCTCGTCGACCAGTGGAAGCGAAGGCTCGAGGACGAGTTCGGCGTGAAGGTCGGCGTGGTCGGAGGGGGCAGCCGACAGGTGAGGGCTCTGACCGTCGCCACCTACGACTCTGCCAGTATAAACGCCGCGAAGATGGGGAATCTGTTCAAGCTGGTGGTGTTCGATGAGGTCCACCACCTGCCGGCCGTCAGCTACAGGCAGATCGGGCTCATGTACACGGCCCCTCACCGGCTCGGCCTCACGGCCACTCTGTCTAAAAAGGATGGGTCGCGGGCCTCTCTAAGGGATATAGTCGGCGATGTCGTCTATGAGATGAACGTGGACGAGCTTGCTGGGGTCCATCTCTCGGACTACACGGTTGAGACTGTTCACCTCTCCCTCTCCGCCGATGAGCAGCAGGAGTACGATAGGGGATATGGGCAATACAGGGCTTTCTTGAGCAGGCGCGGCATACGGTTCAGGAGCGCCAGGGACTACCAGAGGTTCGTTATGAGGACGGGGAGGGACCCGGAGGCGAGGAGGGCCTTACTCGCCAGGAATAGGGCGATGGACATAGCCCTGAACTCCTCGACGAAGATCGATTACCTAAAGGAACTCATCCTTACGAATCCTGAGGACAAGGCCCTAGTATTCACCCGGCACAACAAGCTCGTCTATAGGATCAGCAGGGAGATGCTGATTCCTTCGATCACCCATCAGACGCCTAAGGAAGAGCGCACCGATATCCTGAGGGGGTTCAGGTCGGGGAGGTATAGGAGGATTGTGACGAGCAGGGTACTGGACGAGGGGGTCGATGTCCCAGATGCTTCCCTCGCTGTAATCCTGAGCGGCTCGGGGAGCAGCAGACAGTTCATCCAGCGCCTTGGCAGGGTCCTAAGGAAGAGGGAGGGTAAGCAGGCGAGGCTTGTAGAGCTGGTCTCCCGGGGGACGGCGGAGACCTACCAGAGTAGGAGGCGGAAGAGGGGTTGATGCTGCCGCCCGAACTCCTTAGGGTGCGAAGGCGTAGTGGCAGGATAAACCTCCAGCTTGCTAGGGATGAGGCCCTGAGCCTGGCTAAGACCCTTATCTTGGTCTACGAGGAGCACATCGGGTTGACGAGGGGGGAGCTACGGGAGGCTCTGGGGTCGTGCGAGGAGCTTGGATTTGACTACAAGCTGGTCAGAGGCTTGTCGGTCGTTCTCGAGGAGAGGTGCGATTTTTTAAGCCGCGCTTCCGTCGACCCAGTGAAGGCGAGGAAGGCAGTCTTCGAGGAGGCCGGGGGGAGGGTTGTCGCTACCGAGGAAGAGAGGAATCGCGTCTTGTCGACCGTCGCCTTCAGGTTGGGTGTCTCGGTCCATGAGCTGGACCGTAGCCTCTACGCCGACCTTGACGACGAGCAGGAGCTGGCAGAGTTCTTCGTCATCGAGCCTACCGATCTACTAAAGGGATATAACCTCGCGTCGACTGTGACCCTCCTCGCCCACGCGGGGCACGTCGAGCTGACTTACAGGGGACGAGATGAAGGGCTCGTGGAGAACGGGGAGAAGCTAGGGAGCTGCGATGTCTCCGCATCGGGGAGCCTCTCCAAGATGGTCGTCGAGTGGAAGCCTACGAACCTCATCGCCTATAAAGCCGTAAACCTAGAGTCACTTCTAGACCGCATCCTCTCCCATAGCTGGTGGCGGCTCACGGCACAAGTGTGGTTCCCTTCTAAGGCGAAGAAGCCCTACGTGTTCGAGGCGACACACGAGGACGCAGGCGAGGTGATGGGGTCTCTTCCAATTGTGGAGAGGCGAGTCGCAGACGTCCCAATCGTACCTGAGCCCCTACCGGGGATTCGCGGTGAGATCGTGGATGTGGCCGAGGAGGCTTTGCGTTTAGGCGTCACTGAGGCTGAGGTGATGAGGAGGCTTGAAGGGAGGGGGCTCGTCGACATCGGAGGGGTCCTGATCTCGCGGGGGAAGCTCGACGAGGTCGAGGAAGCCTTGAGGGACGCTCGGGACATGAGGCTGGGAGCTCTGATTGCAGTCCTCAGGAGGGTGGGCGCAAGGAACCCGGTCTCCCTCCTTGAGGCGATGGGGTACTCTATAGACTGGGCGCCTGACAGGAAGCAGAGCGTCGTCTACAGGCTGAGGAAGAAGGCGGTCTGATGGCCGGCGATCCTGATTGTAAGCAGCAGCCCTTTCTTTCTCCCAGTGCTCCCTGAGTAGGCTTGCTAAACCTTAATATCTTTGCCTCCCGTATCTCCTGTTGGTTAGTTGAGCTGAAATGAGCTATCAGAACATTCAGGGAGCTACCGTCGTGGGCCTCGTCTGCAGCGACGGCGTGGTCCTGGCCGCCGAGAAGAGGGTGAGCTGGGGGCGGATGGTCATGAGCAGGTCGGGAAAGAAGGTGTTCAAGGTTACCCCGAATATGGGCCTCGCCTTCGCCGGCCTCGTCTCGGACATGCAGGCCCTAACCAGGGAGGCCACAGCCTACGCAAACCTGTACGAGCTGGATCACAACCGGTCGATCTCGGTGAAGTCGATGTCGAAGATGATCTCGAACATGTTATTCTCTCGAAGGTTGATGCCGTTGCTGATGGAAACCGTTGTGGGGGGCGTGGACGAGGATGGACCGGCTGTCTATTCCATGGACCCCGTGGGGAGCCTGATACCTGACAAGTTCATCACTGCCGGTTCTGGGGCCCCTATAGCCATGGGGCTTCTTGAAGCCCAGTACTCGGAGGAACTCGACCTGGAGGCGGGAGCCGAGCTTGCCCTCGGAGCCATCAGGTCCGCAGTGGCGCGTGATGTAGTGAGCGGCGACGGCGTAGACATGCTCATCATCCGGGCC
>Ga0209427_10003216_pt1 | contig 19189 bp, 17 predicted proteins | sample DeeMarSWOR136_30_FD_187465 | JGI IMG/M metagenome (GOLD analysis project Ga0209427, IMG submission 187465) | Marine sediment microbial communities from White Oak River estuary, North Carolina - WOR-1-36_30 (SPAdes) (version 2) | ecosystem: Environmental > Aquatic > Marine > Intertidal zone >...
CATTATCGTCGTTGTCCCTATATTAGTCATTGTCTTCCAGATAATCACTAATGGTGCCAGCGCAATTAGCTGGGACTTTCTGGCACAGGCGCCATCGCAAGCAGGGAAAGCAGGTGGCATATTGCCAGCCATAATTGGTACGTTCTACCTGATGCTGGGAACCATCATCTTCGCGTTGCCTCTGGGGGTGATGGCAGGGATTTATCTTACAGAATATGCTAAAGAAAACTGGCTCACCAAATCTATCAATCTGGCTATAGTTAACCTGGCTGGTGTACCCAGCATTGTCTACGGACTATTTGGGCTTGGCGTCTTTGTACTGCTATTTCATTTTGGTATGTCTTTACTTTCGGCTAGTCTCACCTTAGCTTGTCAGGCCCTAGCGATGACCGTGACTACTTCAAGGGAAGCAATACTAGCAGTGCCGAGGGAATACAGAGAAGGTAGCCTGGCAGTAGGAGCTACAAGGTGGCAGACTATCAGGCATCTGGTGTTGCCTCAGGCTCTACCAGGCATCATCACAGGGGCTGTTCTAGCTATGAGCCGTGCTGCCGGAGAAACGGCACCGATACTAGTAGTGGGGGCAGCCTTTCTTCTTCCAGGATTGCCCCAGTCACCCTTCGACCAGTTTATGGCATTACCCTATCACCTATATACAGTGGCTGCTCACGTTCCCGGCATGCCCAAGAGCACCATCTGGGGTGTTGCCCTGGTTCTACTGGTAGTCGTCCTATCATTCAATGTTCTCGCCACGATTATTAGATTGAGAGCCCGTCAGCGGAGGCTTAACGCATGAAGATGAATTCTGTGTTTTCAAACGGTAAGGTAATTGATCAAAGCAAGACAAAGCTTAGAACAGGGGCGGTTAATCTATACTATGGCAGCTTCCAAGCATTGAGAAAGATAAGCCTAGAGATACCTGAACATGCCATTACCGCAATCATTGGTCCGTCAGGCTGTGGTAAGTCGTCATTCCTTCGCCTTTTCAATCGAATGAATGATCTTATAGTTGGAGCTAGGGTAGAAGGAGGAGTTGAACTTGATGGTATCCCAATCTATGACAAAACTATAGATGTTGTAGAATTGAGAAAAAGGGTAGGTATGGTATTCCAGAAGCCTAACCCGTTCCCGATGTCAGTATTCGAGAATGTGGCTTTCGGCCCAAGAAGACACGGGAAGCGTAACCTTGGAGAGCTTGAAGATATCGTCGAAAAGAGTCTTCACCAGGCAGCATTGTGGGATGAGGTTAAAGATAAACTCGGGCAATCTGCCTTATCTCTTTCCGGTGGCCAGCAACAGAGACTATGTATCGCAAGAGTGTTGGCTGTCGAACCCGAAGTCATCCTAATGGATGAACCTTGCAGTGCCCTGGACCCAGTAGCTACCCTTAAAATCGAAGACTTGATGAGATATCTGGCCGAGAACTACACTATCGTCATCGTCACACACAATATGCAACAGGCGGCGAGAGTATCAGATATGGCAGCTTTTATGATGATGGAAGAGGATAGAGCCGGTGTCCTGGTAGAATATGGGGCAACGTCTGAGATCTTTACCAATCCCAAGGATAAACGTACTGAAGATTATATTACTGGTCGCTTTGGATAAGCGGGAGGAGGTTTTAGAATGGAAATAAGGACAACCTTCCACAAGAGATTACGAGAAATTCAGGATGATGTTCTCGCCATGGGGAGCATGGTAGAGAAGGCTACTAGCCGTTCCATTGAAGCATTGAAAGAGAGGGACATAGATAAGGCACACGAAATAATAGCTGATGACGTTAAGATAAATAAAAAGCGATTCAATATAGAGGAGAAGTGTGTCCAGCTGATTGCTACTCAACAACCTATGGCCAGTGACCTGCGTGCCATTATCTGCGTCCTGAATATAATTACTGATATAGAACGAATCGGTGACCACGCTGAAGGTATCGCTAAGATCGTGGTAATGATCGGTGATGAGCCTCCCTTGAAACCACTTATTGATATACCCCGTATGGCGGAAAAAGTAAATGAAATGCTGCATAGAAGCATTGATGCCTTGATAAACCGAGATGCTGATGCAGCCAAGCAGATCGTTAGTGAGGATGATGAAGTTGACAACCTTTACGACCAGGTATTCCGTGAGTTACTAGTCTTTATGGCTGAAGATCCGAAAACCATTACCAGAGCCACAAGGCTCATCTGGGTTGCCCATAACTTGGAGCGTAGCGCTGACCGGGTAACTAATATCTGCGAGAGAGTGGTCTATATGGTGACAGGGAAGATGGAGGAGTTGGCAGTCTCCAAGTATTAAGAAAATACTTAAGCTAGGCATAGATTTGATTTCACTAAGAAGTCGAGAATGACTTGAGCAATCTAAACCATTCTTCTTTGTCCACATTCACTCAGATTGTGCCTTCTAATGCAAATAGGAAAATGACCTTCTTACTCTTAAGTGTATGTCAACATCTCATCGTTTGCCCAGCGGTAATAAAATAGTATAATTTGGGTTAACTATTTTGGAAATAGCTGAATTAAATTAATCTCGGAGGAAAACTTATGAAAGCGGTAGTATGCACAAAATACGGACCCCCCGATGTTCTTGAATTAAAAGAGGTACCGAAACCTGTTCCAGAAAACAATGAAGTACTGATAAAAGTACATGCGTCAACAGTAACAACAGGGGACTGCAGAATTCGAAGTTTCACATTTGCTCGCTGGTTCTGGCTGCTAGGTCGCATGATGTATGGTTTTACAGGACCAAGAAAAAAAATACCGGGTTGTGACTTTGCCGGGGAGGTTGAAGTAGTTGGAAAAGATGTAAAACTATTTAAAGTAGGTGACCAAGTTTTTGGGTATACAAAGGGGACAAGTTTCAATAGTTGTAATGCTGAATATAAATGCCTGCATGAAGAAGGACTGATAGCAACAAAACCAACCAATATGACCTACGAAGAAGCTGCCGCTGTTCCTATTGGGGGACTTACAGCACTGCATTTTCTTAGAAAAGGAAAGGTTCAGAGCGGACAGAAAGTTCTTATCTATGGGGCGTCGGGAAGTGTAGGTACTTTTGCAGTACAGCTTGCCAAGTACTTTGGGGCAGAGGTTACCGGTGTATGCAGCACTGCGAATATAGAAATGGTTAAATCCCTGGGGGCCGATAAGGTGATTGACTACACTCAAGAGGATTTTACTGAGAGTGGTAATACCTATGACATCATTTTCGATGCGGTGATAAAGACTTCATTTTCACGTTGTAAAAGCTCGTTAAAACGACGAGGGGCCTTTCTTACGACTGATTGGCCTTTTCTTCAAGCATTATGGACTTCAATAATAGGTGGTAAAAAAGTAATAATTGGGATAGCACCCCCTAGAAATGAAGATTTAATTTTTCTAAAAGAGCTTATCGAAGCTGATCATTTAAGAGCAGTTATAGATAAAACGTATCCATTGGAACAAATCGTAGAGGCTCATAGGCATGTCGATCAAGGACACAAAAAGGGAAACGTGGTAATAACTGTGGAACACAATAACAAAATCTAACAAAATGCTACGGAGGTGAAAACATGGAAAACCTGAGTTCTTTAGGTATCTTTTTAGGTGGGTTAGGTTTCTTTCTTCTTAGTTGTGGTTTATTTTGGTGGGTTTCGCTATATGAAAAATATAATAAGTCAAAATAAAAGTAGGAGAATTTACTTTATTTAAATACTCCCTTTGAATACTTTCACTGGATATTAACACTTCCCTGTAGTAACACAAACACACCCCGAATGTAATACTTCTGAAATAGCGGAAACCATATCCGAATCAGACCAGCCGCCCAGGTGCATTATATCCAGTGTAGATAGAGTCCTATACGGTGTAGATTACAGCAAAGCCACGTCTGAAGCTGCGACAAGAGGATTTGACGCCTGTCTCTTCGGCAGAGGGTGGGTTTTCAGATGCAATTCGCTGTAAAATCATGAGAGACTATTAGATAAAAGGAGCGACAGCAAGATGAGGCGAATATTAGGGATTTTATCATTGTTGTTAATATTGGTTTCTGGACTGATCGCCTGTAACTCAGGTATGGGCGGGGCTATGTTAGAGGACGTTGCATGGGTCTTGGAATCATACGGCGAGCCTGGAAACCTAACAGCTGTAATAGCAGATACAAAGATTACTGCAGAATTCGTCAGTGCTGATGAAACATTAAAGGGCTCTGCTGGTTGCAACTCCTACTTCGGCAGTTATGAGCTAAAAGGCAGTCAGTTATCAATACCGGGGCCTATAGCCGCTACAGAGATGTATTGTATGGAACCCAAGGGGGTGATGGATCAGGAACAGCAATATTTGGCCATACTTCAGTTAGCAGAGAGGTATGAAATAGACGATCACAAGTTAACGATTTATTGTGACGGTCAAGTACTCATTTATAGGCTTGATTAATGAGCCTAATTCATCTGTTGATTTTTACCAGACAAACTGATATTCCGACGTTCGTTCCAAGTAACAAAAAAGGTAAAAAGTGCCTCTTATGTACCAAAATTCATAATGTTAAATGCACTTTGAATGAATAAATACTTTCAAGTTTATGTCTATGCGGATATCCCGATACTTGTGCAATGGTGACGCACTTGAAGCCATATATAACAGTTTATCTTAAGTTTGGATTACTGATTTATCGTAACTTAATTTAAAGCAGGGATGATGTATTTTTCAAGAAGCGTAAATGTCTTGGTACTGGAAGTGTACGCACCACCCGTAATAACAACAACGGCGTCCAATTCCGGAAGGACAAATATCTGCTGTCCTCCCCAGCCCGAAGCATAGAACATATCAATTTCTTGACCTGAGTCAGAAAATGTTTTGGTCCACCATGTGTAGCCATAGCCAACGTTCTTCTTGTCCGAACCCGGGACGTTGATCCCGGTATTACCCGCAAACGGTGTCATGCTTTTCTCCACCCACTGTTCGGAAATGATTCGTTGTCCGTTCCAAACACCGTCGTTGAGATAGGTAACGCCTACTTTGACCATGTCTCTGGGCGTCATTTTGATACCGCCGCCGCCATCAATCACGCCAGATTCAAATCGGTTCCACCAGTCAAAGGAGTCAGTCCCAAGAGGGCCAAATAGATATTTCGCGGAGAATTTATCAAGATCCATTCCTGTCGCATTTTCAATGATCCCACCCAGTAGGTGCTGGTTTCCGCCAAAATACCTGAACCTGGTGCCGGGCTCATCCTTCAGTTCCCCTTCTAGAATGAATGTGAACGGGTGCTTGTTCTGCTCGATTTCCTGAAACCATATCTCGACGATGGGATTTTCCCGGCTGCTGTTGGGTGCGACCCACTCGTTCCACTCCAATCCGGAGGTCATTGTCAGCAGATGCTCGATGGTGATCTGTTCTTTTCCACCAGTACTCAGATGCTGATACTCGGGCAGGTATTCAAAAATAGACTGATTGACACTCTCGATGAAACCTTCATCGACTGCTATGCCGACACAAGTGCCGACGATGCTCTTGGTCACGGACTGGCAAACATGCATCATATCCCTGTCCCAGGCCACCAGTTCAGCGTGATGTCCGGGTGCATCCCATTGGTATTTATGCCCCGTAAAATACTCCTCTAATACCAGTTTGGTATCTTTAAAAATCAGCATTGAATGCACTTCTCCATAGCGGCCTGCATATATACTGTCGACTGCCTTTTCAATTAATTCTGTATCGATATTAACTTCATCTAACGTGCCTACATGTAATCCATCACCAATGTCCACAGGTGGTCGATACGTGTATAAACTTGGAGGTTCCAATTGGCAACTGATTACTAGTAATAATAAAATAATTGGAACAAAGAGAATCGTTTTTTTCATATAAAATTCCAATTTGAGATTTCTCATTTTAGTAAATGTATGTTTTTTCTCGTTGGATGTCAATACAAAAACCGGAAGATTATCTTACTTAACGGACGCCCATTTGAACGATAAAAAGAAAGGGGGATTATTGTGACTATGCCATTGAGATACGAAAACCACTCCCTTGTATATAACTATACCTACAAAAGAACGTTGATCCGAATGTTTGTTCAATGGTAGATGCTTTATAAAATCAAAGAGTAGGGGAGCATTATTGCTCCCCTACTCTTTTAAGTATTGTAATAACAAGTCATCGTAGCATTTATATCCACTTCATCATATGAAGCATGGATACAATCAAGTATAATGTGTGTGTATGATAACTATCGATATAGGGAGGATGAGAGATAATCGCCCATGGAATAGAAGATGGACATATGGAAATATTATTACGTGACTCACAAATACCATGTAGTCTGCAATCCCATGAGTATAGTGAAACTCGACGAACTATTTCAACTCCTGAAATTGGAACCCGAAGCTTATGTGCTGGACATCGCTTGCGGTATGGCGGAGATACTCACAAGGTTAGTTGAGCAATTCGAGGTGTCTGGAGTTGGAGTCGACATTTCCCCATACTGTGTAGCAGATGCGAAACAAAAGCTTCAAGAACGAGTGCCAGATGCTCGAATTGAAGTTATCAACATGGATGGGGCGAACTACAAGCCTGAACGGTTATTCGACTTGACAATGTGTATCGGTGCTTCATGGATTTACCAGGGACATCGAGGGACCTTGAGTGCTCTGAAATCTATGACGAAACCAAATGGTCTTGTTCTCACTGGTGAACCTTTCTGGCTTAAGGAGCCGAGTGAGGCGTATTTGGCTGCCGAGAACCACACGCGTGATATGTTTGGTACACACTACGAAAACGTACTCGCCGGTGAAGATGAGGATCTTGTCCCACTGTATACAATGGTCAGCAATCAGGACGATTGGGACCGATATGAGACACTTCAGTGGTATGCAGCAGAGAAGTATGCTGGAGATAACCCAGACGATCCTGACGTACCAGAAATACAAGTTCGTGTCGCTCATGGACGGAATAATTATCTGCGTTGGGGTCGTGATACGCTTGGTTGGGCCTTATATCTGTTTCGAAAACCGTCCCATTTCGATTAATAGCTATACCCAAATGAATAAATAATGGAAGTAGATGCTGCTCTTAATTTCCAGTGATGGACTATAAAGAAACTAAAACACTTTATACGTGTTAGTTTGAGTTTGGCACAATTCTCACCGCCTCTTTTCCACTAGGCCACTCGTACGTCCAAGAAATCAAACATCCCGATGTTTGTGCAGTGGTAGGTAAAGCTAACTCAAGAGGAATCACACCTCTAATCTCTATGGTATCATGGCTGGCATAGACTCTAATATCTAAAGCGTCGAATGCCAGCCTTTTTATATCCAGTGTGGCCTGTCTAAGATTCTGCAACACTCGCTCATACAGCTGACCTAGCTTGATTTTAGCTTCGGTAAGGTTTGTTATGTTATCCCTTGTCTTGAGTAAATCAGATAGTCTGGCCTCATCTGTATGCCGAAGTCTCTTAAGATTATTCAGACGGTCCAAGATTTCATCTTTTTCAAATTCTCCTAGTTCCATGGCCTGGAGAAGATTGGAGCGACGTTGCTCATAATTTCGCAAGTTTGCCCTGATTTCCCTAATCTCAGTTTCTAGCGCATCTAAATTACTAGGGCTATTAGTCTGAGCAAGTTGGGTCAGGATAATATCTGGATAAGCTAACACCGCTTGCGTTTTCTCCCAGACTGTGTGGCAAATGACAATACCTGATCTCACTGCCTGGCAACCTGCTTCATCAACTCTGCATAATGAAAGATTGACATTTTGACGCTCGTTTTGACGCTCCCCACGCGTGTTATTAGGTGTAATTTTGTGTGGTCGTAGGTATCGGGGTATCTGGTAACTATCTCAGATCATCCGTCTAAAACCGCAGTTAACGATGGAAAGTTACTGAATCGACCTCTCCAGTTTTAGCACATCGTTAAGACTAATATGTGAGTCTTCAAATTCAATAATCCCATCATCGCGCATCAAACCCATTTCTCGGGACAATGAAGGCCGTGGCATGTTTAGATAGTCCGCGAGCTCATGCCTTTTCATCGTGAGCGTGAGATCCTTATTACCCGACTGAAGATATATATCCAGCAAATAGCTGCTGATTCTACCTCTGATATTCTTGGCTGAAATGTGCTCTATTTTTTTATCTAACATCGAAGCCCGGTTGGATAAAATCTGCAGCATGTTCATTATCAGGGCACTGTGAGAAGCACAGATATTTGAGCAGGTGCCAGTTATCTTGTCCGGCGGGAGAAAAAGTAAGACACAATCTTCTTGCGCAATAACGGTCATCTGCCAGATCCTGCGGTCTGAAAAGGCCACAGTTTCCCCGAAGATGTCGCTTGCTTCAAGTATCCCCATGATAATACGATTGCCGGAATACGTTTCTTTCGTAAGAGCCACCTTGCCACTGGCGATAATCCCAATCCCTTGAAACGGCTGACCATAAGCTACGATAATCTCACGCTGTTTGGGTCGGCGCACAGTTGGCTTAAGGCAATCGAGCATGACATTTAAAGACTCGCTACAGATGCCACGAAACAGCAACGTTGACTTCAAGGTGTCAATCCATTCTAAATACATTAAAAAATCTTCCTTATGGTAACATAAGTTACCGCTTTTATATCGTCATTGTATTAGATTATATTTAGTAGCGCAAACAAACCGTTACTAGAAATCAAATAGGAGGTAATCAAATGACTGATATGTTCTGTTTTCAGTGCGAGCAGACGGCCAAAGGCACGGGCTGTACCAAAGTAGGCGTCTGTGGTAAGAGACCCGAGGTAGCTCGTAAACACGACGAGCTGGTTTGTGCCTTGATAGGTCTGGCACGCGCCGCCGAAGGGAAAACACCGGGAAAAGAAGTTGATGAACTGATGATGCAGGGGCTTTTCGCTACCCTGACCAATGTTAATTTTAATTCGGATCGCATTGATGAGTTCAAAATACGGGTTGAAGCTGCAAAGAACAAACTGGGTGGTGCCGAAGATTTCGACCCGGATATTCTCTTCCATGGTGATACCGATATCCTTTCTCTTCGCTCAACCTTACTTTTTGGGCTGAGAGGCATGGCTGCCTATGCATGGCATGCTCATATCCTCGGTAAGGATGATGCGGAGGTTACTGCATGGTTCTACAAGGGCATGCGGGCTGTTGGGGAAGACCATAGCGTGGATGAATGGTTATCTCTGATTATGGAATTCGGTCAGGTTAATCTCAAGTGTATGGCCTTGCTGGATGAAGCCAATACTTCAGCCTATGGTCATCCCGTACCTACTAAAGTGAGTATGAAGGTGGAAAAAGGACCGTTTATCGTGGTGACCGGTCATGATCTACTGGACCTGAAGCACCTTTTAGAGCAGACGGACGGTAAGGGCATCAATATCTATACCCATGGAGAGATGTTACCTGCCCACGGCTACCCGGAACTAAAGAAGTATTCCCACCTGAAAGGTAATTATGGAACTGCCTGGCAGAACCAGCACAAGGAGTTCGATAACCTACCTGCGCCGATTCTTTATACTACCAACTGCATCATGCCACCCAGAGAGTCTTATGCTGGGAATATTTTCACCACGGCAGTGGTTGGTTATCCAGGGCTGAAACATATCCCTGACAAAGACGGCAAGAAAGACTTCACTCCCATTATTAAAAAGGCGCTTGAACTGGGTGGCTGGGATGAGGACAAGCAATTCACTGGTATTAATGGAGGCAGCGAGTTGATGACTGGCTTTGCCAGAAATACTGTGATGGGAGTAGCCGACAAGGTTATTGAGGCCGTGAAATCAGGATCTCTCAAGCACATATTCCTCGTCGGTGGTTGTGATGGTGCCAAACCGGGACGCAACTACTACACGGAATTCGTGAAGCAAACTCCGGCTAATACGGTAGTGCTGACCCTTGCCTGCGGTAAATATCGCTTTAACGACCTCAATATCGGTGAGATTGCCGGTCTGCCCCGGTTACTTGACATGGGACAGTGTAACGATGCCTACTCGGCTATTCAGGTGGCCGTAGCGCTTGCCAGGGCATTCGATTGCAGTGTTAACGAATTGCCTCTTTCACTGGTGCTATCCTGGTACGAGCAGAAGGCAGTTTGTATCTTACTTACGCTCCTTTCGCTTGGCAGCAAGAACATCTATCTAGGGCCTTCACTGCCTGCCTTCTTATCTCCTACTGTACTCAATGTCTTGGTCGAAAAATTCAACCTCAAGCCGATATCAACCCCGGAGGCTGATATGAAGGCTATACTAGGTTAATCAAAGGTTATGAGCTAAGCTTAGGAGGAGAGCTAACCTTATGGAAAAAGAAAATAGAACTGGTAATACTTTAATAGCTAAATCCGCGGAGATAGTCGCCCTGGTTGACTACCAGAGCGGTACGGTGGTAAGCCGGACAATAATCGAGCGGAATGCCGGATCGGTTACCTTGTTCGCTTTCGATAAAGGGCAGGGACTGAGCGAGCATACCGCGCCCTTTGACGCTCTGGTATATGTACTCGATGGCGAAGCTGATATTACTATCAGTGGCAAGAGTATCCGAACGAAAGTCGGTGAAGCGGTTATCATGCCAGCTAACAAGCCTCATGCTCTTAAAGCGGTCGAAAGATTCAAGATGATGCTGGTTATGATTAAGGACAGCTGAATTTGGGAATACACGTGGCGGGAGGTGTTAGTTATGATTAGCAAATGTCCGGGACAGGATACGAGGATTCTGAGAGCAGCTATTTATAAGTGCCCCAACTGTGGAAATGAAGTCGAGATGTTTTCCGATGAGCTCAGGATTAAGTGCAGGAAATGCGGCGAGTACGTTTATAAGGAGCAAGTACCGTCCTGTATTGAATGGTGCGCTTCAGCTCGGCAGTGTTTGGGTGAAGAAAGGTGGAAAGCTTTGCGAGGCGAGAGCTAGGTATCACCACAGGTGTAAGTCATTCCTTTAGAGGAGCTTACTGCTTCCCTACCAATTTGACGCTCGTTTTGACGCTCGCCGCGTGTGTTATTATGTGTATTTTGGTGTGGTCGTACATATTCGGGTAATACGCTAACTATCTAAGACGATCCTGGACGCTATGGAATGTGGTGTATGACTCGGAATCCGAAGACCGATGCTCCTTAAGTTGAACAATTCTGACTAACTTACAAAGATCTATTCATACTCTTATATCACTCTTGTTATTCTTCTACACTCTCCGTAATCTTCATTGATAGCACGTGTTACCACTAGAGTATAGAGTTGCGAGAGTTAGAGAGTATCGAGACGGCTGTTATATGTTACTAGCCACGATAACTACTTTCTGTCGTTCTTACAGACTCCCATCATTCTCCATGCTCTCAGGACCGTCTTGAACGAATAGAGTGACCGAGGGAACGTAGGAACGACATGGGTGATCAGTCCAGTTAGAGTGATTTGCTGGTGATTGTGGAGAGTCTTCCTATTACTATCCTCTTGACAGGGCATAACCTTTGTCTTCAGTGTAAATATACCTACAACGGAACAAACATCCCTATGTTCGTGCAATGGTGATTATTTGAAGGATAAGTTAAGGGGAGCATAATTGCTCCCCTTTTTTATTTCACGATGTGATAGCTGTTTTCTTATTATTATCGCACAAATTGTAAAATTAGAGGAAACAGTCATATCTTTGCATTTTCGGTATCATTCTAATCTTCTAACTAGTAAAAAGGTGAAGTCAGAGGTGAAATCACTACAAAGATATTATTGAGATATTACCATAATCTGAATGATATATGAATAATCCAGAGGGTATTATTTACGAACGAACAAACATGCCTATCCACGCGTGATTATGTGCAGTCGCAAGCATTGAGAAACCGGTGGCATAGAGGATATAATTGTAACATCTCTTAAAAATCAGACGTAAAAACAGCCATAATCACGAACAGAAAGAACATTAACCTAAACGCATTCGAAGGGTTTACTTTCTGATTAACACCTGTATGAAAGTGGAGTAAAGGCTTTGAAGGGAAAAAGACGGAAGTTAATTTTGAATAAACCATCAAATAAACAATCCATTTCTTACAATGAAGGGCATGGATTCAAAAAAGAAGTGGGAATACAATTGAAAAAATACCTTAGAAAATTATCGCCTGAGATTGAAATGCCAGCGCATGCAAAAGGTATTAATGTAAGTAATTTTTATGATTTAGATATACACATAACCCTAAAAGGTAATGGGTTGTTTGCAAATAGAGGTGATATATGGGTGGAGTACAAATGGAAAGATAATTATCCTGTCAGAGAGTCTGATATACGAAAGCTGGTTATTAAAGCGCAAGATGCTTTCAGACGTGTTACAGAATTAGGCGGATTTTATTATGACACTCTAATCATGGTATCCAATCAGGATTTCGATACTAATGCATTAAGTTATGCAAATGCGTTAGACGTCCTATGCTTACGTTTTTATCAGGGGCAACTTACAGAAAAAAATGCCCCGATGAATTGGTTGGGAGACCCTGCCTGGATGAAACAGGAAAATTACTTGCAGGCGTTCAGATCATAGCGTTTCTTTTATCGGAAGAATCAATATATTGCATGGACACATGCTTTAAGCTGTAAATTACTAATAGAATGTTGATATTTTCGAAAAGGCATTAATATGACACAGAAAATTGGTTTTAATAATGAGATATATCTTAAAGAGCAGACAGCGGCTATTTTAGACCGGGTCGCTAAGTTTGGTAATAAACTCTATATGGAGTTCGGCGGGAAGCTTTGTTTAGATTATCATGCTGCGCGTGTCCTTCCCGGTTATGATCCTAGTATTAAAATGCGTCTGTTACAGATATTAAAAGACAAGATAGATATTATCCTGTGTGTTCATGCTGGTGATATAGAAAAAAGAAGGATAAGGGGTGACTTTGGGATTACCTATGATGATGCCACTCTAAAATTGATCGATGATCTGAGGAAGTGGGACCTAGATGTCATAGCGGTGGTGATAACGCGCTTTGCCAGTCAGCCATCTGCTATTGTCTTTAAGAATAAGTTAGAGCACAGAGGTATCAAAGTATATTTACATTATCCAATACAGGGATACCCTGCCAATGTAGATCATATAGTTAGCGAAGAAGGCTTCGGCAAAAATGAGTATATAGAAACGCGGAATCCGATTGTGGTAGTGACCGGTCCGGGGCCGGGTAGTGGAAAACTGTCTGTCTGTCTTTCACAGTTATATTTTGAGAATAAACGTAAAATACAAGCCGGTTATGCTAAATTTGAGACTTTTCCCATCTGGAATTTACCGCTTAAGCACCCTGTTAATATAGCCTATGAAGCAGCCACTGCTGATATACAGGATTTTAATATGGTTGACCCCTTTCATTTGAATGCCTATGGTGAAACCACTATTAATTATAATCGCGATGTGGAGAGCTTTCCACTATTAAAACTCATTTTCAGCAAGATCTTTTCTGTCGAGACAGAAACAGGCAAAGATGACAGTTCTGATAATGGTTTTCTTAGATGGGCGAAACAGCCAATCTATAATTCGCCCACAGATATGGGGGTAAATCGGGCAGGCTTCGGTATTATCAGTGATGAGGTAGTAAAGGAGGCTGCAGAGCAGGAATTAATCCGGCGTTATTTTAGATACAACGAAGAATATATGCTGGGAATAGAAAAAGTGGAGACGGTAGACAGGGTCATGCGCTTGATGGAAGAGCTAAGTGTTAAGATCACCGATAGGATGGTAGTTGAGGCAGCCAGAAAAGCTGCAGTCGAGGCAGAAGCACAGGCTAAAGGTAATGAGGGTATATATTGTGGCGCAGCTATTCAACTAAATGACGGCAGGATCGTCACAGGAAAGAATTCACAACTCCTGCATGCTTCCTCTAGTTTGATATTGAATGCTACCAAAGTTCTGGCGAATATCCCGGATGAGATTCTACTGCTCTCTCCAAATATCATTAATCAAATATCAAAATATAAAGAAATGGTTCTAGATTCGGAATCCACAAGTCTGGATCTTGAAGAGACTATGATTACCCTTTCAATAAGTGCCACTACTAATCCAACAGCAGAACTAGCTATGAAAAAGTTAGTAAACTTAAAAGGCTGCGAAATGCATATGACGCATATTCCAACTCCCGGAGATGACGTTGGCCTAAAAAGACTGGGCGTGAACCTGACTACCGATGCCAAGTCATCTTCTAATCGCCTCTTCGTTACTTAATAGAATATAGATAATGGTTTTCACTTTCCGTTATTAGTACGATGGATATAAATACCACTTGAATAACCACAGGCATCAAGAAAAAATCAAGAATACTATTTGCCATCAGTATAGATACGCCCTTAGCGAACAGTTATATCAACGTTTGTTTCAATCATACTAGGCAAATGTTACGATAAAAGAACATACATCCCGATGTTCGCTTTACGGGTATTGACAATCAGTTATAAGGGGAGTATATTCAAGCCCTAAAACAGAATATCGTATACGATGGCTAATGTGGTAGAGAGGGGGCATTGAACCGCCACCCTTAGGTGGGCACTTGGATGACGGGGAGCCAATAGTGAAACCGACCTCAAAAGGTCGGTTTATATTTTAGTAAAAAGGGAGATAGTGCCTATGGAACAGTGCAAAGGAATAGATAGTTAAAAAGCATTTAGAGGAGGGTAAAAATGGGTAAAAAGAAGATAATCGCTATTATGTTGGCGTTGTTGATTGCTGGTGGCCTCGGTGGTTTTGCCTATGCCAATAACAATTCACACGAGTCGATGACGGGGCAGAAGCTTATTGGCTCGGGAGCATGTGTTGAGTGGACCTATCCCGGTGAAACTGATGTTAATCATCTAGATACGGGGTTCTTTCTTACAAATCCCGACTGTGTCAGCGCAATCAACATTGAGCACATATTCGTATTCGCCTATGATGGAACAGTCGTGTATGAAGGTCCACTTAGAGTTAAGGTAAACGACGAATGGGAAGTATATGAGGGGCAACTGATACCACACCAGACACTTCAAACGGCCTTGAGCTATTACGACTTGCCGGATATCACTCATGAGGTCCAAATGTGGTATACAGTGGAGGTCTTCTGGACTTGGACTGATAAGGAGGGCTTACCACTTACCGGCTGGGCTGCTTCTATGAATGTAGTTCGGGATGGCGATACTGGAGAGGCGATAGACATAATAATGTGGGGAACAACACAGATGTTAAACATGGTGCAGGAGCTCAAGCCTAAATATTAGGCATTTCTGATAACTTCAAATCTGTTATTACTATCCTCTTGACAGGGCATAACCTTTGTCTTCAGTGTAAATATACCTACAACGGAACAAACATCCCCATATTTGCTTTACCGGTATTGACAAGCACTATTATCAAGTGTAAGGTAAGACCCTACATCAGGGTATCATATGTGAAGTAATAGTGATGTGGCAAAAGAGAGGGCACTGAACCGCTAATTAATATGGTGGTGAATGGTGCCCTTTCTGTATCCCAGCAAAAGAGGACAAAATGTGGAAGAAAATTTTGGCTATGTCTCTGGTGCTGGTTACAGTTCTTTCCTTCACTGCTTGTGGGGAGGCAGGATTACCATCAGCACAAGAGATAGTCGATGGTGTAATTGAATCATTCGACAACATAAAAACATACCAGTTTGATATGGACGTGACCATGAATATGACCGGCGTGGTTGAGGGTGAGGCGATTGAGATGACTTCTACAGTGGGCTACATTGGCATCGTGGATGTTGAGAATAGACAGATGAGAATAGAGATGACTACTGAAAGCATAGCAGAGACTGGGCAACCTGAAATGCGGTTGGAAGCGGTGGAATATTTTATTGATGGCATACTGTACAAGATATCGAAAGCCCCAGGAATTGAGGAGCCCACATGGAGGAAGGGGGAGGTATCGGCAGAAGCTTGGGAAATACTGAAAGGGCAAAGCGGTCTTGACAATAATAAGGAGCTCCTAAAAACAGCGCAGGTGAAAGTAATCGGCAGTGAGAAGATTGAAGGCGTAGACTGTTATGTGCTTCAGCTCACTCCGGACATGGTGCAACTCTGGAAAACAGCAGTTGGTATAGGAACCGCCACCGAAGAACTTCTTGAGGAAGTCTCTCGTAGCTTCTCCCTGAAACAATGGATAGCCAAGGACACCTATTTCTTAACCAAGGCGGAGATAGACATAGCTATACCTTATGAGGAGGCTGGTCTATCGACATTGGATATAGCTAGGGTCTTTATAGCCTACAACTATAATCAGCCTGTTTCCATCGAGTTGCCTCCAGAGGCAGAGCAAGCATCAGAAGTTGTTTCCATTGAGTTGCCTATAGAGGCATATCCAGCACCTCCCCCACCAACAGCACCATCACAAGCACCGCCAGGTTTGCCCAGCACCCGTGAAATTACCTTCCCTGATGAAAACCTAGAAGCAGCTGTAAGGGATGCCCTTGGCAAGCCAGATGTTGAGGAAATAACGACTGAGGAATTGGCTGGGCTTACAATGCTGGTAGCTGGTGATAGAGGTATTGCTGACCTCTCTGGTCTGGAATACTGCACCAGATTGTCTGCACTCCAGCTTTGGGGTAACCAGATAAGTGACATCTCTCCCCTCGAAAAGCTCACCAGCCTGACTGCGCTCTACCTTCACGAGAACCAGATAAGCGACATCTCTCCCCTTGAAAATCTCATCAGCCTGACTGAGCTCTGGCTTTGGGGGAACCAGATAAGCGACATCTCTCCCCTTGAAAATCTCACCAGCCTGACTGCGCTCCACCTTTGGGGGAACCAGATAAGCGACATCTCTCCTCTCGAAAACCTCACCGGCCTGACTGTGCTCCTCCTTCACGATAACCAGATAAGCGACATCTCACCACTAGCCCCCCTCACCAACTTAACCGACCTACACTTTCACGAGAACCAGATAATTGATATCGCTCCCCTTGAAAACCTCACCAGCCTGAATACGCTCGGCCTTTGGGGGAACCAGATAAGCGACATCTCTCCTCTTTCCAACCTGACCAGCCTGACTAATCTCTGGCTTTGGGAGAACCAGATAAATGACATCTCACCACTAGCCCTTCTCACCAACTTAACCAATCTCAACCTTGACGTGAACCAGATAAGCGATATCACCCCTCTTTCCAACCTCACCAGCCTGACTGGGCTGCGCCTTAGAGGGAACCAGATTAGCGACATCTCACCCTTGGCTAACCTCACCAGCCTGACTGAGCTCGGCCTTGACGAGAACCAAATAAGCGACCTCATTCCCCTTTCCAACCTCACCAGCCTGACTTGGCTCGCACTTGGCGAGAACCAGATAAGCGACATCTCACCCTTGGCTAACCTCACCAGCCTGACTGAACTCTGGCTCTGGGATAATCAGATAAACGACATCTCTCCCCTTGAAAACCTCACCAGCCTGACTGAGCTTGGCCTTTGGGATAACCAGATAAGCGACCTCATTCCCCTTTCCAACCTCACCAGCGTGTCTGGGCTCAGACTTGAAAATAACGAGATTAGTGACATCTCTCCTCTTTTTAGCCTCACCAACCTGACTGAGCTCTGGCTTTCGGATAACAAGATAAGCGACATCTCACCACTAGCCCCTCCCACCAACTTGACTGAGCTCTACCTTGACGCGAATGAGATAAGCGACATCGCTCCCCTTGAAAACCTCACCAGCCTGACTAAGCTCGGCCTTTGGGAGAACCAGATAAGCGATATCACCCCTCTTTCCAACCTCACCAGCCTGACTTGGCTCAGCCTTGAACATAACGAGATTAGTGACATCTCTCCTCTTTCCAACCTCACCAACCTGACTGAGCTCTGGCTTTGGGAGAACCAGATAAGCGACCTCGTCCCCCTTGCCAACCTCACCAGCCTGACTAAGCTCCGTCTTAGGGAGAACCAGATAAGCGACCTCATCCCCCTTGCCTCTCTGACCGGCCTGACTGAGCTCAACCTTGAAAACAATGAGATTAGTGATATCTCTCCTCTTTCTAACCTCGCCAGCCTGCGGATGATCTACCTTCACGATAACCAGATAAGCGATATCTCCCCCCTTTCTAACCTCACCAGCCTGACTAGGCTCGGCCTTAACGATAACCAGATAAGCGATATCTCCCCCCTTGCCTCCCTGACCAGCCTGGCTGGGCTCCTCCTTCACGATAACCAGATAAGCGATATCTCCCCCCTTTCTAACCTCACCAGCCTGACTGGGCTTGGCCTTAACGAGAACCAGATAAGTGACATCTCTCCCCTTTCTAACCTCACTAGCCTGCGTATGATCCACCTTAACGAGAACCAGATAAGCGACATCTCTGCATTGGTGGAGAACAGTGGACTGGGCTTAGGGGACCGTGTGTGGCTTGAAAACAATAACCTGGACTTGGGTGAAGGTTCGGAAGACATGGACAATATCAGAGCCTTAGAAGTTAGGGGGGTGGATGTTCGCTGCGAATAGTCAGCACAATTCAGGAGCGGGCATATCTCGAGGGCTGCACCGACTGCAGATTAACAATCGTCTATAATGTGCTTGAGCCGACAATTGCTTATCCTGTTACCTCATTGAATAGTCTAGCGTTTGTTTCAATCATACTAGGCAAATGTCACGATAAAAGAACATACATCCCTATGTTCGTGCAGTAGTAGTAGATTTTCAGAACTACCTGTTTACAGAGGGGCGTCAGGCTTAATAAATCCGGCGCCCCTTTTGCTTTGGACTAGTTTGTAATTGACATAAGACTGGTGTATAATAACTCTAGTGGTTTTAGTTTAGGTTATCACAAGTTAAGATAAATCCTTTCAGATTTCTCAATACATTGGATGACCGAAGGCCCTAACCAACTATTTGTAAAAGGAGGTCATCCAATGAGCTTTAAGGACAGGTCTATCCAATGTTCCGACTGCGGAACTACCTTCACCTTCAGCGCTGACGAGCAAGAACTCTTTGCATCCCGAGGCTATACTAATGATCCCAAGCGCTGTATGCCGTGTCGCCAAGCCAGGAAGGCGGAGCGTCATGGGAACGGTAACTACGGATCCCCCCGCCAGATGTTTCCTGTAGTATGCGCTGAGTGTGGTAAGGATACCGAAGTGCCCTTTGAACCACGTGGTGACAGGCCAGTTTACTGTAGCGATTGCTTCAGTAAAGTAAGAGCTAGTCGCTAGAGTTAGTTTAGTGTTTAAGGACGTACATAGGCTGGGGTAGTCTGGCCTATGTACGTCACCTAGGTAGACTGGCAACTAAC
>Ga0209427_10003217_pt1 | contig 19185 bp, 22 predicted proteins | sample DeeMarSWOR136_30_FD_187465 | JGI IMG/M metagenome (GOLD analysis project Ga0209427, IMG submission 187465) | Marine sediment microbial communities from White Oak River estuary, North Carolina - WOR-1-36_30 (SPAdes) (version 2) | ecosystem: Environmental > Aquatic > Marine > Intertidal zone >...
AAATATGTGATGCGAATTGTCGATTTATCGTGAAATTTTCGCTTGCACACAAAATTATGGTGCATTAAGATGGTTGCGCGCTGATCTCCTCCGTGATGCGCCCCTACCCCGCAAAACGGCGGCTTGGATGATGCGGGCATCCTCCCGGCAGCCGCCGTTGCCTATTTGAAAGGCGCTTGTGTGGACTATCAAAAGAACGCCGCGCTGTTTGTAAGTGTCCTGTTTCATTCAGGCACGAACGCCCATTTCATGCACCTGCAGACGAAAAGCTATAGCGAACACAAGGCGCTGGAGACGTATTACAACGAAATCATAGATATTGTTGACCGCTGGGCCGAGGCTTATCAAGGCTGCTACGAAGTCATAAATTCGTATCCGGCCGATTTTCACGTCGCAAAGGTGCCGCTGACTTATTTGCAAAAAATCAAGGATTTTGTCGACAGCATTCGTAAAGTCTTGCCCGACGATACCCAGCTGCAGAACATCATCGACGAGGTGGCCGAGCTGGTCGATTCGACAATCTATAAATTAAAGGTGTTGAAATAATGCCTTCTACATCACCCGCGCAGGCCCGCATGATGGCGGCCGCAGCGCATGACCCTGAGATTGCTAAAAAGGTCGGCGTGCCGGTTGCGGTCGCCCGCGAATACAATCAGGCCGATAAAGGAAAAAAGCTGGCAGAAGCGATGAAGCGGATGCCAAATCACAAAAAGAGATAAAGAGCGATTTTTATGGCACGAAATGGAATAAAGACGGGTGGCGGCAGCCGAGCAGGGAAGCCCAATAAAGTAACGGCGAGGGCAAGGGAAGCTATTGCTATTTTCGTTGATGGCAACGCTGATCGGCGGCAGAACTGGCTTGATCAGATTGCCGCCGAGGATGGGCCGCAAGCGGCTTTTAAATGCTTTTCTGATTTGCTGGAATACCATGTTCCCAAACTGTCACGCGCAGAAGTGAGCGGCCCTGAAGGCGGGCCGCAAGAGTTCATTTGCAAATGGCAGTCAGAGAAATAACGCTGCCTTATGCGCCCCGTCGTGCGTTTATGCCTTTTCATAACCGCACGAAACGCTGGGCCTGCTTGGTCGCGCACAGGCGCGCCGGCAAGACTGTGGCGGCCATCAACGACATGATCCGCGCGGCCTTTACCAGCAAGGATTCGATGCCCCTTTATGGCTATGTGGCGCCGTATCGCAGCCAGGCCAAATCCGTTGTGTGGGATTATCTCAAGCATTATTCCGCGCCGATCAGCAAAGACAGCAACGAAGCAGAGCTGACGGTGACGCTACTCAATAATAGCAAGATTCGGCTGTTCGGCGCAGATAACGCCGACGCCATGCGCGGACTCGGCTTCTCGGGCGTTTACTTGGACGAATTCGGCGACTTCAAGCCCAGCGTGTGGGGAAACGTCGTTCGCCCGGCATTGTCTGACAAACAGGGTTGGTGTGTGTTCGGCGGCACGCCCAAAGGCAAAAACCAGTTTTATGACATTCGCCAGACGGCCGCTAAACAGGCTGATGATTGGTTTTTGTTGGAGCTGCCGGCCAGTAAATCAGGACTGTTGCCGTCTACCGAACTGGATGCCGCAAGGGCACAGCTCAGCAAAGACCAGTTTGATCAAGAATATGAGTGCTCGTTCGAGGCGGCAATTCTTGGCGCGTTTTACGGCATCGAAATGCGCGAGGCGACCGACGCCGGGCGCATTACCCGAGTGGACTACCAGCCTGAGGTGCCTGTGCATACCGCGTGGGATTTGGGCTACCGTGATGACACCGCCATCTGGTTCTATCAAGTCATCCGCGGCGAAATACACGTGATCGACTATTACGCCGTCAGCGGCGCCAACATCGCCGAGCTTGCCGCGGTAGTCACCGGAAAGCCTTATCGCTACGGCAAGCACTACCTGCCGCACGATGCTCGCGCCAAAACACTGGCCGCGCAAGGTAAAAGCGTGATTGAGCAAATGGCCGAACATCTAGGCATCAATAGCATGGCGATCGTGCCGGATTTGAGCGTGCAGGACGGCATCCAAGCAGTGCGTCAGATGCTGCCGTATACGTGGTTTGACGCCGAGCGCTGCGCAGAGGGCATCGAGGCGTTGCGTCAGTATCAGCGCGAATACGACGAGGACAAAAAAGCATTTCGGCAGACGCCGCGCCATGATTGGTGCTCGCACCCAGCAGATGCCATGCGGATGCTGGCGATTGCGTGGCGCGCAGAGCCTGCCGTTAAGCCGCCAGAGGTGGCAAAGCCACTAATGGTAGGACCGGAAAACACCGTAACTTTAAATGATATGTGGGCAACCACAAAAACAATCAGGAGTAGCAGACTATGAGCGGCGTGAACAATCCTTACAGGTATCAATACGAAACTGTTGCAGCATCACAAACCGCGCAAGTATTGGGCGGCACAGGCGCCGTCGGCGACTACTTGCATCGGCTGGTTATCACCGTATCGGCGGCAGCAACCAGCACCGTGACGCTGCTGGATAACGCAACGTCTATCACGCTTGTTCCGGCAAATGCGACGATCGGCACCTACAGCATTGAGCTGAATATGGTGTCAGCTTCCGGCGCGTGGAAGGTCACGACCGGCGCAGGCGCGTCTGTGATCGCTGTGGGCATCTTCAGCGCGTAATGACTGCCGCTTGGACTCGTAAAGAGGGCAAAAACGCCGAGGGCGGCTTGAACGCCAAGGGGCGGGCGAGCTATCACGCCGAAACGGGCGGCACGCTCAAACCGCCAGTTAAATCTGGCGACAATCCGCGCCGCGCCAGTTTTCTTGCGCGCATGGGGAATATGCCGGGGCCGATGGAAAAAGACGGTAAACCGACGCGGCTGGCGCTTGCGCTTAAAGCATGGGGCGCGAGCAGCAAGGCCGACGCCAAAAGCAAAGCCGCAGCAATCAGTGAGAGAAATAAATAATGGAAGCCATCGCAACCGGCGTGCAAAAATACTTGAATATCGTTAGTCAATACGACAACGAATTCAAAAAATGGGAAGCGCGCGCAGAAAAGATTGTCAAACGGTATCGAGACGATAACCGCAGCCAGCACACGAACGAAACCGCAAAATTCAATATTCTGTGGTCAAACGTGCAAACGCTCGTGCCTGCCGTTTACGCAAAGCTGCCCAAAGCGGTGGCAGAGCGCCGGTTCGGCGATAACGATCCCGTCGGCCGCGTGGCGTCAGAACTGATTGAGCGCGCCCTTGATTACGAAATCGAGCATTACCCAGACTTTCGCGCCACGATGCGCTATGCCGTCGAAGATCGTTTTCTCGGGGGCCGCGGCACCGCCTGGGTGCGTTATGAGCCGCACGTTAAAACGCTTGATGTTCCCGAGGACGGGTTACAAATTACCGAGGACATTGAAAATGAGCGAGCAGAAGGTCAGACCCCCGAGGGCGCCCCGAATCCCGAGAATCAAAACTACACCGCAGGCGAAGCCGAGCCGCAAGAGGAAATCGAATACGAGTGCGCCCCTACCGATTACGTTCATTGGAAGGATTTCGGCCATTCTGTCGCGCGCACTTGGGAGGAAGTAACCTGCGTTTGGCGCTGGGTTTACATGACGCGCGACGCGCTGATAGAACGTTTTGGCGATGTGGGCAAAAAAATCCCGCTTGATTCAGGGCCGGAAACGCTTAAAACTTATGGCCAAAGCAACAAAGAGCGCACGCGCGCCAAAATCTGCGAATTGTGGGACAAAGAAACCGGCAAAGTTTACTGGTTCACCAAAAACTATAATGAGCTGATCGACGAGCGCGATGATCCGCTTGAACTTGAAGGCTTTTTCCCCTGCGCAAAACCGCTCTACAGCACAACGACCAGCGATACGCTGATTCCGGTGCCGGATTTTGTGTTGTATCAAGATCAGGCCAACGAACTGGACATTCTGAGCGATCGCATTGACGGGCTTGTCAAGGCGCTGCGCATTCGCGGCGTTTACGATGCCAGTCAGCCGGCTTTGCAGCGGCTATTGACCGAAGGCGACAACAATACGCTGATACCGGTCGACAAATGGATGGCGTTCACTGAAAAGAACGGGCTCAAAGGCAGCATTGATATTTTGCCGATTGATGAGCTGGCAAACGCCCTGCTGCAATGCTATCGGGCGCGCACCGAAATCAAGGCGCAGATTTACGAGATTACCGGCATTTCTGACATTATTCGCGGCGCATCGTCGGCGAGTGAGACCGCAACAGCCCAGCAGATCAAAGGGCAATACGCCGGCCTGCGACTCAGATCCATGCAGGAAGAAGTGGCGCTATTTGCCAGCGAACTAATAAGGCTTAAAGCGCAGGTCATTTGCAGTAAATTCCAGCCGCAAACGATTCTGGCGTATGCCGCTGCCGGCCAGATGAGCCAGCCTGACCAGCAGATGATTCCGCAAGCCATGCAGCTAATGCAAAACAACCCGTTGCGGAATTTCCGCATCGAGGTTGATGCAGACAGTTTGGTGCAGCTGGACGAGCAGCAAAACAAACGCGACCGCGTTGAATTCCTGACCGCCTTTGGCGGCTTTATGAAGGAAGCGCTGCCGGTTGGCCAGCAATCGCCGGAACTGGTGCCGATGTTGGTAGAATTGATTAAATTCGGCATCGGCGGCTTTAAACAGGCAAAACCGATTGAGGGCGTGCTTGATGTGGCTCTTGAGCAGATGAAGCAAAAACAAGCCGTCCCGCAACAACAAAAGCCAGATCCCGAAATGATCAAGCTGCAAGCGCAGCAACAGGCCGATCAGATGCGCATGCAAGCTGATACGCAAGCCGCGCAAGCAAAAATGCAGGCCGATATGCAAATCACGCAAGCCAAGGCGCAAGCGGACATGCAAATTGAGCAAATGAAAATGCAACATTCTGCGCAACTTGAGCAACAAAAGCTGCAATTTGAAAGCCAGCTCAAAAACATGGAAATGCAAGCGGCAAAAGAAAAAGCAGAGCTCGAGGCCGCAACCAAAATCATGGTGGCGCGTATCGGCGCTAACCCTGGGCTTGATATCCCGCTGATTGAAGCGCAGCAAGCGGCATCGGAAAAGGTTACCGCAGAACTCGGCGAAAACGTGCGGGCGGCGATCGACAACATGGCGCAAATGCACGAAAACATGGCCAACATGCATGGAGAAACGATGAACCGCATTGGCGGCGTAATGCAAGCACTGGCAGCGCCTAAACGCATCCTGCGCGGCCCTGACGGCAAAGCTATCGGCGTTGAGGTGGCAGCATGATCGTAAATACTACCAAAGGCGAAATAGACGATTCGCTGCTTGAAAAGCGAGAGGGAGCCATTGACAACGACAACGAAAACACCACTTGGGTGGAATATTGGCTGGCCGGTGAATTGGTGCACAGATCCGCGCACGTCAGGTTAAAAAAACCGATCATTTCAATATCCGAAGCAGGGAGTTTCTAAGATGGCCAATTCTCAAGCAATGTGCACCAGTTTTAAATCTGAAATTCTCAGCGGTATTCACGCGCTGGGAACAACCGTTACCCGAGCCGGAACAGGCGCAGACACAATCAAGGCGGCGTTATATTTGGCAAGTGCATCGTTAGGGGCCGCCACGACTGCGTATAGCGCCACTGGCGAGGTTTCTGGCGCCGGATATAGTGCGGGTGGCATAACGGCCACAAACGCCACAGCGCCCACATCAAGCGGAACCACAGCCTATTGGACGCCTAGCGCCAGTTTTACTTATACAAACGTCACTTTGACCACATCTTTTGATTGCGTGCTGGTCTATAACAGCACTCAATCTAACAAAGCAATCAGCGTGCATACTTTCGGCGCGCAAACCATTACCGCCGGCACTTTTGTTCTGTCCATGCCGACCAATGACGCCAGCAACGCGCTGATTCGTATTGCCTAACACATGGCACAAGGCGCTTGGGACACCGGCACATGGGATGCGGCCCTATGGGATTCGCTGCCTGTTACCGGCAACTCTGCCGCAGGCTCTCCGGGCAGCGTCGGCGCAACTGTTACGGTTGCGCTGTCAGGTGTTCAAGCGACAGGACAAGTCGGCACTGAGGGCGAGGCTACAACAGTTCCGATTGCCGGCACAGAAGCGACCGGCGCCGTTGGTAATGTCGGACTGGTCGTTACGGTTGCGCTGTCAGGCAATAGTGCAAGCGGCCAAGTGGGCGATGTTACATTCATCCCGCAACCCATCTTGCTTATTGATGACACGCACGATGGGCGCCGGTTTAAAGAGCAGCTAGAACGCGATAAAAAACTCAGGAAAAAGCAAAAACAACAAATTCTTGATGCTTTTGAGCGAATTGTCGAGGGGCGGCCGGAAATCGCCGAAGAAATTGCCGCGCCTTACGTCGTTACAAGGTCAAAAACAAAAGCCGCGCCTATCAAGCAAACTATCAATTTTGACGCATTATTTGCTGATCTTGATAGAGTGCAGCGGATTTGGGAAACGCACTTAGAAATGGATGATGAGGACGTTTTGACACTATTATGAGAAAAAGCTACGTGCAAATCAATGGCGAACTGATTGAGAAAACAGACAGTTATCAAGATCCGCTGGCGCCGATCGTGATGCCGGATATCCAGCCCTATAAATCCATGGCAGACGGCAGCATGATTACGAGCCGCAGCCAGCACCGCGATCATTTGCGCCAACATAATTGCATCGAAATCGGCAACGAAAAGATGGAAAACAAGCCCGCGGCGCAGGTAAAAGACAACCGCCGTGATATTTTGCGCGCACAGCTTGCCAATATGACGCATGACCAGGCTAATAAAATACTCGCCAAAGCGCGAGATGATTTACGTTTCACCCGTCGTTAAACCAACCCCCACAGGGAGAAGCAAAAATGCCAGACTTGAATGAGATAGTGCCAGTCGAAAATCCAGATGCGCGCCGTGAATTGCTAGAAAAGCAGTTTGATGAGGCAGAAAGCGCTGCGCCAGAGCCGGCGCAGTCGCAGCCTGCGCAAGCCGAAAAGCCGCGCGATGAAACCGGCAAATTTGCCAAAACGACCGCAGCCGCGCCGGCTGAGGCAAAACCGGATGATGAGCCGGTATGGCGTCGGCCACCGGCGAGCTGGAAAAAGGACTATCACGAAGTCTGGCAAACCGCCGACGACAGGCTAAAACAATACGCATGGCAACGCGAAAACGAAATGAAGGCCGGCGTTGAGCCGTTGCTGACAAAAGCGCAGTTTGCCGACCAAATGCAGGAGGTTTTGAGCCCTTACATGACCACCATACAAGGGCTGGGGATTGACGCGCCGAAAGCGGTCAAGGCACTGATGGAGGCCGACCACGCGCTGCGCTATAGCACGCCGCAGGAAAAACGTCAATATTTTGCTAGACTGGCGCAGTCGTACGGTGTAAATTTAAACGAAATGGGCAACGACCTGCCACAACAGGTTAATGTTGATCCGACAATTTACGCACTTCAAAACGAATTAAATAATGTTCGTGGCGAAGTGATGGGCTGGAAACAACAGCAAGAGCAACAACAGAACCAGGCCCTTTTGGGCGAAATCAACAATTTCAGCCAAAAGGCCGAGCATTTTGAAGAAGCGCGTCCGACCATGATCCAGCTTTTACAAAGCGGCATGGCAAGCGATCTTGAAGATGCGTACGAAAAAGCAATACGCCTTAATCCAGAACTTTTTGATGCAGTTCAACAAAGCCAACAAGCTAAAGTTGATGCAGAAAAAAGAGCTCAAGCGAATAGCGCGGCTAAACGGGCAAGGGCGGCAGCGGTGAGCGTTAAAGGTTCCACACCCGGAACGGTTACGAATACCAAAGCGCAAGATCGCCGGTCGTTACTTGCCGAACAATTCGACAATATTAGCGACCGACTCTGATAATTTTTTTTAGGAGCTTTAATTATGGCTTTTGCCAATAGCTCGATCAGCGACATCATTGCGACTAACATTCAAAGTCGTTCGGGTGAGCTGGCCGATAACGTTACAAATAACAACGCGCTTCTGCGCCGCCTTAAAGAACGTGGCAACGTCAAAACGTTTTCCGGCGGTAACGTCATTTTGCAAGAGGTGATGTATAACGACAGCACGACCAACAACACCAACAGCTATAGCGGCTATGAAGTGTTGAACGTCAGCCAAAACAGCCCGATCAGCGCGGCGCAGTTCAGCATTACGCAATATGCGGCGGCGGTTTCGATCAGCGGTCTGGAGATGATCCAGAACAGCGGCAAGGAAGCGATTATCGACCTGCTGGACGGTCGCATGAACGTTGCCGAAGCGCAGCTGATGAACCGTATCGGTTCGGACATTTACCTGGACGGCACCGGCAACTCTGGCAAAAACATTACCGGCCTTGGCGCTGCTGTGCCGGATAGCCCCAGCACCGGCACCTATGGCGGCATTAACCGCGCCACGTGGTCGTTTTGGCGTTCGGTTGCTTATTCCGGCGTGACGAACGGCGGCGCTGCCGTGACTGCTTCCAACATCCAGCAATATATGGATGCGGTTGCTGTTCAGCTGATCCGCGGCACCGACAAGCCCGATTTGATCGTTGCCGATAACAACTATTACCGTCTGTATCTGCAGTCGTTGCAATCCATTCAGCGCATCTCTGATTCGGGTTCCTCGATGGCCGGCGCTGGCTTTGCTTCGCTGAAGTATTACGGCGCGGGCATGGCTTCCGACGTTGTGCTTGACGGCGGTATCGGTTCTGCTGCCACTGCCAATCATATGTGGTTCTTGAACACGAAATATATTTTCTTCCGGCCGCACGTTGACCGGAATTTCGTGCCGATTGGCGGCGAGCGCCAAGCGGTTAATCAAGACGCGATTGTTAAACTGATTGGCTGGGCGGGTAATATGTGCTCAAGCGGTCCGCAGTTTAGCGGTGTGCTGATTGCGTAATTTTTAGAAATTAAGGAGAAATAATTATGGCTTATTCAGTAACCCCGCTGATTGGTGTTGATCTGAACAATATTGTTCCGACCAATACCAACTCTGCCGGCACTGCTGTGCCGACTTTTGGCCCGCTGGGGACTCAGGTTTTTGGCTCTGACGGCAAGCGTTATGTGCTTGCGCAGGCTAATGCTTCGATCTCAGCGTCAACCACTGTGTGCGATATCAACGCAACAACCTTTCTGGTTGCCGCGTCTGGTGGCGCTTACACCAGCCCCGCTGTCGCTCTGGTGAGCGGCGATGTGGCGTGGTTTGGCAAAGCGTCGGTGTAAATATTGGGCGGGGTTAATTCCCCGCCCTTTTTTAAGGAATAAAGAATATGTCGCTCCCCTCCCGCGTTTTGGCAGCTGGCTCAAGCCCGTTGCTTTCGACCACGATTTGCGGTGATGTTGGCAACACGCTGACCGCTGCTGGCTCATCCACTACCGATGCGCTACAACTTGCCGCCGTTCACAATCGAGTATCGACAACTGCATCGTCAACTGGCGTTAAATTGTTGCCTGCTGAAGCCGGCGCAATAATGACGGTTGCAAACGATGGCGCAAATACTTTGACTGTTTACCCGGCCACCGGCTCAACGATTGACGGCGCTGCGTCTGTTTCGATTGCAACAACGAAACGTCGTATTTTTGTTGGTATCAGCCCGACCGTTTGGGTATCTATTCTCGGCGCTTAATGACAATTCCGTCGCGTGTTTTGGGTGCTGGTGCTTCTCAACTTATGACCGTTGCCATTTGTGGCGACGGCGCTGATGATTTGACGGCCACCGGATCAACTAGCGCGGATGCGTTGCAGCTAACAAAAATTTATAACTCAATTGATGCGGCAACCGCTGGAACTGGCGTAAAACTGCCGCCCACTCAAATGGGCACAACTATTTTTATTGCCAATTCTAGCGGTAGCGCGATCAAGGTTTATCCATACGAAGCAACAACAACGATAAATCAATCAGCATCCGCATCCATTTCAAAAGATCACACCAGCATATTTTTTGCTGTAACAAATTCGATTTGGTATAGCATCAATGGAACTAAAACTTAATTTTCCCCACAGGAGATAGCAAAATGGCTTTAGATAGCGACATTCAGAATGCAGATTCGCACTTGCACGTTGAGTTTTATTTGAACGATCAAGGCGATTACAAGGCAAATCCGAAAGAGTTTGTGCGGATTATTGTGCCTGGTGACAAAACTAATGTCGTTGATCAGCCTGTGCGAGAAGATCATAAAGAGCGGTTCCCGCGCCAATATCTTTACTGGAAGATGCAAAGTTCTGATGCGTCCGCTATCGGCACTCCGTTGGAAAAGTGGAATACAGACTTCCCCGAGGAACTGAATTCTCATCAAATGGCAGAACTGCAGATTTTGAAATTTCAAACTGTTGAGCAAATCGCCACTGCCACTGATTCACAGATACAGCGCGTCGGTATGGGCGCATCTGGCTTGCGCGAAAAAGCGCGTCTGTATTTGACCAAAAAGAACAAATCGCAAAGCGATACCGAACTGGAAGAAACGCGCGCGCAGCTCAAAGAATTGCGAGAGCAAATGGCCATGCTGATGGAGGCTCGCAAGCCTGGGCGCCCGCGCAAAGAGGCCGAGGCCGCTTAGAAAGGTTGAATTATGTCTAGCACGATGTTGCAGCTTGTGCAGCAGGTTACAAATGAGCTCGGCGTTTCGACGCCGACATATGTGGCTGGCAACACTAATCAAGATGTAACGCAGATTTTAGCGTTGATGAACGCAACTGGTTATGAACTGCTGCGCCGACACAATTGGCGTGCGATGACAAAGCAACACGGATTTTATACTCAATACCTGACCACGACCGGAAACTGGACCACCGCAGCGCGCACAATTACGGGCATTCCAAGCACTGCCGGTCTAGATGCGACTTATCAAGTGCAAGGCACTGGCATCAACCAAAATACTTATATCGTGTCGGTTGATAGCGCAACACAAGTAACGGTCAATCAAGACTTTGCCGCCGCCGGCGGTCTTGACGCAACCGCCTATTTTCAGAAAATCCGATATAGTTTGCCGAGCGATTACGAGGCGCTTATTCCGCGCACAATGTGGGATAAGTCAAAGCATTGGGAAATGCTCGGCCCCGAGGATGCGCAGCAATGGGAGTGGTTGTTGTCAGGTTATATCAGCACTGGCCCGCGCATCCGCTGGCGTTTGCTTGGCAATTATTTTCAAATTTGGCCCGGCATGTCTACGGCAGAAAGCCTCGGATTTGAATATCGCAGCAACGGATGGGCAGAAGCGGCAGATGGAACCGTAAAAACCAGTTTTACGGCAGATACAGACACCACGATATACCCAGATCGTTTGATGGTGCTTTCTACAAAACTCAAGTATTTTGAGGCTAAGGGTTTTGATACGACTGCCATGTATCGAAATTATTTGATGGAACTTGAGGCCGCGATGGCGCTAGATATGTCAAGCGCAAACCTGAGTTTTGCGCCGCGGCCTGGCACTGTTTTGATCGGCTACGACAATATACCGGACACCGGATATGGCCCGAACTAGAGGCGTCAATCAGCTGGTGCAGCGAGCAGCTGCCCGCGTGGCGTCTATTCCGGCGCCAGTGGGCGGCTGGAACGCGCGCGACTCCATCGCAAACATGGAGCCATTAGACGCGGTGCAGTTAATAAATTTTTTCCCCACTGTTAGCAATTGCGTTTTGCGCGGCGGCTCAACAAACTGGGCAACCGGCATGACTGGGCAAGTGCAAAGCCTGATGGTTTACAGCGGCGGCACTTCAAATAAGATGTTTGCCGCTGTTGGAACGCCTGATTTAAAGTTTTATGACGTCACAACTGCAGGTGTTGCTACCGCCACCAGCGTAACAGGGCTTACTAATGCAATTTGGGAATACGTCAATATAACGACCTCCGGCGGCCATTATTTGTATACCGTCAACGGCTCAGATAAGCCGCGCCTTTACGATGGCACCACTTGGACGGCAATAGATAGCGCATCAACGCCTGCAATCACTGGCGTTACAACAACGACGCTATCAAACGTCACGCTGTTTAAAAATCGTTTGTGGTTTATTCAAAAAGACACGCTAAAAGCATGGTATCTGCCGACCAGTTCAATCGGCGGCGCTGCGCAGGTTTTGGATTTATCAGCAATTGCCAAGTTTGGCGGCCATCTGGTCGATTTGGATACTTGGACGATTGACGCCGGATATGGGGTTGACGATAACCTTGTTTTTGTGACCAGCAATGGCGAAGTTATTGTTTATCGAGGCACCGATCCCTCTAGCGATGCCACTTGGGCGCTCGCGGGCGTCTGGAAGTTAGGCAGCCCGATCGGCAACCGGTCAATGTTGAAATGGGCTGGCGATCTGCTGATTTTGACTTATGACGGTTTGATGCCAATGGCGCAAAGTCTGCAATCTTCTCGGCTTGATCCTCGCGTTGCGCTGTCAAATAAAATACAAGGCGCAATTACTCAGGCAACAACCAATTACGGCGGCGATCATGCCGCTGTCGGTTGGCAGGTTTATTACAACGCAAAACGAAATGCAGTCTGGATAAATGTGCCAATTGCTGAAGGTCAGCAAGAGCAATACGTGATGAACACTATCACGCGAAGCTGGTGCCAATTTCAGAACTGGCCTGCTAATTGTTGGGATACGCTAAACGATAACCCGTATTATGGCGGTGATGGCGTTGTTGTCAAAGCGTGGGATGATACTTATTCTGATGGTGCATCAAACATTTTTACAAACGTTTTCCAAGCATTTAATTATTTTGATAGCAGAGGCGTTAAAAAATATTTCACTAGAGCGCGGCCTAGTATTTTTACAAATGGCGCGCCTTCAGTTTTTGTTGGCATGAATGTTGATTTTGACGTCGAAGATACGGCGGCAACACTATCATTGTCCCCGTCATCTGTTGGTTTGTGGGATTCTGGAAGATGGGATTCTGCTTTTTGGGGCTCTGGTCTGGAAATTACAAACAATTGGCAAGGCATTACCGGCATAGGTTATTGCGGCTCTATACAGCTCAAGAGCGCAAGCAGCGGATTGCAGATTGAATGGGCATCAACAGATGTGGTATTTCAAACCGGATGGGCAGGTATATAGCATCAGGGCCGGATATCGGCCATTGGGTTGCAAAACACGTCGATGGCGGTTTTTTTGAAGGCAGGGCGACTGCTTTAGGATTGAAGCGAGATGATGAAATCATTGCCGGCGTCATTTATGAAAACTGGAACCATCAAAGCATCTGGTGCCATTTCGCAATTCAGGGGCAAATGACGCCGGCCTATTTGGCGGCAATATTTGATTACCCGTATAACGTATGCCAAGTGGAAAAAATTATTGTGCCGGTGGGCAGCGACAATGCGCAAAGCACAAAAGTGGTGAAAAACATGGGTTTTAAGGAAGAAGGCAGAATCAAGAACGGCAGGCCAAATGGTGACATTGTTTTTTACACGTTGCACCGAGATGATTGCCGTTTTTTAAATAAACGATACAGCAAAAGGATAGAAAATCATGGGTAAATCTTCCCCTTCGCCGCCCCCGGCACCGGATTACGCAGGCGCAGCTGCCGCACAAGGCGCGGCCAACTTGGAAACTGCGCAAGCGCAAGGCCGGATGAACAATCCAAACGTTATCGGCCCCCTCGGCAGCCAGACTGTCACGTGGGGGACGCCTACTTTTAACCAAGCCGCTTATGATAGAGCGATGGCGGCTTATACGGCGCAACCGCAACGCGGTGCACAGCCGACTTTAGACCAATTTAGGGTTGCCACGGGCAGCGATGAAGGCGGCACCACCTATGGTCTCGACCAAGACGCCTACGCAAAGGCAATGACGGATTGGGCAAATTCTGGCGTTGCCGGCCCTGCGCCGACGCGCGAGCAATTTACGACCAATACGAACGCCGACCAGGCCACGATCACGCAAACATTGACGCCGGCCGCACAAGCCACGCTAGACGCTCAGCAACGTGTTCAGCGGGCTTTGGCCAACTTGGGCGAGCAAGGTCTAGGAACCGCAAGCAATGTGCTTGGAACGGCGTTTAATCCAAATCTGCCAGGTATTCAAACAGGCATCGGAAATGCAGGACAGATTGCGCAAACGCCCGATTTAGGCAGATACGGGCAGGCGGGCGCAAATGTTAGCGGCGGCCAAATAATGGAAACGCCCGATCTGGGGCGCTACGGCATGGCTAACGCAAACGTCAGCGCGCAGGGCGTAAATTACGGACCGCAAGCCGGCCAATATGGAATGGCGCAAGGCGGCCCCGCCGGCAATCAATTCGGCACCGCTGGCGCTAATGTCGAACGCCAATTTGCCGGTGGCGGCCCGTCGGCAGATCAATATGGACTGGCGCGAGGAAATATAAATTTCAATATGGCCAGAGGCGGTCCTGCTGCCGGGCAATATGGAATGCAACAGGGCGGCGTGCAAGGCCCGCAATTGCAGACTAATCTGGATGCGTCGGGGCAAATCAGCGGCGGCCCGCAGATGGGTATGTATGGTTTGGCTCAAGGCGGCCCTGCGGTTGGCCAATTGCAAACATCATTAGACACGTCCAATTTGGCCGCAATGCCGATCAATGCGGGCACTACGGCGCAGCAGGCGATTATGTCTCGATTGCAGCCGCAGCTAGAGCGCCAGCGCGCACAGCTTGAAACTCGACTGGCTAATCAAGGGCTAGTCCGCGGCGGAGAGGCATATAACGCCGCTTTGACCGAACAAGGGCAGCGGGAAAATGATCTGCTGTCACAAGCTGCTTTGCAAGGCATAAATCTCGACCTGGCTGCACGTCAGCAAGGCTTGGGAGAAGCGCAAACTTTGGGCGGTTTTGCTAATCAGGCGGCTTTGTCGCAATTTGGCGCCGGCCAGCAGGCCAACCAAGCGCAAAATGCGGCCATGCAACAGAATTATGCGCAGGCTATGGCGTCCGCACAACAGGGCAATGCCGCACAACAACAGGCGTTTAATCAGCGCGTGCAGGCCGGTGAATTCGGGAATGCGGCGCAAATTGCATCGTTTAATGCGGCGCTTCAGAACCAGCAAGCAGGCAATCAAGCGGCTGCGGCTAACTTTGCGCAGGCGCAGGCGGCGCAACAAATGCGAAATCAAGCTGCCGGCCAGAACTATCAGCAAGCACTGGGGGCTGGCCAGTTTGCCAATCAGGCCGCAGCCCAAAACTTCGCGCAAGGTCAATCTGCGCAACAACTTGCAAATCAAGCCGCAGCGCAAAACTTTGCGCAAAATGTCACTGCTCAACAATTGCAAAATCAAGCAATTGCTCAAAATTTTGGTCAAGGTCAAGCTGCAAACGCTGCGCAAAATGCCGCAATCGGGCAAAATTTCGCTCAAGGATTGTCTGCTCAACAGGCACAAAATGCAGCCGCGCAACAGTACTACAATCAAATCATGGGCGAGCAAGGGTTCAGAAATCAAGCCGTCGCTCAAAATCAACAAACTGCATTGGCGCAACAACAAGCAGCACTTGCCGCGCAGCAACAAGGATTCGGGCAACAGGTTACGCAGCAACAATTGGCGAATCAGGCGCTCAGTCAAAATCAGCAGGCGGCCTTGCAACAACAGCAGGCAGCCTTGGCGGCTCAGAATCAACAATACAACCAATTGTTGCAAGCCGCTCAATTTGGCAACACTGCGCAACAACAAAGCCTGCAACAGCAGCTCGCATTGCGGAATCAACCGCTAAACGAGATTGCCGGCTTGATGAGTGGTTCGCAGATTCAGATGCCGCAATTTCAAGGCTATCAAGGCGCAAACGTTGCGCCGCCGCCTATTTTTGCGGGCGCGCAAGCCGCAGGGCAGGCCGCGTTGCAGAATTACGGCATGCAGCAAGCTGCCGCTAATGCCAACACGCAAGGCTTGTTTGGTCTTGCGGGCGCAGGCCTTGGCGCTTATGGCATGATGAATATGCCTGTTCGTTAATTAGGGAATATCACAATGGCTGAATCCTACAATTTCAACGTAGCAAACCCATACCAACAACAGCAGGAGGAGCTTGCTCGCCGTCAGAAAATGGCCGAAATCCTGCAACAACAGTCTTTTCAGCCCATCGAGCGCAGCAGTTATGCCGGCATCGAGGCGCCAATCTCACCTTATGCGGGTTTGGCAAAAATGCTGCAAGCCTATGCCGGCGCAAAAGGGCAACAAAAGGTTGCGGAAGAAAGAGCGGCGCTTGCAGACGAGGCGCGGAATCGTTCTCAAATGGAAGGACGCGAGTTTATAAACGCATTGAAAGGCACGCCGGAAATACAAATGCCAGCGGAAGAACTGGGCGGCGGCCCCGGTCGACCGGCGCAGGGGCCGGATATGGCGCGCGCGTTGGAAATGTCCATGAGTTCTGTCAATCCGATGGTTCAAAGCGCTGGCGGCTCTCTTTTGGCGGCGTCATTGCCCAAAGCGTCGAAATGGGAAAAGGTGGAACTGCCGACGCCCGAAGGCGGGAAACGGGTCGGGTTTGTTGATATGAATTCGCCGAATCCGGAATCAACATTTCGCCTTGGCGGCGCACAAGGACCGAAAGTAGATTATGTTAATGTTGGCGGCACGATGGTTCCCCGAACTGGATATGAGCAAAATGCACAGGAAATTCCGCGCACTGTATCGCCGGATACCGCTGCAAGGCTAGAACAAGAACGCGCGATATCGGATCGAAACTTTAATCAATTGTCTGCTAATCAACAAGCGCAATTGAAAAATGATGCGGCCAAAATTGGAATCAGCGCGCAACAATTATTTTTTGATACAAACATTCGCGCTGGCGGCGCCGCAATGCCGCCTGCAACTGGTCCCAGTTATTTGCCTACGCCTACTGTCGCAGGTGCCGCACCTGCTGCGCCGGTTATGCCGTCAGCGGCACGGCCTGTTGGGCAAACTGTGCCTGCGCCTAGTGTCGCGCCTGTGCAAGCCGCACCTCGTATCGGCATGACGCCAGCTCGTCCTGCTCAATCAGTAACGCCGGCATTTTCACCTAATGCGGTTGGCCCGACTGGTCAATCTGTGCAAACAAATCAAGATAATGTTATCCAAACCGCTGCCGGCCCAGTTCAATTAAGCGGGAGAGAGCGTCAAAAATTAGCGGCTGCGGCACTTGAAGCGCAGCAAAAGAAAGAACAAGGAATGTCCGGCCTTGGCGAAGCCATTACAGAAGCAAGAAATATATTAACTGGCGTAAATCCATTGACCGGAACGCCTGGACAAAAACCATTACCTACTGCCAGCGTGGGCGGCAGTCTTATTGATTATCTTGGAAATATTGTCGGCATAGCACCGAAAGGGCAAAACGAGGCAAAACGACTTGAAGTTATTTCTGCAATATTGACATCAAAAGTGCCTAGAATGGAAGGGCAGCAATCTAATATGGATGTCGAGCTTTACAAAAAAGCGGCTGGTGATGCTGGCAATTCCAATTTGCCAATTAGCGCAAGACTTGCTGCATTAGATACAATGCAAAAACTTTATGGAAAATATGAGCGGCTTAACGCGCCCGCAGCAAATCAACAAACGCAATCACCGCAATCAAATCAGCGTAGATACACGGTGGATTATTAAATGGCTTACGAGATTGAGACAAAAGACGGGATTGTTATAAGAAATATTCCAGATAACATTAAACCCGACGATCCTAGCGTAAAAGCAAAAGTCACCAATGCTAGGCAGGCCCGCATGGCAGAGCAAGGCGCCACTGCTGAACAACTTTCTATTGCCGGAATCAATCCAACGGAAGGAATGAGCACAAGTCAGCGTTTTCTTGCTGGCGCAGGTAAAGCATTTTCAGACATTGGCCGCGGCGTTGGGCAACTTGTCGGCGCCATTCCTCAATCGTCAATTGATGAATCTGCAAGATTGGATAAGCCGCTAATAAATACCGGCGCCGGAATGGCCGGAAATGTTGTCGGCAACGTGGCCGCACTGGCGCCTACCATGATGATTCCAGGAGCCAACACAATAGCTGGCGCCACCATTGGGGGGGGTTTGCTTGGAGCGGCGCAACCAGTCGAAACCGGGCAGTCAAGAGCGCAAAACATCGGCGCTGGTGCTTTGGGCGGCGCTTTAGGCCAAGGTGCCGCCAATGTAATTGGACGAGTAATACGTCCTGTGCAGTCTCAGCTTACGCCAGAGGTATCCGCATTAGCGTCTAAAGCTGAAAATGTTTATAACATTCCTTTGACGGCAGCAGATAAAACAGGTTCAAAACCTTTAAAAATTATTGAATCTGTTTTAGATCAATTGCCGTTAACTGCTGATCGTCAGGCATTGGTAAAAGAATTGCAACGATCTGCATTTAATAAAGCCGCATTAGAAACAATTGGAGAATCTAGCACTAAAGCAACGCCTGAAATTTTAAATGCTGCGCGCACAAGAATTGGTGAATCTTTTAATGAATTATCAAAAAGAAATACTGTAACTCTTGCTGATGATTTTCTTGATTCATTGGTTAACATTGAAAGCGGCATAAATCCTTTTACAAAACCAGCAGTGCGTGATGCGGTAGACAAAGGACTTGAACTTGCAACGCAAAAAACAATTAGCGGTAAAGATTACCAAAAAATTAGATCAACACTTGGCAAACAATCAAATGATGCGTTTGCTTCTGGCAATAGCGAATTAGGACAAGCTTTAAAATCGCTTAAACTTGGTTTGGATGAAGCCGCAACCGGATCTGTTTCAGCAACAGACAAAGATGCATGGACATTGGCGCGTCAACAATGGCAATCTTTAAAAGTTATTGAAAAAGCAGCAGCGCCAACGTCTGCAGATGCGGTTGCTGGAAATGTATCTCCGGCAAAACTTGCGCAGGCTTTAATGTCTGTTGACAAAAAAGGATTTACATACGGAACCAGCAATCAAACTTTAGGAGATTTAGCAAGAATTGGGCAAGCTTTTGTAAAAGAGCAAATTCCAAATTCAGGAACAGCGCAACGCAGTTTTTATCAAAAATTGATGAATAATCCAATCACTGCAGTATTAGAAGGCGGTATTGGTGGGGTTTCTGTTCCGATGCAAAGAATTATGCAAAGTAAAATAGGACAAACATATTTAGGTCAGGGTCCTGTATCAGAAAAAACACTTGCTCTTGCAAGAAAACTTAAAGAAGGCGCTGGCATTGTTGGAAGCGCTGCTTTACCGAATTACGTGGAACAATAAGATACTTAATTTTCTTGTATCTTGTCACGAAATAAAGGACATAAAAAATGAGCTACAACGGAAGCGGCACTTTTAATATCAACACTGCAGGTCAGCCGGTTGTTACCGGCACTGTTATTTC
>Ga0209427_10003218_pt1 | contig 19185 bp, 10 predicted proteins | sample DeeMarSWOR136_30_FD_187465 | JGI IMG/M metagenome (GOLD analysis project Ga0209427, IMG submission 187465) | Marine sediment microbial communities from White Oak River estuary, North Carolina - WOR-1-36_30 (SPAdes) (version 2) | ecosystem: Environmental > Aquatic > Marine > Intertidal zone >...
ATATGATGAAGCTCTTACAAAATTGCAGTTAGGCATATATTATTTTAGAAAATCTTCTTTCAGGATTTTCTAAGAATAATTGGCACATTATGGAAGCATGTTATCAAATAAGACATCAGGGATCACTTCGTTGCCAAAGCTATAGAATGCCGTCGACTTGTTTCAAAAAGAAAAAATCAAAAGAGAAGATTTTTTCTTTTCAAAAGTATGCCTAACTGCAATTTTGTGAAACCTTTTGTTCTTTAGAAAGGAGCGTTTGAAAATGTTGAAAAAGCTACCATTCAGTGTGCTGATACTGCTGTCGGTTGTCGCCGGCGCGATGGCCGGTCCGTGGGTGAACCTGTTCGACGGTCGGAGCCTGGACGGCTGGAGCATCCATAGCGGCTTTGCCACATACCGCGTCGAGGACGGCGCGATCGTGGGCACCGCCGTCAAGGGTAGCCCCAACACGTTTCTGTGCACCGACAAGGCGTACGGCGACTTCATCCTAACATTTGAAGTCAAGTGCGATCCCAGCCTGAACTCCGGCGTGCAGATTCGCAGCCAGATCGCCAAGGGTGAGACGTTCTTCGTATTCCGAGGCCCCGACGGCAAGCCCCGCCAGCGCTCGATCCCGGCCGACCGCGTTTACGGCTATCAGGTCGAGGTCGCTCAAGGGCAAACGGGCACCTGCGGCGGGATTTATGACGAGGCTCGCCGGGCGTTTTTTATCGCCGAAGTGCGCGACGATCCGGCGGCCAAAAATGCCTTCAAGGACAACGAGTGGAACAAGTACCGCATCGAATGTCGCGGCTGCTCGATCCAGACGTGGGTCAACGACGTACCCTGCGCCGATTTGAAGGATTCGGTGGATGCCCAGGGGATCATCGGGCTTCAGGTCCACGGCCTGGGAAGGAACTTCCAGCCTTACCAGGTGCGCTGGCGCAACATCCGGATCAGGGAACTGGACGCCGGCGACCAGAAAGACGAGATTAAGGTGGTCGTGATTACCGGCGGACACGGTTTCGAGCACGAGCCGTTCTTTGAGATGTTCGATCAGCTGGCAGGGATTCAATATACCGAAGCCGTCCAGAAGGATCACAGCGAACTCTTTGAGGATATCCGTGGGTGGGACTACGATGTCATGGTCTTCTACAACATGTCAAAGAACATCTCACCGAAGCGCCGGAAGAATGTTCTCCGGTTGCTGGACAAGGGCGTGGGCGTTGTGGCGCTGCATCATACGATGGCGGCGTACCCGGAGTGGCCGCGATTCAAGAAGATCATCGGCGCGAGGTATTGCCTGAAGGACACGATGATAGGCGGCGTCCTGCAGAAGGCCGGCACATACAAGCATGATCTCGATGTAACCGTTCACGTGGCGGCCAGGAATCACCCGATCACAAAAGGGATGAGCGATTTTACGATCCACGACGAGACCTATAAGAACTGCTGGTTCGACAAGGACAATCACGTCCTGCTGACCACCGACCACCCAACCAGTGACCGAACCATCGGCTGGGTGAGGACCTTCGACAGGGCGAGGATCTGCACGATTCAGTTGGGGCATGACTCCAAGGCCTACGAGAATAGCAACTACCGGCAACTAATAGAGCGCGCTATCCTATGGACCGCCGGGAAGCTTTAAGTTGTTTGGCATCGTCCCCTCTCGCACGAGGATGATCACTGCACCAGCTCGATGACAAAGAGCTGCCGGGTCTTGCGGCCGTCGTCTGCCAATCCCGGCACAAGGACCTGCGTGCCGTCACGGTTCCAGCACGGGGATGGATCCTGACGGAGATCCCCGGACGTCCACCGGCCGATGTCGAAGCCCGGCGAGCGGATGTATGCGCCGTCGGAGCGGCGGTAGAGCGTGTAGAAGTTCTTTCCGGCTGACCGATCCTTATAGCCGTTGACGAACCATTTTCCATCCGGCGACAGGGCGATATCTCCCTCGGGATTAGGGAAGATATCCGGATTGCCCAGGACTCCGACGATCAACTGTCGATCCACGTCGTGGATGACCTGCCATTCGTCGATACGTCCGATCATGCGGTGGCCCTCGTCCCATTCAGGATGGCCGCCGATGAATAGTTTTTGAAGCGTCAAGGCGGAGCCGTCCGGTTTGATAATAAAAGGCGCGTTGATCCGGCTGTCACGCTTGTTGAAATCTCCCCGCGCGAAGAAAAAGATCCGGTCGCCGTCACGATTCCAAAGCGTATGGTTGATGAACAGCGCGGTCTGATCGACGGTGGGGTGAGTGGGGCGAAGGGCCCTCGCCAATTCGCGAAACGACACCAATAGCTCTTTCTTGCCGGTGGCGATATTGACCTTGAAGATGCCATCGTCATCGGGATGTCTGACGCTGGCGGTCCAATCGAACGCACCGGGGTAACCCGTGACGCGCCGGAGCCGGTCCAGCCGTCCATAGTTGATGGCCAGAAAGTAGCCGCCGTTTTGAGCGACACCGCTATTGCCGATGGGCGTGTCCTCAAAGCGGTACTCTCGAACGCGCCGGCCGTGCGGTCCCTTGGATATATCGAACAGCACACAGAAGACGTGGCCGGTCTCCAGGTCGCGGTCGTTAAAGAAGAACTGAGTCTTCGGCGATGCCGGGTTCCAGTAGAACATGGTGCCCTGCTGAGGATTCCAGGCGTGGGTACGATCCACGACGCGGACGGCGTTATCGTTGTGCGTGTCGATCAGCACGACCTTGGCTGCGTCTTCCGGGCGGGGCATGTGATCCTGGAACGTTGTCTGCAGCGCCAGGATGTAGCGGCCACTCCCATTCCAGGGAATGTTCTGCACATGTCCAATGTAGCCGAAGAAATGGTTCTCCGGGCCGAACGTTATCTGGCGAACCGAGAGCGAAGGTCGAGACGCCGCGGGAGCCTCAAGTGAAACAAGAGCCACGATTAGCAAAGCCAAATAATTCCTGAGCCGAGTTCCTGCCGTGGGTGAACCAGAACGTTTCATTTGTCTCCTTTGTCCGAACTGACACATATTCTGCCGCCCCCAAGTAGAACTCGATTGCTTCCACTTCACATCAGGAATTACAGCACACTGTAGCGGGCTTGTAAAACAAATCTTCCTGTGGTCAAGGTGAATCTCCTGGGTACCGAGCATTCGCATTCCCACCGCCGGGACAGCCCCACACGTCGTCGAAGCCGTAGAACGTGATCTGCTGGGGCGTATCCTGCCACTCGGTGGGTCGGCATTCGCGGGCGCCGGTCGTATAGTAGATGAGCCGAATGTTGTTGGCCTCGAGCTCGTCGAGTATCGTCTGTGAGATACCCGGCTCCAGCGCCGGCTCGAAGAGGAAGTCCTTCGGACAGAGGTGAGAGCCGCCCCCGAAACTCTGGGAAAAGTAGCCGGTCAGGACGATGGGTTCGGAGGTCAGCCCTTCGATGCGGGTCTGCTCGAATTGAACGGAAGTAGGTGTACCACCCATCATGCTCCAGCGGACGTAATGCTGCACGCTGACGGACACGCCGGTGTTGGGATCATCGAACGAACATACTTCAAGGACGTCCTGATCGGTCGGCCCCCAGGGTTGATACAGACTCACTCTCTCTATCGTCGCTGCGTTCGCATCATCGATGAGTACGGGCACGGCGTGTTCGACTTCGATGCCGACCCGGAAGTCGTCCGAGGTGACCATCGGATCCCGCACAGCGCTTTGGAAAAGCGGCTCGGTCCGGAGCCGGTAAGTTCGCGGATTGCAGATGTCTGCAAAGCGCCACGCGTCGATCAGCGCGTATTGGTCGAATTCCCATTGCGGCCCCTCGTAGGCGTGCTCGGCTTCGGGCAACAAGGGCAACTCGGCGGAGACTTGCTGGACCTGTCCGTCGGCGACATATTCGATCCGGGCCTCTGCATAGGTACAGTGTTGCAGATTGTCCTCGCTCAGCCAAAGATTCTTCGCCCGGAGCGTCCACCGCGATTTGAGCCTGTGACTTGTGAAGACGTTGCTGCCCCGGCCCTGGAGCGTGTGATAGACTCTGGGCTCTCCGAACAGGAAGGGCGTCGTGTACTCGACGCTGCCTTGCCGCGGGATTTCGCGAATCTGTTTGATGATGAGCTTGCCATCGGGAGCGACCTTCTTGAACTCGAAGTCCAGCACGGGGTCTTCTTTTTGCACGATCTGACAATAGTGTTCTGCCGCCGCGGCCAGAAGCTCATACAGCTCGATGTACTCCTGCTCCCACTCGAGCACCGTGTTCTCTCGCAGCGGCACCAGGCTCGAGCGCTGCATCAGCCACGGCGACGCCCCACGAAGGGGAGTATAATCAATCCGGACCTCTTCGGGAACCGCGTTGGCCGGCGGGTTGGTGACCGAGACCGCCCCCTTCTGAGAAACGATATTTGCCGACCAGTTCGGACCGTTGGACTTGTCCATTGTAGCGACGCCGTTGGCCAGCTCGATCTCATCGGGGAACGAGTGATGAGCCAGCAGGGCCATGCCCACGTCGGCTTCGTTGATACCGTACTTGAGCCGCTCCAGGAAGGCGTTGTCATTATAGAAGCTGGCGAAGACCCTGCGAATGGCCCGGAACACGCCCTGCTCGGCTTGATCCGAGGCGTCACAGGCGCACGGGCCGCTATCGTCTTGATCCAGATCATCCGCGAGACAGCCGCTATAACTCTCGTATAGACCCGCCCCGGTAAACTGCTCGCTATCCTCGACGTTGGTCGAGCTGCGAAATCGAATCTTCTTGTTAGGATCAAATCCGAACGTCCGAAGGGCGTCAATGATGGCGGCCTGCAGAGCCGGGCTGAACTCAGCGATATTCGAGCTTTCCAGGAGATTGCGAATGGCCGCCAGGTCCTGGGACAAACCTTGCATATCCGCTGGCGGATATCGCGTGTATTGTGACAGGCGCAGGGCGATCTCTTCTCGAAGGGTGGCTCCACTCACGGGCGAGCGAATCTGCCACTTCGTCGGGTCGTTCAAGTCATCGGTCAGGAACAGCCCGTTCAGGATGACGGTCTCGGCGGAGCCGTTGTACAGCTCGATCCAATCGGGATACTCGCCGGGCTCGGCCGGGTCCTCGACCGTTGTCTCATTGTCGGCCATGAATTCGTTTATCACCAGCCCGCCGCTTTGGCCGGCCTGGGAGTTGGCCGCACCGGGGGAGGGGCTCTCGAAGAATTGCCATAGACCGCCGCCGTCAACAGACCGCCCGTACGAGACGTCCTTCTGCTGAGGTCCGAAGCTAAGGCCATCGATCAACGTCCGGCCATCGGTATCGAACAGGGCCACGTTCTCTCCGGACCGGCTCAACTTGAAACTGGTATGAAACGGTCCTTGGTCGGGATCGCCATCAGCCCAGAACAGAGCGTGGCCGCCGGGTGCCAGCACCATCGGCGCCAGGCTGGGCAGGGATTGATCGAGAAAGGCATTCCACAGATCGAAAGAGAACGCTAAAGCCGGCGGACAATTGTCCGGAATCGCCTGCCTTAAGATGCCGAAGTTTGCCGCCTTGCCGCCAACATAACAGATATCATCCGGCTGCAAATCATTCGTATCGGCCCAGAGCCGTCCCCAAGTTATCGTCGGCTGGATCGCCAGGGGCGGCGCCTCCTTCAGGGCCAGGATCGATGCCTTTTCCGGCTCGCCGAGGCTTTCTACATCGAGCAGCTTGACCGTACTCCAGAGATTGTAGCTTTCGCTCGTAACGGCCAGATACACGGTGCGACCCGTAAGGCCCTGCGCGCGGGCGCTGTCCGGCTCGAGCGCCAGATAGACGAACGGCACACCCTGCGACCGCGCGAGGATGGCCACGTGGGAATTTGGCGTCGAGGGCATCAGGCTGATAATGCCGGCCACGGATGGAATCTCCGCCGGGACGCCGTCGGTCAATAGGATATCGTCGGGCAGCAAATCTCCGGCGATGAAGGCGGCTTGGATCTCATCGCCGCTGAAGAATTTCAACGTGCCCAGGGCCCAGCCGTCGGAATAGCTCGCGTTGCCCTCAGCCCATTGAGCGGTCGAGCCGATGGGTACGCCGTGGCTCTCGAACCAATCGCTGTTTTGCTGGGCCACGGCGTATTGTTCATAGGTTGGGAAGTAGTAAGCCGTGACGTTGGGCTCGGCAATGACGGACGCCTTGACGGTCTGGAACAGATGGACAATCTCCTCGCGAGAGTAGGGATCGTTCCGGACGAGTTGTATGCCGTACTCGTTGATCGGCGGATCGGCCCACGGCGACAGAATCACCGCGCCCAGCACGGCCCGCTGCCCCGCCTCGTGGAGAGTCACATCGTCAAAGGCCTCCACGGTCATGCCGATAAAGGGCTCAAGTGACTCAAGCGCGAAGTCGTAATGGTATTCGTATTTCCGGCAATCCTGGTAGTATACGACGTTCGGATCGAATCCGTCCTTCGTGATGATCGTGAACTTGACGTAGGCCGGCGACGTCCAGCTTTGAAACGGTTCCGAAGGATATTCAATCTGGTTTTTCCAGGCCAACTCCGGATCATTATCTCTAGCCATAACGAGAAATGGAACCAGTAGCACCAAGATCAGACAACACATTCCAAAACGCATGGCCGCTCCACCTTTGTCATCGGTTGAAGATGATGCCGCAGTCTCAGATACAGATTACGCACAATAGATATATTATACAAAAACGGATGCTTATTTTCCAGAGATTTTGCCGGTCGTGCCCTGGCTAATTCCGCTCTGGCCTGGCGAGTCTAAGGTTCCGTCAGCAGCCAAACGCGCTCGTCGTTCCTGGGGATAACCTCGGTGACTTGTCTTTGCGTGTTCTGGGCGAAATGCTCGAAGGCGGCGATGAGCATATAGTTGATTAGCTCTCTCAAGTCGGAGCTCATTCCGGCGCTGGCGACCTCGCCTATCCACACGGGCTCAGGGCTCTCGGAGATTCTGTAGGCTTTGCCGTCGATGAGCCGGAGGGTGAGCCAGCGCGTATGGATGACTTCCGAATACGGAACATAAGTCGTGTAGCCGTACCAGCGAACGGATGAGAACGGGTACGGCCTATAGAAGCCGGGATGGTGAATGGGAATCACGTCGGTCACGGTCCGGCCCGCGTCGATGCCATAATCGAACAGCACATAATAGTCCGGCGCGTCGTTCTTGGTGTCGTATCCCTGCTCGGCCAGGAGGATCTCGATCTTCGCCGCGACTTCCTTTTCCAGAATCGGGTTGGGCACGTTACTGTCCGTGACGACGGAGATAGATGCGGCCTGCGGAATCCGGACCGCCTGATTGCTTGCCGTGTATCCGTTGACGGCTACGCTGTAGGAGGCGGAACAGCCCAGCGACAGAAACAGGACGGGTAGCGAGAGGAGATACAACTTCATGTTCAATCCTTTGCCTTTTGCACTTTTACGTCTTTACCACCAGTGAAACGGGGGTGAGACGCGAACTTCCATTTCATCGAATTGACGATAGTCGAGATGACCGTCAATAAAGATAATGTTGGCCCCGGCGGGCCGGTCGCCCCCCCTCAAATGATTGGTGCGATCGTAGATTTGCCACCGGCTCCACGTCCCTCCCGGGACCTCGACGAAGCTGGCCGTTTCCGGATTGCTGCCGGTGCTGAGCGTCGCGTCGAGCACGAGCTCCGTCTGTGACGGTTTCTCACAGTTCAGCGTTGTGACCCAGTCCTTTTCGGGGATTCCTTCCGGATGATACGTCCGGCCGTTTTGCGTATCCATCATCCAGAAATAACCGGTCACGCGGAACTGCTGATGTCGATTTGTCTTGGGTTCGGAGATGTCCCCGGGCTTGGCTTCCGGCGAAGCATTCTGGCTGAACTGCCAGAGATTCATCATGTCCGCGGTTTTCGTCGGGTCGGCGGGGCAATAGAACGTGTGCGGCTCGCCGCCCGTGGCGATGATGTAATCGGTGGTGCTGTAAGCAACGTCCCACAGCCAGTTGCCCGCCCCATTGAGCGGCAGCTTGGCATCGTTGTCATTGCCGTACATGTGCAAGCTGGTGGCGATCTGCTTGAGGTTATTCGAGCAGATGACTTTTTTCGCTTGTTCTTTCGCCCGTTGCAGCGCCGGCAGCAAGATCGCCATGAGGATCGCAATCACCGCAATCACGACCAGCAGTTCAATCAGCGTGAAGCCTTTTTGCCTTTTCATAGTAAAAAAGCGAAAATTTCGCGAACCGTTGAGTTTGAATCTATCAATAAACATAACACAGTTGGGACGAAAAGTCAAGTTTCTGTGCCTAATTTTGAGACGTTACGAGGCTTTGACCAACAATTGGTGCGATTCATCGCACTCAATCGACTAATGCGACACCGTGATGACGCTCAGCGGATACCACCCATCCTCGGTCCGGCCCTTTATACCGAGCTGTACGATGGGCTCGTGCGTTTGCTCGTCCACAATACCGACGGCGAGATAATATGTCCCGGCGGGCATATCGTGCGGCAGGACTGCACTTTCGATGACATGAATGATCGGGCCCGGCGGCAAATCCGCCGGCTCTCCGAAGAAGTCATCTGTGAATGTATCGATCGAACCGGGCATCCACTCGTCAACGGCGACCTTTCCAACGAGCGTCTTTGCCAAGCCGCTCTTGTTTGTGAGCCGGTAGGCCAGCCTGTATGGCCTGTAGCATGGCGCCGAACCGACATTTTGCCACTTCATCGCCAGCACGAAAGGTTCGCCGGACTTAACGTGCTCGGGATGTCTGAGCTCCCGCAAGACGAGACGGTAGCCGAGCCGCCGGAGGAAGCGTTCGATCTCTCGCCGCACGTTTTCGCCCTCCGGCAGCGGCGCCGATTTGTTATTCAAATACGAACCATGTAAGGCCAGCGCATAGTTGAAAATGAATCGCAAAGACCAGTCCTCTTCGACCCACTTCCGCATGTCCCAGCAGGTCTCCCAGGCGACCGGGGCGGTTTTCCAAATATCCCCCGCGTCCGCCTCCCGGATCAAGTTAGGATAGGCGTCGTACATGTGGCACCAGTTCTCGGAGAAGCCGCCCATATCGCCGAGGCAATCCGCACGCCAACCGGCGCCGCCCCGTGCGGCGTAGGCCAGGCACTCGCGGCCGCCGATCAGCATGAGCAGCGGCGTCTTGCGAAACGATGCGACGTAAGCATCGATGATCCTCTTGCGATTGGCCATCGTCGGCATCTTGCCGGTTTTGGAGCTGCTCATATGCCACTCACCCCACCAGCCGACCGAGCCAAGGTCTATGTGGTCGATGTCCGCGTGGCCGTCGTAGCGGGCGCCGAGCCGCTTGATAAAATCCAGATGCAGATCGAGGACGAGCGGATCGTCCAGATCGGGAATGGGCAATTCCGTCTGGCTTCCGTGATCGCAGATCAGTATCCTGCCGCCGGCCCTCGCGAGCCAGACCGGATGATAGGGCCGGCCGGGGTACGTGGAACAGCACATCACGCGGAATGCGAGGCGCTGGCCCGCCTGGCGCGTCTCTCTGAGCACTCCGTCGAGAAACGCATCATCAATCTCGCCCGGTTCCGGCTCCAGCGTGCCCCATCCCCAACGGGCATAGTGAATGGTTGAGGGGATCCAGGCCGGAAGATTCCCGTCCTTATCGCGAGTACGATGAAAGGTTTGCCAGCCCATGCCCGGATTAGCCAGGAGTTCATCGGTTTCTTCCGGAACAACACGTACCTCCTTCGTCTCGGTGGAGGCATGAGCCGAAGAAGGCCAGACATCAAGAAACGAGATGCATGGCAGTATTGTCAGAGCACATACGGTTGTCCTTAAGGCTTTCATAATCCATCTCCCATATAAAAGCTCTCCACAACTTTCACGATCACAATTTACCGTAATCTCCGCCGCAATTCGTCGAGTAGTTGCGTGCTCAGTCTCGACCGTGCCAATTCACCGGCGCCGCGAACTCTTATTCTTCGGCGCTTGCAGTTCCCGTCCGGCTGTCTGAGGACGGCCGTGACGTAGCCGGCACCGTCTTCGTCTCGTCGGACCTCACCTACCGCAATAACCCAACGGCTTGCAGTCGTTTCGGCGACGGCAGCGGCCAGCCGCTCGACTCTTTGGTTGTCGGATGCCGCAGCGATCCAATGACCGTCGCTTATTCCGACCAGGCGTCGCAATTTGTCCTCTGTCGGGGCAACATATGCTCCCGCTAAGACGTGCTGACTGTCGTCGGCGCCACTCAGAGTTGCGGCGAGAGATCCGCCGCTCCCTACCTCGACCAGCGCCAGCGTCGCGCCGCGTGCTTCGAGCAGCTTGATGACGCGTGCCTCCAGGGACGTATTGTCGTCGGCGTAAATATTGCCGCCCAAGTGTTTGACGATCTTGCGTTTCAACTCCTGGAGCCGTGCGCGGTCTCCCGGCGTGTCGTCGGGCAGTGAAAAGGTAAAATCCACCCGGCTGCCCTCGAATTGTGAGGACACCGTCACATCCGGCGGCAGAGGTACATGATCCTTGAGCGTCTGGTCGATCTGCGACTGGCCCAGGCCCACGAAACGCAACGTCAGCGAGCAGCCGGGAAGCCGTGTACCGAATCGCCGGCTCAAATAGGGCACCAATTCCTTGTGGACCATCGCCTGCAATTCGCGCGGAGGCCCCGGCAGGGCGACGATCACACCGTCGGGCCGCTCGAAAACGAGACCAATGGCCGTGCCGTTGGCGTTCTTCAAGTACGTGCCGTGTATCGGCACCTGTATCTGGCGGCGCAGGTTGGGGCGAAGCTGAGCCGGCGACGTACGAAAGCGTCGCGCCATCTCCCTCAGTGCATCGGCGTGCTCCTTCAGTGACATTCCCGTGAAGTCGGACAGGGCTTCGCGCGTAATGTCATTGTCGGTGGGACCCAGACCGCCCGTGACGATAACGAGTGATACCTTGTCCGTCGCAAAGCGAAGCGCCTCTTTGAGATCGGCCTGCTTGTCATCGACACACATTGAGCCCACGCATTGCAGGCCCAGCGGGCGAAGTGTCCGGGTGAGAAAGTGAGTATGCCCATCCGGATAGGCGCCTGCGAGCAATTCGCCACCCGTGACGACGATCATGTACCGGGTCGGGGTGGCAGCCTCAAGCGCAGCTTGGGGATGGTGATTCTCGCGTTGTCCAACCCTTCGACTACGCGCAGGACCATCCCCAAAGGCTATGCCTTTGAGGCTGCCACCCGCCACGAGCAAGAGGATCAGCCCAGACAATCGAAGCACCGAGAGCGCACGAGTCTCGATTTCCGGGCAACCCGTCTTTCCCGCGGCGCGGAGAGCTTTTATTCCCGCCATTTCAGGATCTCCCCAAAATGAAGCATCAACCGATTTACCAGCCTTCGGCAATGATCTCGATTCCGCAAAGCAGAGGACGGTGCCCCGCCATGGCAGGCGTGAAACCGACCTTGAGATCATCACGTATGTTAATCTCTTTGAATTCCTTAACAACAAGCCGATTAGGACCGCCGGCTTGCCTCACGATATCGAAGTCTTCCAAGACCTGCCGGTCCTGAAGGGAGACATTGAAGATCCGCTGACCCACCTCGGCTCCTTGCGTTTCGGCAAAATACAATCGCACGGCATAAGGTCGTGCCTGCTCGAAAACGCCCTTGATTTGCTCTTCCGTCCAGGTCGGAATCTTGTCGATATGTTTATCGAAGGCGTTTATTCGTGATGAATTCCTGCCCGGCTGTATAAACATGCGAACGCGGATTTCCCTGAGCCCGGTCACGCCCGATGCGGCGATCCAATCGTACTCGCCTTTCACACGCGAACTGTGATGGCGGAACCACTGAGGCTTTTCATATTCGGCTCGAACGGGAACATCGGGCGACGGTCCCCCGACGCTGGGGAACTCCAGCCACAAGGTTCCATTTTCGACATAGCGGTTGCCCGGCGCGCCGAGGTTGATCCCGACCTGCCTGACCGGCGTCGGTTTGCTCGGCGACGGATAGTGGTCGAATGTCCAGTACGCCACTTCCGGCATATGAATCAATGCGAGCGACGCCTGATTCTGGTAGCTGCATGTGCAGGTCCGCGTGTAGTCCGGGGCGTTGAGCACACCGTTGGCGACGATCAGATTCGACGAGCAGCCGGACCTGAATCCGCCGATACTGGCCGTGCCTTGTCCTTTGGTCAAGTCTACAAAAGCGCCTGAGGCTGAGCGAAAAGTCAGTAGGTTTTCGCTGGCTACTGCTGTATTGCAGCCATGGACGCGAAGCCATGTCCAGGGAATCGTCTGACCGGTCAGCGGATGTTCGCGCATAACGGTCTTGCCGGTCAGCAGATCAAAGACCTTCGCCTCAGCCGCAACAGGCTCCTTGCCCTTCTTGGCTTCGCCGCCAGTGTTCTGTGTTATCACCCAGTCGTGGTAGATTATCGGGGGGCCCTTATAACTGTCATCAATCCTCCAGAGTACCTTGCCATCGGATCCCCTATAGGCCGCCATCCCTCTGTCCGGCTCATCCGCCGCCCGATCCTTAGAGCGGCTGCTTGCCTGGAGCAGAACATCATGCTCGGCTGAGTAAGCAAGCCATGTACTGAAAATGCTGTCATTCGTTTTCCAGAGTGTCTCTCCCGTTCGCGCGTCTAATGCGCAGATGGTGCGCTCTTGCTCGAAGTTGATGCCTCGGCGTTTGAAATAGGCCACCTTGGCCGCGCTTATCCCGTCTATGTAAAAGACTTTGCCGGCTGCTGCGGCAATTGTGTTATTGCGGAGGGAATATTCAGCATCCCGTTTCCAGAGAATCTTGCCGGTACGGCGATCCATGGCCACGAGCATCTTGCTGCCGGAAGCATAGTCTGCATTGACCGTTACCCCGTCGACATTGTTCAGGCCCGCGAGTTCAGCCTTCGTACTCACCCTATGGCTTCCATCCCGGAGAGCGACCAGATAAGGATCGAGAGTAAAGCCGTTACTGGTGTCTTTCTCGTTATGCCCTTCGATGGCTAGTACATTTGTTCCTTCACGTAAGAGACTTCTGTGGTTGTTGACGTTGAAATACTCCCAGCCCTTCCTCTCATGTTTTGCCATATCCGAAACCTCGGCTCCGCTTCCGTTGACGACGCCCACGCGGAGGGTCTCCGTGCCGTTGAGATAGGCGATAAAGGCATCGTCGTACCTGATTACCAATCCCAAAGCGCTCACATTGTCCGGCTCAGGTATGTTGAACGACTTGCGGATGTACACGACCTTGTAATTCCCTTTCATGTCGTTCAGCGGCGTTTTATTGTCCCTGCCATTGTAGCCAAAGCCTGCTGCCGAGGTCTTCCACCCCTCGGCTTTGAAACCGGGTTGTGTCCAGGAACCACTCGGATGAGCACCGGCCAGATATTGCCAGTCGGCACCCTTGCCGATTACAGGCTCGACGTTCTCTGGGAGCCGGCTTGGTCTGTCCTTTAGAGGAATGCGGATTGGTGAGGCTGTTGCCAGCAGCAGGTCGTCCCAGACCCAAATCGTGCCCCAGCGAGGTCTGTCTTCGCCGGGTATCGAAAACTCCCTATTAGTCTCCCCGGTAGTGGGATCCAGGGCGTGGATAGTGTCCCCATAGGCAACGTACACGGCGTCGGAAACAGAGACGTAGTTGCCTCCAATCTCGTTAGCACCAGGCTGGTGGTCTGTGTTGTCGTAAAATTTGCCGAGGTCCTGGAATTGCCGTTCCCACAGCAGCCGTCCCGTGTAAACGTCAACCGCTCGAAGCATGTTGCGCCCTTCGATGAAAAGCCGGCCGCCGACGACCTGAGGGGACGGGCCGTGTCCGTGCCGGGGTAGTACCTTGTCGTTGGGCGGGCCGCCGAACCATAGGAGTCCGAGTGGGGCCTTGAGCTTGTCTTTTGACATCACAGTATTGGCCGGGTCGCCGTACTGATGAGTCCAATCGGCCGAATCAGGCAATGGGCCAACTCGGGTCAATCTGACAAATCCGCCCGAACTTGCGATCTCACAGCCAGGAAGTTTCGACTTGATCGCCCCCATGAGAATGGCGGCATGTTTCTTCTGCGGGTCCGAAAAGCACGCTGTGCCGCCGTAGGGGCGCAGCGAATGAAAAACACGCTCGATGAAGAGATCGCCTTTTTGGAAGCCGGAGGCTACTATATCTTCCGATACGATCAGATTGGCCATGTAGGGAGGAAGTCGCATCGTCGTGACGTCACCGACGTGGACGGTAGCCCGCGTCCCGTACAGCCCCGCCCCATCAAGTCTGCGGCGCATCGCCGCGACCTTCTCGGCATCCGGATCGAGCGCGACAATATGGTGTTCCGATTGATCCACCAACTGATACAGCAGCTCGCCGGTGCCAAGGCCGAGCAGCAGGCAGTAGCCCTCTTTTTCATCTGTCATTTCAAGAGTCTGTTTGACTTTGTCCTTCCATCGGCCAGAGCCGGCCGGCAGTGGTTTGGTCTCCAGCGCATGATGTCTTGGCTTGGTTCTCTTCTCTCCAAAACAGTAGATCCTGCCCTGAAGGGTCACTACAAAAAGCCTGCCGTCCGCCGCGAGCATACTCCAGACTTCGCCGTCCATCTGTGCCTGCCAGGAGATCCTGGGCTGCCCGTCGTTCAGGGATACATCGATAGCCAGAATCGTTCCCCTCCGGCCCTTCTCACCGCTGCAATACAAACGTGGCCCTGCTTTCATGTGGATTTTGTCGAGCTCCGATGGGACCTTTGCCCGCCACAGTCGCTTTGCTTCTGCTGTTCCCCGATCGAGTCGATAAGCCGTAATAGTATCATTGGTGCTACCGAAAATGACATCGTCTGCGACAACGGACGCCGGCTCCTTTGTGATCTCATATCCGTCCGAGAGTCCGTGAATGGCGCCGCGGTTGAAGAAGTAATTGTCTGAGGCCATGACCTCGCAAGAGCCGGTTTTCTTGGATATGGCCAAATGGTAGTATAGGAACTGCCCTGTCTTGCTGTCGTAGGCTGCCGGTACAGAACGCCCGCCGGATACGAGCAACTTGTCTTCAGTTGCGACCAGATAGCCCTGAGGTGCCACGCCGGCAAAGGCCGGACTATCGTGTGGCTGCATGAGGTAGGTCGCACCACTGCCGCTGTTGGTCCAAATGGTCTGGCCAGTTTCGGCGTCGATGGCATAGATGAAAGTACCCATGAAGGGCCAAATGCTGGCCGCGAAGTAAATCGTGCCCTCGTATAGAACCGGGCCGCCTCGCACGGGCCACATGCCGATCAACCGGTCGTTACCGATCACCTTGTTCGGGGCGGGGCCTCCGAGAAACTTGCGAATGAGGGCCCCGTTCTCGGCATTTAGGCAATAGAGGTATCCGTCGTCCGAGGCGCAGTACAGCTTGTCCTTATACACGACCGGCGCGAAACGCACCGGGCCGTCGGTGTAAAAACGCCATTTCTCTATCCCCGTTTCCGTGTCATACGCCGTCACGCGATCAGTGACCATCGAGCCGACAAAGAGGATTTTTCCCGCGACGACGGGTTCGTAAGAGGCGTCGAATTGCAGCCGGTCCTGACTTTTCGGCCAGGCGGGTCTTGGCGGGTCCAGCTCGCGGACCCATTGCAGATGCATTTGGGCCGGCAGCTCTTCGGGCGATGCCGCCGAGCGCCCGGCGTCGTATCTCCACATCGGCCAGTCGTGCCCGTGCACGACCGCCGGCAGAAGCCCACAGCCAACAAGAATCAGCAAACAACAGCGCCGGTTGATAGAACCGCTGGGGATGACACTCATTATTCGTCTGTAACGCTCATTCCACATTAAATACGCACTCCACCAGTCAATGAATAGGTATATGTTCGGCTATCCACAGGATTGCAGCAGGTGTGTAAACTCACCCCGTGGTCAGACTTCTCGTGTACATAGTTTTGCGGTCCATTCAAGACTTCTCATGCTACAAAGCTACCAAATCATCAGACCATTTTCAACTGATTTTGGCGGCCTTTGCGGTCTTCCGGCGTCGCAGACGATTTTTGACCCCTGACAGCAAGCATGATGCGTGTATTTGGCGGCAGTCAGGAAGGGATTAATATGTCAAAAAAGTCACAAAAATCCCCCCTATCGCCGGCGGATATGATAATCTATTAGGCTGGAGCGGCTTTGAATGGGTGCATGAATTGACGTTCTGAAAATCAATCTAACATGAAAGGAGCACAGGACAATGAACCAACCAAAAACCACAAAGACGAACATGAACGTGACGAAGATGTTTCTAGTGCTGGCCGCTGGTCTTCTCATCTGGACTTCCTCAGCAATGTCCCAGGAGAAGCTGGGCGACCTTGTGGCGGAGGCGGGCTTCGACTGGATGGTTGGCAGGTGGACGGCAATGACCGACGACGGCCAGGAGATCGAGATGGCTTACCGGTGGGGACTGGATCGGCACATGGCCACCGTCGATTTCAAGATGGGCGAATACGCCTACCACGCCATGGTCTACTATGACTCAGCCGAGCAGAAGATCGTCGAGGTCGGGGTCGATAACCGGGGCGGAACCGGCAAAGGCACCTGGGACATGGAGGGTGAGAAGGCCATCTCGAAGAGCGACCGCAGGTCGGCCGACGGCGAAGCCATGAAGGTGGCCCTGCTCCACTCGAAGGTGGATGCCAAGACGATGAAGATCGAGGTCTTCTCCGTCGACAGTACCGGCGAGCGTGCTGAAGACCCATGGGCCACGCTCGATTTCAAGCGCCAAAAGGAAACTCCGAAAAAGGCAGGCCCCAAGGCCGGAGCAAAATAGAAAGCGGATAGCGTCGCTGTCGCCGAATTTGTCGCCGCGCTCATAGTCACAGGCTCACACAAGCGGCTCGTAGAATTTGTCCGGTTTTGGGCCGAGGGTGTTGGCGAGGGTGCCGAGGTGTTCGATCGATGCTTCGATGCGGTCGTCGGCCTTTAGGAAATTCCCGGTGGCCATGCCGACGCCGGAGGGAGTGCCGGTGGCGATGATGTCGCCCGGTTCGAGCGTCATGAGGTGGCTCAAGAATGAGACAATCTCGGCGACCGGATGAATCATCTGCGCCGTGTTCGCCTTCTGGCGGGTTTCGCCGTTGACCGTCAGTTCCATATTGAGGTTCTGCACGTCGTCAATCTCGTCGGCGGTCAGCAGGTACGGCCCCATCGGGCAGAAGCCATCGGCCCATTTGCCGTTGAGCCAGTCGTAGAACTCGTCCCAGGGCCGCTTGGCTCGGTTGTTCTCGAACGTCACGGTGCGGGCCGAAACATCGTTGGCAATCGTGTACCCGGCGATTCTCTCCAGAGCCTTGTCCGGCGGGATGTTTTTGGTTTCCAGACCGATGACGACGGCCAGCTCAAGCTCGTAGTCGATGGTTTCGCTGTAGGCCGGCCAGGGGATTTGATCGCCGGGGCCAATGACCGCTGTGCCCGGCATCAGAAACGGCCTGGGTACCGTCGTCAGCCGGGGCGAATCCGACAGGCCGAGCTTCAGCCCCGCTTCCTTGATGTGTTCGACATAGTTGCCCGCAAGGGCGAGAACCTTGCCCGGGCGAGGAATCGGGGCAAGGAGTCTGACCGAATCCAGCGCGATTGTTTCACCGCCGGACGTCGCCAGGTCGCCGAGCTTGGCCAAGCAATCCGGCCCCCTTTGCAGGATTTCCTTCACGCTCCGCGGCGGATTTGTACCATCCCAGGCCGATGCGGCGTCGATCAGGCCCGCTTCCGTCAGAAGGCCGCAGGAAACCGTTCCTTTTCTTGAGTATGTGGCTAATTTCATAGCTCGCCCTTATACACAATTTGTGCCGCAATGGGAATGAACAAATCGCGGATTCATTGGGTTTGTTCTGCATAACTGGCTTGCAGCCACAAAGGCACGAAGACGGGAATCTTGCCTTCTATGCTATTTGCTTCGTGAGATACACTGTGCTCCGCATTGGGCAAAAGGGTAATTTGACAAGGATGCAAAAAAAGGCGAGGTAGTGGAACCGGCTGGGGGGGAGACCGGTGAACCAACCGCCTCGCCGAGGTTTATAAGCTGCTAAGAAGCAGCATCTTGTCATCGTTATATCGTCAAACAGCACGTGAGAAGATTAGGACTTCCAGAAGACGCTTGCGGCAGGGGGCATTGTGGAGAGAATATCCCGGACACCCCTGATCCGCCTGGGTATCATATAAAGAGATTGCCCCTTACCCCCCTGAGAATGCCCATCAGATTTGTTGTGGTACCCGGTTCGCCGTCTGGTGCATGTCCGGATGATCTTTCTTTCACAGTTGTCCGTGTACCCGGTGCCGTTCTTCTCGGTAGTCTCGGCCTCAGCCCTGCCGGTCGGAAGCTGCGAAGACGCAAAGGGTCATAAGCGTACCGTCAACAGTACCACTTCGGATGCTTCCGCGAACATCTCAGCCGGCGGCTCTATCCCATACTTTCGTTCCACCAATCGGGCTGATGGGTACGGGCTTCGTGACGTATATCAACTCAAGTAACTCTACGGCAACAGGGACCGATACCTGAGATTGATAAAGATCCCTTGAAGTCAATTCTGGTTGTTAGTGACAGTTCAGGTTTTAGGGCTACGGTTCCACCCGATATAGTCGGATGTCGTCGATATACATTGTGCCTGTACCGCCGACTGCTGCACCACCTTTGCTGCCCAGGCCAATTGCGATCTTATCCACGTCGGTCAGGTTGATGCCCTGATCGGCAAAGGCCTGCAGCGCAATCCGCCACTGCATCCAGGCAGCGTTTGTTGCCGCACTGGGATCATCATGGGCCGTTACCGCCGGTGCTCCGGCAGTGTTGGAGATCGCCACATACAGCGGCTCGGCCGCATTGGCTGAATTGCCGTAGAACCACAGCGACAGCTCCGTAACCCCTCCCTCGGTCCAGTCGCGCGGCGCCGCTAACGTCAGCGCCGCCTCCGAATTTGTAACGCCGGCTTCGTTGAAATACAAAAGCGGCATGGACTGGTCGCCGCCATGAACAATCGTCTGCTCGGCATACGGAGGCAGCAGGTTCCCCACCTGCGAACCATTGCCCGCGACGCCGAAGCCATCAATCCAGTGCTGCCAGATGGCTTCACCGTCCGCGTCGTTGTCGGTATAGCTCTCAAAATCATCGACCAGAAGATAATCGCCTACTGTGAAGCTCCAGACAGGGCCTTTGACCGGATTTCCATTATACACCCCGTCCACACGCCAATAGTATGTCGTGCCCAGTAAAAGTAATCCGGGATCATAGCTTTCAGCCCCCAACGCCTTGGATCCTTTGTACTCGGGCGAGCTGGTATCGGCGGTGCGCACAGTGCCCTTGTCCAGTCCGAGGTATACCTGATGTGATGCGGCGTTATCTGCCGCCGTCCAGCTTAAGAGGGT
>Ga0209427_10003220_pt1 | contig 19183 bp, 20 predicted proteins | sample DeeMarSWOR136_30_FD_187465 | JGI IMG/M metagenome (GOLD analysis project Ga0209427, IMG submission 187465) | Marine sediment microbial communities from White Oak River estuary, North Carolina - WOR-1-36_30 (SPAdes) (version 2) | ecosystem: Environmental > Aquatic > Marine > Intertidal zone >...
CCAGCCCTCCAGGCCGTAAGCCCTGACCAGCTCCTCGTACCTCCTCGTCAGCTCCCTCAGGGCCCCGTTGCCGACCACGCAGCTCCCGCACCATATGCCACAGTAGCCGATCTGTCCCCTCACGCCCTCAAAAGACTCGTCGCCCAACTCGATCGGCCCCCTTAATCAATCATTTCATGAAGCCTGTTTTGATTTAAGGGGTTCTACCTCGTGTGTGTAAGGGATAAAATTATAGTCCCCAACCATAAGCGTGTGCAATTTCATAAGCGTTTCCGTCGATCTCCACTCAATTCTCTTGTTAATACACCCACTAAATCTCTGTGTTTTTTCAATATGTCATGCCAAATCTCGCCCTTCTCAGTTTTTTCATAACCCTCTGATTTATCCCCTTTAATCAAACCATTTTCTTCGAGATATTTTATCACCTGATCTGTATGCCACTGATTTCCAGCCCTCCTGTAAACGTCATACCAGAGCGTCTTACCACGGCTCTCCTTTGAAGAGTCAAAAATATCCAGGTACTCCTTCAGCCTCTCCGCTGCCCTAGACGGCGGAGGGGCTACTCGGGGAGTCATACTCTAGTCCTCTAGGGTCTTCTCCAGTTCGGATAGTCTCGCGTATCTCTTCTTGAGCTCGTTGTATGAGCGCAGGGTCCAGATCCCGCCCACGATCATGACGACGACGCCGAGGGACATACTGAAGAGGTAGAAGTAGTCAAGCCACCTCGTGGAACCCTCGAGTATCTTCATGTAGATCTGGTGGGCCGATAGGAACGTCAGCAGGGCCACAGTGAACATGAAGTAGCCCACGAGGAAGACCGACTTTATGGACCTGTTCATATCCCTCACCATGGTCCTAGCGTCGCGCCATAGCTCATCGTACAGCTTTTTCAATTGAGCTAGTTCTTCATCTCCCATTCTTTCATCACCGAAGGTGAATATACTGCACCAAATATTTGTGCATGTTTCTAGAAATTAACCCGTATTAATTTCTAGTCTCGCGCTAGTCAAAACGCGTTGCGCGCTAGAATGAGAGCGTGGAAGTACAGAGAATGTATGTTTGGAAAAAATTTAACTCCCAGACACGTATTAAATATGTAATAAACTTGGATACAATCATTATTTCCACCATAAAGTCCACCGAGAACCGTTAGTCTGGACCGAGATAAAATTATTTAAGGGTACCAGTGCCATCATCGTCGCCGATTTTACAGATACCGATAATTATCATCTCAGCCAAGTAAGCTCATGCCATCTATCGACTTCGGGGTGCAGATCGAGCCCCAGTACGGCTTCACCTATAAGATGATTAGGGACATAGCCAGTTCCGCGGAGTCCTTGGGCTTCGAGTCCATTTGGGTCTCGGACCACTTTTTCATGACGGACGACTCCGTGGGAACGCCGTGCCTTGAATGCTGGACGGTCCTCTCGGCACTTGCACGTGACACGAAGGTGCTGAGACTCGGTCCCATGGTCTCGGCGCAGAGCTACAGGAACCCCGCTCTACTCGCGAACATCGCCGCCTCCATCGACCACATTAGCGGTGGTCGGCTCTACTTCGGCATCGGCGCGGGCTGGAAGGAGGTCGAGTACAGGGCCTACGGCTACCCCTTCCCCAGGCCGGCAGTGCGGATCAGTCAGCTCGAGGAGGCCATCCAAATCGCGAAGAGGATGTGGACCGAGGAGAGGGCCACATTCAAGGGAAGACACTACGGCGCCGACGGGGCCCTCTGCTACCCCCACCCCGTCCAGGAGCCCAACATCCCCGTCTGGGTCGGCGGCACCGGCAACCTCACGCTCAAGGTAGTGGCCAGACACGCGGATGCGGTCAACTTCGCCTGGACCCAGTCCGTCGACTTCTTCAGGGACAGGCTGCAGGTACTAGAGAGATACTGTAGGAAGGCCGGAAGGAACTACGATGAGATCAGGAAGTCTGCTGGGTTGATGATAACCATGGCCGAGACCGATGAAGAGCTTGAGGGCAAGCTAGAGGACCAGAGGAGAAGGAAGAACACATCTTACATGAGGTACCTGAGCAGGCAGCGCCCGAACCTGGTGGGCACCCCTGAGGCCATCGCCGAGAAAATCGGCGAGTACATCCCTTTGGGCGTCGACCACTTCATCCTAAGGTTCCACTTCGGTGAGGAGATCGAGTCCATGAGGCTCTTCGCCGAGAAGGTCAAGGGCAGGATATAGTCCCTACCCGACCCCCAGGCTGATGACCAGCAGGAGGGCTATCGTGGTGATCCCGTCGGAGAGGGAAGTCTCGATGGGGATGATGAAGTTGTCCGGGTCCATGCCCCTCCTCCGGGTCTCTATCGCCACGGCATAGGAGATCAGCACTATAACGGGTATCACGAGGAGGTTCGTCACCATGAGCCTGAGGAAGAGGCCCCGGAAGACCCCGAGCCCATAGATCAGGGAGGATGTGGCCGAGTAGACCCCGAACATCACGACGGACGCGGCCCACGCGCTCCTGATCTCCCCCAGATGCTGCCTCATCGTGGAGAGACGGGAGGGGATTAGGCCGAGGGCCATCTTCGTCGTCGCCGTGGAGCCCACCATCGAGCCGACGTCCCCCACCGTGTCGATCAGCGCGGGGTAGATCAAGTAGACCTCGGGCCTCCTCCCGATGCTCTCAGTTATCCTGCTTAGGGCGGAACCCGTGACGTTGACTATAAGAGAGACGAAGAACAGGGTAATCAGGAACTCCCTGATCGTTTCGACGAAGTCCTTCTCCTTCATGTCCTCCCTGAGCCTCCGGCCCACGAATGCGACAAAGACGAGGTCAATGAGACCCAGGACCCACCAGCTAGCCTCAGGGAACTGGATCACGAGGCCCAGCATGGCAAGGTAGCACGCGGTGACGACTATGTCCGCCACTGTGGAGATGATTGGGTAGACCACGATGTCGGGGTCGAGCCCCCTCCGGTAGGAGACCACCGAGACCCAGAATGTTATCGGCGAGATGAAGACGATGGAGGCCCCCATGGCGGCCGTCACCGAGAGCATTATCCTGAGGGCGTCGAGGGCGTTCGCCCCCGTCACGAACAGGCTGAACAGGGAGCCGACCGACCCCATCGCGACGCTGCTTATGAGGGTAAGCGCAGTTATGGAGTGGAAGAGGACGCCCGCGTACCTCGTGTTTTCGGTGAACTTGGGCTTGATGGTGCCGATGTGGAGAGCGGTGCTCACCCTGCCGCTGAAGAGGCCCCCTATCGCGCCCCTTATGCTCAGTATCCCCGGATAGATGAGTAGGGCCCAGGGGACGGCGGATATGAGGTCAAAGTAGGAGGCTATAAGGGCCCCTGCGACGAGGCCCGCCATGTTGAAGGAGAGGGATAACAAGGACTGGGCTACGTCCCTCGCCGACGCTGTGAGCCTCGTAGTAATTTTCGTCAACGTCGAGCCCCTCCAACTCCCTTCCCTCCTTCGAATGCTTCCTGTTTTACCTTAGGCGGAAGCCATAATGACAGATATATGTATTTTCATTTTAAAAAAGAGTAACAACGCAATTTATCATTTACCAAAATTTGACTCAATAATGTAAAATGTTAGTTTTTTTCCGTCTTGATGGCGTATTTATTATTGGGTCACGAGGGGGCAGGCAGTTAAAATTTCTTCGAGGCCTGTTTTCGATGTGGAGACCCAGTGCTTTAACCGATCACTATCCCGGCCGGGTCGATCTCTTCCCTGAGCAACCTTAGCTCCCTCTCGGTCGGTGGCTCCGTCATGGAAACCTCGTCTGCCATGACGAGCTCGAAACCTGTGTTCTCGACCACCTCGTCCACACTTACCCCAGGGTGAACCGAGGTAAGTCTCATTCTCTTCGTCTCGATGTCGAAGTCCATGACCCCGAGCTGGGTGATGACCCTGTAGGGGCCGCTTCCAGCGGGCAGACCGGCCTTCTCTCTAGCTCTTGGGCCGGTGAGGTAGCCGGGAGTCGTTATATAGTCTAGCCTTTCCACGAAGCGCCTCGTGTCATGGCGCATAAGGATGATGGTCCTGTGGCATAGGCTTCCGACATCGTTGGCGCCCCCGCTTCCAGGAAGCCTGACCTTCGGCGCGTCGTGGGGGCCGATGACCGTCGTGTTCAGGTTTCCGTAAGGGTCGATCTGGGCGGCGCCCAGGAAGCCGTAGTCTATGAGGCCGAGCTGGGCGCAGGACATGACATAGTCCATGGTCGCAGCCATCACCCCCCTGTGGAAGGTCCGGCTGTCCCCGACGCTGATGGGGATGGTGGGTATCTTCGGCCCTATACCCCCCGCCTCGAACATGATCAGGAGGTTCGGGGCGTGGAGCCTCTGGGCCAGCATAGAAGCGATTATTGGGAGCCCTGTGCCGACGAAGACGGATCGGTTGTCCTCCAAGACCCTCCCTGCCACGCAGGCCATGAGTTCTGTCGGGTTGTACTCCATCTTCAACGCCTCCAGGGCGCCTCCAGCGGGACCTCAAGGTCCTCAAGCTTACGGAGATAATCCATCTTCTCCTCGCCTCCGACAAGCTCGATGTACCCGGCGAAGTCCTCCACTGAGTTGACGTACTTTTCCATGTACTCCCTCACCCCATCCTCGGTCCGGCTAAGTCTAAGCCACTCCGCCATGTGCTCCTCGTCGGAGTAGTAGAGTAGGGGCATGTTACCTGGGTGGGAGCCATAGGGGACCTCGCAGACAGCGTCCACCAGAAAGTGAGGGATCACAGTGCGGTCGGGGGCCTGGCGGATCGCTTCCTCATCGACCATCTCCTCGGTCGTTATGATGAGCCTCTTCGCTGCCATGGAGAGCTCCCTGTCCTCTATGATCGTTCCGTCGATTTGGGCGTTCCCGTACTTGTCACACCTGTGGACGTGGATGAAGGCGAAGTCGGGGTAGCACGCCGGGAGCAGGCAGAGGGGCTTCCCTGTGAACGGGTCCTCCGCGACCTTCGCTGAGCTGTACCTGAGGGTGTCGGTGCCGAGCATGATCCGAGCGGGAAAGAAAGGTAGACCCATCGACGCCGCTTTGAATCTCCACTGGAAACCGGCGTTGGATATCTCGGCCAACACTTTCACCCTCCCGCTCTCTGCCGCCCGCCGTCCTGTCGGAGAGAGGCCTCGGAGCTCGTGGCCGAAGGCGTAGGCGCACTCTACCTTGTCGACGACACCACCACCTATGAGGATGTCAACGTCGTGGACCGCGGTCTTCGCGGCCATCGCCATGTTCTTTCTCCCCTGCCTTATCATCTCGTAGATGGCTGCCATACAGACCCGAATGTGGCCGAAGCCACCCAAGGCGAAGTAGTCACCGTCCCGCGTGAACCTCTCCACGGCCTCCTTCAGAGGTATCCTCTTATCCTCGAGACCCCTGCTCTTCCTTTCCATCATCCAGCCGCGGGCCTCGTCTGGGTCCATCCAGCCAAGGAGTTCGCCCTCCCCTTCCTCGATTACCTTCATGTTCGATCCTCCGAGGTGGCCCCCGCCTCGTGTGCACTTGGCTCGGGGAAGAGATTCATTATGAGGAGGACGAGTCCCTCCTTGGCGGGGTTCGAGAACCTGTGCTGTATCTTTGGCGGGACGTCGATTATGCTCCCCTCGCCGGCCTCCGTGATGTAGGGGCCTCCGTCGACCCGCACCTTGCCCCTTATGACGACGGCAACGTGCTCCCTGTCGTGGGCGTGGACCGGGGTGTGCCCCCCAGGCTCGATTCGGAAAAACCGGCTCGAGAAACCCGCCAGGTCCTCACGCTTCAACACCGCCCAGATGCTGTTCACACCGCTGTAGCCCTCCTCCTGCTCGTCGACGCCCGGCTCCTCAGAAAGCTTCCTCACCTTGATGCTCACCTGGAACCACCTTGCAGAATCTTTTATTGCACCCTCCACATAAGCCTGATCAGTGAGCCTTTTGAGCCTCATGATCGGGACGAGCGGCTGGTACTACGACGAGTGGGTCGGCCCTTTCTACGACTCGAAAAAGGGGATGTTCACCCGCTACTCGAAGGTCTTCAACACGACGGAGGTAAACAGCACCTTTTACAGGTACCCGTCCGCCAGGATGGTGAGGGGCTGGTACAAGACGGCACCGCCCGGCTTCATCTTCGCCCTCAAGCTCCCCCAGGTCGTCACCCACGACAAGTGGCTCCGCCTCGGCGAGGGTGTGGAGGACGACACCGATAGGTTCCTGGAGCTAATCCGGCCGCTCGCCGAGAAGCTCGGCCCTATCCTCATCCAGCTCAGGCCCGCCTTCAATTACGACGACCACGCAGGTGACCTTGAAGCGTACCTGGAGACCCTGCCCGGCAACTATGAGTGGGCGGTCGAGTTCAGGCACAAATCGTGGCTACGCCCCGAGACCTACGAGATCTTGGAGAAGAACAACGCCGCCTACACCATCGTGGACGAGCCCCTACTCCCCCCTGAGGCCCACGTAACCGCCGAGTTTGCTTATATACGGTGGCACGGCCACGGCAGGAACCCTTGGTACAACTACGAGTACACCCCGAGTGAGCTGGAGTCCTGGATCCCAAAGGTCGAGGAAACGACCGGGAGGGCGAGGAAGGTCTACGGCTACTTCAACAACCACTTCAGCGCCCACGCCGTCAAGAACGCTGTAGAGATGCTCACGATGCTGAACAGGGCGACCACGGAGCAGAAGGCGGCCCTGAACAAGATAGTCGATTTCAGGCGCCAGGAGCAGAGGCCGATAGGCGTCCAGACCCTCGAATTCTTCGCCACCGATGAGGAGGGGCTCAGCGTGGCCGACCACCTGCTGAGGTTCACCAATGCCTCGAGGCTCTCCAGGGGTGAGAAGATAGCCGACGGCGACCTAACCATTAACGTGAGCTCCGGCAGCCGAGTCCAGGCCGAGATAAGGGACTACTTCATCGACATAGACGCTGAGAACAGGGTGCTCAGGCACGACTGCGACGACTGGAGGAAAGGGGTTGATAGGAAGAGGATGTGCAAGCATATCGCCAAGCTGTTCCTGAGCCTCCCGCCCGGGCAGGCGAAGCAGCTCCTCTCGGACATGTGGGAGAACAGGGAGAACTGGAGTTTCGAGGCCGCCTAGCGGAAAAAGGAGTTGGCAAGGTCATGGAGCCTAGGCGACTGCCTCTGGACAGGGACTTCTACGAGAGGGACTCGTCTCAGGTCGCCAGGGACCTGCTGGGGAAGGTCATCGTCAGGAGGTTGAGATCTGGGGTCCTCTCAGGGAAGATCGTCGAAACTGAGGCGTATTACGGGGACAGAGATCCCGCTTCCAGGGCCTACCTGGGAAGGAAGAACTACAATAGGCCGATGTTCGGGGAGCCTGGGAGGCTCTTCGTCTACATGGTTCACACTTGGTGGCTACTAAATATAGTTGCCCACGGGGAGGGTGAGGTGGGCGCCGTCCTGATTAGGGGGCTGGAACCCCTTGAGGGCGTGCAGACCATGATGATGAACAGGAGGGTGAAGGAAATCCAAAACCTCACAAACGGACCTGGTAAGCTCGGAAGGGCATTGGCTGTGACGAACGAGCTAAACGGCCTAGACATCACCGAAGATAGCAGCGACCTCGTGGTGACGGTCGGCGAGGACGAGGCGTTCGACACAATTTCTTCGATGAGGATCGGCGTCACTCGGGACCTTTCCGAGGAGCTGAGGTTCTACATCGAGGGCAACAGGTTCGTCTCCAGATGAGCTATTGCTCACGAAGCCATGAGATTTCCAATAAAGAAGTCCAGTTTTTTATAACAACAACTGTCATTTCTTCTCGTAGCTGTATACCTGCTGCTCGAGTGGACCTACCAGACCCTAGGTAACAACCTGTATCTGACCCTCTCAGCGTATTCGGCGTATCCGGTCAACTCGTCGTGGAGCGTCCTGTCCTCCAAGTATGTTCGGATGATCATCAGCACGCTGTAGAGGATGACTGGGGCGATTGTGTACAGGGAATCGATCACCAACGGTATGGAAAACATCCATAGTATCCCAGACATGTAGCCTAGGTGCCGCACCTAACTGTAGGGCCCTGTGGTCACAACGCGGTGCCCCCTCTCCTCCTGCAACCTGACCGTCGGCTCGAAGTATGGGTTCTCTATCATGGCCCAGTTGATGAGAACCGAGGAGAAAACGAAGATGATGTAGCCGAGGGCAGCGGAGAGCGCCCCGAGCCTCGACCAACCGAACCTCCCGATGTCCAGTCCTGCTACTGCGGGCACGACCAGCATCGCCGTGAGGTTGCAGGCCCGCATCAGTACCTCGTCCCAGGTCTTCGACCCCTCCCTCCTAATCTTCAACCTTTGCACCAGGAGCTCTGGGCTGTACCTGTAGAGCGCCACAGTGCTCAGGGACATGTAGATGAACATTGTGCCAAAGAAAGCCCAAACACGGGGCAAGTCGAAACGGCCAGCGGAGGCGAAGAATACCGCTATCATCACCGCAAGCAACGCATAGGATATCCCGGCTTGCTTAAGACAAGCCTTCCTCCCATCCAAGGTCAAAAACCACCTTCCCTACAAATAGAGTTAACGTGAACATGCGCTCTCAGGTTCCCGATTTACAAGACCTCCATATCTACGCCTAGGTTCCTCAGAGCGACCTCGACCCTCTTCTTTTGGTGCCCTTTAACCCCTCCTTCTAGATATGCCTTCTCGACGCCGTCGACGGTCCGCTCTACCATCTGACCGATGAGGTCGGGGGTGAGGAGGTCGAGGGCGTATTTGGCGGCGATGTGGCCGAACGCAGTCTCCCTCTCCATCACGGTGAACATGGGGCAGTAGTGGCCGCCCCCGAAGCCTATGGCGACCGGTGCTCCGCCTCTTGAACCGATCCCTTTCACGATGGTCTCAGCAAGATAGGCGCCTGCAGCTCCGTCACCCCACTGGCGCTTACCGCTCCCGAGCTCGGCAAAGAACATCGGGGTCTCGAATTGGGTGGGGGAGTGGTGGGTCGCCTCCAGGGAGACCTCGAACCCCCTAGGTGGATCCCTTAGAAGCTCGAGGAACACGTTTCGCATGGGGTTAGCCAGTGTCCTCTGGAGCTCCCTAGGCCTTCCGCCATACATCGCCTTCCCGAAGTTACCCGTCGAATGGACCGTGAGGCTCGGTTTGCCGCTCCTGGCCCAGTGCCGGGAGGCGACGACTATGTACTCTAGGTCGTATTCCCTGGCCAGGGAGTCGAAGTCCGCGGGGTAGGGGTCAGGCTCCCCTGGCACCTTGTACCTCTCTTCGGGGACGATGAGGGGCTCTAAGACGATGAGGTAGGCTCCGCCCTTCCTGAGGATGTTCTCCCTGCCCGTCTCTGCGAAGCCCATGTCCCTGAAGGCGTCCAACATGTTGACCCCAGCTGGATCGGATTTTGAAAGGGTTATGCCGACATTCGCCATGTGGTTCACCGGTTCAACCTTGTTAAAACGCCCCCAAGACAAATAATGTTTGGGGCGGGGAGTACATGTTACAAGAACGTTCGGGATAGTAATTGTCGAGATCGTCCTCCCAGTTATCGAATTTGTTTTCTGGGGCCTTCTCACGCGGCAGAGCGGTTTGTCGACGACCACAGTGCCCAGTCCTCGCTCCTCGCACCACCTCCTGACGGTACCCAGGACCTTCTCCGTGTTCGCCTTCCTGCAGCACCCAAAGCAAGAGACGACTCTCTAAGTCGGCTATTCCAGCTCAATGAATGTATTGTGCAAGAGTCCGAGAACTTCCTGATGTCATTTCGGCGATGGAAATCCACTATTTTTATACAAGAGCACCAGGTTCGAATACGGTAGTACATCGACGGTGAGCGCTTTGGGGAGGATCAGCAAGGGGACGAAGTGCACTGTTGCGGGCTGCGAAGAAGAGGCCGCCAGGTCGGTCTCGGTACTCAAGGCAAAGGCCGCCGGGCTTGATGTCGAGGGAAGGCGCGCCTATCTGTGCAAGGAGCACTATAAAGAGTACAAGAAGGGGAGCAAAAAGGATAGGCGGATAGAGCGCTGGCGCCACGGGGTCGCCCCATAAATGAAGTATCATTAGCCCCCTTTTCACAAGTCACCGGCTCAATCGTTGGGAGCGGTTCCAGCCCCTGCAACCACGGTGTCGATAGTCGGCGATGGAAGGTTAATGGCAGACCTGAGCATGATTAGTGCAGCTACCGAGACGAACATCAGGTTTATCAGGAATCTGAGACCCAGATCCAGGCTCAGCGACCAGCGAGAAGCCAAGCCCAGGGAAAATCCCGTCAGCACTCTCATCATGTTATTACTCTCCCTCAGGCAAAGCTTCTGGGTCCCCCAGTCTATCAAAGCTGGTAGGGCCAATAAGACTACAGAGTAGAGGCTAGGATATCCAAGGACGATTATGGTCCCAGCTACGTATCCCAAGACGGTCCCTGAGCATCTTGCGCAGAGATACACGCGTCTGCCCTTCAAGCTAAGGCTGAGGCATCGATCCCTCTGCCAGGGTGGGTGGTGTTCAATTAGGAGTCTGAAGAAGGATGCCACCTTCTCGAATCCCTTCACCTCAGGCTGCTCAGTCGTCAATCCGATAAGGCACAGGATGCACCCCCCAAGACAAAAGAGAATTCCTAGGACGGGTATGATCGAAAAGACGCACAGGATAACGCCGTAAAAGATAAAATCCGTTCTCCTCCTTCTCTCGACCGTGACCGTCTCTGCAGGCTCTCCTTTCGGGGATCTGACGAAGTGCCCCCCTTCTGTCTCGGGCAGTTGACTACTGTCCACCAATTCGATGGTAGAAAGGCCGTGATACCCGTCTTCAACGGTCTGCAGCTTCTCCACCGTAGAGGCCGAGACGTATCGAGGACCTTCAAGGCTCTTTACCGTACCCTTGACGGTCACGACGGAGCCTCTCATCAGGGTGATGTCGATGGGGGTATCAACCTCGACCAGTATCGACCCTGAACGATCCCTCAAGACGAATCGCAACCTATCCCTCGCCATGAATCCTTTTTGCAGTGGTTCGCCCACGTATAGGGCAATCACCCTACCATACAGAGATACCCTCCGGCCCTCAAAGTCGTCGCAGCCCGAGACCTCGACCCTCTCGTAACCCTTCGAGGGAGGGGGACGCCCCTCAAACTTACGGGTCAGACCGGGGTCGAGTTCGACATCCTTTGTGAAGAGCCTCGATGCCTCCTCCAAGCTCTTGCCTTCCTCGACTAGACGACCGATCTCTCGTATCTCGATTCCATTTTCGATAGATAAATAGACGATACCGGCGGCCAGGGGCAGCTTCGTTCTCTGCAGGTGAACTATGAGGACGCCATCTGGGTTGTGAGGGTACTTTTCCACATATTTATCACGCAATTGCGAAAATAGCTCGTTGAAATCTAGTGGCATTTAATTCAATTGGAGTAAGCCGTTTTTGTATTTAATTATTATTTTTAAAATATATTGAAGATAGAAGTGGGAGTGGGGCTATTATCGCACTTAGCCGACGAACCTCGGCCTCTTCTGGACGCTCATCGGCATGGGGAGCGGCCTGTACGGCTTCCCCTTCACCCGATTCTTGATCTCGGAGGCCAGTTCCTTGAGGGGCATCTGATGCAGCTTGCCGTCCTCCCTGACGCGAACCGGAACTTTCTCGGCGCCGACCTCCTTGTCCCCGAGGACGACGATGTAGGGGATCCACTCCCTCTCCGCGTCCCTGATCTTCTTCTGCACGGTCTCGCTCCTGTCGTCGATGTCGGCCCTGATCCTGCTCCGGTTCATCTTCTTTGCGTATCCCTCCGCGAGCCGGACGTGGTTCTCCGAGACGGGTATCAGCCTCACGTGGGTCGGCGCGAGCCATAGGGGGAGCATCGGCCTCGCCCCCTTCTGCATGTCCATGTCGGCCTTCTCGAGGAGGGCGTAGATGTCCCTCTCTATGGCGCCGCTGGGGGAGCAGTGGAGGATGATTGGGTGCTTCTCCCTGCCGTCCTCGTCCATGAACCTGATCCCGTACCTCTCCCCGTTCTCCACGTCGAACTGGTCGGTCGCGAGGGCGGAGGCCTTCCCCTGGGTGTCGATGAAGTTGAGGTCGTACTTCAGTATGAAGTAGAAGAACCTCTCCCTCCAGAGCTCGACGAGGACCGGCTTGCCGAACCCCCTGACGAAGGAGACGACGAAGTCCCTGTTCTCCTCCAAGAAGTCCTCGGTCATCCTGATGCCCATCTCGAACTCGCCCACGTCGAAGCCGATCCCGGTGAGGGTGTCCTCCACCAGCTTGAACCGGCGCATGAACTCCTTCTTCGCCTGGTCCCAGTCCCTGCACATGGCGTGGACGTCGGGCATCGTGAAGGCCCTCAGCCTCCTGAGGCCGACGAGCTCGCCCCGCTGCTCCCTCCTGAAGCTGTATCTGGTGAGCTCGTAGATGCGGAAGGGGAGGTCCCTGTAGCTGATGGTGGCGTCGTGGGCTATCAGGAACTGGCCGAAGCAGGCCGCGAACCTGAGGAAGTACCTGTCCTCGTCGGACTCGATGGTGTACTGGCGGGCGGGGAACCGGTGCAGGTAGTTGGCGAGGGTCGGGTGGTTCATGTCGTACATTATCGGGGTCTCGACCTCCATGCCGCCGTAGTCGAGGACCATGCCTGTTACGTACTCCTCCAGGAGCGCCTTGATCATTCTCCCCTTCGGGTAGTACCTCATGTTCCCCGGGTCGGAGGCGGGCTCGTAGTCGACGAGCTCCAGGCTCCTCATCAGGGAGACGTGGGGCGGCTCCTGGGTCACTGTCCGGTCCTTCTCAACCTCGTATCCGGAGTATGTCTTCAGGTTCTCGTGCCCCGTGAAGTCGAACTCCTCCAGTGGCACGAGCTCACCCTCTGGGTCGAGGATGTACCACTTGGACCTGAGCGTCTCCTCGGCCTTCAGGGCCTCGGAGATCACCTCTTCTTTCTTCTCACTCATCTCGTCTCACCTGTCTTTTTTCCGAGAAACGGTGGATGCGCCTGCGAGCACGCGCGGACCCGGCTGCCATCGAGGTGGTGGCCGAGAACGGAGAAGGCTAACTGGGGTACTCGTTTCGAGGCCTTACGGCCTAGACTGTTTGGCGGGCGATCACCGCTAAACCTCTCCTGAACCCTCTCCGGGCATCCCCCTTTTAACCTTTGTGTATTCCGGGCTTCGGGACCAGTCTCGCCTCCTCCACCAAGTAGCTCCCCCTGACACCGTCCCAAGTGGGTTCCGCCTTCAGGACCTCTAGCCTCTCCCTGAACCAGGGGGCGTCGAGGACGAGGGTCTCCATCTCCCCGCCCTCGCCGCAGACGTTGACCCCGAAGCGCCTGCTCAGATCGCCCAGTTCTCCCACTGCCGCTGTGTCCAGGGTTCTCCCGAGCCATCTCTGGCCCAAGCCCCAGGCCGCCACGGCCGTGACGACGATCACCATCCCAGCAGAGAGCATCTCTCGAAGCAGTTCGAGGCCGTCCTTGCCCCAAAGGGGGGCGACCTGCCTCAGCCCAAGCTCGGCGCAAATTCCATCTACCCGGCTTCTCTGATAGTTGGAGGCGATGGCACCCGTCACGAGGCCGTCCACATCCAGGCCTCTCAGGATGTCCCTCAGGTCCTCTAGCTCCTTCTCCTTCTCTCCACCAGTCTCGCGGACCACGCATTCGATCCCCAGGGCCTCGGCGATCATGGGGGCAAGGCGGATGTTTACCGTGTGGAACATCCAGCTGTCTTCCCTCCTCGGCAGCATCGTGACCAGATAGGCGACCTCGTCCCCGTCCTCCGCGGCGAGGCGGGTGGCGTAGGTGCTGTCCTTGCCGCCGGAGAAGAGGGACGCGAGACGCATGGCAACCAGAGGATCCGACGGCAAGCTGCTATAAGTCTTGATCCTCCCTCGACGCTGGCGCAGAAGACATTTTATCTGACGCGTCCGAAAGATATCCGGGTGTTTCGTATTGAGCGACGAGTGGTTCTTCGAATCCAGGAGGAGCAGAGCCCCCAGGCGCAACTGGCTCCCGGTCCTCGTAATCGTCATCGTGGTGATAGTGAACTTCGCCGTGGTCGCGGCGTACGTCAACAACGCAAACCAGAAGGTTGTCGAGCTCAACCAGGAGGTCGAGTCCCTGACCGGGCAGATAGAGACCCTCAGGTTCCAGCTGCAGAGCGCGAACTATGAGATATCCGCCCTCAAGGGCTCGACGCAGATCCAGGGGCCTGGGAACGCCTCGGCAGTGTCCGATCTCACCCAGATCTACAACCAGACTAGGATGTCCGTCGTCCTCATCACGGTGCAGACACGCCTCACTCCCGGCCAGGGATCTGGCTTCGTCTACGACAAGGAGGGCAGGATCATCACCAATAACCATGTGGTGGAGGACGCCCTGGACATACGGGTTACCTTCATCGACGGCACAATAGCCACCGCTTCCGTCGTGGGGACCGACCCCTACGTAGACCTCGCCGTGATAGACGTAGACGTCGACCCCATCCTGCTAGTGCCCGTCAGGCTCGGGGACTCCTTGAGGCTGATGGTGGGCGAGAGGGTTGTCGCCCTCGGAAACCCCTTCGGCCTCGCTGACACAATGACCGCCGGGATAGTGAGCGCCCTCGGCAGGCAGCTGAACGCCCCAGGAGACTACGCGATAGTAGATGTTATCCAGACCGACGCCGCCATCAACCCCGGGAACAGCGGCGGCCCCCTCCTGAACATGAGGGGGGAGGTCGTCGGTATGAACACGGCGATCGTGAGCGATACGGGGCAGTTCTCCGGGGTCGGCTTCGCCATCCCCTCCGACACGATAAAGAGGGAGGTCCCCCACCTCATTGGGAAAGGGAGTTACGATCACCCCTACTTCGGCATCAGGGGGTCAGGTCTCACCCCGGCCATCAACGCGGCCATGAGTCTCGACGTAGGGACGAAGGGTGCCCTTGTCAGCGAGGTGGTGTCGGGCGGGCCAGCCGACAAGGCGGGATTAAAAGGGGGCACGAGGGAGGAGACCATAGAAGGCGTACAGATCAAGGTTGGCGGAGACATCATCATTGGAGTGAATGGTCAAACTGTGAAGGACTTATACGAACTGGTCGTATACGTGGAGCGGACCCAGGTGCCCGGGAACAAGGTGAGGCTCACCATCATCCGCGACAAGCAAACGATGGAGCTGGACCTGGTTCTGGGCGTAAGACCCGCCCCATAGCCCTGAAAGATTGAGAGCCTATACGCCCCTTATCTTAACTTCTGAGATGTTCACCTTCCGGTTCTTCCTGCCTTCGAAGACGCAGATATGGCCGTAGCCCGCCTCCTCGAGCCTCTGCACGGCCATGAGGGTGTTCACCCCGAGGCCATCGACGCTGTGGCTGTCGGAGCCCACGGTGACCTTTTCGACACCGGCATCACGGACGGCCCTCAGAAAACCGTCCACAGGGTAGACGCCCTCGACCCCATACCTCCACCCTGAGGAGTTGACCTCGAAGCCGACCCCACTGCTCTTCATGCTGTCTATGGCTTCGTAGACGGTCGTGCCGTACCTCTCCCAAGTGACGGGCTCCTCGTGGGTGAGGCGTATGTGCTTCCTGAAGTAGTCGGGGTGAGCCATCGCGTCGAAGAGGCCGCTCTCCACAGCCTCCTGGAATCCCGTGAAGTAGACGTCGAGGGCTTCCTCGAGGGGCCTGCCGCCGAAGAAGTCCACTGAGCCCCGGCGGGTCCCGATGTCGTAGCCCCTGATGTAGTGGAGGCTCCCGAGGACGAAGTCGAGGGGGTGCTCGTCCAAGATCCGTCCCAGCTGCGCCTCCTCCTCCGGGAAGTAGTCCACCTCCAGGCCGGCCCTGAGCTCGACGGTGGTCGAGTCCCGGGCTCCCTGGATCTCCTCCAGGTAATCTGGGATCTGTGACGGGGTTACACCGACATCAACGTCAGGGCCGACGATGATGAGGTGGGTTGTGAAGGCGATCTCGTCGATGCCCCGCCTCTCGGCCATCCTGCAGTACCTCTCGACAGTCGCGCTAGGGGCGTCGGAGGAGTGGCTCTCGTGGACATGGTAGTCCTTCCTGATCCACGTGACAGGCTGGTCGTAGGCCATAGAGCGTATCAAGAAAACAGTATGGTCGTCGTATTTGAGCAGTTTGCATTCGACCTATTCTGACCGACCAGGGACGGAGGCGACGGCTATAAGGCGAGGCCCGTGTCGTTAGCGTTTCATGCAGAACTGCTTCTCCATCGTGTGCGGGAGGCAATCGGCATGAAAACGGCCATCCTGAGCGAGACCAGGTGCCCACTACTGGTACTTCTTGAAGCTGAGGATCTCCAGTATGAACCCGGCCAGCTCCTGGGTGTCCATGTAGGCCCAGCCCTCCTCGGGGTCGTCGAGCCGGCTCACCTGGAGGGGGCGTATGCCCATCCTCTCCCACTTCTCCAGCTCCTTGTCGAAGGGCAGGGGTGTGGGGAAGCCCAGGTGGTGGAGGCCCTCCCCGTGCTCCTCCAGGAACTCCCGGTAGATGGTCCTCCCCTCCACGGTCTCGACGAGCTCAAGAGTTATGGGGCCCACCTTAGCGTAGGCGAACTTCAGGGTGTACTCTACGGGCTCGCCCCGGACGCTGGCCTGGGACTCAGGGTAGCTCTTCTGCCTCACCTCGAAGGGGCCTATGCTGAACCGTTCGGAGAGGTTCCTCGCGGTCCTCTCGACGTCCCTCACCACGACGCAGGCGTGGACTATCTCCCTCAGCAGGATCCTGTCCTCGGGGATGTTCTTGACCCTCACGTCTTTGATAACCAATACGTCACCGTTGAAAACAGGCGTTTTGCTACCTTAATAATTCACTTTTTCCGCTTGCAGTGATGAGATTAGATGATTGAGTGAAAATCCCCGGTTTTCCATCATAACTGAAGGGCCTCCTGAAGCGTATCAGTGAACTCTTGAGCCATTCTAAGCGAGAAAGGGCAGCGTTTCTTACTCGATGGGCTGTCGGAGGATGGTCTTGATTTTCTCGGGTTTCGATCTCCTAGGGTCGCTGAGATAGATCTCGTGGTGGCGGCCCCTGGGCCTGTACCCCTGCTCCTCGATGAACTCGTGGAGGCGCCTGATGGTGGGCCCCTCCTCGCTGTAGGGGCCGACGTGCATCACCTGGGCGCTTAGGCCCTCGTTGAAGGTCTCAAGGGCCACCCTGTTGACGGCTGGGCCCCTCTTCCCCTTGACCTCTGGGCGGATCTCTTCAACCATCTCCGGTGTGATGAAGTCGGGCTGCCTGATCATCGACTTCCAGTTCCACCGGTCCCTCGGCAGGGCCTCCTCGAGTGAGAAGACGGCCTCGTCGTCCCACCACCACAGGCCCTCCAGACCCATCACGGTGAAGTCGCGGCCCTCGGCCTTGCAACTGAACTTGAGGGTGTAGCTGAGGCCGTAGAGAGCCTGCAGTGCTGCCGTGTATTCCTCGCCCCCGGGCTCGCCCCGACCCGTGATCGCGAGGAACTTGCCCGGTGGCACGTCGATGATCTCGGGTTTCTTCTTGGCAGTGTAGTACTTCTTGAGCTCCTTCCTCATGTCCAGCTTGCTCATGAGTACACTTAACGTGCCCCTTTGGGAAAAAGGTTCTTGAGCAACTAAAATTGGATATCGGCCAAGTTTTCGGCGAATCCCTCCAGCTTCATCATCTGCCTCGGCTTTTTCTGGAGCTGCCCCTTCTCCCTGGCGTAGAGGCGGAGCCATCCGACGTACTCTGCGCCGTAGTGCCGGAGCCAGCCCATCGTCCTCTCGTGGCTCGGGAAACCGCTCTGCGCGGCGACCGTGACGACTGCGACCTTCTTGCCCTCGAAACGCTTGTCGTCTGGGTAGAAGGCGTGGGTCCGGTCTATGAAGTCCTTGAGGACGCCCGGTGGGCTCCACCAGTATATTGGCGCGCCCAAGATGATTAGGTCGGAGGCGAGCATCTTCCCCACGAGGAAGCCGAGGTCGTCGCCCTCGATCGCGCACTTGACATGGGTCATGCAGTGCCTGCAGCCCCTGCAGTGCTCGATGCTGTAATCGGCTATCCGCAGGAACTCTACCTCGGCGTCCGGCCTTTCATCCCCGATGATCTTCAGAGCGGCCATCACGGCGTGGTCCGTGTTCCCATCCTTTCTAGGGCTGCCGGAGATTCCTAGAACCTTCATGCGATGACGTAGGACGCATCGATTATATCTCGTTTCTTCATGGATTCTATTTGGATAAAGAAGAGCCGGACCAACCGGCCTAGTTGTTTTCGTGCATATTTGAGACGTGCTTCTCGAGGAACTCCATGATCGCGGTGTAGGCGACCGTCTTGTTCTTCAGCCTGACGATGCCGTGGCCCTCGTCGTCGAAGACGAGGAACTCCACGGGCTTCCCCATCTCCCTCATGGCCTCCACCATCTGCTCCGACTCGCTCAGCGGCACCCTGGGGTCGTTGGCCCCCTGGATGACCATGAGGGGCGCCTCGATCCTATCGATGTGGTTGATGGGGGCGATGCTCTCCAGGAACTCCAGGTCGTGCTCGAGGCTACCGTACTCGGCCGCCCTGTGCTGCCGTCTGTAGTCACTCGTGTTCTTCAGGAAGGTGGCGAGGTTGCTGATGCCAACGATGTCGATGGCCGCGACCCAGAGGTCGGGGTAGGCGGTGATGGCTGAGAGGGTCATGAAGCCCCCGTAGCTGCCGCCGGTCACAACAAGGCGGTCGCCGTCGACGCCGGGCCTCCCCTTCAGCCACTGGGCGCCCTGGGCGAGGTCGGCGACGGAGTCCATCCTCCTCCTCACGTCGTCCAGGTGGCTGTAGCGCTTCCCGTAGCCCGTGGAGCCCCGGACGTTGGGGACGAAGACGGCGTAGCCGTTCTGCAGGAAGTACTGAACCCGGAAGTCGAAGATGGGCCGGGCCTGGCCCTCGGGGCCGCCGTGCACCAAGACCATGACCGGGGCCCTCCCTTCGGCACCGGGCCGGAAGAACCAGGCGGGGATCATCCGTGTCCCCCCCTTCTCGTCCTGGTCGAAGGTAGGGTAGTGGACCAACTCGGGAGCCTTGAAGGATTCGGGGGGCAGCCCCCCGCAGGAGGAGCGGGTCACGGGGAAGACCCTGCCCTCAATCAGGTCCCAGACGTGGATGTCCATGGGCCTAGTGGCGCTGCAGAAGCTGAAGGCGATCTTAGACGAGTCCCCCGAGAACGATGGCACGTCGTAGACGACGCCCGGGACCTCGCCCAGATCAGCCTTCATGGTCTCCCCGGTCTCCAAGTCCAGGGTCATGAGCTCGGACGCCCCCTCCACATTCACCTCGTAGTTGATGTAGCGCCCGTCGGGGGAGACGG
>Ga0209427_10003221_pt1 | contig 19180 bp, 27 predicted proteins | sample DeeMarSWOR136_30_FD_187465 | JGI IMG/M metagenome (GOLD analysis project Ga0209427, IMG submission 187465) | Marine sediment microbial communities from White Oak River estuary, North Carolina - WOR-1-36_30 (SPAdes) (version 2) | ecosystem: Environmental > Aquatic > Marine > Intertidal zone >...
GGAGAAACATACTATTTCTGTAGTGTAAAATGCAAGAAGAGATTCAAAAGAAATCGAAGGAAGTTTACGAAGTAGACTGGATTCTTCCTGTACACTCAGTATCTTCTTCGTTGATCCAGATGAAGGCACTCAATAAAGCTACTTGAGCCACGATGAAAGATTGTTGGACTGGTGAGTTAAAGGCTAAGGTAGCGGACGTTCGAAACGAGGTATGCATGCTAAGATCATCAGCTCGTGCATCGAGTTGTTTCATGATATAAAAGAAGCTCGTTGAGGTTTGTGAGTTCGTGTCGTTCCTCACTTACGAGATGAGGAAAACCAAAAGGATGATCTGTTTAGAATCTGGTCAAGCAAAGTTGGCCATGACACAAATTTTATTAAAAAGGCAGAGAACTCGTCTTGTCGGGGAGCAAAACATGGTCAAAAAAATCCTAGTCGCGCTTGATGGTTCCAAAGCTGCAGACAAAGCTTTAGATTTTGCGCTTGACCTAGCAGAGAAATATTCCGCAAAAATTGTATTACTGAGCGTCGTCCAAACTGTCATTGTGCCGATGATTTCATATCCAGCTTCAGGTGTGCCTTCGGTTCCTCCTACAGCTTATGACCCTTACACAAAAGGATTTAGAGCCGGTCACAAAAAAGTACTCTCACAAGCTCTCAAAAAGGCCAAGAAAATCAAGCCTAAATTGAAAGTTACAACAAAGCTGGTGGAAGGAAGACCATCTGACAGGATAATTGAAGCCGCTAAAGAAGGAAACTTCGACATTATAATCATAGGAAGCCGGGGACTAGGCGGCATCAAAGAATTCTTCTTGGGAAGCGTCAGCGACAGAGTTGCTGATGAAGCTGCGTGCCCAGTGCTGATAGTCAAATAGTCCTCTCGTCTTCTACACGATAAGTTTAGACGTAGATATTTTCAGGTAATCCTCTTTTTTAAACACTTGAATAGTATGTTCTATGGGGAAATCGATGAGTCAGAAAAAGTACAAGTTCATAGAACCAGCAAAAATCCATAAATCTAAGAAAGTGGGAATCTATGATAGAATTATCAATGAATTTTTGGAGTCAGAACTTGATTCTGTAGAGTAACTTACAAAAAAGACGCTAAGATATTATCAATTGGATTAAGAAATCGAAAAAGCACCAGAGAATTAGCGAATAAGGTTGAAGTTAGAAAAGTTGGAGACAGTGTTTATCTAATTAGAATCGAATAATCTCCTTTGTATCTATCAGCAACTAATGTGCTTAGTCAACACTATCGCATGTTACTGGTGAAAGGGTGGGTCTTTTGACAACCACTCATAGGTTGATCTAATGTCCTTTCCAGTAACCCTTCTCATCCACAACATTATATATCATCTTCTTAGACAAAGGCAAGCAACAGCTATAGAATTAATGTTACAATAATCCACTAGCTTGCCTTTCCTACGATATACATTCTCAGCATATTTTATAAAGCTTTCTTACGACTTAAGATACTCTCATTACGATTCTTTCCGAAGGCTAGAAAAGAAGAGTACATCTGTCCTAATCGAATGATGACTCCGAAAGTCTAGATCGTTTGTAGGTATACCGAAGTGAACTCAAACGTCTGTCGCCACTATTTTCGGGCGAATGAATTTGCCGCACTTAGGACATTTGTGTCGGGAAAGCGTTCGTACCTGAGGGAAGCCCATGGATTCTAAATGGGTTCTAGACATGGACTCCTGCCACTGATTATTACAGTAGGGGCATTCGAGCAAAACGTTAGCTTCCTCAACCACAGGGATTCTTTCTCTTCTCGCTATAAGGATCACACTCCCTACAACAAGCAAAACAATGCTCAAAAAGATGTAGTGAACAAGTTTTAATCCAAATATTTCTATTTCAGTTCCCAAGACTGAGAGCCCCCCCTCTAAGAGCTGCTCACTAACCGCTGAGAGCGAGGTCAATGCTTTGGCTTGATATAGATTCCAGAGCACGACAAGCAATATTGCTATCCCTATTATGCAGAGCAAGAAACCTAAGGCGTAACCGGTCTTTTTCTTCAGAACGATCATCCTCATACAGCGTCCACCACGCCCCAGTTAGAACAACGTACCTATTTAGTTTATCATGCACACGTAACATCTTCTATCTATACAATATTGGACGATAAGATAGAGGATTATTTTATGCTAACATGCAGCAATCAATAATCGCTTGCTCAAGCAACGTACGATACTTCAGGCTTTCCCTCTTTTTTCTTCTCGGCTTTATTTGCAACTTTCAACCCTCTCCGGGCTGCCAATTTAGTTTCTTCTAAATCATATTCCACAAAAACACGAGTAAACTCAGAGAGTTTCTTGTTCATGTTCTCTAGATCTTCTTGAGTAAATCTGGCCATGATCTCGGGGCTATTCACCCATTGCATCCAACCCCACAGACTTCTGTTCAACGCGCCCAATACGAAATGAATGGACCTTACATGCATGCATTGCTGAACGTCTTCAGGTGTCTTAGGGACTTTTCACAGAATTCGTCGTTGACAGTTATGAACAATGCGTTTTCTACTATGTGAACAAAAATTTCGTAATGTTGTGTGCATCTGAGTTTTGTGAGCGTTGATGCTTAGCAAATATGTTAAAGTATTTTTTCGTAAGTTCTCTGACTTTTTCTTCGTTACTTCTGTATTTTAGGTGCAGAAGCTCATGTATCAAAGCAGCCCTGGCTCTGCTCTTAATGTAAAAGTCAAAGTTTTCCATCCCAAGTTCTTGCATCTTTTCTCGACAAAACTCGAGCCTCTTTGGATACAGGAGAATTCTCCCTTCACTATTACACTTTCCAGCAAGTCCATTTCCATTCTCTTTTCTCAACGGGAAGATCCTGATCTGAACATCCTTGACTTTGTGTTCATTTATCCTTTCCCTTCTTAACACCCAATTAATGAACCTGTGAAACAGAGGTTTTCTCAACGTATTGAAGACAACTACCGCATATTTCATGTAGAAGCCCAAGTGATTTCCAGAGAGACCCACACGTTTCTTAGAGCGGACAGTTATTCTCATCTTATCTAACAATATTGCCATTCATCCTTTCTAGCTCGGGCGCCTATTAAGAAAACCCGAGTCTATCTGAAACTAGTCTGATATAATATTCTCAGCAAGGTATTTAAGTTCAGAGAAAACACTCTGAGACTCAAGAAGATAGAAACCACAAAATCACGAGAATTACGTAAGATTTCTCGAAAAAGAGAATTTATAAAAAGACTGAAAGAAACTCTACCTGGCGTATTTCGCTTTTACTTATTACGTTTGCCTTTTTTCTTTTCTTTTTTCTTCGCCTTATTCGCCACTCGTTTTACCGCTCCTTTTTCTACCAATCTTCTTCTTCATCTTCTTCCCATTCCTCTTCCCATTCCTCTTCCTCACACATGCTTCTCACCTCCGTTTTTCTATAATTGGCACCACTACCAGTGTGGTATTTATGTTTTTTCTTCCAAAAATATAGACGGAAAATCCTCATTTAAGGAAACAATGTCTGAAAGTTCCCTTTTCTTGCCTTATAAAGATTTTTTGCGTGCATACATAGCTTGTTTTGTATGCGTATATGTAAGATTCAGATAGAGAGGGAAGTCTTTTTCGAAAAATTTTTAGGTTAAACCTAACTTTCTTTTCTCGGTGAATATCATCTTGAATGCTGAGCTCAGAATCACTGTGAACGAGGGGAAGTATCTGAAGTTGATATACAGAAAACAGCATGAAGAGTCCAGCAAAGTGGGCACAAACCTCATAGCAAAGACTGTCAGAGTTCAACCGGCTACCGTAACCGAAATGCTTCAAAAGCTTGCTGAGAAAGGGCTGCTTAGATACAAACGTTACTACGGGGTTGAACTTACGGAACAGGGAATTGTTGAAGCAAAAAAACTATTGAGAAAACACAGGCTTCTAGAGACTCTATTTGTAAACGCCCTCTGCTATGAGAGTCGAAAGGCTTGTGAAGAGGCTTCCAAATTGGATCATTACGCTTCGGAGGACCTTGTCAACACTATTTGTCAAAATTATGGGCATCCCAACACTTGTCCATGCAACAAGATCATATTTGGCGATGAAGGATGCAAGGAGAATTTTAGAGAGAAAGTCAGATGAGAGATGATCTGAATGTGGAGTGAGATATTACCGATTTTTCTGGAAACGATGAAAATAATTTTAATGGTAACACTATTGATGATCATAATTGAATTTTTAGAGTTAAAATTTAAGGACAAAATCAGAGAGAAAATAACAAAAAAACCAATAAATCAATACGTAATTGCATCTCTTCTGGGAGCTATACCTGGTTGTATAGACGCCTTCTTTGTTGTATCCCTTTACGCTCACGGTCTAGTGGGTTTCGGTGCCTTAGTCGCTGTAATGTTATCCACCGCGGGAGATGAAGCGTTTATCATGTTGACCATGTTCCCGGAAACAGCTCTGCTTATCTTCGCCATCTGCATTGTGGTGGGAATGGTTGGTGGTTTCCTCGCAGATAAAATTGTCAACCTCATCAAATTGAAGACAAGTCAACCTTGTGAGATTGAAATCCATGATGAGGAATTTGACTTCAGACATTTCATGAAAGACCATGTCTACGCCCATATTCTCAAAAAGCACATACCAAAATTGTTTTTGTGGATATTCTTCACTATGCTTGCCATCAATCTTCTAATGATGAATTTTGATATTACATCAAGTTTGCCTACATTTCTGTGGATTGTTTTTGCCGCTTTAATTGGTATCATCCCCGAGTCTGGGCCTCACTTGTTTTTCCTTATACTGTTTTCACAGGGGGGGATTCCGTTTTCAGTTTTGCTTGTCAATACATTATCTCAGGACGGCCACGGCTTGCTGCCTTTGCTTTCGTACTCGCTCAAAGATACTATATATGTTCAAATTTTCACAACCCTATTTGCTCTAGTGGTAGGAATAATTTTATTTGTGATAGGTGTTTAAGCCACCAAGTTTTTCAGAATGTATCGAGTTTGAGGGAGTATAATCGTTTTGACTATAAGGCCATAACAACTCAAATGTTATATTTTAAATGCAGAAACGAGAATTACATCATTGTACAGAAAGCTCGCCTTCGCTTCCTTGAATCCCACGTCCTTAAACATAGCTTTAATCTCTGCTGGTGCGTAGTATCTTTCACCCCACAGCCTCTCAGCGTAACCTCCTTTTACGAAATCCACGATCACCATAGTCCCACCAGTTTTTAACGCTCTTTCAATCTCCTTCAAAACAACTAGAGGGTTCTCAAACTCGTGCAAAGCGTAGACGCTGACGACCCCGCCGAAGAACTCATCGCTGAACGCGTCTAAATGGCTCGCATCAGTCTTTACATACTTAACAATATGAGAAATACCCTTAAGTTCAGCTTCCCTCCTCGCCTTCTCAAAACCAACGTCAGAAGCGTCAACCCCGAAAATTTTCTTCGCCAATTTCAAGGCTAAGAAATTCACCAACCGTCCATCTCCACAGCCAACATCCAAGATGGGTGCTACGTGTTGAATTTTTCGAGCTATTTTTCTATAAATATTCGGCTCCAGTTTATCATAGCATTTTTTCATGTAATCAACCTCACAGGTTAACCTATGGAAACATCCTACCATCTAATTCCATGTAACCGCAAAGTATATTTTGTGCAACTGCTTACTCGACAAATGAAAATAAATAGAGAAAAGAAAGGTGGAAAAGATGCGAAAATGTGAGCTTTGCGGAAAAAACGGTAAAGACCTAACATTACTTCAAGCTAACCACAAAGACACGGGCCAAATCATGGTCTGCGAAGAATGCTGGAAAAAACTTTGGAATAAAAACCGCATGATATGCGGCACTACAGGCTCAGGCGGCACATGTCCAAGCTGCGGATAGAAAATTACGTTAAGATAACTGAACCATACTCCCTATTGTTAAGCCAGAACTAATACACACTTCATTTCTGATCAACTAGACTTTAGTTTAGTTATGAAAAGGCTTGGTAAATATTCTAGCTTCCTCTCGTCATACTGCTTCCGCATTTAGGGCAAGTTTGTTGATAGCATGGGGTGCCCACCACATGGGATGCACGGTATCCACAGCTGGGGCACACGCAAAAGCCTCCAGGTCCAGCCGCAAACCCACCTCCCATTCTTCCCTTACCTCTACCTCCACCTCCGACTCTTTGCCTACCTCGCCCTCTATTACCGCCCGAAACGAAGAAGCCCGTATTACCTCTTATGAACGCTGAAGGAAATGGGCCAGAACTATAACGTGTGCGATAGCCACACGCAGGTAATAGGCTATATCCAGTCTGAGGTAGGTAATGAGGTAGATAACCTTGTGTCGTTGGTGGTTGATAGAACTGGTGATGCCGCATAACTTTCGGGTACGCTGCCATTTTTTGGGGTATTGTCATCATGCTCTTAGGTGCGAAATTGGGGCAAACAGCCCCCTTAGGATCTACAGCAACACCGTTCAATATGCACAGCCCATTCCTGAAATTGGCACAGTCACTATGAGTAGGAAACATAGATTGCATTAGATACACCCACTTCAGAACATCATTGCATGAGTATGGCAAAATAACATAAAAACTTTGGGGAAAACATCCTTATTTGTCATTCATATGGTCTTGGGTGGACCTAGACCGATGAATTCATGGACCAATGTTCTAGTCTTTATACGCCATGGATCCATATGAAATACAATCTAAGCGAGACTTGTCATCTGTTCTTCACTGGTAGCTTATGGGTGACGTGCCTGATGGCAACCTTCTGTTAGCTCTTCAAGTTCGTCTTTTTTGTACGCCGCGATTACTTGTCTAACCGTGTTGGCGTTGGCTCTTAACACCGCTACTCTCACGCTTTGATAGATGTTCAAACCTCTCGGGCCCATTCCATAGGCGATGATCACATTTGGTTTGAATTGCAGAATGAAGTCTGCGCGTCGTCCTGAGCCGCCAAAATGCTCACCTACGTTGGACACAGTTCTTTGGTTTGAGACATGACCGTTTTCATCTAATTCGATAACAGCAAAGTATGGTGCTCTCCCGAAATGTTCGGATAACCTAGCGTTTAAGCCACCTTCGTCCAATACCGGAATTATAATTCTCACACCCATTTTATCACTCTCCTTCTTTTAGGATTCTTGAAGCATTTTACCAAGTTTTTTTCGCCTTATTTTCTCAAGTTCTTCATCTTTTTCATTCATAATACATACATGCGTCGCACAAACTAAAACTTATCTAAGTTTTGTGTTCGGAAGGAATCTTTGAGCTTTGGTTAGAAAAATTCCCATCTCCTTGTCCGTGAAAGGTTTTAACTTGCTGAAGTCTGGATCTATAGTTTCCTTTCCCACGCTGATGTCGAACTTCTGTAAAACGTATTTCTTGCAACCCTTTATACTACGGCATATTTCTTCGATGCCTTTCTCTTCGTGGAGTGTAGGGACTACCGTGGTTCTGAACTCGTAGTCTATCTTGGATTCCAGCAAGAGTTTCACGGTTTCCTTCACATTTTTGAGAAAATTCTCTGCGTTGACGCCTATTACCTTGGAATATTTTTCCACAGTCAACGGGGCCTTAATGTCCATAGCTATGTAGTCAATAAGCCCCTTTTCAATCAACGCTTTCACCATCATCGGGTTGCTCCCGTTCGTGTCCAACTTAACTAGGAAGCCCATTTCCTTCAATTTTAAACAGAGGTCTGGCAGATCGCTGTGAAGCGTCGGCTCCCCACCTGTAATGCATACTCCATCGATCCAAGTTTTTTGCTTCTTAAGATAGTCTTCTACTCGTTCAAAAGGGGTTGTCTCCTCGGTTTCAGGGTGAAGAACGAGGGCGACGTTGTGACAGAATGGGCAACGAAAGTTGCAGCTTGGAAGGAAGAAGACAGACGATATTTTTCCGTCCCAATCCACGAAACTTAAGTCAATAACTCCTTTTATTTCCATCGATCGATGCCTCCCTTCTTTTGTGTGTAGTGTCCGTAATGTTGAATTTACAACTAAGTACGTTCAAATGAATTTCTCCTTTCACAGTTTTCAACCTCACAGCTGTGAGTTAAGGATATAATGCACGCTTAAAGTTATTTTTTACATCTACTTTGACAATTATCGTTTATGCCAAATGTTTGCGTTCAATCATGACGCAAACTCCGTGCACGACATCAATGTTGTTGTCCTCGCAGAATTCGATGGCTTTTTCAGATTCTGAACCTGGTTGCATCCAGACCTTTGTGATTCCAAGCGTCTTGCAAGTCTTAACCGTTTTCTCTGTAACTTTCGGTGGAACCACGAGGTCGACAACATCAGGTTTCGTTGGCAAATCCCTAATATCAGGATAACATCTGGCACCTAGGATTTCGTTGGCGTTTGGGTTTACTGGATACGTCTTATACCCCGCTTCTTTCAGGTCTTTGTACACTTGATATCCGTATTTCTTTGGATTTCTGCTGGCGCCTACAACAGCGAATGTGTTTCGCTTGTTCAAAAAGTCCTTTATTAATTCCTCGTTCATCCCTTTCTTTTCCCTTAACAGCATACTAGAGATAGTGTGTTATTTTTGGTTCTAGCATTTGTCTGGGCATTGCACCGACAATTCTATCCACAAGTTGCCCATTCTTGAATACTAACAACGTGGGAATCCCCATAATCCCGTACTGCGTAGCGACTTTCCGATTTTCGTCTACGTTCAGTTTCCCAAACAAAATTTTCCCAGCGTAGTCTCGCGCCATCTCCTCAATGATGGGGGCAACCATATAGCATGGAGCACACCAAGGCGCCCAACAGTCAACTACCACTAGGGAATGATTTTGAATAGTCTCCTTGAATATCACATCAGTTACCTCAATAGGTTTATCCGAAGCTGGTTTCTCAGGTTTTTGAACTACTCTATGTGCCATTTCTTCCAGTTTTACCCGTTTAATCTTCTCTAGTTCCTCGTCCTTCTCCTCTTTCATAGAGCCTCCACCCGATACGGTTTCTTATTTCGCTCAATCTTCTTGTAGCGCTTTATAAATCTGTTGCACACATGAATCCATCTGTGGATTAGCCGCATCGCAACAAAGATGTAACCAGTGACCTCGATGAAACCACCAATGAGAACGACAATATTGTGCTGTCACTTGTCTAAAACAGACAGAAATCGTTAAATATGCTCTATCTGGTAAGCACCTCGGATAATTAGTTCTTTGAAATATGGGAAAATGTGGCGGTGAATGCAGTTTGAGTTCAAAGACAAAGGAAATAACCGACGTGAGAAAACGCGCCTACGACGAAGAACAGCGAAAAATCAAAGCCAGAACGAGCAAGATCAGACACAAGATAGCCGTGATAAGCGGCAAAGGTGGGGTAGGTAAGAGCACCGTGACGGTGAACTTGGCGATGGCTTTTGCTATGCATGGTCATGCTCACAGTGTAGGAATTCTTGACGCGGACATAACAGGCCCTTGTGTGCCAAAGATAATCGGCTTGCATGGACAGAGGGTTCAAGCTGGACCCGTAGGCATATTTCCAGCAATGGGCCCTCTGGGAATTAAAGTGCTGTCTATGGACTTCCTGCTTCCAAGTGACGAAGTACCAGTCATCTGGCGTGGCCCGTTAAAGATGAAAGCAATCAGCCAGTTCCTGTCAGACATCGTTTGGGGAGAACTCGACTTTCTTTTCATAGATCTTCCACCAGGGACAGGCGATGAACCCCTCAGTATCATGCAGCTTCTTCCAGAAATGGATGGTGTTGTGATAGTCACGATACCTTCAGAGGTTTCGCAGATCGTCGTTAAGAAAGCTGTGACCTTTTCTAGGAAGTTAAACATCCCGGTCATAGGCATCTTAGAGAACATGAGCGGGTTCGTCTGCCCAAAATGCGGCGCAGAGATCAACATATTCAAAGCTGGAGGCGGAAAAAAGATAGCAAAAGACTTGATGATTCCCTTCCTAGGAGGTATTCCAATAGATCCTGAAATCTGCGAGGCCTCCGACAAAGGTGTTCCCTTCATAGTTGAGCACATGAATTCTCCTGCAACGAAGGCTTTTATGAAAATTGTCAAAAAGATTGAAACATTCCTTAAAACCAAGAAAACACAATCCGAAAAGGGAAAAGGAAGGCGTAGTTAAATGAGAATATGCGTGTCTGCGATTGCGGATAGTCCAGATGCCCAAGTAGACCCTAGGTTTGGTAGATGTCCATACTTTGTGATCGTTGATTCTGAAACCATGGAGTTCGAAGCTATTCCAAACATCGCTTCGAGCCAGATGGGTGGAGCCGGAATCCAAGCCGCCCAAATGGTAGCGAGTAAAGGCGTCAATGTGGTTTTGACAGGAAATGTTGGACCAAACGCTTTTCAGGCGTTGTCTGCCGCGGGAATAAGGGTTTTGACAGGTGTCTTTGGGACTGTAAAGGAAGCCGTTGAAAGGTATAAGCGAGGAGAATTCAAGGAGGCTGGGGCACCAACAGTTCGTGGACATTTTGGAATGGGTAGGGGCGGAGGACGCCGTTCAAGATGAAATTATAGGGGCTTGCCATGAGAAAGGAAGATGAAGAACTCGAGAAGATAAAACGAAAAAAGCTTGAGAAGTTACTTCAAGATATAGAAGGTAAAGGAGGTAATAGAATGGAAATGCGTATTGTGGTTCCAGTAGTGGACGAAAGTGGCTTAAGCGCTCATTTGTCAGATCATTTTGGGAGGACACCGTACTTCGCCGTCGTTGACTTGGACGAGAAGGGCAAGATTTCAAACTCGAAAACAGTATCCAATGTAGGTGAACACTTTGGAGGAAGAGGATATACCCACGACCGCATCTTAGAGTTAGACCCCAACGTAATCATAGTCTATGGAATGGGTCCTAGAGGCTTGAGCACTTTTCAAAATGCTGGGGTGGCGGTATTGAGGGCTAACGCGAACACAGTGAAAGACGTGATCGCAGCGTACAATGAAGATAAACTTGAAGAATTGACAGAGGGCTGCCATCACGCACACCATCAATAGAGGATTCACTGGACATTAACATAGATCTCTAAGGGACACCTCCGATGATTGTATCAATCGCTAGTGGGAAAGGTGGGACTGGGAAGACAACAGTAGCCGTAAACATGGCACTGTCTCTCAAAGACACCCAGCTCCTAGATTGCGACGTGGAAGAACCCAATGCTCACCTACTTTTGAATCCTAAGATAAATGAAACAAGGTCGGTCTATGTCCCAGTTCCTCGGGTTAATGAAGAATTATGCGACCACTGTGGGAAATGCTCCGAATTTTGTGAACGCAACGCCTTTTTTGTAAGCTCTGAAAAAATCTTGTTCTTCCCAGAACTCTGCAATAGCTGTGGCGGTTGCGTTATTGTTTGTCCTAGAAAGGCGATTACCGAGGAGAAACGGAAGATTGGAACGATTAAGACTGGTATAGCAAGAAACGTGGATCTGGTGTATGGTGAGCTGGAGGTTGGTGAACCAATGGCAGTTCCTATAATAAGGGAGGTCAAGAAGCATATCGAAAGCCATAAAACCACAATAATAGATTCCCCGCCAGGAACCTCCTGCCCAGTAATAGAATCGGTTTATGAAAGCGATTTCTGCATCCTCGTAACTGAACCTACGCCATTTGGTTTACACGACCTGAAAATAACGGTTCAAGTTATGGAGGAGATGAAAGTCCCTTGCGGCGTTGTTGTAAACCGTGCGGGAATCGGCGACAGAAAACTCTATGACTACTGCAAAGACGAAGGCGTCTCCATCCTGCTTGAAATCCCGTTTCAAAGAAGGATAGCAGAGCTATATTCTCGGGGTGTTCCATTCAGTTTGGAAATGCCAGAGTGGAGAACCAAATTTCAGACGCTCTTCGAAGAAATAAAGAAGCGGGTGAACAAGTGAAACAAGTAACCGTGTTGAGCGGAAAAGGAGGCACAGGAAAAACCACACTCACTGCTTCTTTCGCAGCGTTGGCCAGTAACATTGTGGTCGCAGACTGTGACGTGGATGCCCCTGACCTCCATCTACTCTTACAGCCCCAGATAATGGAAACACAGGAGTTCAGAGGCTTCAAATTAGCTGTGATAGATAAGACTAAATGCATCGAGTGTGGCTTATGCAGAGACGCTTGCAGATTTGACGCGATAAAGGATGTTTTTGAAGTAGACACTGTCTTGTGTGAAGGATGTGGTGTATGTGTTGTCGTTTGCCCGGAAAAAGCGATAGATCTCAAGGAGAGAATCTCTGGATATGCCTTCATTTCAAGAACTAGGTATGGTACCATGTCTCACGCAAGACTAAAACCTAGCGAAGCAACCTCAGGTAAACTCGTCACCTTGGTGAGACAAAACGCAAGTCGAATCGCTGAGAAAGAGAATTGTGAACTAGTTCTAATCGATGGGCCACCTGGCATCGGGTGTCCCGTAATAGCCGCCGTCACCGGAGTGGATGTTGGACTCGTAGTCACTGAACCAACCATGTCCGGAATTCATGATCTTGAAAGAGCACTGCAGTTGCTCAACCATTTTCACATACAACCACTCGTATGCATAAATATGTATGACATAAACAGGAGAAACACGGAGAAAATAGTGCAGTCTTGCCACGAGAACGGAGTGGAAGTCTGCGGGAAAATTCCTTTTGACCCCATTGTGACTGAAGCTATGGTCGCTGGGAAAACAATTATTGAATATTCTCCCCAGAGTGCAGTGTCACGAGGGATGGAAACCGTGTGGAAAGGAGTTCTTTCAGCTTTGAAGAAGTAAGTTGGCTTGTCCACAGTCTACGTACTAGAATACCAGCTATTTTCATGATAAAACTTCTGTACGTTGCATTTAGCTTGTTTTTAGAGCTGGATTATTCTGCCTGCCCCGTCTTCGATATACTTTTCTGGGTACAAGGATTTTAGTTTCAACTTGTGTTGAGTACAATGAGTGGGGCAAATCAATTCCAGATCTTTAAACAAATCGAATTCATTGAACGCGTGTAAACCACCGATGATGGCGTAAACCTTTCCAAATTGCGAAGTTGCGTCAAGAATATGTTCCATTTTCGGATGGGAACAGCCTGTGATGATAACTAGCCCTTTCTTTGTTTTGACTGTCATGCTCTGCTCTATGTTGTCGAGTTCACCGGTGGAAAAGATGTTTTGATGAATCTTTGTAGGGTTTTTTACAGTTATTACTTCTCTTTCAGCAGGTCCGGCAAATGAAGGTGGAACATAAATCTTGGCTGTTTTGTTTACTTTGAGAAAGTCTGGAAGCCCGCCGACGTGATCGTGATGAGCGTGGGAAATAAAAACTTCATCAATGGAACTGGGATCGATGTTCAGTTTTTCCATGTTTGAAAGAAGTACTGAACCGTTGGTCCCGGTGTCAAAAAGAATTTTCGGAGTATTCTCCACTTCTACGAGACAAGAGAAGCCGAAATCAGCTTTAAGCTCTTTCTTGTAGGCTTCGTTATCGTAAATAATAGTGACTTTCATCTTCTCACCCGGTTCCCTTTATTTCTCAATCATCTGCCGTAGTGCTTCTCTCTTAACAAAATTCCGGTTCGATGCGAATAGCATACGTGCGCTCTCTTTTTTGACTCATTTCGCTGAGCTAGCACTAGAGTGCCTCTACCTTAACTATTTCCGGTATCTTTTTCTTAAGATGTTGCTCCACTCCCATTTTGAGGGTCATAGTTGACATTGGACATCCAGCGCATGCTCCCTTCAGCCTGACCTTAACAACACCATGGTCTACTCCCAAGAGCTCAATGTCCCCTCCATCAGCCTGCAACTGAGGCCTCAGCTCTCCAAGGACTTTTTCCACTCGGTTTTTGATTGTTTCTCCCATCGTATTCACTAACACTGCATTATAAAACACTGTCTTATAAATGACGCGTGATGGATTTTCTCACACATACTGATGCCCTTATTTTGGAGTAATTCAGAAGAACCTTTGCACTCAACCTATGCGCCTATCCAAATAAGACGCCTTTATAGTATATCGTGTTTGGGCATCCAAGACATCGTTCAGACTTGTAATAGGAGCATTTGTCGCATCGTCCACCACATGGAGAAACCTCCGTTTTTTCCCTTATCATTTTCAGCGGCGACACAAAATCCCTTGCACAAGAAAGGACAACGCTGAATTCAACATCAGAGACGTTTGGGTTCGATCTAATGTGGGAATCCATGCATGCATCAAGAGATGCTAGATCTTCGCTGACCAAAAATAGGCACAGATTGTGCTTTCCAGATGTTATAAACCCGTTCAAGAATAATGGGCAATTCCCAAAAAGTCTAATAATCTCTCCGCTGTTGTTCGTCGAAAGATCAATCTTTGCGAAGCCTAGTTTCGTTTTCCCCAAGTTCACTCCGACTTGATGTGTTATGATCCCTCTCTTTTTCAATTTTCGCAACCTTGTGGCAACTGCAGGTTGGGAGATTTTCAGAAAACGCGCGATTTCGCTCTGAGACAATTCGGAGTTTTCAACAAGTAGGGACAAGATTCTTTTGTCTGTGTTATCCAGTTTCAACATAGTCTCACGCTTTATGGAGTTCCTTATTCTGGATATAAGTGTTTTGTTTTTGTTTATAATTTATAATCAAAATTTACCCTTTCCTTATATTGTAAAATGAATATGTTTATATCTACAGGTTCATGTCTTCAATTGGAGGCGAATGGCATTGTCATGCGGATGTGGAGGGAAGAAGGAAGCAGTAAAGCCAAATGATCCTTGTCCATGCGGTAGTGGGAAGAAATACAAAGACTGCTGTGAGAAATAAACACAAAGAACTTTGTAGTTCTTCTTCACCTTTTTTTATCAAGCAGCTGTGCATGAAGCAGCTTAGACTATAAAACGATGTGGCAACGAATTAGCTTAGCTTGTGAGATCTCTAATGAGTTTGTCGCCGTCAGAACTGGAGCAGTATGACAGACAGATGCTAGTTTCTGGTTTGGGATTAGAGGGGCAGAGAAAGCTAGAAGTTCCAAAGGTTATCGTGGTTGGTCTCTGTGAGCTAGATGCCCTGCGTCACTTTACCTCGCGACGGCATGCATGCAACTTCGCTCTCTCCTATGCTAAGCCTTCTTGGAATACCCCAAATCCATCAGCTTAATCACAGAAGTAATACACAAAACAAAATGGGAAACACCTTTTAGGGGAGCCCGTATTACATGAATTTCGTGTTAGATTGAGGAGGAGCAGTTCGTGCCCTCTGAAAGAAACGCTCGAATTCAGCGTGTTTTGGTGATTGCCTTAGTCGGGAATATATCTTCTGCGATATTAAAGGTTCTTTTCGGTTTGTTGGCTAACAGTATTGCGATGCTTGCGGATGCAGTGCACTCAATGTTCGACTCTGTTTCCTCGGTCATAGGAATATATGGAAACAAATTAAGTGCCAAGCCTCCAGATATAGAACACCCATATGGTCACAGCAAATTTGAACAGCTAGCTGCCTTAGGAATTACGGTCATGATATTTGTGGCCTGCTTCAACATACTGCATGAAGCCATAGAACGGGCTATAGCTAATGTTATTCCCAGCATTACGCTTTACTCCTTTGTTTCCATCCTTGTTTCATTGTCAATCAGTCTTCTGATTTCTATTTATGAGAGAAGGGTGGGGAGATCGACTTCTTCAATTATATTGTTGGCGGACTCTTCTCACACCTTGACCGATGTCTTTGCATCATTGGTTGTGATTGCTGGTTTCTTCGGGACCAACATGGGGTTCTTGTATGCAGATTCCCTTGCAGCCACATTGGTCTGTCTAATCCTTGCGTACGTCGGATGTTCGTTGTTTAAGGGAGCCGCAAGCATGCTGGTTGATCGAGGCATAACTTCGGACACACTCATGAAAGTTAAGGCCACAGTTAATGGATTGAGTGAGGAAGTTGAGTGCCACAATGTTAGAGGGAAGACAGTTGGAGACAAAATCTACATAGACATGCACATTACAGTAAAAGGCGACTTATCAGTTGAACAATCACATAGGATTACTGAAGTCATAGAGAAGAAGTTAAAGCAGGCCATTGAAGGAACCGAAGAAGTTATCATCCATGTTGAGCCTTCAAGAAAACCAAGAGAAAAACAAATGCGCTAGCTTTTGCATCTTAGCATTTGCGCTCAGACGGTTGGTTGTGCTTCTTCGCTGGCTTTTCTTCTCAAAGTTTTCTTTCCTATGCGCGTGCGCGACTAGCGTTTTTTCTGAGATAAAGCTTTACAAATATCTGTGCGGTTCAATAAGAGTGCGGTGTCTATATGGTCAAACACGCGGGGATTCACAACAAAGGAGAGCTTTCTCTCTTTGATGTACTCGAATCCATCAAAAACAAACCAGACTTTCCCAAAGCTGGCGCCCTCGGAGTTTTCGTCGGTGTGGTCCGAGGCGAAACCATACACGGCGAGGCTGTAAAAAGACTGCATCTAGAAGCGTACGAGGAAAGAGCCGACAAGGTTCTTAACGATATTTGTGAAGAGCTTCGAAAGAGGGCGGGTGTAGTAGATGTGCAGATCCATCATTTCGTTGGGGAGTTTGACGTTTGTGAAGAGGTAGTTTATGTCGTCGTGGCTGGTGCTCATAGAACGGATGTTTTTCCAGTTCTGACAGAGGCTGTGGAGCGTTACAAGAAGGAAGCTCCAATTTGGAAGAAGGAATTTCTCGAAAGCGGAAAATCCAACTGGGTTTCAGAACCACACTAGCTCAAGGTAAGCCTCAGATGGCTTAATTTCTGCAAAAACTCATCAAATGGGAATTACACAGAACTGTTGTTTCCTTTAACGTAGCAATAAACCATCTATCACGACCTCTAAGATTATGGATAGAGGATGCTGCGTTAGCACACGTTTTGTCTTCACTTCCGAGTTTCTTCCTTAGCTCCAGTCTTTTAGATTGGGAAATATCATTCAAAGTGTTTTCCCCTTTTTTCTCGAATAATTCTGGCAAAACGTTTAATACGATTATTTTCTGATTATGTTTCATGCGAAGGAATTTACGTCAAAAACTGTTAAGAGAACTTCTCAAGAATTCAAAACGCAGCGACCGAGAACTTGCCGGGACCCTCAAGGTTTCTCAGCCCACAATCACCAGAACTCGTCATAAACTCGAGGAGGACGGAACGATTCGGGATTATACAATCACTCCTGACTTCAGAAAGATGGGCTTGGAATTGTTAGCCATAAATTTCGCCAAACTCCGTCCTGAAATTCTTGCATCTGGAATGAACGGTAGAGCCAAGGAGTTTATTTCGAAGTTCCCCACCACAATATTCGCATCTGTTGGACAGGGCTTGGGTATGAATGCGGTGAGTATTGGTGTCTACAAGAATTTTACAGAATACCATAGAAAGGTGAATTTGATGAGAACTGAATGGAAAGACCTTGTAGAGGACATTCAAAGCTTCGTTGTTCCCATTGGGGAAGGCGAATTCAAGAGATTTTCTCTAACACACCTGAAAGATTTGCCTCTTTAACCTTCACTACCTAATCAACTTATGTGAATTTTTAGGTGTGTGCAGTTTCACTAGCGTTAGTCTATGTCAAACCGCTTATGCGTGTATTATCTAATAGGAAATTCATGATTGCACTTGGGGCATTTCACATAATCACAGGACACAAGTGAGGGGCATTCTCTACACGCAAATGCTCGGGCATAGCTAACATCGAATCTGAACCCGCATTTCGGGCAAACTAAGATTCTCTTCTTTTGAGCCATCTTCACATCTCTCGTAAGGTTTTGCTGATTTAGTCCGCCTTGATACGTTTTTTAACTCTAACTTCCACGCCTCTTATACGTAGAACTTGACTTACTCTCTTTTTAATCTCTCTACGAATTTGAGGGGTAAAGGGTAGTGGATGAATGGCATGAAAGTGAAACAGCATACATGTGTAATTATTGTTTGGTTCCTTCTTTCATGTTTAAGATGTTAATAGCCCATGATTCAAAAACGGAAAACACTAAATTGACGGCGAAGGCTATCAGCGAAGGTAAAAGATAGAAGCAGATTTAGATGCGGAAGTTAAAGGGGATGATACAAGTCGAGGCGAGTGATTCTGTGTTGAAGGTGAAGGTAAGATTGTTCGCAAGCTTGCGCGAGTTATTAGGTAACATAAGGGAGGAGGAGTACGAAGTTAAGGATGGAACTGCATTAGTGGATTTACTCCTTCAGCACATACCAAGAAGGCATAGCAATGTTTCCAAAAGCTGGAAAGAGTGGATTTTCGAGACCGAGAGAGATGAGATCAAGTTCGACAAGGATGGAATACCTGTTCTCACCTATTATCTAATCCTAGTAAATGGAAGATCGTACAATTCGATTTCTGAAAAAGGAAGACGCCCCGGTCTTAGGTACAAACTAAAGGACGGAGATGAAGTTGCAATACTTCCGCCAGTTGGTGGGGGATAGTCGCGAGAAATAAGAATGCATGCGTTGGAACGCATAAAGTACAAAAACATTTTCGCCGTCGCATTCGTCAATAGTCTTCTGTGAAGCCTGAACGATTCGCGCGTCCAATCACTTTGTTTTCGTCAGCTCTTGGTTTCGTTTCCAACTATGCAAGCAGTTCTTCTAGGATTTCTTCTGCTTCTTTTCTTCCTTTTAGTCCTTTGATAATGAGTTTGCCGGTTATGAAAACACTGATGTCTTTGTCCTTATATTTTCCCATCGTCATAACCTTTGAAAAGGTGCGTTCAATTTTACATTTGTCAAGTATTTTTTTAACGGCCTCTTCTCTCTTGGCATACCTTAAGATAACAATGAAGTCTCGGCCTTCTCCGCAAGCCTCCTCGATTCTACTTATGTATTCCTTCAGCAACGTGCTTCTTCCATATAGTCTCTCTACTTTTCTCAAGTTTTCTTTGAGAGAACTTTAGCTAACTTCTTTGAAAGGACCCTGGCTAACTCCTCTTCTTCTAGAGCGTGTTTCTCCTCAGTGGTCAATTCATCGGGTAGCCAGCTTGGTTTTTCATCTTTTTTATTGTAAAATTCTCTGATTGCTCTTCTAACTGCACCTACGGATAGGATTCCGCAATGAAACTTCACAGCGGGTAAGCCACCGACTTCATCTGCAACTTTCTTCCATGAAATCTTCCATGCCTCCTCTAATTTTTTGCCTTTAACCATTTCCGTTGTAATGCTCGCGGTTGCAATGTTAGCTGCACATCCGTAGCTTTCAAAGGTTGCTTTCTCTATTACTTCATCTTCATCTATTTTCAAGTAGAAAGCTATCATGTCTCCACATGCTGGGCTTCC